>TARA_B110000902_G_scaffold220106_1_pt1 | contig 10954 bp, 4 predicted proteins | sample TARA_B110000902 | Tara Oceans TARA_B110000902 (sample SAMEA4398009) | marine metagenome | biome: Polar Biome; feature: [SRF] surface water layer (ENVO:00010504); material: water (ENVO:00002006), including particulate matter (ENVO:01000060) such as... | depth 5 m | reverse complement strand
TGTACGATTATTGTACGGTAAAACTCAACGAACACTAAAATAAGGTTATTCTAGACCTACACTTGATACATCAGGAAAAATGCCAAAAAATTCAAGATATTTCACTTTTCCAACACCTCCATATACTATTTAAGATAGGTTTCTTTTCGAGGAGTTTTCTCTGAAATGTATATATAGGGTATGAGATCTATATAATTAATAGGTTTATAATGCAATGATTATGGGCTTATAATGGGCTAATTCTTTAATTTTTTATATATATAATTGTTATTATAAAAACACATCATAACAATAAAAAATTATCATGAAAAAATTACTTTTATTATTAGCTTTTGTTACAAGTATTTTGAGTGCGCAAGTATCGCAGCAACAAAATTCTTTTGCAGATTTTGTTCCAGGAGAAATTATTGTCAAGTTAAATGATGATTTCGATGCAAGCGTAAGTTATGCACGAGACGGAAGCGCCGTTTCTTCAATGAATATTGGCGAATTCTTAGGGATTTCAGACAAAGTGAAATCCTCCTCGATGCTGTTTCATCAAAAATCGATTGAATCGAGTGTTCTAAACAAACAAAAGATGTTAACGGTGTATGCTGCCAAAGCGACTGCCAATGCGAACAATGGATTTCGTCCGCAAGAGCCCGTAACTATGAAAAACTTTTTTGTTTTAAAAACTGAAGACACCAATGAAGACATACTTTCTTTGATTGATCAAATAAAAGAGAATCCGAATGTTAAATTTGCGGAGCCTAACTATTTATCAAGAATTGATGACTTTGAGATTGGAAACGTTATTTCAGTAGAAGAAGCTAGTAAATTCGCTACTTCTTCATCAGTCCTTACCAATGATCCATTGTATGCTGAGCAAACAAATATTACTATAGCGAATATTGACGATGTTTGGAATGATAGTAGTAATGGTACAACGGGTGATGGTTCTCAAGTTGTAGCTGTAATAGACACAGGAGGTGACTATACACATCCAGATCTAGCAGCGAATACTTGGATTAACCAAGCAGAACTTAATGGTATAGAAGGTTTTGATGATGATGGGAATGGTTATATTGACGACATTAGAGGTTGGGACTTTATCAATGAAGACAATACACCCTTAGATGATAATGCCCACGGTACACATGTTGCTGGAATAATAGGAGCTGTTGGAAATAATTCATTAGGTATTCGAGGAGCGGCATGGAATGTGAAATTAATGCACATAAAAGTGATGCAATCAAACGGGTCCGGGAATGCACTAAATATTGCAGAAGGAATTGAATATGCTTCAAATAATGGTGCAAATATAATCAACATGAGTATAGGTGGTTATGGTGAATCAATTACCATGCAAGCGGCTTTAGAAAATGCATACGCTACATCACTTCTTGTGGCTGCTGCTGGAAATGACGGGAAATGTATAGGCCCAGGTTTGTGTCCTGATGGTACTATAGGTGCTCCATTATACCCTGGTGCTTACAGCTATGTTTTAGGTGTTGAGGACAGTGCTGGAAATTATGATAATTTCGATAACTCTGGACCTGTATCTACATCATACGCAAATCTTTTAAATTATGAGGTGAAAGCCCCTGGCTCAGGAATTTTAAGTACCCTTCCAGGTGGAGGTTATGGTAATTTAACAGGAACATCAATGGCAACTCCATTAGTTGCTGGCGGTATGGCACTTTATTTAGAGAAAAACCCAAATGATAGTAAAGAATTAATATTTGGGAACTTGATCAATACAAGTTCAGGAGCAGGTGGTTCTGTGGACTTTTATGCTGCAATTAATGTAGACCCTACCCCTCAATTAGCAGTTTTATCAGCATCTACAAGAGACACCATTTCTGGGCAAAACGGTAATGGTATTTTAGAGCCAGGTGAAACGATTGAAATACTACCCCTAATAAGAAATTATTGGGGTCCTTCAGAGGATGTAAGAGTTGGTATCGAATTTGCGGAATATGAAGATACATCAAAAGCGACCATTATAAACGGTGAAATCTCAATAGGAAGTATCAGCGCCTATGCAACTCTTCAGGATTTACAAGAAACTATAAAAATAACGCTATCAGACAATATTGCAAATGATGTTAATATTGGCTTTGTTTTAACAGCATGGTCTGGACCTGATAAACTGTATGAATCTTCACCTGTAGATTTAGTTATAAATGTCAAAAACTCAATTTTATTACATGGTTTATTTTCAAATGATTATACTTTTACTGCAGACAAAGAGTATTTAGTGCCTGAAAATTTAATTTTTAGTGGTGATGCAGTTGTAACGATTGAACCTGGTGTTACGATTAAAGTGTCAAATGATAAGAAAATCTCTTTTTTTGAGAACAGTACTTTAATTTGCAATGGTACAAAAGATGCTAGAATAAATATCATAGGAGAAAGCGGTTATTGGAATGGGGTCTTTATGACTAATGCTGGTCAAAAAAACATAAGTTTTACCAACTTTAAAAACATGAATTGGGGAACTTTTGGAATGAAACAAAATTTTTCAAATGTTAATATGAATGACGTCCTCTTTTGGGATGTAAGGGCAGGTTATCTTTTTTACGGCAACCCATCATCGGATGTGGTTTTAAATAGAATTAACATCTATGAAAGTAGATATCAGCAAAATTTAGGAGATGCTTCTGCTTTAGAAGGAGTTAACAACTTAAACATAGCAAATACTCATAGTTACTTTAATGATCCTATTTGGGATGATGGAATCCATGTTATGGAAACTAATTCAACCCTATCTACTTTAAATTTAATTCACACTGAAAGAGGAGAAGCATCAGTTTCTTTTAGTGCAGGTACAACGTATTCCTCTTATGGTACATCAGCTCCAATTGGAGCATACATAGGGTCAACAGATGTAACTCATATACGTAGTACGATGATTGCAGATGCTCTAAATAGTGATATAGCTTCTGTTATTGATTTATCTCAAATTGCGACTGCACCCCATGAAGCAAATCATGCTATTGTTTGGAAGGTTTTAGTAAATGGTAAAGATGCACAAGATGAATACCACTTAATGGATCCTGTTGGAGTTGGTGCTCATGAGTTTAAGGTGTATTTTAACAGAGCTATGGACACCTTAATTGCACCTAAAATCACCTATGGAGTTACAATCCCTTACGTTCAAAATACAATTACAGAAACAGGATCATGGGATTCTGAAGGAAAAATTTATACTGTAACTCATAATGTTGGTATTGGTTCAGCTGACGGTATTAACCGAATTCGTGTACAAGACGCTCAAGATTTAGATTATTTTAAGATTCCTGTCGAGGATCATCGATTTAATATGTTAATACAATCAGCAGGTTCTGCTTCTATTGGTTGGTTCGCAACTCCTCATCTTGGAAAAATAGATTTAGAATGGACAGCACCTTCTTCAAGTGACATAAACGTTCTTGGGTATAATATGTATCGTTATCAATTGGATGTGGATGGAAATGAAACTGGTTTAACCAAAATTAATGAATCTCTTATTATTGAAGATAGTGACGATAATACTTCAGGCATCTATTTTACTGATTTTAACGTAGTACAAGAACAAACGTATTTTTACAAATACAAGATTCTAAAAACGAGCCTCTCAGAAACCGATTATTCCAGTGTAGTCTCTTCAACACCGCTTACCTCTGAACTAGGAGATGCCAATGGAGATTCTAGTGTAAATGTATTGGATTTGGTTCAAGACGTAGACTACATCTTAGGAAACAATCCAAGTCCATTTATAGTAATAGCGGCAGATGTTAATAACGATTCGGCAATTAATGTGTTAGACATTGTGGGTACGGTAGATATTATCTTAAACGCAGGTGGAAGAAATAGCGGTACTACTACAGGAACCATCAATTACTATTCAAACATTCCGGTTGGAGATGCTGTGTTTAGTTGGGAAGGAAACGATTTATATGTAACCTCTAATGACGATATTGGCGGAATTCAATTGGCTTTTAACGAAGGTTTCGAATATGTGCTGTCTTCAGAATTGCCAAGAATAGAACACTTAAACTATGCACAAGACGCATCAGAAATCGTAATGCTTTATAGTTTTAATAATACAACCATTGCAAACACCAAAACAAAAATCTTAACACGCTTAGACGCAACACAAGATTTTAATATTGAGCAAGCTGTGGTAGGAACCACTTTTGGAGCCAAGTTAAACGCAACTTTAGACCGAGGAGCTTTAGATGCTATTGATGCACCTTTTCAGAGCAATCAATTAGAAATCTTAAACCTCTATCCAAATCCTTCTAAAGGCTTGGTAAACGTTCAGTATTACTTGCCAGAACAAATGGATCAGGTAATCGCTACAGTATATGACCTTCAAGGAAGAAAAGTATTTATGCAGCAGTTAACAGCAACCGTTGGAAATACAGAAAGTACCCTGCAATTAAATAAATTAAGCGGAGGAAGTTACATTGTTATAATGAGTGCACACAAAGATGGCGGCGTCAAATACCTTTCACACAAAACATTAATTTTAGAATAGAAAAATGAAAAAATCCATTCTATTAATTTTAACCCTATTTGGGTATGTTTCCTTTGCGCAAAACACGGTCAATATCGCCTCCGAATCGGTGGCGGTAGATACTGGATTTTCTTTGGCCATCGACTTTGAAAATACCGATGCCATTGCCGCATTTCAGTTTGACATTACCTATACAGGAAATGCAATCGATTTGGGGTCGGGACACAGTTTGACTGCGCGCGCTAGTACCCACGTTATAAGTGCGAGTAATATAGACGACAATACCATTAGAGTACTTGCCTATTCCACAAATAATGCAACCATTGCATCGGGAACAGGAACGGTACTAAACTTAAACCTTGTAAGTGAAAACGAACCAGGAACCTATGCAATGCAAATTTCAGACATTGTGTTATCCGATGCAAACGGAGCTGCTTTAACAAGCACGGGTTCCAATGGACAAGTAATTGTTTTAGGACCAAAGTATACCTTAGTAACCACAAGTATTGCTTTTGGCAATGTTCCAATGCAAAGTAGCACCAGTCAGAACATTACCATTTCAAACTCAGGGAATGCATCGATGGATGTTACTTCTTATACCTTGGCGGCACCCTTCTCTATAAGTACTCCTTTTCCAGTAACAATTGCTGCGGGAGCAAGTGCTTCTTTTGTAGTGGATGTAGATACCTCTGTAAAGCAAAATGTGACCAAATCAGCAGTTTTTACAACCACAGATACCTCCGCTTTGAGGGCGGTACAATCCACTGTGATTTCAGCGAACGTGTATGCCGTCAATGAAATTCATATTGGAGCAGGAGCTGGAAATATCAATACAGCCGTAACCATTCCGGTAAGCATCAATAATATGGAAACCTTCACTGGTTTTCAGTTAGACATTACCTTGCCTGCCGATATTAGTTATGTGGCCAATTCAATTGCATTGTCTGGAAGAGAAACAGACCACTCAATTGCCGCATCTATGGTAGGTAGCAATACGCTTCGTGTAATATCATATTCTGACACAAACGCAAACTTCACCGCTGCTTCTGGAGGGGTGTTTTCATTTGATTTGATACCAAATGTAAGTTCTGGTACTTATTCACTAGCAACTTCTGGGGAAATCATCTCCAATTCAACTTTAGGAAACGTAGAATCGGATTCCTATGCAGGAAGCATTACCATCAATGCCCCTAATTTATACATTAGCAGTGCAGATGCTACTTTAAACCTGGGTAGAATTCCAATTACAGCAGATGTGGTAAGTGAAATTACCTTAAGAAATTCAGGAAATGCAAATTTAGTGATCAATGAGGTAGTGTACAATTCAACGACGCTTAGTAGTAGCATTTCAACACCACTAACACTTAGCTCAAATGAATCTACAGATAAAACAGTCACTTTTAGTCCAGAAACAGCAGGAGCTTTTTCCAGTTCTTTATCCATTCGTCATAACGGTGCTGCAGAACAAAATGTAGTTCAGGTTACAGCCGATGTATTTTCTCCCAACTATTTATACATTGAAGAGAAAACGGTCTTTAGAGATGAAGACCATGTAATCCGATTGGGATTGTCAAACAACGACGCAATTAGAGCGGTTCAATTTGACATTAATATTCCTGTTGGATTTGTTCTCGATAGAGATAATGTTTCAGCCTTAGCGGCTCTTACTGGTTTTAATATGTCTAGTTCAGACCTAGGAAATGGAAACTATCGTTTTGTAATTTATACCTTGAGCAGCAATGTAATTGCCGCAGGAACAAATCCATTGTTGGAGTTACCAATTTCGGTAGACAGTGCTATTGCCTATGGAGATTATAATTTTGATTTTTCAGAAGTGGTCTTGTCAGATACTTCCAATCAAAATACGGCAACAGAGGCTTTAACAGAAGGAGATATTCACGTTGTGGAAGGACTTGTACTGGATAGTAATACACCTGCAGCAGTTGCAAGTAGTGTTGCCTTAGATGCTGGCATTACTTTAAACTTTAATGTGGCTGTAAGCAGTGCTAGCGTTAGCGCAAACAACATTCGCATTACCGGAAAAAACACCGGAATTATTGCCGGAACATTTTCAGGTGGAGGTACGGGTACGGTTGTATTTACGCCAACCAATGATTTTAAACATGGTGAAGAAATTACAGTAACTCTAACTTCAGGGCTGCAACACAATACCTCGAATACCGATTTAAGAAATCCGCAAAGTTTCCGTTTTTCCACCACAAGTAATTTGCCTTATTTTTCACCAACATTTACAGCCACAGAAATTACTGCAGCTGCCAATGGAGCAATCAGTGTTTTTGCTGCCGATTTAGACAATGATGGCGATATGGATCTTGTTTCTGCATCTCAAGATGACAATACCATTGCTTGGTACGAGAATAACGGAGCTGAAACGCCTACATTTACAGCAAGTACGATTGCAGTTTCTGCAAATGGTGCATGGTCTGTTTATGCTGCCGATATGGACAATGATGGAGATATGGACCTTGTTTCTGCTTCCAAAACAGACGATACCATTGCTTGGTATGAAAATGATGGTGCAGCAAACCCTTCTTGGGTAGCCGCAGATATCGATACCAATGCTTCTGGAGCACGATCTGTTTATATTGCAGACTTGGACAATGATGGAGATATGGACATTGTTTCTGCTTCTTACAACGACAATAGCATTGCATGGTATGAAAATGATGGTGCTGCAAACCCAACATGGTCTGCAGTAAACATAGACACAACGGCTTCTGGAGCAACCAGTGTTTTTGCTGCCGATCTAGACAATGATGGAGATTTAGATATTCTTGCTTCCTCTGCAAATGACAATACGATTGCTTGGTATGAAAATGATGGAGGAGTAAACCCAACTTGGACAGCATCCGTTATTGCTACAAGTGCTGATGTAGCCATTCTTATTTCTGCGAGCGATATGGACAATGATGGAGATGTAGATATTGTATCTGCTTCTAAAACCGATAATACCATTGCTTGGTACGAAAATGATGGTGCAGCAAATCCTTCTTGGACGGCCGCAGACATTAATACGAGTGCAGAAAATGCCCGCGCTGTTTTTTTAGCAGACATGGACAACGATGGAGACATGGATATTCTTTCCGCTTCTCAGGACGATGATACCATAGCTTGGTATGAAAATGATGGTGCAGCAAATCCATCATGGACAGCCGCAGATATTGTAACCAATATCGATGGGGCAAATTTTGTTTTTGCAGCCGATTTAGACAAGGATGGTGATATGGATATCGTCTCAACAGCAATCAATGACGATTCCGTTACTTGGTTTAAGAACAGTTCTGTAACCACATGGAATGGAAGCACAAGCATTGCATGGGCTACCGTAGACAATTGGTCTAATGGAATTCCAACACCCAATACCGATATTAGCATTCCTGCTGGATTAACTAACTACCCAACAGTAACCGCAGCAGTTGCTGTGAAATCTGTAAATTTAGCCTCAGGAACCTCCTTAATTGCACAAAATACCTTTGCAGGAAGTGTAACCTATACTAGAAATTTAACTACCAATAATTGGTACCTCGCATCGAGCCCAGTAGCAGGAGAAACCCTCGAAGACTTCATTGCAAACAATAGTTTCGCAACTGGATCAGGATCTAATATTGGATTGGCACCCTATGTAAATGATGGTACCGCTTGGGATTATCAAACTACAGCAATCTCAGGAACAATTGTATCTGGATCTGGGTATTCTGTAAAATTAGCTTCCCCGGGAGACCTAACCTTTACAGGAACACTCCCCGTTACAGATGTTGACGTAGCGATTACAACAAATACGAATGGTTTTAACTTAATTGGAAATCCGTATCCATCCTATCTTTCTGGAAATACAAGTGCCGATGGTACACATAATTTAATTTCTGTGAATACTGCGAGTTTAACCGAAGCAACCATTTGGCTTTGGAATCAAGCAACCAATTCATACGATACTTTCAATCTTGCATCTTCATCTTTGTTTATTTCACCAGCACAAGGGTTTTTTGTGAGTTCCAACGGTTCCAATACTTTTAGTTTTACTGAAGCCATGCAATCACATCAATCCGATAGTTTTCAAAGAACGACAAATAACAGGCCAGAAATCAATTTGATGCTTTCCAATGGCACCGACACCACCGATACTGAAATTTTCTATATAGAAGGTACCACCACAGGTTGGGACAATGGTTATGACAGTTCGATATTTGGAGGAACTGCTAACAGTTTTGCCATCTATACTCATTTGGTAAGTGATAGTGAAGGACAAGATTTAGGTATTCAATCATTGCCAGATACCGATTTAGAAAACATGATTATTCCTCTAGGAATCAATGCAGTTTCAGGAACCGAAATTACGATATCTGTAGCAATCCAAAATCTGCCAGACGGCTTGGATGTGTATTTGGAAGACAAAGAAGACGGTTCATTTACATTATTAGAAAGTGATTCGAATTATACTACCACACTATCAGAAGCTCTCAATGGCATTGGGCGTTATTACTTGCATACAAGCGCACAAGTTTTAAGCACAGATGATTTGATGACCGCAAATATTAGCCTCTACATGACCAATAATAATACGTTAAGAATTGTTGGAGTTCAAAGTGGAATAGCAAAAGTAAGGGTCTATAGTATGCTCGGAAAACAAGTACAAGCAACTTCTTTCCAAGCAAATGGAATGAATGAAGTCTTGTTGCCAAAAGTAGCGAAAGGCGTATATCTAATTCAATTAGAAACAGAAATTGGTGTCCTGAATAAAAAAATATTTATAGAATAATAGAAATATGAAAACTACATCACAAAATATAACACGTAAAGAAGCTATAAAAAAGATTGGATCTTACAGTAAATATGCCGCATTAACCGCTATTGGGACTTATACTTTATTAAGTCCTCAAAAGGCACAGGCATCAAGCCCAGAAGTGCCTGGGAGTGGTTTTTAGGAAGCCCTTGAAGCAATACTTTTCGAACAAAAGAAATAGCATTAACTAGTTTTGAATACGAATCAAAAAATAAATATGAAACGGGCATTGAATTCTCTTTTGATGGTTTTTTTTATGGTAGTTTCGGTTGCTGCAAATGTGGTTTCCAATGAGATAAAACCCCCATTGCAAACCACTTCAAACTATCTGTATGTGGAAGAAATTACGGTGATTAGAAATGAAAACCATTTGCTTCGCATTGGGCTCTCCAATACAGATGAGATTAGAGCCGTTCAATTTGATGTTAATGTGCCTGACGGCTTTGTTTTTGATTTTGAGAATTTTACACCATTAAGTGTTTTAGATGATTTTTCGGTTTCAAGCTCCGATTCAGGAAATGGAAATTACCGATTTTTGATTTATACAATAAGTAATAGTATTCTTCCAGTTGAAGCCAACGGGCTCTTGGAGGTACCAATTTTTGTAAACAATACAATCCCTTTGGGAGACTATACTTTTACGCTTTCAAACATTGTATTGTCAGATGTAACCAATCAAGATGCAGCAACAGACCCTTTGACCGAAGGGGTTGTTCATGTTGAGGGAAATTCTGCACCAGTAGCTCTAGATGATACCCTTAGTTTAACACAAGGAAATACAGCTGTAATTACACTGTCGGCATCAGATGTGAATGGGGAGGCATTAACTTATAATATTGTTGATCAGCCAAATTATGGAACGGTAACTTTAGACGGAAACGAGGCCACATATACTGCAAATGACAGTTATAACGGCTCAGATAGTTTTACTTTTATCGCTTCCGATGGAGAGCTAACTAGTGAGGTTGCTACGATTGTAATTTCGGTAACATTAAATCTTGCAGCTTTTCATCTCCAAAATATAAAATCGTACCCAAACCCTTTTAATCAAAACTACACCATTGAAACTATTATTCCTATACTACTTGAAATCTATGACATTACTGGGCGAATTCTGAGACGCCAACAATTAGGAGATGGATCTCACGAGATAGATACCTCAACATTATTATCAGGAACTTATCTCTTTAAATTCAGTCAAATGAAAATGACTACAACAAAATTAGTGGTAAAATTATAAGTAAATTTCAAGAGTGAGCCTGAAGAGATATAGTACTCATAGCACACTAAATAATCTCATACCCAACTAAACATCAAGGCATAATAGTTACTTGGATTACTGGCGTTTTGTTTAGCTTACTCAAATCGGCTGAGGTGTTACCTCTTATCCACTGTTACAAAATGGGTAAAAAGGTTTATCTATTTTATAAGAACAATACTATTTGAGTTTTTACCCACTTTATATAGTTTCTTGCGTTTGTCATAAGTTACTGTTGAAAACGCCAAAAACTTCAACACATCTTACTTTTCCAATACCCATATACTTTTTAAGATAGGTTTTCTTTTGATAGGTGTTCCGTGTGAGATAGGATATAACCCTGAGGTTCTTTGCACCTGAAACTTAGAAATATCCTAAAATACTTGTCAGCCATCAAAACCCTGTTAATTCT
>TARA_B110000902_G_scaffold261097_1_pt1 | contig 10979 bp, 10 predicted proteins | sample TARA_B110000902 | Tara Oceans TARA_B110000902 (sample SAMEA4398009) | marine metagenome | biome: Polar Biome; feature: [SRF] surface water layer (ENVO:00010504); material: water (ENVO:00002006), including particulate matter (ENVO:01000060) such as... | depth 5 m | reverse complement strand
GCACTTTGAGCGTATGAGCCGCCGCCAAGCCGTACGTGAGGGTGACCCCGAGTACCGTGCGTCCCGCTTTTTGAACAAATGGGTCTCGCTGATGTCGAACTATCAAGACCTAGACCGCCCGACCAAAGCACAAACAGAGGCGCTCCAAGAAAATGTTCAAACCTTATCACGCGCTTTGGATAAAGATCCCGTTGCGCAGAGTATGATCAAGGCCGGGCAGGTGAAGATTGAAGGCCAGGCACAAAAACTATCTGTTCAGCGTCTAGACGTCGCCGATCTGCTCAAGGGACGTGTGCCATCATGGAGTCTGGGGCGCTCTTTGGGTGGTCCGTCCTTCGGGTATTGAACATAATCCCAAAACGTTTTGTAAGGTGTTAACCAATGGAACATGACAACTCTGACCGAGCAGTCCTCGATGTCTTAAAGGACCTCTCGGCGGAAGCCACCATTCAGCGCAGAGCGCTTGAAAAGTTGATGGAACGCGACGACGAATACGAAGCGCCGGTAAACTACGCCCAAGAAATAGGTGGTCTTAGCAAACACATCTCTGCTTTGACTTCGCAAATTGCAGCCCTCGAGAACAGTCCAGCCTTTGCCAAGGATGGTGCGCGCATTCTCAGCATTATCAGCAACGCCACCAACAAAGGCACAGGTGAAATAGACACCAAACTGCGTGCAAGCATCAGGGATCTTGATGGCATTGCACACAGTATAAGCGAGGGGCAGAAAAGTGAACATCATCGGAATGTGCAAGACGGCAGACTGAAGCGGAACTTTTGGGGTGGGATCGCACTGGGCAGCTTAGCCATCATCACCGTCTGGATGCTCTGGGCCTACATCTCGGGACCAACAGATGCTGACATCGCCTGGCTTAAGACCCGAGGAGGTCGCGATGCGCAGGCGGTGGCACAGCTGAATAACATCTCATGGTTTTTAGTGTGTAATGGCGACGGGTGGCGCCACGTCACCGGTGCTGATGGCCGCAAATACTGCGTAGGGGATGGAAAACACGGATGGGTTATTCCTTAAATCAGGCTGTCGTGATCAAGCAGGCCAAAGCGCTTGCCGGTCAAACGCGAGGTTGGATTCAGCCACGGGCTTAAAAAGCAGATCTTTTCAGGAGTGTGGGGCGCCCATCGGGCAAAATTTACGACAGAGCCGCATTGCGTTGGCATGCCGCGCGTTCGGGATCAGCGCAAGGTTTGTTCGTAGGGTTACCCTAGACCAGTACGAAAAGAGAACACCCGCATTTTGACACAGTCCATAAAATGTAGGCCCCTTATTTTGGGGACAAAACGGTTTAGAGACAGCTTTAGGGGCAGGCTTAAGCTCTTTTCTGGCCGCTAATGACCCAACCTCTATGTTGTCTTTAAACCGTTCGTTTTGGAGACACCAATTTTCAGAGCCGCAAAACTCGAAACGGAACCTCTGGCAAAATGAAAGGGGTGCAACGTGAAAAATGGCTTTATGCCATAGGCTTGACGGAAATTGTAACGATGCGAGTGTTCCGCATCTGTTCACGCTTATAGTAACTCTACGAACAAACCTTGCGATGGGGCCATTAGGGCTCAGCGAGGGGTCTTATCTATATCAACCGATCCTTTCCGGCGAGAACGAGGAAATCGAGAACTGGTGGTCGATTTCGGTAGGGGGGGGCTATCCCAACAAAGGAATGCGAAGTCCCACAGGATTACGCCTGATCTCTGACACGCATGATGGTTTGCCTACTGGTATCAAAATGGCGTGCAATGGCTGAAATTGCTTCACCGTTTTTGATTTTCTCTTTCACTTCGATCTGCTGATCCCCTGATAGGGCTGATGGGCGTCCCAAAATTTTGCCTTCAGCTTTGGCGCGGGCAAGGCCGGATTGGGTGCGTTCGATGAGCAGATCACGTTCGAACTGAGCTACAGCGTTAATTACGCCCATCGTCAGCTTTCCAGCAGAACTGGTCAGGTCTACCCCGCCAAGGGCTAGGCAGTGAACACGAATGCCGCGCGCCTCAAGCTGCGCCACCGTGCTGAATACATCGATAGCATCACGGCCGAGCCGGTCGAGCTTGGTAACAATCAGCACGTCGCCTTTTTCCATCCTATCGAGTAGCTTTGAAAATCCCTTGCGCTGCGCGATGGCCATAGACCCCGAGATGGTTTCAGTGACGATGCGATGTTGTTCGACAGCAAAACCGGCAGTTTCGATTTCCCGGATTTGATTTTCGGGTGTCTGATCTAATGTGGAGACGCGGGCGTAGGCAAATGTTCTGGACATGGGTCAATTCGTTACGAAATAGGTGTACGTAATTATAGCTATGTCCTATAGTATTGCAAGATAATTTACGGACGGGCTTTGAGCCCCTGTCCGCAATCGCTCCTTTCCGGACAGGTCACATCAACCGCTGAGGCATCAGTTCCCGATGACGCCCGTGAAACTCACGTAAGGTGATCGACGAAGAAACCAACACGCGTCGCCAGACTATCGGGCTGATCCCAAAAACCTAAGTTTGAGTTGAAGAATTTTCGACGGTACAGGCATCCAGAAAATATGTCAGATCATCCCGAAAAGGCAATTGCCCTACGCTTTGTGGTACTCTCCGAAGTCATCCGGCTACAATCAGCGCAGCCGCATTGAGACGTAGATGGGCTGCTGGAAGGCTGTCATCGGGCACAAGCTCAAAGCGCGCAGCTTCGAAAGTCAGAAAACAGAGGTTAAGATTGGCGTCCGTATTCTTAACCGGATGACTAAATTTTGCCGCCCAAAGTTCGAACGCACCGCCTAAAATCCGTCTCGGGTAGGGCGCATTCCTACCTCAAGTTGATCTCTGCAACAACGCCCATTTGGTGTAGGGTCGAGGCGACCCATTTACAGCCTTGGCTTTTGGCACAACGAACTTCAGTTCTCTTGTAATCGCTTGAACAACGCAGATGTATCCCAGCGCCCGCCACCCATTTTCTGGACGTCCTTATAGAATTGATCCACGAGTGCAGTTACGGGCAGGCTTGCGCCGTTCTCGTTGGCCGCATCCAGACAAATACCCAGATCCTTGCGCATCCAATCTACCGCAAACCCGTGTTCGAAATGATCGGCCAACATGGTCTCGTAGCGGTTGGACATTTGCCAGCTTCCGGCGGCACCTTGGCTGATCACTTCGACCACCGCGGCACCATCAAGCCCTGCTTTGGAGGCAAAGTGCAGCGCTTCGGACAACCCCTGAACCAGTCCCGCAATCGCGATCTGGTTGCACATCTTGGCCATCTGACCCGCGCCAGTGTCACCGATCCGGCGGCACAGCTTGGCATAGACGTTCATCACTGGCTCGGCCCAGTCATAATCGCTTTGATCGCCACCACACATAATGGACAGCTGACCGTTCTCAGCCCCCGCCTGACCACCCGACACAGGCGCGTCGATAAAGGCGATGCCTTTATCTTTCGCAGCTAAATAAAGATCGCGGGTGACTGCGGAGGATACGGTTGTGTGATCAACAAACGTACTGCCTTCGGACATCGATGCAAATGCCCCATCGGGGCCAAGACAAACCGCTCGCAAATCATCGTCGTTTCCAACACAGGCGATGACCATTTCGGCACCATCCGACGCAGCGGCTGGCGTTGCTGCGGCGCTGCCGCCGTGCTGTACGACCCAAGCCTCAGACTTGGCTTTGGTGCGGTTGAACACCGTAACGGTATGACCCGCCGCTGCCAAATGGCCCGCCATCGGATAGCCCATCACGCCGAGGCCCAGAAATGTCAGTTTTATCATAGTTTTATCCATCATATCTAAAGAAGATCGCGCGGGGTTTTACCGGCAAAGAAGGCGTCCAGATTGTCGAGGGCTCGAAAGCCCATAGCATCGCGGGTTTGCCTCGTTGCACTTCCGATATGCGGTAGCATGAAGATGTTCTCATAGGCTGCGAAAGCTGCGTTGCCACCCGGCTCGGTCTTATAACAATCCAAACCAGCCGCAGTAACCTGACCTGTCTCAATCGCAGCAATCAATGCGTCTTCATCAACCAGCGCACCGCGAGCAGTGTTAACGATCACAGCGCCTTGCGGCAAAAGAGCAAGCCTGTGAGCGTTCATCAAATCGGTGGTTTCAGGCGTGGCTGGGCAGTGCAGTGACAAGAAGTCAGCGACGCTCAGCAGGCTTTCGATGGTGTTATGATAGATTGCGCCATTGGCTTGATCAGCGGACAGTTCGGAGCGATTATAGTAGTGGACTTTCATGTCAAACCCACGCGCTTTCGCTGCGAACGCACGACCCACGCGGCCCATGCCGATGATACCCAGCCGCGCACCCGTGACTTGCTTGCCTACCATAAACGCGGGCGACCAACTGTCCCATACTCCTGTACGCACGGTTCTATCACCCGCAACAGCGTGACGCGCTGCCCCCAGCATCAAGAGCATGGCTAGTTCGGCTGTCGCATCAGAAAGGACATCAGGCGTGTTGGTGACAGCAATACTGCGCCCCTTGAGGGCCGGCAGATTGCAATGATCTACCCCGACAGAATGGTTTGCAACGATTTTCAGACGATTCAAAAATTGCGCCACAACATCGGCGCTGAAATGCTCTGAGTGGCACGGGATGATCGCGTCAAATTCGGCGCTGGCGGCGATAAGTTGTTCGGCAGTGCCGGGCTGGTCGTCGTGATTGATTACCACGTCGTAATCGCGCGTGGCACGTTCCAGCGTTGCGTCAGACAGGCGGCGGGTGATCCAAAGGCGCGGCTTGGTCATTTCTTGCGGATACATTCGTCGTAGAAATCATAAACCGCCATCCCGCAGACCACGATTGCGATGATCATGAAGGGCGCGCCGCCCGTGAAACCGGCAAAGCCGCTTGAAATGCTCTGCGACAGGCCACCAATGAAAATGCACAGAAAGGCGGTGCCGATCAGGCCCATGATAAGTTTGACGGTGTATGACATGTTACTGCCCTTTCAATTAATCTGCGGCCTCGGCCAGTTGCGTTTGCAGCCACCGCGCAGTGCACAACAGGCGGTTGTCTTTCTCAGCTGGACCAATCAGTTGCACGCCGATGGGCAGGCCGGTTTCGCCAACAAGCAAGGGCAATGTAACACAAGGCAGGCCCGCGAGGGTCCAAAGTGTGCAAAAGATAGGATCGCCAGTGTTGGGACCAAATAGCGGCGCTTCGCCAGCCGCTGAGGGTGCGATGATCGCGTCGTATTCCGTAAAGAAGTCATGAAAGAACGCTTCTGCTGAGTTTTTTACAGCAAGCGCGTCCTCGTATTCGGTTCGCGTTATTTGACGCCCACGTTCCACGATGGGTTTCAGGGTTTCGCTGATCTGGTCCCAATGATCCTCAAACACGTCGGCCTGCTGTGCGCAAATCTCGTATTCGTGGATGCGGGCTTGGACGCCGACAAGGTTTGACAGCGTGTCGGCTGGCTGCATCCGCGCGACCTGCGGACCCAGAATTTCCAAAACAGCATCCAAACCGTCGCGGGCGGCGTCGGAGAGGCGGTCGTTAAACGGCAAGTCAAACCAGACAAGCGATGGTGGCACGGGCGGGTTTTGCGTTGCACCTTTCAACATCGCAGGACGCGGGCGGGCAAAGCTTGTGCTGTCGCGTCCGTCATAGCCGCCTAACACGTCCGTGAGCAGCGCCACGTCGGCAAGGTTACGACCAAAACAGCCAACTTGGTCGAGGGAATCCGAAGTTTGGAGCAACCCCGTCCGCGAGATCACCCCGCGCGTTGGTTTGAACCCGAAAGTGCCGCAGAACGAGGCGGGCCGAATGACCGAACCGTTGGTTTGTGTGCCAACAGCCAGCGGTACATGCTGCGCCGCAACAGCAGCAGCAGAACCGCTGGAAGAGCCACCCGGTGTATGCGCAGGGTTGTGCGGATTGCGTGTCTCGTTTGCGTGAACAAAAGCCAGTTCGGTTGTGACCGTCTTGCCCATAATCACGGCACCAGCGTCGCGCAGCAGCTCGACAAGGCGGGCATCTTGTTCGGTACGCCGTCCTTTAAAAATCGACGTGCCGCGTCCCGTTGGCATATCAGCCGTGTCGATGATGTCTTTTAGCCCCACAGGAATACCGTGCAGCGGACCAGTGGCCAGCCCTGCCTTGCAAATACGGTCACATTCGACGGCCTGCGCAATCACGTCGTTGGGGTCCAGATAGACCCACGCGTGAATGGCATTGTCGGTTGCCGTGATCTGCTCAAGGCAGGATTTGACCAGCTCAACAGATGTGAGTTTTCCCAAGGCGAAGAGCGTCAACGCCTCGGAAGCGGTAAGTTTATAAGCGTCCTTGATCATGGAATGTACGGCCCAAAGAGGTAATCAGGGAACCAAAGTGCGATCCCGGGGAAGGCATACATCAGGCACATCGTCAAGATCACAATCCCGAGGTACGGCATGATGCCGCGGAAAATCTCCATCAGCTCGATCTGGTTTTTTAGCACCCCTTTAAGGTAGTAGGCCGACATGGCCATGGGCGGTGTCAAGAACGAGGTTTGCAGATTGAGCGCGATGAGCATCGCAAAGAAGTAAGGGTTCACGCCAAACACTTCGAGCAGCGGCAAGAAGATCGGCACAAAGATGATCAGGATTTCCGACCATTCCAGCGGCCAGCCCAGCAAGAAGATGATGATCTGCGCAAGCACAAGAAATTCCCATGGCTCTAAGTCCATGCCGCCGACCCATTGCGCGATCAGGTCGTGCCCGCCAAGATAGGAAAAGACTGAGGCAAAGGTCCACGACCCGACAAAAAGCCAACACACCATTGCGGTGGCTTTGGCGGTGAGAAACACGCTTTCCTTCAGTTTCGTCCATGTCATCGAACGATAGAGAACTGCGAGGACCATACCGCCCAATGCACCCATCGCGGCGGCTTCGGCAGGCGTCGCAAGACCGCCAAGGATTGAACCCAGCACAAGGGCTATCAGCAAGGTCAGCGGAACAAAGCTGAGCAAAAGGTCTTTGTAAATTTCCTTGGGCGGCGGGACATCTTCCATTGTTGGCTTAGGAGCCAGTGAAGGGTTCGACCAGACGCGCAGGATGACGTAGACAATGTAAAGCCCTGCCAACAACAATCCCGGGAAAACCGCAGCTGCGTAAAGCCGTAAGGGCGACAGGTCAGCAATTGCCGCGTAAACGATCAACATGATCGATGGCGGAATGAGGATGCCAAGCGTACCGCCTGCGCAGATCACACCCGCAGCAAAGCTCTTGTTGTAGTTCGCATTTGCCATCGCTGGAAAGGCCAGCAAACCCATCAGCGTCACAACCGCGCCGACGATACCTGAGGCGGTCGAGAAGACGGCGCAGGTCAGCAACGCCGCAATCGCCAAGCTACCCGGCAAGTTTCGTGCGGCCATGTAGAGTGAGAAAAACAGTTTGTCCACGATGTTGGCGCGTTCCACCACATAACCCATGAACAAGAACAGCGGGATCGCGACAAGGGTAGGGTTCTCCATCACCGAATAGGTGTTCTGGTTCACCAGATAAAAGATATTGTTGTTGAAGATGTCCGAAAACGTCTCGATCGAGCCGCCTTGGTGGTAGGCGTAATACCCAAAACCGACACCCATAGCGAGCAGGGTAAAGGCAATCGGGAAGCCCAGCAAAACGAACACAATGAATAGCCCAAGCATGATCAGGGCGACTTCGGGATTTGTCATTTTATTATCTCTCTATGAATCGCTATGCTTATTACTTACGGGCGGGGCCTCAGCACGGATCGCAGCTGTCAGAAGGTCTTCGGTTTCTTTCACATCCGCCAAACGCTCGGGCCACACGCCTGTGCGCATCGCCATCACACAGCGGACCAGTTCGGCAATGCCTTGTATGACCAGCAGCCCTCCGGACAGCGGGATCAGAGATTTGAAAAAGTAGATCTGGATGCTGGCGGGGCTGTTGAAGCTGACTTCTTTGTAGCGCCAGCTGTCGGAGGCGATTTCGTACCCGTACCAGACCAAAGCGAGGATGCCCGGAAAGAAGAACAGGAAGTACAATAGAAAATCCATACTAGCCTGGACGCGTACCGGAAACAGTCGGTAGATGACATCAGCCCGCACATGGGTGTCTTGGGCCAGCGCATAGGCACCGCACATTAGGAACAATGCGCCGTACATCTGGATCATCATATCAAAGGCCCAGACCGTCGGCGAATTGAGCACGTAGCGGACAAATACCTCATAGGAAACTGATAGGGTCAGGATCAGGATACACCACCCAAAGGCGCGCCCAACCCAGAGGCTTAGACCCTCGATTGCATATACAAATTTCATGTGTTTGGTGCTCCGCCGGTGTTCTTCTGGACATGTGTCACGTGTCCAGAGCGCGCAATGTCCGGGGGCCAAACAACTCCCGGACATTTTGTTTTAAAGTGGTGCAATCAACCGAAGTAGTGGTTGTAGGCCAGTTTATAGTCGGGCTGATTCAGGTTCAGATAGCCCATGACTTCCTTGGCGTACTTCTTCTGCGATTCCATGACCTTGGCGAAGAACGGGTCTTCCGCCGCGATGCGGCCGGCAACCTTGTCCCATGCCACCAGCTGCGCCTGCATGACAGACTCTGGTGTGCGATGAACGGCAACGCCGTCCTTCTCTTGCAGCTTGATCAGGTCGTCGGAGTAACGCTTTGTGTTGCCCCAATAGAAGCCGGAGTTTTCGGCCATTGATGCGTTCTTGATGATTGCTTTGTGCTCATCGGACAGGCCGTTCCACTTGTCCTTGTTGATGGTGACCTCAAAGCATTCCTGCGACTGGTGATAAGAGGCCAGCATGTAGTTCTTGGACACGTCCTGCATACCAAAGTCTCGGTCAGAGGTCGGGTTGTTGAACTCAGCGGCGTCGATCAGGCCGGATTTCATCGCCGGCTGGATTTCGCCACCAGGGAGCTGGACAACAGACATGCCCATTTCCAACATGACGTCAGCCGCGAGGCCAACAGTCCGGTATTTGAGGCCCTGCATCTGGGATGCATCCGTGATCTCCTGCTGGAACCAACCCAGCGGCTGTGCGGGCATCGGTGAATTGAAGAAGGACACAACGTTCAAACGCAACTCACCCATCAGTTCGTCAAACAATTCCTGACCGCCACCTGCGTGAATCCAGCCTAGCATTTCTTGGCTGGACCAGCCAAAGCAAGGGCCCGTGCCGAACAATGAGGCGGATTTAGATTTACCGTACCAATAGGCCGACACATAGTGCCCCGCGTCTAGAACGCCGCGGTGGACCGCGTCTTGCATCTGGCTCGTTTTGACAACTGCGCCGACCGACAGCACTTCGATTGTCAGTGATCCGCCGGACATCTCGTTGACGCGCGCTGCAAAGGACTGTGCGTTCTCAAGGAATATACCGCCGCCCCAGGCTGCTTGCATTTTGATTGTTGTGCCGTGACCATCTGCTAGAGCAGGGGTCGCCAGTGCTGCCGCACCGACGACGGCTGAACCACGCAGGAATTTTCTGCGGTTGAGTGAGTTTGTCATAGTTCCTCCCAAGGAATTTTACGCAGTGGCCGTCATTGAGACAGGGCTGCACAGTTTTTTCGGCAAAGGCTCTAACGCTTTTAACCAACACTAGTCTCCTCCAGACCGTGTCGAAAGCACAGTTTCCCCACCTTAGAGCAAGGTGACGGGGAAATTGTGCAATAACAAGAGCTACTTTGCCTGTCCCCCTATGCGTGTGTCCGCGCCCATGCGTAATTTTTTATAAATGTCCTTGGGCTGTCTTAGGATTTGCATATGGTTGATGTCGCAAATTTTGGCGGACGGCGGGTTCATGGATTTGGCTAGACACAGTTATCCAGCGAGAGCCGCAGATTGCTTGAATGCGGATTGGCCCGACGTCTCAAATTGTTGCTTTTGGATAATGTGCGCCTTTGAAATCAATGGTCATGAAGGATTTCCCGCCTGCAGCTCTTTACAAAAGCTATCCCACTATCGGGACAGTATGCAACCGTCCATCAAACTTTGCGACAGAACCACTGGGAATCCTCAAGTTATGTTGTGGTCTCTCATAAATATCCGCCTCTTTCCCTCTTCGAGATGCACACGCATCGCAGCCTGCGCGGCCTCGGGATCTTTCTCCAAAATCGCGCTGATAATATCCAGGTGCTCTTGTCGGGAGAGGTTGAAATGTTGTGTCTGAGCGCGGCGCGCGAGGGTTTTCGAGATGTTCATTGCGAACAACAAATAAGGGCGTAACGTATTCATAATGTTGACGAACAAAACATTACCAGAGAACTTTGCCAAGCCGATGTGGAATCGCGCATCACGGGCAGAGCGTTCGTATTCGCCGCCCTCGTCGCCGTTCTCCAGCACAACACGTTGCTGCTCAAGGAACGCATAAGCTTCAGGCGATAGGTCTTGTGCCACGATCGCTGCAATTGCTGGCTCGATCGCCAAACGGCACGCGTAGCAGTCTTTGAGCACAGGCAATTGCACGTCGCGGTTTAGCCGTGCGATCTTCTCGGGATCAAATGCGGCGACGACCGTACCTGACCCTTGGCGCGACTGCACGACGCCTTCGCTTTTTAACTGCTCCAAGGCCGAGCGCACGACAGCTCGCGAGACGCCATAATCAAGCGCCAATCGCTGTTCCGTCGGTAATCTGCTTTGCGGAGGATAGTTTCCCATCAAGATTCCAGCGAGAATATCATTAAACAGCCCATCCGACACTTGCCAAGTCTGTGCTTTGATCGTGCCTGACATCAATCCCATCCCAGAACTTACTATGGAAGCATAGTCGATTATACCTCCACATGCAATCCAGCCTAATGTTGCAAGTTGTTGAGGTGGCACTGGAGAAAGTGAGTTAAACGAATGCTGGGTGCAACCTCGGATCGCGTGGGGTATGGCCGCTGTGGACTATACTGCGAGTCATTGAGGACCCGAAGAAATTGTTGATGTATGCACGGGAATAGATTCTTCTTCGCCTATGATCCGTCCCAAATTTCTATCCAGCGAAGACCGCTGCGAGCTTTTGAGCTGTGTGAAACGCCAACGTGAG
>TARA_B110000902_G_C14294339_1_pt1 | contig 10986 bp, 12 predicted proteins | sample TARA_B110000902 | Tara Oceans TARA_B110000902 (sample SAMEA4398009) | marine metagenome | biome: Polar Biome; feature: [SRF] surface water layer (ENVO:00010504); material: water (ENVO:00002006), including particulate matter (ENVO:01000060) such as... | depth 5 m | reverse complement strand
TACACACTTTCCAGGCGTGCTCCTTAAGCCACTCGGACACCTCACCAAATTAGAACTATTTTTTTATACTGGTAGCTCCAGTTAGACTGAAAGTCTCTTCAGCCACTGATCAATGCAGCCTAAGGGCTGCAATGACCCCTGCGGGGTTGCGCCGCTGTTCGCCTCTTGCAAACTGCTTCCGCAGTTAGCCGGACATATCACTAAATTAGAACTTGTCCAGATTAGTAGTACTTTTGAACGCCGAGTACTCTAGCGAAAGAGCACATCACAAGCAAGGCAAACACTAATTATTGTCGCACCAATCTAATGTTTGGCACTTGTTCACTAGTACTGGTTCGATAGGGATTAATATCAAGCCCACCGCGGCGAACAAAGCGCGCGTAAACCGTCAACTGTTGTGGCCTAAATAGTTCAAGTAAGTCTAAATAGATTTGCTCTACGCACTGCTCGTGAAAGCCCTGATGGTTGTGGTAGGAAATAATGTATTGCAGTAATGCACCTCGATCTAACTGTTGCCCTTTATAGGCTATATAGAGCGTAGCCCAGTCGGGCTGATTAGTAACAGGGCAATTGGAGCGAAACAAATTGCTGTTGAGTTGTTCGCTAACAACACTCTGACTCGCAAAGCTCAACAGTCCCGCATCAGGCTTGTCGTGATTAGCGGCAACGATATCTAGGTCGTCAATATTGTCACCTGGGCATTCATCTAACCCACGTTGAGAATACTGCTCCAAGGTGTACAGCCTTACTTCAACATCGACCCCGATTATCGACGATATGTCAGCCGCAATTAAACTAGTGACAGCTTCTGCGTTTTCTAGCTTAGACTGATTAAACGAATTGAAATAAAGCTTTAGTGATTTTGACTCAACGATATTAGGGCTGTCGCAAGGAATTTCTATCTCAGCGATGGCCACTTCAGGCTTGCCATTGGCGCCCAACCAAGACAACTCATAAGCGGTCCACACATCAACACCAGTAAACGGCAGTGCATTAGCGCTGACATTAAGACTTTCACGAGCCTTCTCGCGTGGTAATGCGTATAAAATTTCAGGCGCATAAACGCTGCTAGCGGCTATTGTTTTGCCTAGCGGCGAGTTGTCAGCATAATTGGCCATATCGTTACCCTGCTATGTTCTTAGCTTTTTGCCACTGTTAAGCAAATGCAAACTATAAGTAAAGGCGGCGACAATAAATACCAAAGTCATGGTAAATGCCCAAACAATATTTATGTCAGACACGCCCAAGATTCCATATCGAAAACCATTAACCATATACAGTATTGGATTTAATTGTGATAAATTTGCCCAAAATTCTGGTAGTAAATCAATTGAGTAAAACACCCCACCTAAATAAATCAGCGGCGTTAATACAAAAGTTGGAATTATTGAAATGTCATCAAAAGATTCTGCAAATACTGCATTTATAAAACCAGCCAATGAAAATAAAATAGAAGTTAGCACTACGATAGAGATCGTAATCCATATATTGTGAACACTAAGATCAGCAAAAAAAGTCGCCAATATTGTGACTACAAAACCAACCATTAAACCACGTGCCACGCCACCGCAAACAAAGCCTAACAAGATAATATAGTTTGGCAAGGGTGATACCAACATTTCATCAACGTGACGCTGAAACCGGGCATTAAAAAACGATGACACCACATTGGAGTATGAGTTGGTGATTACTCCCATCATTATCAAACCCGGAACAACAAATTCCATATAACTGAAGCCGCCCATTTGGCCAATACGAGCGCCGATCAAATTACCAAAAATAATAAAATACAACATTATGGTAATCGCTGGCGGCACTATGGTTTGCACCCAAATACGCATAAAACGTCGTACTTCTTTGGTGACAATTGTCTGGAAGGCAATGAATTTGGCTTTATTTTCCATTATTGTCATCCTCCACTAAACCCATAAACAGCTCTTCTAAGCGATTAGATTTGTTGCGCATACTCACTACTTCGACGCCAGCTTCGGTAAAGCGGGTTACGATAGTGTTTAAGCTGTCACCTTGGTTAAGTGTTATTTCAAAACAATGAGGATCGACAACCTCCACTTCGTAATCAAGCACTGTGAAATTTTCAGGCAGGTCGACTTTAGTATCAAAAATAAATGTCTGCTTATCCATTTTCTTTAGCAGCGCCTTCATACTGCTATTAGCCACTATTTCGCCATTGTTAATAATGGCGACATTGCGGCACAGGCTTTCTGCTTCTTCTAAATAATGGGTGGTTAAAATAATCGTCGTTCCTGCTTCATTGATTTGTTGCAGAAACTTCCACATTGAGCGGCGAATTTCAATATCTACGCCAGCGGTAGGCTCATCCAATATCAGCAATTTTGGCTCGTGCACTAAAGCACGGGCAATCATTAGACGTCGCTTCATGCCACCAGATAAGGTTCTAGCAATCTCGTCTTTCTTGTCCCATAGGCCTAGCTGCTTTAGATATTTTTCCGCTCGTTCCTTTGCTAGCGGTAGTGGCATACCGTAATAGCCGGCTTGGGTAACAACTATGTTAAATACTTTTTCAAACATGTTGAAATTAAATTCTTGTGGTACCACGCCGATATAGTTTTTTGCCGCTGAGAAGTCTTCGTCTGTATCGACGCCAAATATGCTTACTTTACCACCGGTTTTATTCACCAATGAGCAGATAACACCAATAGTCGTCGATTTTCCAGCGCCATTAGGGCCAAGCAGGGCGAAGAAATCACCCTCTTCTACCTGTAAGTCAATTCCTTTAAGTGCCTGAAAACCATTGGGATAAGTTTTTCCTAACTGCGAAATAGATAGCGCTGCAACCATAAGACGTGATCCTGTGACTAAGCGGTTTATTTTGCGGGTTTTGAGTTGAATAACAACCGTGCAGACATAAAAAAACCGCGTATCAATAAATACACGGTTTTTAAATATGGAGCGACTAACGAGGTTCGAACTCGTGACCTGTACCTTGGCAAGGTACCGCTCTACCAACTGAGCTACAGTCGCTTTAGTACGTTACTCTGTGCTCACAAGTGAGCTGTCGAGAATGACGCTGTTATAACCCGAAGGTTATAAATGGCGTCCCCTAGGGGACTCGAACCCCTGTTACTGCCGTGAAAGGGCAGTGTCCTAGGCCACTAGACGAAGGGGACGCGGCCTTGGTACTTCCAAATGCTTTGTATTACTACATAGTGTCTGGAAGTGGCGCGCATTCTAGAAATGATGGTCGCTTTAGTCAAGCCAAAATGCTGATTATCTTCAATTATTTAGCAGTTAATCCTCATCAGCATTAAACCAAGTAATATCAGGCCTAGTACTGCCTATAATTCATCCAATTTAAGCGATGCCGAATTAATACAAAAGCGCAATCCCGTTGGCTGTGGCCCATCTTCAAACACATGCCCCAAATGTGAGTCACATTTGGCACATTTAACTTCTATTCTTGTCATCCCCAGACTTGAGTCAGACACTGACGTAACCGCCTCACTTTCAAGCGGCTGATAAAAGCTTGGCCAGCCGCTACCTGAGTCATATTTAGTATCAGAAGCAAACAATGGCTCGGCGCAGCACTTACACAGATACTGCCCTGGCGTTTTGGTATCAACATATTCGCCGGCAAATGCTCTTTCAGTACCGCCTTTGCGACAGACATGATAATCGGCGGTTGTTAGCTGTTCGCGCCATTGTTGGTCAGTTTTTTCAATTTTAGTCATTTATTCACCATTATCTTCATAAATAGTCGTATTTGCTGTTGCCCATAGTACATAGGCTATTTATATTCACCAACCTGATTTAACACCGAGTGTATTAAAGAGATAACTATGTCCCTGATAAAAAAATCTAACAAGCTAGAAGGCGTTTGCTACGACATTCGTGGACCGGTGCTGCAAGAAGCCAATCGCATGGAGGAAGAGGGCCAGCGAATTCTAAAGCTCAATATCGGCAACCCTACTCCGTTTGGCTTCGCCGCCCCGGATGAAATTATCCAAGACGTTATCCGTAACTTGCCCGCCGCCGAGGGTTATTGTGACGCCAAAGGCTTATTTGCTGCCCGCAAAGCGGTTATGCAGTACTGCCAGCAGATTCAAATAGAAAACGTGACCATAGATGACGTATTTATGGGTAACGGCGTCAGCGAGCTTATTGTGATGTGTATGCAGGCGCTGATTAATGATGGCGATGAATTTTTAATCCCCGCACCTGATTACCCGCTGTGGACCGCAGCCGTCACATTGGCTGGAGGAAAGGCTGTTCACTACCACTGTGATGAAGGAGCCGATTGGACGCCTGACCTTGCTGATATCAAAAGTAAGATTAATGATCGTACCCGCGGCATCTTAATTATTAACCCCAACAACCCTACTGGTGCAGTTTACCCTGAAGATGTGGTTAAGGGTGTGGTGAAACTGGCCAGCGAAAACAACTTAGTATTATTTGCTGACGAAATTTATGACAAAATTCTCTATGATGATGCTGTTCACTACCCCGCTGGTCGATACGCTGAAGACATTCTGTGTATTAGTTTTAACGGTTTATCTAAAAGCTATCGTTTATCGGGCTTTCGCTCTGGCTGGCTGGTATTGTCGGGAGCCAAACATAAAGCCAAAGATTTTATCGAAGGTTTAAATATTCTGGCCTCTATGCGCTTGTGCGCTAATGTACCGGCACAATATGCAGTACAAACGGCACTCGGTGGCTATCAAAGTATTAATGACTTGATTCTTCCCGGTGGGCGCTTAAAAAGGCAGCGTGACCAAGCCTATGATGCGATAACGTCGATTCCGGGGGTTAGCTGCGTAAAACCTAAAGGGGCTATTTATTTATTCCCTAAGTTAGATCCAGCGGTTTACAACATCCACAACGATGAACAACTGGTATTAGACTTTTTAAGACAAGAGCGAATTTTAGTTGTGCAGGGTTCTGCCTTTAACTTGCCGACTAAGGATCACTTACGCGTTGTATTTTTGCCCCGCGAAGACGATTTACAGCGCGCTACTGATGGCCTTAGACGTTTTCTTAAAGACTATACACAGTAAAGTTTAGGCTGCCGCGACACTGTATAGCACTCTGTCGTGGTAGCCGGTAACGACTTGATACAAACCTTCCAGTTCCAAGTCTAAACTCCTATCACCAGTATCAACCAGCAATGGCCTGCCAGCGAGTGCTTTTAACTTAGCTTTGGTGGCTATAATAATTAAATTATCAATACCGACTGCGCGAATGACCACTGGGCTTAACTGTTGATTGCCACGTCCAAATAAAAACCCTTGCCCACCGGTAACACTGATAACTAACTTAATATCACCGCAATGACTTTGTAGCTGTGCTAATAACTGCTGCTCGGTTGCATCAGCAAGTAACAACTGCCCCGCCTTGACGACATCAATGCCTAGTAGACTGTTGGCCAAACCAAGCTCATTCATAAAACTGGCAGCGGTTGTACCCGCAGCAACTAAATATAAACCATCATCATCAATATCATTCACTAAGTCAGCGGCAATATCAGCCACCACCAACTCTTCAACTTCGACGCCTGAAATTTTAGTCGCCTGTAAATAACGTGGCATATCTGGCACTAGCATTTCACCAAAATAACGTGACGTAACGCGCTCTTGCCGGTAAGCCGCTTCGTCAATATCTCGCACTTCCTGAAGACTAACGCTAACCATAGCGCCAGTGATTAATAAACGAATTATCTCACCAGCGGTATTAGGCGACAGTGCAAACACACCAGAATGCATTTTTACGCCAGATGGAATACCCAGTACTGGAGTGGTGTGATCAATTGCTGAATAGATATCTCTGGCGGTACCATCACCGCCGACGAATAAAATCAAATCAACGCCATGCGCTGTAAAGGCGCTTATTGCGTTAACCGTATCTGTCGGGCTTGTAGTTAAAGCGGCAGTTTCACCAACCACCTCAAATCTCAAGTCTAGCTGCGCTAAAAGCTCAGCCCCCATTGAGCCATCAAAACAGATGAATTGAATTTTATCTTTAACCGAAATAATTTTTTCTAAGGCTATTGCTCCGCGATGTTGGGCCTTAAGCGCACCACCTTTGGCTAGTGCTTGCTCGACAGTATCTGCGCCATCGCTGCCCTTTAGTGCCACACTGCCACCGATACCTGCTAGCGGATTAATGACGAATCCTATTGTTAACACCTCAATGTCCTTTTAGCGCTAAATTAAAACCGCAAGCGGCCAACATTTTCTGTGTCGCATCAGAGCAGTCTGCTGATATTAATACCGTATATTGTGAGAACTCTCTGCGCTGCCAATAATTTTTTCGCAAGGCATCAAAATGCGCGGCCAACTCCGCATCGTTCATCGCCTCTGCTTGACGCAGTCCTTCATCATCTTTGCTAATGGGATAGGCTGCCAATATTGCGCGGCAGACAACGTCTCGGGCATCTCCACTACTATCAATATCAAGCTCTAAGCCTGATAACTTTACTTCTTTTTCTAATTGATTTTCAAATTCAAAAAAATCACAGAATAAATCTTTTAACATTTGTGTTGCGCGAACCTTTCCATCAAAGCTATAACCCGCAATATGCGGCGTTGCAATATCCACTCGCGCCAACACATTTTGATGTATCGCTGGCTCATGCTCCCACACATCCAATGCCGTTATCAGTTTTGAATTAGTATTATACGCTTCCAGCAAAGCTTTATTATCAACCACTTCGCCACGCCCAGCATTAATCAACACTGCGCCTTGCTTTAGCTTTGCCAACTGCTTTTCAGCTAGCATGTAAGAGGTAGGATAATCGCCAATATTGGTTAACGGCGTATGCACACACACTATATCTGCCTGTAGTACTTGCTCTAAACTCGTCATATTGGCATAGCTGTCTTGGGCTATTAACGGATCATAAGCAATACAATAAATATCAAGTTTTTCTAGCGCCCTATACAATCCACCGCCGACTTTTCCCAGGCCAATAATTCCTACTTTTTTATCGAAAAAATCTATTGCTCGAGTAACATAAAGTTGCGCCAAAACTGCCAACACATACTCTGTTACCGAGCGCGCATTAGCACCATGAGCATGACCAAAGTGAATCCCCGCTTTAGCCAAATAGCCCATATCCACATGGTCGGTACCAGTAGTCGCGCTACCGACAAACTTTACTTGGCTGCCCGTTAGTAGTTGCTCGTTAACTGGCGTAACAGAACGCACTAATAAGACATCGACATCAGTTAGCATCGCAGCATTAATATCACGACCTGATACGGTCTTTACTTCACCGAATACTGCAAAGCTTTGCTTCACATTGGGAATATTTTCATCCGCTAAAATTATCATCTATTAGTTCCAACTGTTCATCGATTTATAACGACCCATTACTTCATTATGTTACTGCGTTCAAACCGCTCACCCAAACCTTTAAGACCTAGTTGTTCCAAATAATCAGCTACATTAGCCGCAGGCTTTTGCCACAAAGTTTGCCGCCAATTTATTTCTACTACCGAGTCAGTCTTTAATTGCGTTAATTGATAGGCTAATTGAATTTGATCTTTATACTGCGTTAACTTTGCCACCAGACCTTTAACACCTCGAACATCTGTCGTTAATAACAGCGACGGATCATTAATGACATCATCAAAACTTATAGCCGCTAATATTTTTGCCGCGGTTTTAACACCGACTCCAGGCACCCCAGGAATATCATCACTAGCGTCACCCGCTATTGCCAACAGCTCAGCCCAGCGCGACGGATGAACTCCGCTTTCGGCCAGTATTTCCGTGGTATAAACTGGCTCTTTACGACCATAGTCATGAATGTAGTCATTATCATTTACTAATAACTGAACAAGGTCTTTATCGGCTGATATAACCGCTGACGAGACTCCTCTGCGCCTTGCTTGAGCGGCCACAGTCGCAAGCAGATCGTCGGCCTCATAGGTATTACTGGCCTTGCATGTCACACCCAAGGCTCGGGTGATCTCTTGGCAAAGATTTAATTGAAACGCTAACTCTGGCTCTGGCAACACTCGGCTAGATTTGTAATCGGCATAAATATCATTACGAAAACAGCTACCCAAACTTTCATCAAAAGCGGCGAAAATATACTCAGGGCGCTCGTTCGCTAATAAGTCTATTAAAAACCGCGTATATCCATAGACAGCATTAACCGCATAACCATTTGCTGCATGCCAATTATCTGGCAGGGCAAAATATGCTCGGAAAATATAAATAGAGGCATCGAGTAACACTATTTTTTTATTGCCACTCATATCTACTTAAGCTTTTCCAAAATAAATAGCTCTGCCTGTAATACATTACTGGTTTGAAAATGGCTGCTCAGGTTTGCTACTAAACGCTCGGCTCTACGGGGCAATCCAGTAGCAATATAATCGCAAACCTGCTGATATACCGCCTGCTTGAAATATTTATTATCTGTCAGCTCGCCCGAAAGATTATCGACACTAACTGAAAAATCTCGCTTGCAAGCCATCGACAGAATCCACTCTAGCGCCTGAGGTTTTACTTCTACTTTTTCAAAACTTGCTTGCTGACTAGCGGTTCGCCCGTCAGGTTGATACCAATAACCGTAGTCAATTAACTTTCTTCGCTCACTACCTGCAACGCACCAATGAGAGATTTCATGCAGTGCGCTAGCAAAAAAACCATGCGCAAATACAACTCGGTGATAGTTACATTCACTATCACTAGGCAAGTAAATAGGCTCGTCTGTACCGCTTACTAGTTTTGTATTGTCTGAGACAAAGAATAATTGATCGAATAGTTTTACTAATACAGCCCAATCATCATTGTGTTTTAAGGTCGTAGCAAGCAACAATTGCTCCAAAAATATCTTATTAAAATAAAAATTAACACATTTACATCAATCGAATACTGATTATACTAAACAACCATGCCTAGGGTGTGATCAACTTTAATCTCGCCATCTGGCTGCAAACTATCGAACATGACCATGTTGGAGGTAAGCAGTATGCATGAACCTGATGAGACTATCTCAAGAAACAATATAGTCGATATTTTTACCGGCTATCCCATTGACGAAATTCCAAGCAGTAAATACGTACGTCTATCTCCAGAGCTTGATGACTTGTGTCTGCTGTACAGCTCTCACAATAACGCTAATCAGCTATACAGCATGAAAATACTTTGCTGGGCACTGCGCGACGACGGCAGCATTGACGCCTTAGTCCCCTGGCTTGACGGTATTTGTTGTGCCACTGAGCTAATTGATGAAAAAACGGGGTTATGGGAAGGCTTTTACAATCCCTATACCGAAACGCTGTTTTTCGAACCACCAGAGCATAAAATTGTAGAGCTTGATGCAGCCTATGAATTCTTTGGCGGCGACTCACAGCGATTACAAGAATTCCCTGACACTATCGGCTCTCATGCCCTGCTGATAAAACCCGGCGGTGACTCGGTAACCTTAGCGGAAGTGGTCTCGTGGCAGCTAAACGAAAAAGGGGAACTCAACGCCACCTTGATTGATGAGGATAGTGTGACGCAGACACCAGTGTTACCCGGTGACGCTTGTTTGAAGCTAGCGTCTGAAAACCCGCACTTTCGCTATTTTTTTCAGCATTATGCAGCCAATCAAATCAAAGCCAGCGACCCTGATGCGCTGGCGGCAATTGCGTTATTGATTGGCGGTTAGACTTTGCACTGAACCACGTTAACCACAGCTGTTTAACGTGGTTTATATAGCGACTACAGAGCCACTAAGATTTACGAATATAGTAATAGTACTTTTTGTCTTCAATAAATTGTTCGACCAATTCATGACCTAAAAAAGTACAGAATTTTGGAATGTCACGCTGCGTAGACGGGTCTGTTGCGACCACTTGTAATACTTTCCCTGCATCTATATCTCTGACCATATTATGCAACATCATTACTGGCTCTGGGCAAAACAAGCCAGTGGCATCTAACTGCATATCAAATTCGTGAGGCATAATTTACTTCTAGCGACAAAAGAGGCGTCATTTTCCAGAATTGACGCCATAATGCAAGTGATCTTGCCTTGTTAACAGATATAAACGGATTTAATACCGATTAAACAATCTTAGATAACCATTTGTTTTAACTAACTATTTTATCAAATTCACGCTTCAACATTAAATTACAGGTGCCGCTTTCTTCATCAAAAACTATTAATGCCTTACCTTGTATCAATTGTGCTTTTAACTGCTGCACCTTGCTATCCATTGAAATATCTTGCGCGCCATGCTCGGTACCCTCACGGCTAGCATACTCCTCCAACACTCCGCTAAGAGCATCGCTAGACAGCTTTTCGTATGGCACGACCATCATATCGGTTAACTCTTTTTAAACAATAAAGTCATTCTATCGCTTTCACCGATAGCCAAATACTTATCTTTATCAGTATCGCCGAGGCGCAGTGACGGCGGCAGCGTCCAGACTCCACGCGGGTGATCGGCAGTATCTGCGGAATTAGCATTTATCTCACTTGACGCTACCAGTTCAAAACCTGCATCCGTAGCAAATTTAATAACAGCGGCCTCTGTGACATAACCACTTTTAATCATGTCAGCAAACAACGTACCGGGTTTCGCTCTGTGCTCAACGATGCCAAGTAAGCCATCGGGCTTAAGCGCACTATGCATCGCGCTAAACACACCTTCTGCCGAACCTGCTTTCATCCAGTTATGAACGTTACGAAAAGTCAGTACGCGGTCAGCAGAACCCATTGGGGCAATATCGGTAAACTCGGGCGGTGCAAGCTCGGTGACTATTGCTGCGTCATATACTTCTGGATTGGCAGCCAACTTTGCGTCGTACCTAGCACGCGACTTTTTATAGTACTCAACCGGAGTCTCAGCCGGAAAACTGGCAGCATAAAACTGCCCTTGTTGTTTTAGTAACGGCGCTAATATTTCTGTATACCATCCGCCACCGGGCCAAATCTCTACTACAGTTTGATTTTTTTCTAGTCGAAAAAATACCAAAGTCTCAGCCGGATGACGATATTCATCACGC
>TARA_B110000902_G_scaffold97823_1_pt1 | contig 10987 bp, 10 predicted proteins | sample TARA_B110000902 | Tara Oceans TARA_B110000902 (sample SAMEA4398009) | marine metagenome | biome: Polar Biome; feature: [SRF] surface water layer (ENVO:00010504); material: water (ENVO:00002006), including particulate matter (ENVO:01000060) such as... | depth 5 m | reverse complement strand
TTGTTAATTAATACGGAGTTTGCTAACTCGATATATTTTTTTTTTGCTTCGTCAGAAGACATATCTTTTAACTGCATCCATGCATTTATTTTAAATCCATTTCTAACATCTAATTCACCTTCAAAAGGAAAGTTACTGCCAAAATTTGCCTGTTTATTATAAGCATAAAACCGTAGCATAATGTCTGGTGTTAAAGATTCCTTTAATGTTGAAATTGCAATGAAAGCCTCTCTAAACGCTATGTCTAAATCAGAATTCATAATTATTTTTTTGCAACTACTTGTGTTCCTCCTTTTACTGTATCTCCTAATTTTATAGTCAGTTCTGTACCAAGAGGTAAATATAAATCTACTCTAGATCCAAATTTAATAAATCCTGCGTCTTCTCCTTGCACTACTGTATCTCCTTCTTTAGCGTAGTTCACAATTCTTCTAGCCAATGCGCCTGCGATTTGTCTGTATAAAACTTCACCAAATACTTTATTTTCAATAACTACAGTAGTTCTTTCATTGTCTGTTGATGCTTTTGGGTGCCAAGCAACTAAATATTTTCCTGGGTGATATTTACTATATTTAACAACACCACTCATTGCATATCTTGTTACGTGCACGTTAATTGGAGACATAAAAATAGAAACTTGTAATCTTTTACCCTTAAAGTATTCTGGTTCTTCAACTTCTTCTATAACAACGACCTTACCGTCTACTGGTGCAATAATTGCGCGCTCATCTAACTCTGTTGGTCTTTTTGGATTTCTGAAAAATTGCAATACAGTAAATAGTAAACCTAAAATAATTATTTGTATGGCTTTTACCAACCAAATAATATCAATAAATTTTTCTGCCAATAATATACCTGTAATAGATAAAATAAAAGCAATTACAATAATTTTATACCCTTCTTTGTGAAAACGAATCATACTTAAATAATAAAGTTAATATACAAATATACAAACGGAGCAGCAAATAACAAGCTATCTAACCTGTCTAAAATTCCTCCGTGACCTGGCATAATAGTGCCACTATCTTTTATTTTTGCTTGTCTTTTTAGTTTCGATTCTACCAAATCACCAATCGTACCAATAATAGAAACTATTCCAGCAATTATTAGCCAATTGATTAAAGATAAGTCCGAATTTAATTTACTAATAACATAACCTGCGATTAGTGCAAAAATAAATCCACCTATAAAACCCTCTATTGTCTTTTTTGGCGATACAGAAATAAATAACTTTCTTTTTCCAAAGTTTTTTCCCGTCAAAAACGCAAAACTATCATTCACCCAAATAAGAACTAAAATAGAGACCATTAAATAAGGGGTGTAATTTTGATTGTAAAAAGGCAATAAAACTAAAAAGCAAAACGAAAAAATTAAATACCGAATCGTAAAACCTAATTTATCTCTTTCCGTAAAATAGATAATTTCCTTTTTCGCAAAAAGTTGATATATAAGATACCCAGAAGACAATATATTTATCCCTAAAACAATAGAAATTGCATAGCTATTAGGTCTTTTTAGTATTAAAAAGACAGTAAGACCAAATAAAAAATAAGAAATAAAACTTTTGATTTTTGTTATTTTGGAAAGTTCCCAAATAGCAACGATACCAAAAAAGAAGATTAAAGCTATATAAGATTCTTTAGAAAAAAGAATAGCAAATAAAAAAATTAAAACGAAAATGATTCCTGAAAAACTCCTTCTTAAAAGGTTGCGCATATTATAAATCTTCTAACAGGAGCAAATATAAGTTTTTTGTGCTACTGTTACCATAGTTTAAAAAATTATCGTCTTTTTTATTAATTTCGTAATCTTTAATAGATGAAATATTAGAAGGTAATGTGTTTTTAGAATTTGTTTTTATACCGGTTAAAGCTTCACCTGTATTTTTAACTATCTGACTTGTTGTAGCGTAAACAATAAAGTTTTCCGAAAGCTCAGATAATTTTGTGCTTCTTAATTGATTTGAAGAAAAAAGAATATCACCCTTATCTGCAACTAAATGTTCGCAAGTTGTAAAATAAGGGAGAGATTGTTTAAAATTAGTATCTATAGCTATCTCTTTTTCATCTAAAAAAGGAAATAATTCTTTATTTGTAACTAATAATTTATTCCAATTATTTTCTAATAAAATTCTTTCAACATTCTCTATAACTTCTTCTTTTTTCAAGCAGTATAAAAATTTACCACCTTTTTGAATAAAATTATGGACAAATAAATCATCTAGCGACAAATCTACTTTTTGTTTTTGAGCTTCGTTGTCGCCGTTATTCGATATGTTAAATAGTTTTTTTAAAAATTTCATTATTTTAATTGTCGAATATTAAATTATTCCTCTGGATTTTTTTCAAGGGGAGAAACATTTACATCTTCTTCAATTACTTTTTCAACTTCTTCTTCTTCAACTTCTTCTTCAATTACTTCTTCGTCTTTTATTGTTGTATCTATTTCCTCAAAAGGTCTTTTTCCGAAAACTTTTAGTAAGTCGTCTTTAAAAATAACTTCTTTTTCTAAAAGTAGTTCTGCTAAAACGGTTAACTTTTCTTTATTATTATCCAACAGCTCAATAGCTCTTTTGTATTGCGCTTCTATCGTGTTAGAAATTTCTTTGTCAATTTTTTTAGCAGTATCGTCACTATAAGGCTTTACAAAAGAATCGTTTCCTGAAGAATCATAATAGGTAACATTACCAACTTCTTTGTTTAAACCATATACTGTAACCATCGCTCTTGCCTGTTTGGTTACTTTCTCTAAATCACTTAATGCGCCAGTAGAAATTTTATTAAAAATCACTTTTTCTGCAGCTCTACCTCCTAAAGTAGCACACATTTCGTCTAACATTTGTTCTGTTTGTACAATCAATCTTTCTGCAGGCAAGTACCAAGCAGCTCCTAAAGATTGTCCTCTAGGGACAATAGTAACTTTTACTAAGGGAGCGGCATGTTCTAGCATCCAACTAACAGTTGCGTGACCAGCTTCATGAAAAGCAATTACTTTTTTCTCTTTAGGTGTAATTACTTTATTTTTCTTTTCTAAACCTCCAACAATTCTATCTACAGCATCTAGAAAATCTTGGTGGTGAATTGCTTTTTTACCATGTCTCGCGGCAATTAAAGCAGCTTCATTACACATGTTGGCAATATCTGCACCAGAAAAACCAGGAGTTTGTTGTGCTAAAAATTCAATTTTAACATCATCTGATAATTTTAGTGGCTTAATATGTACTTCAAAAATTTCTTTTCGTTCATTGATATTTGGTAAATCTACATAGATCTGTCTATCAAAACGTCCTGCACGCAATAGCGCGCTGTCTAAGACATCTGCTCTGTTGGTTGCAGCAATTACAATTACATTTGTATCCGTACCAAAACCATCCATCTCTGTCAAAAGTTGGTTTAATGTGTTTTCGCGTTCATCATTTCCACCAGTCATGCTATTTTTTCCACGAGCTCTACCTACGGCATCAATTTCATCGATAAAAATAATGGAAGGAGATTTTTGTGCAGCTTGTTTAAACAAATCACGCACTCTAGAAGCACCAACACCCACGAACATTTCTACAAAGTCTGAACCAGATAAAGAGAAGAAAGGTACATCTGCTTCACCAGCAACGGCTTTTGCTAGTAATGTTTTTCCAGTTCCTGGAGGTCCTACTAACAGCGCTCCTTTTGGAATTTTACCTCCTAAAGAAGTATATTTCTCGGGATTTTTCAAGAAATCTACAATCTCTTGCACTTCTTCTTTTGCGCCTTCTAATCCAGCAACATTTGCAAAAGTGGTTTTTACTTTGGTATCTTTATCAAAGAGCTTCGCTTTTGATTTTCCAATGTTAAAAATTTGTCCACCGCCACCACCAGCACCTGATCCACCACCAGACATTCTTTTCATGAAAAATAACCAAACTCCAATTAGTATGATAAAAGGTAGAAATCCAATTAAGGTGTCTACCATACTTGTTCTACTTTCATTTTTTAAATCGAAAGTGAGCTCACTGTCTTTTCTAGCAATCTCTAAATCGTTTTCAAAATTTTGTAAATCACCAAAATTATATTCATACAGAGAACTTCCTTTTCTGTAAAAAGCAGAGTTTGTTAATTTTTGATATTTAGACTTTTTCATAGCGTCTTCGCTAATAAAAATTTGAGCAAGGTTATTGTTTACTACAATAATCTTTGATATATCATTGTCTCTTAAAACTTCATTAAATTCATTTTTTGAAATACTTTTAGTAGCTAAGTCTCCACTACTAAAAAACTGAAAGCCAATAATAAGTACTAGTACTGCTCCATATATCCAATAACTATTGAATTTGATTTTCGGGGTATTTGTTTTGTTGTCTTTTTTATTTTCGTTCATTTTATTATAAAATCTAAAAATTTAAGTTGTTTTAATTTCTGTAATTTTTGCATCTCCCCAAAGGCTTTCTAGATCATAGAAATCTCTTATCTGCTTTTGAAAGACATGCACAGCAACATGGACATAATCCATTAAAATCCATTCAGCATTGTTCTCACCCTCAATATGCCAAGGCTTATCTTTGATCTGTTTGCTTACTAATTTTTGAACGGAACCAGAAATTGCTTTTACTTGTGTGTTTGAGTTACCAGAGCAGATTATAAAATAATCGCAAACAGTATTCTCAATGTCTCGTAAGTCTAGCAGCTGAATGTTTTCTCCCTTAACCTCTTCAATTCCCTGAATTATCACAGAGATTAAATCATCTGTACTTACTTGCTTTGTAGTCATTAATTTTTTTCTAATTTATATGCAAAGTTATTCTATTTTTTCCACTATTTTGTGTATTATTGAACTACTTTACAGTTTATTTAACACTTGAAAATAATCAAACTTAATGCCATCGATTCTACCAATTCTTTTTTAAAAGAAATGGCGCTTAATTCTGCGGTAGAAAATTTCACAGTAGTTGTTACAGATCGTCAATTAAAAGGAAGAGGGCAACAAGGTAATGGTTGGGTGTCTGAGTCTTTTAAGAACTTGGTTTTTAGCGTTTTTGTGATTTTTGATAACTTTAAGGTTTTAGATAATAAGTATTTAAATTTTGCCGTTTCTTTGGCTATTTTTGATGCTTTGAAAGAAGAGAATATTCCTGCCATTTCTATAAAATGGCCGAACGACATTCTGTCAGGAAATAAGAAAATATGTGGGGTTTTAATAGAGAATAGTTTGAAAGGCACAGAAATTTCTTCTTCAATAATTGGAATTGGGTTAAACGTAAATCAAACGAGCTTCCCCGATTCTTTAAAAAGAGCGAGTTCTTTAAAGCTTTTAAGTGCTAAGGATTTTGAACTCGATAAATTGTTAGAAAACATTGTCTCAAAATTGAAAACTAAAATTGATATTTTAAAGTCTAAAGACTTTAAATTTTTAGAAATTGAGTATTTAAATGTTTTACACAAAAAAAACATCCCAACTATGTTTAAAAATAGTCAAGATGTTTTGTTTATGGGAATTATTTGCGGAATTTCTCAGGAAGGTAAGCTTCAAATAGCACTAGAGGACGAAACCATACAAGAATTCGGAATTAAAGAGGTTTCTTTTCTTTAAAGTTTACCAATATTTTCCGTAAGTGTTTCTACAAATTTTGTCAAGGGTTTCTTGATCATCATGGTCATCATAGGGTTAAAATCGCCCACAAAGCTTAAAGTAACTTCACTTTTATTTTCTTCGACTTTTTTAATATTAGCTGCTAGTGTAAAAGGTAATTTACTGCTTGCAGCTCCTAAAGTAACATTAGAAAATGCTGTTTTTTCACTTAACACCAATCGGATTTCTGGCATACCAGGCAAACCGAATAAAAAAGAGTCTCCATCAACTTCAAATTTATTGATGTTTGCCGGCATAATTTTTTCAAAATTAGTCAAATCACTAAAAAAGTTAAATAACTCTTCTTGGGTTTTTTCTAATAGCACTGTATTTCCGTCAATATTCATTTGTATTTATTTTATTGTTTCCAGGTACTTGGGTCTTTTCTCCATTCGTGCAATGTAGTAAGTTCTTTTTCAGAAATATAATTACTTTCTAAAGCTTGCTCCAATAAATTTTCATAATTACTTAAAGTAGCTAAATCTATGTTTTTATTTTTAAAGTTGTCAGTAGCAATATCAAAACCGTAAGAAAAAATAGCAACCATTCCTTTTACCACTGCACCTGCTTCTTTCAATGCATCTACAGCATTTAAACTGCTGTTACCTGTACTAATTAAGTCTTCTATAACCACTACATTTTGTCCACTTTCTAAATGCCCTTCAATTTGGTTCTGTCTACCATGTTTTTTAGGTTCTGGTCTCACATATACAAAAGGAACACCCAGTTCTTGGGCTACTAATATACCAATGGCAATTGCACCGGTGGCAACGCCAGCAATAACATCTGGTTTACCATATTCTTTTTCTACTATTTTTGCAATTTCTTGCTTTAAGAACACACGAACTGGTGGATAGGAAAGTGTGACTCTATTATCGCAATAAATTGGTGATTTCCAACCTGATGCCCAATTAAAAGGCTCATTAGGGTTTAGCTTAATTGCTTTTACCTTTAGTAAAAGCTCAGCTGTTTTTTTTGCCGTATCTTTGTTTAAAATCATACTGCAAATGTATACAGTTTTTGTAAATGATAAACCAATTATTATAACATCTTCGCAAAAAAAAGAGAATAACTATCCTGTTTACTTTCTTAAAAACTACGTTACAGAAGAAATTATTCACAAACTTAAAAATAAAAAAATCAAAGGGATTAACCTGTATACTCCAGATTTAGAGTTGGATTGGCACTCTTTTCTAAATACTTTTCATACAGTTTCTGCTGCTGGTGGTTTGGTTTTAAATACTAAAAAAGAAATATTATTTATTTATAGATCGAAGAAATGGGATTTACCAAAAGGTAGAATTGAAGAAGGTGAAACTATCGAAGAAACAGCAATTAGAGAAGTAGAAGAGGAGTGTGGTATTTTTAATTTAAAACTGATTAAACCTTTATTAACTACTTATCACGTCTATTTTCAAAACGGTTTGAAGTTAAAAGAAACCTTTTGGTTTTTAATGACTTCTGATTATCAGGGAGAATTAATTCCGCAACTAGAAGAAGGAATTACTCAAGTGTTATTCAAAAATGAAGAAGCAGTCAAGAAAGCATTGCAAAACTCATACAAAAATATAGAATTGGTTTATGATAGGTACTTGAAAATGTGATATTCTCAAAAAACATTCTATCTTTGCCGACTTCTAAAAGAGTACAAAAAAATGACTGAATTTATAAAAAAAATATTACCGAATGCAAAAGATGATGTCCTTGCAGGAATAACTGTCTCGCTAGCAATGATACCAGAAGTTGTTGCTTTTGCGTTTGTGGCACAAATTAGCCCAATAGTAGCTTTATTCGGTGCTTTTGTAGTGGGAATTATTTCAGCTGTTTTTGGAGGAAGACCAGGTTTAATTTCTGGCGCAGCAGGAGCGGTTGCAGTTATTTTTGTGCACATGATACAAGAAGGACACGCAAAAGGTCTATTATTTGACAATCCTGTTGAAAATATGGGGTACTTTTATTTACTAGCTGCTGTAGTTTTAATGGGAATTATTCAAGTGTTTGCGGGCGTCTTTAAACTAGGTAAATTTGTGCGTTTAATTCCACATCCAGTAATGATGGGATTTGTAAACGGATTAGCCATTGTTATTTTTATGGCACAATTGGGTATGTTTAAAGAAAATAAAAAAGATTTCTTCGGACAAAATATGCGAAAAACCGAATCGAAGGAGTTGGTTTACAAGATATCTGATAACCAAGTAAAGGATTTAGCTTCTGATACAGTATTGTTTTCTATTGATGGGAATTCCGTAATAAATAGTAGTACCAATAAAGAAGTTTTTTTGTTATCTGATGGTCAAGTTTTTGATGTAAAAACAAAAAAAGTTCTTTACAATGCCTCAGAAGAAGGGTTTTATTCAGTAAATGATAGTGGGGTTGTAAAATCTGCGATGCAGGGAGAAACTCTATACGTCATGATTGGTTTGGTGCTATTAACGATGTTAATTGTTTGGGGTTTACCTAAAATTACAACCAAGATACCAGCGGCGTTAACAGCCATTTTAATTGTTACTTTAATTTCAATCTTTAGTGGTTTAAGTGCCATCAATGTTGGAGATTTTATTAGAGATGGGGGTGGCGCAGGTTTAAACGGAATCGCTGAACTTTCTAAGAATTTAAATGTCCTGGAGTTATGGAGCAACCTTCCTTTTAATTTAGATACCTTAAAGTTTATTGCACCTTATGCCTTTTTAGCAGCATCGGTTGGTTTAATAGAAACCTTAATGACGATGAACTTGGTAGATGAATTAACGGAAACGAGAGGAAATGGAAACAAAGAATGTGTTGCCCAAGGAGCAGGGAATATACTAAGTGGTGCATTTGGTGGAACTGGTGGTTGTGGTATGATTGGGCAAACGGTTATAAATATTAATGCTGGCGGACGTGGTCGTTTGTCTGGCGTAATGATGGCATTAACGCTACTTACATTTATTTTATTTGCCGATAGATATATTGAGCAAGTTCCTATTGCAGCACTGGTTGGGGTTATGTTTATGATGGTTATCGAAACATTTGCTTGGTCCAGTTTTAGAATTTTAAAGAAAATACCAATGTCAGATGCTTTTGTATTAATTATTGTTTCTGCAGTGACTGTTTTCTTTGATTTGGCAATTGCTGTATTTGTAGGGGTTATTATTTCTGCATTGTCTTTTGCTTGGACAAGTGCAAAGAAAATTAGAGCTAGAAAACGTTTTAAAGAAGACGGAACAAAAATTTACGAAATTTGGGGTCCACTTTTCTTCGGAAGTATTACTGATTTTAACGACAAGTTTGAGATTAAAACAGATCCAGAAAATATTGAAATTGACTTTGTAGAAGCTCGGGTTTCAGACCATTCTGCTATCGAAGCAATTTATGCGTTGGTAGAAAAATACCAAGCTGCTGGTAAAAAAGTTACGCTAAAACATTTAAGTGAAGATTGTAAAGTTTTATTGTACAAGGCTTCTCCTATTTTTGAGGGTGTTATTGAAGAAGGGATTGATGATCCTCGATATCATTTAGCCGCAAATCCAGAGAAGTTTCCGAAACCTTTGGGAGAGTATAAATTTTAGAGAAATACATAATAAGGTTTTAAAGCATATCGGAAATCCAAGACATTGTCTTGGATTTTTTGTTTTATTAGTTTGAGTCTTGGACTTACATTCTAAAATCACTACCTTGAAATTGAATGGCATTTATGATATGTTGTTTGGTGCAGACGAATAGACGATTCTCAAAAAATTTTATGGTCATAGTTGGTTTTAATTTGTCGTAATATAATTTAAACCATTCCCAAATCCACTAGAGGTAAACTGCGCACTCGTTCTCCTGTGGCATTAAAAATAGCGTTACAAATTGCAGGTGCAATTACTGGAACGCCAGGTTCGCCAACACCTGTTGGAGGTTCATGCATTGCATCCATAATATGAATATGAATGTTTGGAGCGTCTTGCATCCGTGTCATTTGATAATCGAAGAAATTGTTTTGTTCTACAGCACCTTTCTTTGCAGAAATTTTACCATACAAGGCAAGGGACATTCCAAAAATAGCAGCACCTTCCAATTGGTTTTTAATATTGTCTTTATTTAAAGCCAAACCACAATCTATGGTGGTCCAAATATTTTCAACTTTCACTTTTTTGTCAATCACAGAAACTTCAACAATAGTAGCAACATAACTATAAAAACTATAATGAATGGCAACACCAAACCCATGGTTTTTTGGTATTTGTGCTCCCCAATTTGCCATTTTAGCAGTGGTGTTTAAAACATTTTTAAAGCGTTTAGAATTGAAAGGAAATTTCGATTTTCCCTCAATAATTCTATCTTTTCCGAGCAAGTCTAAATGAAATTGTACTGGATCTTTTTGTGCTGCAAATGCCAATTCATCCACAAAAGAATTGAGACCAAAACCACTGTGAATATGAACTACAGAGCGCATCCAACCAATTCTTAAATTGGCCTCTGCTTTTACACTTTCGAGTCTAAAATTTTCTAAAGCATACGGATTGTTTGTAAAACCTTGGTTCAATTCAAAACCAGATGCATAGTCAGATAATGGTTTAAAAGAAGATACAATCGAAGGGAAACCAACGCGCTGCAACCAACCGGTTACCTTTCCGTTTTGGTCTATGCCACCTTTTAAATATTGTGCACTTGTAGCGTGATAAAAACTATGTTGTACATCATCTTCACGCGTCCAAACAACTTGCACAGGCGCATTTATTTTTTTAGAAATAGCAACAGCTTCTACCACAAAATCAGATTTTGATTTCCGACCAAATCCGCCGCCTAAAAAAGTAACGTTTACAGTAATATTTTTTAGAGGAATTTCAAAGAAATGTGCCAGTTCACTCCGAACCGTTTGTGGATCTTGCACAGGTGCCCAAACTTCAATTTTATTTCCTTGAAACCAGGCAGTTGCATTGGGTACTTCCATGGGTGCATGCACTAAAAACGGAATGTGATAAGTTGCTTCTATTGTTTTTGTAGCCACTTCAAAAGCAGCGGTTACATTTCCGCGAGCTCCAGGAACCAATTTTCCTGTTTTGTGAACGCGTTCAGTAAGTGTTTTTTTGAATGCGTTAGAATCAAAAGATTCGTTTGCACCATTGTTCCACTCAATATCTAGGTTTAATTTTCCTTGAAACGCAGACCACGTATTGTTGGCAATTACTGCAATTCCACCTAACATTCCGAAGAATTTTCCTGTTGGCGGAACCAATCTTGGGAGTTCAAAAATACCCTCTACGCCAGCAACTTTTTCTGCTTTGTTTTTTGTAAAACTTTTTACAGAACCAAAAGTGACAGGAGATCTTGCAATGGCTGCAAATTTCATATTCGGAATTCGAATATCAATTCCGTAAGTAGCTGTTCCGTGTGTGAAATCTTTTAAATCGACACTTTTTAA
>TARA_B110000902_G_scaffold10205_1_pt1 | contig 10988 bp, 10 predicted proteins | sample TARA_B110000902 | Tara Oceans TARA_B110000902 (sample SAMEA4398009) | marine metagenome | biome: Polar Biome; feature: [SRF] surface water layer (ENVO:00010504); material: water (ENVO:00002006), including particulate matter (ENVO:01000060) such as... | depth 5 m | reverse complement strand
GCATTGCCGCGCGTCGTGAACCTGTCGCGCCGCGAGGCTGATATGGCTATCACTGTCAGCCCACCTGCCGCGGGGCGGCTGACAGTGCAAAAGGTGACCGATTACCAGCTGCATTTGGCGACGCGGCGCGATGCATCGCCTGTGCGATCATTGGCGGACATTAAGGGGCGCGCAGTGGTTGGGTACATTCCGGACATGATTTTTGACAAGGAATTGGACTATCTTGGTGATATGGGACAAGCGGGCGTGCAGCTTGCGTCAAATTCGGTGGCTGTGCAGATGCAAATGCTGCGGCGGTCTGGCATCGGAATCGTGCATGACTTTGCCTTGCCAAGCGTGCCTGAATTGACCCGTGTCTTGACCGATGATGTCGCTTTGCTGCGATCATTCTACCTTGTGCGTCATACGTCGGATCGGCAGTCAGAGCGGCTGTCTCGGTTCGCGACTGCCCTTATGGCTGGACTTAAAACGCAGGTAGCAACCTTAGAGGCCGCTGCTGCCTTGACAGACGCGCATGTGATTTGACAGACTTAACACTCGGACTATCGCCAAAGGAGCGTGCTGATGATTGTTTCCCAGATTTTAAAAGCCAAGGCCGATGTTGGTGTGATTGCTGTAAAACCGGAGTCTTCGGTGTCCGAAGCCGTTGCTATCTTATCAGAAAAACGTATCGGCACCTTAGTTGTGTCCAAAAGCGCCGGATCGCTGGATGGCATTCTGTCCGAGCGCGACATCGTGCGCGAACTGGGCCGTAACGGCGTGGCGTTAATGGCAGAGCCAGTGTCCAAGATTATGACGTCGAAATTAGTCACTTGCACGCCAGCAGACACCGCGGACAGCGTGCTTGAGATGATGACAGCAGGCCGGTTTCGCCACATGCCCGTTCTGGACGATGGTGCCATGGTCGGACTGATTTCAATTGGCGATGTGGTTAAGGCACGCCTGTCAGAACTGTCGATGGAAAAAGACGCGTTGCAAGGCATGATCATGGGTCACTGACCCTTGCAATCTTAGGCGCAATAATGTTGCGTGCCAATAGTGATTTGAACATGAGGTATGCCATGCGCGTTGGACTCTATCCGGGCACTTTTGATCCTGTGACGAACGGGCATTTGGACATTATTCGCCGCAGTTGCACGCTTGTTGATCGGCTTGTGATTGGTGTTGCCATTAACCGCGGTAAGGGCCCGTTGTTTAGCCTTGAAGAACGTGTTGCGATGGTTGAGGCCGAGTGTGTCCCGCTTGGCGCGGAGGTGGGTTGCGAAGTTGTTGTGCACCCATTTGAGAATCTTCTGATCGGCTGTGCCCGCGATGTGGGCGCGTCAGTGATAATTCGTGGCCTACGTGCTGTAGCCGACTTTGAGTATGAATTTCAAATGGTTGGTATGAACCGGTCGATGGATAATTCCATCGAGACCGTGTTCTTGATGGCTGATGCTAAGAACCAAGCGATTGCGTCAAAGCTGGTCAAGGAAATCGCCCGTCTTGATGGCGACGTGACAAAATTTGTCCCCGCCGCCGTCGTCAATGCATTACACGAAAAGTTGCGCGCTTAGCTATATGCGCAGATGCTTGTGATACGCGCGACGTCTGCGCGTGAGACAGCAGCTTTTACAGTCATCTGTGTTTTTTGTGTAGGTGTGGTCATTGTTGTGATGATTTTGTTGAGCAGTGTCATGGTGCGGCCCCTTCGGGTTTTAAGTTTGCGTAATCTGCCTTGCGCGTATGCCCAGATCCGCTGTCCGACAATTGCCCATTGATCCAACCCGCGTTGCGCTGAATGCATAGCTTACCCGGCGTCTTTGTGAGAGACGCCAGCTATCAATTTTAGAGAAATTTGGCCATTGCGACAGCCGTGTCGCTCATCCGGTTGGAGAAGCCCCATTCATTGTCGTACCACGCCAAGATGCGCACCATGTTGCCGTCCAGAACCTTAGTTTGATCAAGGTGGAATGTGGCTGAGGCCGGATCGTGGTTGAAGTCAGTGCTAACCATTGGCAGGTCGGTGTAGGCCAACACGCCTTTCAGCGGGCCGTCGGCTGCCGCGATAATAGCTGCGTTTACTTCTGCAATGGTGGTTGCACGAGAGGATTCGAACGTCAGGTCCACACAGGATACGTTTGGTGTTGGCACGCGGATCGCGACGCCGTCGAGTTTCCCGTCGAGTTCAGGCAACACAAGGCCCACTGCTTTGGCTGCACCAGTGGATGTTGGGATCATCGACAACGCGGCTGCGCGGGCGCGGTAGAGATCGCTGTGCATCGTATCAAGAGTTGGTTGGTCGCCAGTATAGCTGTGGATTGTTGTCATAAAGCCTTTGGTAATGCCAACACTGTCGTTGAGCACCTTGGCCACGGGGGCAAGGCAATTGGTGGTGCATGATGCGTTTGACACCACGATGTCATCAGCGGTTATCTGGTCATGGTTCACGCCGTAAACGATAGTTTTATCAGCGCCCTTACCGGGGGCAGAGATCAACACACGGCTGGCACCATTGTCGAGGTGTGCTTGGCAGGCGTCTTTGCTGTTGAAGATGCCGGTGCATTCTAAAACCACATCAACATTTGCCCATGGCAGGTCGGCAGGGTTGCGGATCGCTGTGACGGCGATTGGCCCGCGGCCAACGTCGATGCTGTTTTCGGTCGTCGTCACGGTTGCTGGAAAACGGCCATGCACGCTGTCAAAACGCAGAAGGTGGGCGTTGGTTTCAACAGGGCCAAGGTCGTTGATCGCGATGACTTCGATGTCTGTGCGCCCAGATTCGATGATCGCTCGTAATACGTTGCGCCCGATACGTCCAAAACCATTGATTGCTACTTTGACTGCCATGTCGCGGCCTCCTGATAGGAAAAGGTGGGGGAAATCCCACTGTTGGCGCTAACATTGCGATTTATGCGCAAAGGTCAAGGTGATTGGGGGCAAAACTATGTGATGGGTTACCTCCAGAACGCCATTTTTGCGATCGTCTCTATAAGTAAACGCAAGATTAACGTCATAGTGTCGAGGTGGAACACGAAGTGATCCAAAACGAAAAAGCCAATGATAAAGATGCCAAGCCAGATGGCGATGATGTTGGTCATTCCGGCAAACTAGGGCAGGTCGTGCCAAGGTGCAAACGCCCTTAGCCCGTAAAATGCAGTTATTATTGTAAGCGACCCATTGTGCTGGCCACGTCGGCCATGCGCGCCGAGAAGCCCCATTCGTTATCGTACCATGCCAGAACGCGCACAGTGCGCCCGCCAACGACCTTGGTTTGGTCGGGTGCGAAGATGCAGCTTTCGGTTGTATGGTTAAAGTCGATGCTGACTTTGGCCTCTGGGTCATAGGACATGACCATGCCCATGTAGCCGTTTGCGGCCTCGGCCACGATGGCGTTCACGTCTGCAACGGTCACGGATTTACCGGCCTCGAATGTCAGATCAACGGCAGAGACGTTTGGTGTGGGCACGCGCATCGCGGTGCCGTCCAATTTGCCTGCCAGTTCGGGCAGAACCTCGCCCAGTGCAGCGGCAGCACCCGTGGATGTTGGGATCAACGCCATAGCGGCTGCGCGGGCGCGGTAAAGGTCTTCATGGCGGCGGTCCAAGGTCGGTTGGTCGCCAGTGTAGCTGTGGATCGTTGTCATGATCCCGCGCTCGATGCCGATGGCGTCGTTGAGGACTTTTGCTAATGGCGCGAGGCAGTTTGTGGTGCAGGACCCGTTGGATATCATCCGCTCGGAGGCCAACATCTCGCGGTGGTTGACGCCGTAGACAACGGTGCGGTTCACGTTTTTCGCGGGTGCGGAGATCAGGACCTTTTTTGCCCCTTGGCGCAGGTGCACGTCGGCCTTGGTGCCGTCGTTGAATTTTCCGGTGCATTCCAACACAACGTCACAGCCGGACCAGTCAAGCTCTTCTGGATCATAGGTGGACATCACATCAATGGGCCCACGACCCAAATCCATGGTGTTCCCGTCAACGGTGATCGGGCTGCCGAAGCGCCCATGGATGCTGTCGTATTTCAAAAGATGCGCGTTTGTCGCGATGGGGCCCGTTGCGTTGATCTTAACCACTTGAACGTCGTTGCGCGCACTTTCGGCGATGTGGGCCAATGTGCAGCGTCCGATCCGGCCAAAGCCGTTGATCCCGATGGTGACAGTCATGGTGTGATCCTTGTGCAAGTCCCGTGGTATTTCACTAGGTCTATACGGAAGGGGGCGCCTGTCATGAAAGTGAAAAGTAGTTTTGCGCCAATATGTTAGCGATAACCAGGGTGGATTGTGTCTGGTGGCGCTAACAGTTTTCGCTAACTTTTGGTGAGTTTTAAGCGAACGCTGTGCGCATCCGAATCAAATTGCAGTGTAAAATGGATCGGGGCACCTGATTGGGTGCCCCGACGCCGTGATGGTTTAAAACCCATCCTACTTATTTAATCAGCGATTTCACACTTGCTGCGACGTCAGCTGCTGTGATGCCAAACTTTTCGAACAATGTTTCTGCTGGAGCGGATGCACCAAAGCTGTCCATGCCAACAAAAGCAGCCTTTTTGCTGTTGCCGCGTTCGCCCAAAAGCAATTGATCCCAGCCCATTTGAACGCCTGCTTCGACCGCAACCCGAACAGGGCCTGCTGGCAGCACGCGCTTGCGGTAGCTTTCGTCTTGGGCTGCGAACAATTCCATACATGGCATGGATACGACCCGTGTGCCGATGCCGTCCGCTTGCAGCAGATCGCGGGCTGCCAAGGCGACCTCGACTTCGGAGCCAGTTGCCATGATGATTGCTTGGCGCTTGCCGTCTGCATCAGCTAAAACGTAGCCGCCATGGGCGGTCATGTTCTTGGTTTTATGCTCTGTACGTACGGTTGGCAGGTTCTGACGTGACAGGCACAGCACGGACGGCGTGGACTGTGATGTCAGCGCCAATTCCCAAGCTTCGGCTGTTTCCACGGTGTCCGCAGGGCGAAAAACATGGGTGTTTGGTGTCGCCCGCATCATCGCTAGATGTTCAACCGGCTGGTGTGTCGGGCCATCTTCGCCAAGGCCGATGCTGTCGTGCGTCATTACATAGGTCACGGGCACGCCCATCAGCGCGGACAACCGCATAGCCCCGCGTGCATAGTCGGCAAAGCACATGAACGTGCCGCCATAAGCGCGCGCGCCGCCGTGTAGCGCCATGCCGTTCATCGCAGACGCCATGCCGTGTTCGCGCACACCGTAGTAGATGTAGCGGCCTTCGCGGGTATCAGGGTGGAACACGCCCATGTCGCTTGATTTGGTATTGTTGGAGCCGGTCAGGTCAGCAGAGCCGCCGATGGTTTCCAGCATGATCGGGTTGATCGCACCGAGCACCATTTCAGATGATTTGCGGGTCGCCACGGATTTAGCGGCTTCGGATGCGGCCTTTTTAAAGGCTTTTATCGTCGCAGACAGTTTCTTGGGGGCTTCACCTGCATAAGCACGCTGGAATTCAGCCTGCTTGGTGCCGGAGAGTTTCGCAAAACGGTCGTCCCATGCGACGTGTGCCGCTTGGCCGCGCTTGGCGGTGTCTTCCCAGCCGGATTTGACGTCTGCTGGGATCTCAAACGGGGCTGCTGTCCAGCCGTAAGCTGCTTTTGCGGCCTTCATTTGGTCAGCGTCTGTCAGTGCGCCGTGGCCTTTGGAGGTGTCTTGTGCAGCGTGGCCCAACGCGATGTGGGTTTTACATGCGATCATCGATGGGCGCGGGTCATTTTTCGCCGCTGTGATGGCTGCATCAATAGCAACAGGGTCGTGGCCGTCGATTTCGATCACGTGCCAACCGGACGCTGCAAAGCGCATCGGTTGGTTGGTTTTATCAGCAATATCAACAGTGCCGTCGATGGTGATGTTGTTGTTGTCCCAGAATACGATGAGGTGGGCGAGTTCTTGCATGCCTGCAAGGCCGATGGCCTCTTGAGAGACGCCTTCCATCAGGCAGCCGTCGCCAGCAATCACGTAAGTGAAGTGGTCAACGATGGATTTGCCGTAACGTGCACGCTGTATTTCTTCGGCGATTGCGAAACCGACAGAGTTCCCGATGCCTTGGCCAAGCGGGCCTGTCGTCGTTTCAATACCGCGGGCATGGCCGTATTCTGGATGACCAGCTGTTTTGGCGCCCCATTGACGGAAATCTTTGATTTGCTGAAGAGTGATGTCTTCGTAGCCCGTCAGATACATCAAGGAGTACAGCAACATGGAACCGTGACCTGCGGACAGGATGAACCGGTCGCGGTCAGCCCAATCCGGTGCCTTTGGATCAAAGTTCAGATGCTTTTCGTATAGCACTGTTGCCACGTCGGCCATGCCCATAGGCATACCGGAGTGACCGGAGTTAGCGGCCGCAACTGCGTCGAGTGTAAGTGTGCGGATGGCGGCTGCCTTCATCCAATGGTCAGGGTGGGCGGTGCGCAGGGCTGCAATATCCAAGACGATAATCCTATGAGTTAGCGGTTTTCCAAGAGTTGTAGCGGTCATATCAGGGCACAGGCTAAGATCAAGCGCTGGTCGTAAATGTTTCATATCGTTGATATCTGCATATTTGCTGGCAGGGCGATGATCGCTTAGGCTTGGTCTTGCGAGGCACGATTCGGTAGGGCACGGCGAACGCAGATGACTGCGGCCACCTGCCACGACTTTATAAGGCGCGCGTTTGGCGTGTTCAGGAGGACGAGCAGATGAGCGATATTGCTGCACTAGAGGGGCGTATTACGGCAGCCCTTGACCGAATTCGCGAAGGCGTGGCACGCCAACCAGCACCCATTGCTGTCGAGGCACCGAGCGCTGACACTGATGAGTTGCGCACGTTATTGGACGAAGAGCGCACTGCAAACGCCCAGTTAGAAGACCGTGTGCGTACATTGAAAGACCGCCAAGACGGGGCGATTTCCGACCTTGAAGGCCGCGCTGCCAGCCATGGTGCGATTTTGGCTGCGATGGAAGCCGAGGTCCAGCGGTTGCGGGCCTCAAATGCCGAACTACGTGATATGACTGCGCAATTACGCAGTGCCGCAGCGGATGGTGCGACGTCACCAGAATTGATCAACCGTGCAACGATTGCAGAAGTCGATGCGTTACAGGCGCAGCGCAGGTCTGAAGCTGCAGAAATGGATGCGATTGTGTCCAGTCTCAAACCCTTGATTGAGGAAGCATAAGATGCCGCAGATTGATATTTCCATTGGTGGTCGGTCGTTTGAAGTGGCCTGCCAAGAGGGCGAAGAGCATTACCTGCATTCCGCAGCCGCGATGTTGGACACTGAAGCCGCGCATCTTTCGTCGCAAATTGGCCGGATGTCTGAAGGCCGCATGCTTTTGATGGCGGGGCTAATGTTGGCGGATAAAACGTCCGGTTTGGAAGATAAGGTCAAAGAGGCCGATACCAAGATGGCACAATTGCAAGCACATATCGATACGCTCGAGGCGCGCCCCGCGACGCGGGTCGAAGTGCCTGTTGTGCCCAGTGAAGTGACAGATGCTTTGGCTGAAGTTGCTGCACGGGCCGAAAGCTTGGCCGATCAGATTGAGGCTAGCGCAGTTTAGCTCTGGTGCAGATTTTCGGCAAGTTTAACGGGCTTGCAAAGTGGATATCCCCTGCGTTTCTCGTATCGCTAACTGGCCAGATTAACTCTGGTCCGACCGATTACGAGACTTCGCAGGGGCAGTCGGCTATTAGGCGTTGGCCTCACGGATTTTATCGGCGGCGTCTTTGTCGAAGTCCACGCTATTTTGCGTGAAAAGCGTGTCGAGTTCGCCGGACAGCATCATTTCGGTGATGATATCGCAGCCGCCAACAAATTCGCCTTTGACGTAAAGCTGCGGGACGGTTGGCCAGTCGGAATAGTCTTTGATGCCTTGGCGAATGTCTTCGTCTGCAAGTACGTTCACATCAGCGAATTCAACGCCCATAAAGTTCAGCACACCAGCCACGCGCGATGAGAACCCGCACTGCGGCATGGACTTTGTGCCCTTCATAAAGAGGACGACATCGTTTGTGGTGACGGTGTCTTTGATCTGTGTTTCTGCGGTCATCGGGATGATCCTTTCGGGGGCCATTTTATTGTTGAAGAATGGCTGCGTTGTTATGAGGGGGCTTTGGTTGTCAGGGCCAATGCGTGAAGATCGCCGTTGGAGCCGTCCATCTTGCCTTTGAGGGCTGCGTAAACGGATCGCTGCTGTTGTACGCGGTTTTTGCCTGCAAAGCTGGCGTCGACCACTTCTGCGGCAAAATGCGCGCCGTCGTCGCCTTGCACGGTTATTTGCGCGTCAGGGAAGCCTTCGCGCAGCAGGGTTTCTATCTCGTGGGCCGTGATGGGCATGGATGTATCCTTATGGCTTTTGCTTAGTCTAAGAACCTGCGGGGCAGGCGGCAAGGGGCTGCGCCTTTTGCGGGGGGTATTTCGAAAAAAGCGCGGCGTTAAGCGACAGCAGCGGCAAAGCTGGTGCGGAAGGTATGTGCGAGGTCAGCGAGGTCGTGGTTGAAGTTGCCAAACGTGATTTGGTCGCCGCCGACTTTGCCAACCATTGCGATGGGGACATCAGCGTGAGCGGCCGTGATCATCAGGTCTTCGGCTTGGTCAAAGCTACAGGCGATCAAATAGCGGGCTTGGTCTTCGCCAAATAGGGTGGGCGTGTCGTCAGTATCAAGTGTGACGCCGATTTGTGCTTCTTCTGCCAGTTCAAAGGCCGCGAGCGCGAGCCCGCCATCGGATAGGTCCGTGCAGGCGCGGATCATGGTGTGATTGGCGCGGATAAAGTCACCATTGCGTTTCTCAGCCGCAAGATCGACGGGTGGTGCGTCGCCTTCGGCCCGACCGTAAACTTCGGCGAGCAGCGCAGATTGTCCGAGGTGGCCTGCCGTTTTGCCGACAAGCAGCAGCAGGTGACCTTCGCAGATTTGACCAATGATCATATCGTCGGGATGCATGATGATGCCAACCGCCCCAATTGTCGGGGTCGGCAAGATGCCAGTGCCGTCTGTTTCATTATAAAGAGACACGTTGCCGGACACGATTGGCATGTCGAGGACGATGCAGGCTTCTCCGATACCTTGGATTGCACCGACAAATTGGCCCATGATTTCTGGCTTTTCCGGATTTCCAAAGTTCATGTTGTCTGTTGTTGCCAGAGGCTTAGCGCCCACGGCTGTCAGGTTTCGGTAAGCTTCGGCGACGGCTTGTTTGCCGCCTTCAACAGGGTTGGCTTTTACATAGCGCGGGGTCACGTCGGACGTAAAGGCCAATGATTTATCGGTGCCATGCACGCGCACAATGCCTGATCCAACGCCCGGTGTGCGGGCCGTGTCGCCCATAACCTGTTGGTCGTATTGTTCATACACCCACTGTTTGCCAGCGTAGTTGGGGCTGGACAGCAGGGCGCGTAAACCATCGATTGGGTTGACGCCAACGACATCTTCAAGCGGCTCGGCGGCTGGGGTTGCCACCCAAGGCCGGTCGTATTCTGGCGCGGAGCCGGACAGCGTGGCCAAGGGCAGGTCGGCTTTGACGTCGCCGTTGTGTAGCACCAGAAAGCGGTCTTCGGCGATGGTTTCACCCACGATGGCAAAATCGAGATCCCATTTGACGAACACGGCGCGGGCTTCTGCTTCGAGTTCTGGTTTTAGAACCATCAGCATGCGCTCTTGGGATTCCGATAGCATCATTTCGTAGGCGGTCATGTTTTCTTCGCGCTGTGGCACGTCTTCGAGGTTGAGCATAACGCCCAAGCCGCCCTTGTCGCCCATTTCGACAGCAGAGCAGGTCAGGCCAGCGGCCCCCATGTCTTGGATCGAAATCACGGCGCCGGTTGCCATGAGTTCGAGCGTGGCTTCCATCAGGCGTTTTTCAGTAAACGGGTCACCGACTTGCACAGTGGGGCGCTTGTCTTCGATCGTGTCATCAAATTCGGCAGATGCCATTGTGGCACCGCCAACGCCGTCGCGGCCTGTTTTGGCCCCAAGATAGACGACGGGCATACCAACGCCGGAGGCCGCAGAGTAAAAGATTTTGTCAGTGTCTGCGATGCCAGCCGCAAACGCGTTCACAAGGCAGTTGCCATTATAGGCGGGGTCAAAGCGGACTTCGCCGCCGACCATAGGTACACCAAAGCAATTGCCGTAGCCGCCAACGCCTGCGACGACGCCGTTGACCAGCTGGCGGGTTTTGTGGTGGCTGGGTTCGCCAAACGACAAAGAGTTCATCGCGGCGACAGGACGTGCGCCCATTGTAAAGACGTCGCGCAAAATGCCGCCAACACCCGTGGCTGCCCCTTGGTAGGGTTCAATGTAGGACGGGTGGTTGTGGCTTTCCATTTTGAAGACCACGCATTGGCCATCGCCGATATCAACGATGCCAGCGTTTTCGCCAGGACCGCAAATGACTTGGGGGCCTGTCGTCGGTAATGTGCGCAGCCATTTTTTGGAGGATTTGTACGAACAATGCTCGTTCCACATGGCTGAAAAGATGCCGAGCTCCGTGAATGTGGGCGTCCGTCCGATGATGTCGAGGATGCGGTCGTATTCGTTGGGCGACAGCCCATGTGAAGCAATCAGATCAGATGTAATGGTTGGTTCGGTCATGGCAGTCCCCTTTGGCATTGTGGGGCTTTTAAGACAGTGGGACCATAAGGGGAAGGTGCAAGCCCTGTGTTTTTGGGATCAGTGCGCTGTGGACAGAAAAATGCCGGGCACAAAGGCCCGGCGAAGTCTAACAGGGAGGTATAAAAGTGATGAGCATTGAAGCATCATCGCATTAAATTGATCATTTAGTGTGCGTTATATTCTCGTTCAAGAAGAAAACCTGAATCTGTGCGCAAGCCCGATATGCGCCAGGTGCATGGCTGCTTATTAGTTGCAGTATTATGGAGCATTTGCCTCGCGCAGTTTGCGTCGGTGGGCAATGATTTCATCTTGAACAAAGTCACGGAATGCGCTGATCCGTTTTGATTGCCTCAGCTCTTCTGGATAGGCAAGGAATACGGGGACTTCAGCAGATTCGA
>TARA_B110000902_G_scaffold158551_1_pt1 | contig 10995 bp, 9 predicted proteins | sample TARA_B110000902 | Tara Oceans TARA_B110000902 (sample SAMEA4398009) | marine metagenome | biome: Polar Biome; feature: [SRF] surface water layer (ENVO:00010504); material: water (ENVO:00002006), including particulate matter (ENVO:01000060) such as... | depth 5 m | reverse complement strand
ATCAGAGTTCGAACTCAGACAGCAAGCTGCGTTTACGTATGTACCTTTATCAAACGCAACTGCAGATAAAGTGGCAAACACTGTAGTTAAACGTAATGGGTCTTCAGATATAAATGTTCGACTTTTAAGATCGTCATACGGAAATCAAAGTACTATAAGTGGTGCAATAGCTTATCGGGTTAGCAATGGCAGTGATAACTATGTACGTTACTGCTCTAGTAAGCCAGCCATACGTACTTTCTTGGAAACGTATAGTAAAGCTGAATCGGATGCTAGATATGCTACGTATAGCGGTATAGGTTCTACTTTTATTGCTTCAAGAGTAACCGTTAATGCTAGTTCAGCAAATGCGCTTTACAACATAGTGTTTGATGATGGCAACAGTCGTTTGTACAGGTCATCTACAAATAGAGTTAAGTATAATCCTGTAAGTGGGGAACTCTATGCATCAAGTTTTAAGATGTCAGGTGGTGCTGGGTTCTACATGGCAGACACAACATACATTAGGGCCACAGTTGGTAAAAAGCTTTATGTAAACAATACATCAAATAACGCTATTTCAACTAATGGCGGAATAACAGCTAGAGAATTTATATCAACGTCAGATATACGAGTAAAGCAAGAACTTCAGCCGATTCTTAATGCTTCTGAAAAACTTAGAACCCTCAGAACAACCACTCACGAACGTACTGATCATGAGAAAGTTAACGGACAGTATCCTCGCAAAGCATCAGTAATTGCACAAGATGTTGAAGCGGTTCTGCCCGAAGCAATTTCATATACAGACGACAATAAGCTAGGACGTATACGTAATGTTTCAATACCCGCCACAGTAGTTTTAACTATTGCTGCTGTAAATGAGCATACCGATACTATAGCTAGACAAGCTGAAACTATCGCACTTTTAGAAGAACGTTTGGTTAGGCTGGAAAAGTTACTTAGCAATAAATAGTTTTAATACCAAAATAACACAAACCTATTATTTAATTTTAATCACAATTAGGAAAATACCATGTTGCAAAATATAAGTTTTACAGATCCGCAAAGCATAACTCACACTGACGCTACGTTTAAAGTGCGTAGAGCCGATATACATGAAAACACTTCTAGTTCTATAAGGCTCAACTCAGAAGATTTTGCTACGTATGAGCAAGATTCACCTAATCCTTCAAAACATGTAGTTTACTCAGTATATTACTGGCCTTCAGAAGAGGCAGAATTAGAAGGCGCTACACCTTACACATTAACTAACGTTGAACATAACGGTGTGGATTTTAACTTTAATGCTGACTCTACTTATGACGGTTTAGATTTGGAAAGTATTGTTGAAAAACACTTAACAGAAATAATACTTCCTCCAATGCAAGGATAATTATGTTGTACACACCTAAGTATTTTATTGCTCAGGAATTAGTCCCTGAGTCTGTCTACAAAGACAGAGGTGACAAAGCTATGCAACTTATCGACCCAAGGCTATTAAGAGCGTATGACAAGCTTAGAGGAGTATTTGGGTCGTGTACAATAAACAATTGGCACAAAGGTGGAAACTTTTCACAATCAGGATTACGCACACCTGATTCGAAATACTATTCTCCTTACAGTCAGCATAGTTTTGGTAGAGCAGGTGACGGTAAATTTACTGATGCAGAGCCAGAGGAAGTTAGATTATACATTTTAGCTAATCCTGACAAATTTGAAGATATTACGTTCTTAGAATTAGATACTCCAACGTGGGTTCATGTTGATGTACGTAATTGTAAACGCATAACTACATGGAGTCCTAAAAAGTAATGCCACTTTAATGTTTGGATTAGGTAAACTAATCCAATTATAAATACTAAAACTTTCCTTACTTCCTATTAAGTACCAGTAAACATTAGGTATATATACAATCAAAGTGTACAATAATGTTTACAGTAGTTGTAACTAACTCTGTAAAATTAAGATACTTACTTACTATTTCTAATGCTTGAAGGAATGTTTGATGATTGAATTGGAAGATGCTCCTGATAAACAAGTGAATGAAGACTTATCTAATAAAAAGTTTACTGACTGGAAAAATGAACCCACGTTAGAAGATTTAAAAGAAAATTACACTGATGCATCATCTGATAAATCTGCACACGTTAATAACGTTAATAATTGGTTAGATAAATTACATGTGCGTAATGGCGCTAAAATGAAGGCCAGTAAAACACGTTCTACTGTACAGCCTAAGTTAATACGCAAACAAGCTGAGTGGCGTTATCCTGCATTAAGCGAACCTTTTCTAAGTACAGAAAACATATTTACAGTTGAGCCTGTTACCTTTGAAGATAAACAAAGTGCTATACAAAACAGCTTAATACTTAATAACCAATTTAATACCAAAATAAATAAAGTAGATTTTATTGATGAGTACGTTCGTACTGCCGTTGAAGAAGGCACTGTTATTGTGCGTGTTGGTTGGGAATACGAAGAAGAAATTAATGAAGTTGAAGTACCTGTATTTGAATTTATACAGAGTAACGATCCAAATATTATACAAGCACACCAACAGTTACATGAGCTTATGCAAAGCAACCCAGAGGAATTTCAGAATTCTGTTAGCCCTGAAATGCAGCAAGCGCATAAACTATCAATGGAAAACAATGTTCCTATGGAGCCTGTTCAAGTTGATATTGAGACTGAAGAACAAGTCACCGTATTAAAAAATGAGCCTACGTTAGAAGTTTGCGATTATAAGTCTATGAGTATAGATCCAAGCTGTAAGGGTAATTTACAAAAAGCAGGGTTTGTAGTTTTTTCTTTTGAAACGTCTTTATCTGAATTAAAAAAAGAAGGCGATAGATACAAGAACTTAGATCAAATTAATACAAACTCTTCTTCTATTTTAGATGCTGATGACAGCGAAGCAGATGTTAGCAATTTTAATTTTAAAGATGAGCCTCGTAAGAAGTTTATTGCTCATGAGTATTGGGGTCTTTGGGATATTGAAGGCACAGGTAAAGTAAAACCTATTGTAGCTACTTGGGTAGATGGCACTATTATTAGAATGGAAGAGAATCCTTTTCCTGATCAAGAACATCCTTTTGTAAAAGTACAATATTTACCAGTTAGAAAATCTAATTATGGTGAGCCAGATGGCGAATTATTAATAGAAAACCAAAACATAATTGGCGCAGTTACCAGGGGTGTCATAGATATCATGGGTCGCAGTGCTAATGGACAAGTTGGTTCACGAAAAGATGCTTTAGATATTACTAATAAACGCAAATTTGATAAAGGGTTCGATTACGAATACAACCCTAGCGTAGGTGATCCTCGTACAGCATTTTATATGCACACCTTTCCTGAAGTGCCACGCTCTGCTGAGTATGTTCTTAATGCACAGAATGATGATGCTGAAGGTTTAACAGGTGTTAAAGCATTTGCTGGCGGATTGAATGGTGGCTCACTAGGCGACAGTGTAGGCGGTATTAAAAGTACTTTAAGTGCTTCTTCTAAAAGAGAAATAGGCATCCTTAGAAGACTCTCTAACGGGATAATACAAATAGGCCGTAAGTTCATCAGTATGAATGCAGAATTTTTATCTGAAGAAGAAGTGGTTCGTCTCTCAAATGATGAATTTGTACCTGTTCGTAGAGATGATTTACAAGGCAAAGTAGATTTAAAGCTATCTATTAGTACTGCTGAAGATGACGCTGAGAAAGCACAAGAATTGTCTTTTATGCTTCAAACTACAGCACAATCTATGGGTAATGAATTCAGTCAAATTATACTAGCTGACATAGCAAGGCTTCGTAAGATGCCTGTTCTTGAGAAAGCAATAAAAGAATTTCAACCACAGCCTGATCCAATGGCACAAAAGAAAGCAGAATTAGAAATAGTATTGCTTGAAGCACAGATAGCAAATGAAAGAAGTAAAGCAATTGAGAACAATGCTGCTGCTAGATTAGATCTTGCAAGAGAAACAACTGAAGGAGCTAAAGCTGAAAACTTAAACTCTGATACAGACCTGAAAAACCTTGAGTTTGTTGAGCAAGAAACAGGTACTAATCAAGAGCGTAATCTTCAATTAAGTCGTGAACAAGCTAATGCTAACAGTCAATTAAAGGTGTTGGATTCTTTATTAAAACCTACACCAGAAGGCGCAAGCAAACAACGAGATGACATTACAGTATCTAACGGACTTGCTGGCCAGTAACAGAATAACCAAACCGTTCTACAGGTAGTGCTGGGAGACACTTGAGGAAGTACCATGAGCAATCAAGAAGATTTAGAAGTAATTGATATCACCATTGAACAAGCTAAACATTCTGTTGATATGGCTGAAGCACTTAATAAACTTAAAGTAAATAAAGCATTTATAAAAGTAGTGTTAAATGGGTACTTTGAAAAAGAAGCAACTCGTTTAGTTTTGCTTAAAGCTGATCCAAACATGCAATCACCAGAAGACCAGGCACAGGTCTTAAGAGCAATTGATTCTATTGGCTCTCTACGCCAGTACTTTATCACCTTGGGTCAGCTAGGCGGCATGGCACAGAAATCTATCGCTGATTGTGAATTATCACGCGAAGAGATTTTAGCTGAAGGATTGTAATCTATGAGCGAAGCTAAAGAAGAAGCAGTACAAGAAGAAGTTATTCAACAAGAAGAAACACCACAAGTAAACCCATTGGATTTACCTGATGATGAAGTTGATAACTTTGAGTTGCCTACTACTGAAGCTACAGCAGAAGAAGAATCTGAAGCTGTAATAGAAGAACCTGAAGAATTATTAGAGGAGTCTGAAACAGAAGATGAAGATTTACAAGAAGAAGAAATTGAAGAAACTCAAGAAGAACAAAGTACTGAAAGCAGTACAAATGAGTCCTCTGATCTAGCTAAGTACAAAGAAACACACAATAAAATATTTGCTCCATTTAAAGCAAACAATAAAGAAATGAAAATAGATAGTGTTGAAGATGCTATCTCACTAATGCAAATGGGTGCCAATTATAATAAAAAAATGGCAGGCATGAAAGAGCCTCTCAAATTTATTAAAATGCTCCAAAACAATAATTTATTAGATGAAGCAAAACTTAGTTACCTTATTGATCTCGATAAAAAGAGTCCTGAAGCAATTGCTAGGTTAGTAAAAGAAAGTGGAATAGATCCACTAGATATAGATGTAACTAAAGATACTGAGTATAAACCAAATACTTACACTGTAGATGATGTTCAAGTGCAACTTGACACTGTTATCGAAGATATTCGAGACACAGATAGTTTTAAAGACACGATAGATATTGTAAGCAATAAGTGGGATGAAGCCAGTAGAAAAGTTGTGTTAGCCAATCCAACATATCTCAAAATTATTAATGAACATGTAGCCGCAGGTGTTTACTCACAGGTTACAGAAGTCGTTGAAAGAGAGAGAGTTATGGGTCGATTAACAGGACTGTCTGATCTAGAAGCATATAAACAAGTAGGTGATGCACTTCAAGCACAAGGAGCCAGCCAAGCTACTCCTAAAGCCAATGAAAAGTTCGTAGCCTCAAGTAAAAAAGCTTCAGTAGACACTACGCTTACTAGCCGTAAAAAAGCAGCAAGCCCCACAAAGAGTGTTACTAGTTCAGGTAAGGTAAAGCAAGAGTATAATCCTCTCGCTATGTCTGATGCCGAGTTTGAAAAACAAATGAACAGTAGTCTCTTGTAATTAATTATTCTTATTATATACAGGTAAAATATCATGACACAAAGTTATAACGATCCAATTAACAACGCACCATCTTCTATAGGTTCTCAATTACGTACTGATAAATACAATAAGAAAGCTCTTATTGAAGCGCGTAAAGAACAGTATTTTTCTCAAATGTCTAGTACAGAGAATATGCCTAAGAACATGGGTAAAACTATTAAACGTTTTCATTACTTGCCGTTGTTGGATGATGCCAACATTAATGACCAAGGTATTGATGCTGATGGTCTTTCTAGTACTGTAGAAAAAACAATTATTATTAACAAACCAGATGTCGGTGCTGGTGCTAATGCATATGTTAGCTATTACGCTGTAGGTGAAGGCGCAAATGCTGGTGCAGCAACTACTGCTGCTGAAGCTAAAGCTGTTAGTATCTTTAAAAATTTAGGTGTATTTGATACTAATTATACTACTACAGTAGCTGCACTTTTAGCGTTAGCTGAAGCTTGGGTTGTTGATGCTACTAGCACAGTAGTTCCTGAGTCAGGTAACCTGTACGGTTCGTCTAAAGACGTTGGAACTATCGCGGGTAAACTGCCTACACTTACAGAAAATGGCGGTCGCGTTAACCGTGTTGGATTTAAGCGTATTGAATTAGAAGGTTCTATTTCTAAGTTAGGTTTCTTTGATGAATACACTCAAGAGTCTATGGACTTTGATTCTGACGAGCAACGTGAAGAGCACATTACCCGTGAAATGGTAGTTGCTGCTAACGAAATGACTGAAGATGCTTTGCAGATTGATTTGTTAAATGCTGCTGGTGTTGTTCGTTATGGCGGTACTGCTACATCTACAGTTGAAATCTCTGGTGAAACTGGTGGTGTATCTCTACTTACATATGATGACTTTATGCGTTTATCTATTGATTTAGATAACAACCGTAGTCCTAAAAATACTAAAATTATTACTGGTACTCGTATGGTAGATACCCGTGTAATTAATGGCGCTCGTTATATGTTTGTCGGTACTGAAATGGTTCCTTCTTTAAAGCGTATGGTTGATAACTTTGGTAACCAAGCATTTATCTCAGTAGAAAAGTATGCTGCTGCAGGTACTATTGCTACTGGCGAGATTGGTACAATTGATCAATTCCGCATAGTTGTTGTTCCAGAAATGATGCATTGGGAAGCTGCCGGAGCAGATGTTACTACTAACGATGGTTATCGTGAAACTGGTGGCAAATACGATGTATTCCCTTTGTTAGTTATAGGTAGTGAAGCTTTCGTAACTATCGGTTTCCAAACTGATGGTAAGTCAGTTAAATTTAAAATCACTCATAAAAAACCTGGTGACGGTGTAGCGGATCGCAATGACCCATACGGTGAAACTGGTTTCATGTCAATCAAATGGTACTACGGCACTATGATCCTTCGTCCAGAGCGTATTGCTCTTATGAAGACTGTTGCTGAGTATTAATCTGCATTAATTAAAGTTTAGGTACCCTTTAAGGGGTACCTTTTTTGTATTCCATACTGGTTTCACCCAGTTTAAAAGAGAAAAACCCATGACAGATAAATTAGAAACAAATGAGTTGGATAGTTTAAAAGCCCGTGCAGACATGATGGGTGTTGGCTACCACCCTAAAATTGGATTAGAGAAACTAAAAGCCAAAGTAAATGATGCAATGACAGATGCTGTTAAAGAAGATGAAAAACCTGTTGAAGAAACAACAAGGCAAAAACACGCACGATTGCGTAAAGAATCATCACGTTTAGTACGTATTAATGTGACATGTATGAATCCTGTCATGAAAGATCACGAAGGTGCGGTATACACCATTAGTAATAGCGTTGTGGGAACTCATAAAAAGTATGTTCCATTTAATGCTGATTGGCATGTACCAGTTATTATTTACAAACACATGAAAGAACGTAAATGTCTTATTTTCCAAAATGGCAAAGGCCCAAGAGGAGAAAAGATTAAAGTTAAAAAAGTTGTACCTGAATTATCTATTCAGTTACTTAGCCCTCTTACAGGTAAAGAAATTAAAGATTTGGCTACACAACAAGCCATGGCAAATAATTTAGGTTAATAACAAAACTAAAGCGTAAAAAAACTTACGTTTTTATGCATTTTTGAGGAAAGATATGATTATTTTAAATACTGCTGTAACTATTACTTGGAACCTACCACCTACTGAATCAGTTTATGCTGCTGGAGTATGGGATTTACTTACAAATACTCCTGACGGTTTATCGAGTTATGCAGATAATTTAACAGAAGATAATTATGTTGCACCTACTGAAATTACTGCAGGAAGTATTACTGTTACGTTTACTTTTACTCAAGGTGGGTTGCACAAATTAACTTTATCTACAGGTACAGCGGATGCTTACACTCGTATATCTGAAAATTTAATTAATGTAATTGTACCTACCACAACTCAAAGTATTTCTGCGCGTTACTGAGGAATAGTCAAATGGCTGAAATTAACATAACAGAATTAACCACTTCCAATTTGGATGGCACAGGTGTTTTTGACACATTAATGTCAACCATGAGTTTACGTATGGAAGCGGAGTTTGATGCAGGCCGTATAAAAGGCACTGACTATTCCAAAGTGTATCTTGGAGCAATGGATTCAGCATTACAGCAATCTATTGCTTTTTTGTTAGGTCGTCAATCTGCTGATGCACAAGCAGAATTACTCATAAAACAAAAAGATCAGATAGTTTCTAGCATTGAAATAGATACCTTACAAAAGCTTAAGTTAATTGAAGATACTGCCATGGTTGTCCAACAGACAAACAATGCAGTAATTGATGGTGCTAATGCTACGAAACAAGGGCTGGGTATTTTAGTAAATACAGAGCTTACTGAATTACAAAAAACTAAACTAACTGCTGATACAGCAGGTGTTGCACAACAAACTTCAAATACGTTACTTGAAGCAGCTAACATACCCAAGCAAGGCTTGAACCTAGACAAAGCCATTGAGATGTCAACTGCTCAAATTGCTAAGATTAATTCTGACATAACGAAAGTCACCTCTGATATTGCTCTAACGAATCAGCAGGTTACTAATCTGACCAGTGAAGAGCTTAATATCAGTAAACAAGGTTTAGCTATTGATAAAAATGTGGAGCAGACAACCGCACAGATAGCTAAATTGGATCTAGATGGAAGCATGGTTTCACAACAAACAGCCAACGCTTTGCTAGAAAGCAATAATATATCCAAGCAAGGTACCGTACTCGATAAATCTGTTGTCATGACAGATGCTCAGATAACTAAGATCAACAGTGATATTAGTTTGACAGATCAACAAGTTATTAATCTTGCTAGCGAAGACGATAAGATAGTACAAGAGACCTTACTAGTAACAGAAAACATTGGCGTAACCGCACAACAGAAACTTAAGCTAGTTGAAGATACAGCTCATGTAGTACAACAAGTAGCAGTGGCAGAACAACAAGTTCTTAAATCAGTACAAGACGTACTGACTGCAGTAGCGCAAGTTGCATTGACCGAAGAGCAAGTAACCAAAATGGTTATAGACACGGCAATGGTTACCCAACAGACAGCTAATACATTACTTGAAGCTGCCAATATACCTAAGCAAGGTACTGTTTTAGATAAATCTATTCTTATGACTACTGCTCAAATTACTAAAGTTAATAGTGATACTGTGTTAACAAATCAACAAGTTACTAATCTTATTAGTGAAGAATTAAACATAGACAGACAGGGTTTAAGTATAGAAGCAAACACTACTAAAATTACTGCTGATACTGGAATGGTTACACAGCAAACAGCTAATGCATTACTTGATGCGGCTAACATATCTAAACAAGGTAATAACATAGATAAAGGCATTGAGCTTAGTCATGCACAAATAGCTAAGTTAGCTGCAGATATAAATATTTCTGATCAACAAGCAATTAATCTAGAAGCAGAAGCGTTAATTATTCCATTACAAGGAGAAAAATTAACAGCAGATACAACACAAATTAATGTTCAGTCTAGTTTAACCGAGCAGCAAAGATTAAAGCTTGTAGAAGACACAGCACATACAATTGCTGAAAAAGATTTAACTAATCAACAAACTGCAAAATTACTTGAAGATACTAATACTGCTGCCGAGCAAACTTTCTTGACAGCACAACAAAGACTTAAGTTAGTTGAAGATACGTTACTTAGTAAAAAACAAGTTGAAAACTTAACTGCTGATATAACTCTCTCAATAGCACAGCAAGAAAAAGTAGCAGTTGATACAAGTGTATCTAACAAGCAAGGATTAAAACTTACTGCAGACACTTCTTACGTCACAGCGCAAGAGACTCTAGTAGCAGAAGAACTGGCTTTGATAACTAAACAAAGAGACAAGCTAACGGCTGATATTGCGTTAAGTGACATTCAAATAGATAAACTAAATTCAGATATTGGATTAGCTACATCACAAATTACAAAAATAATAGCAGATACTGCAATTAGTGGACAACAGCTACAAAACTTGTCTCAAGAGAAACTTAAAACTATTGCTGAAACTACATTGATATCTCAGAACGCTGATAATGCCTTATCTTCAAATGACTTGATAGCTAAACAGGGTGCTAAGTCTGATGCTGAAAAAGCTCTTCTAGCACAGAAAACACTGACTGAAGAAGCACAGATTAAAGATAACGTTGGTGAAAATGATACTCTTGTTACAGGCAGCATTGGTAGACAAAAAGATGTTTATAAAAAACAAGCGGATGGCTTTGATCGCAACGCTGAGATTAAGTTGGCTAAGATTTACGCTGACATGTTCACAGTACAACGTTCAACAGATGAAGCGTTTGTAACTGCTGGATCTGGCTTAGAGTACATAAACAGTCAGAAGGTAATGAAAGCAGCTTTTGATGGCATAAATGCTGGTGTGTTTGTTGAAGTACCTGAGCCAGTGGATCCTACTGACCCTTAATAAAGGAACAAATCAATGGGTAATCCTTTTTCAGGCCAGGATATAATTGTTGTAGGCACATCGGTGACACGGATAATAAGCGTAAAACCTACGCCTATAGCAAGTGCCATCATTGACTCTGTATTAAACAATGCACCCTTAACACCAAACATAGTAGGGGCAACCCTATTTGGGTTTGGAGCCAGTGTTAGGTCTTACCTTAATTACGGAAAGAACCACTTTACTAACGGACTTCCTGTAGGTACTTATGTAAATAGGGACTACGTAATAACAGCTCCTATTTTAAGTGTACTAAGTAACGTAGAGCAAACATCTGCTTACACAGCATCACTGGATATAAAGAGTATTGTATTGAGTGAGCTACAGGCCG
>TARA_B110000902_G_scaffold266096_1_pt1 | contig 11008 bp, 7 predicted proteins | sample TARA_B110000902 | Tara Oceans TARA_B110000902 (sample SAMEA4398009) | marine metagenome | biome: Polar Biome; feature: [SRF] surface water layer (ENVO:00010504); material: water (ENVO:00002006), including particulate matter (ENVO:01000060) such as... | depth 5 m | reverse complement strand
TTAGTACGTTACCCTGACAGACCTGCTGTTTTATATGATGTTACCAATGATATTGGAGAACATGAAAACATTGCTGACGATAACCCCTTATTAGTGCGTAATTTAATGAAAAAATTATTTGCTTGGGAAACCGAATTACAGCAACCGATGTTTTTAACACATACAAAGTGGATTAAACAAAACCGTGAACGTTACTCAAAATATACAGATGTTGATAAACAATAGGCTTCGTAATAAGTATTTTCGAAAATTTAGGACTGATTTCTGAAATGTTAAGTAGCTAGAGTATTAAAATAATCTGTTAAAAAGTTATTCAAATTAGGCCTTCAGTCGCGTCACATTCGAGCTTGGTAATTAATTATGGAAGTGGTTATTTGTTATTACTTTGTGGCGATATTTTAACTATTCTATACGCTTGGGGGGCGAACCTTTGTCATTAATTTGTAAGTGATTGCCGGTTACCTTTTCCTGATAGTTGTAGTATGTGACATGTGAGGAAATAGCTTTTAAAGCTTCTATTCGTTTGTTTATACCATAGTCTTTTAGCAAGTGAAGTACATGAGCGCACTGCCACCTACGGATAAAGAAGTATTGAGGAAATGTATTATTGATAGATTTGACCCTGTAACAAAATCTGTTACAGGGTCATAGATTTTTATTTATTTTGCTTATTTAATGACCGGATTTGTTTGTCAGATGCATAATTAGCGCATTAGTTTTAATAAAATTGATTAGAAAAGGCTTTTGATGACTAGAAAACCTTAACTATATAAACATTCATCAGCCTGTAAGCTTGATATTGATAAGCGCTAAATACCATTAATAAACCGATGCGTAATTTATTGTGTTAGTAACATTAACCTTTGGTGGTGTTTGTTCTTCATGACGGAAATTCACTCGGTTTAAAAGTTGTCGATTCTCGTTTAACAAGCCTAGGGATATGTTTATAATTTTTAAATTTATCTATTTCTACTTGCTTGGCTGATAACTCAAGCCCGATATTGGCTGCTTGCATTGCCATTTCTTCAATAGGGTAATTGAGCGTACTCAATTTAGGTCGAGAATATCTCGACAGCAAAACATCATCAAAACCGAGTACCGCAATGTCTGATGGTACTTTTAAACCATTATCTTCTAAGGTAGAAATTGCACCAATTGCCATGGCATCGTTATAAGCAAACAGCGCAGAAAAACGCTTTCCTGAGGCGAGTAGTTTTTGAGTGGCCATTTCGCCGCCTTGAAGGGTAGGCTCGCCATATTCAATAAGATTTGTGTCAATATCAATTCCTGCTGACTGTAATTCGCTTTGAAATCCTTGTAATCGGAGCAGTGGATCGTCAATTTGATGTTTACTCGAAATGCAGGCAAAGTTTTTATGATTTAGTGTTAGTAGATGACGTGCGGCAATTTTTCCTCCCTCGAGATTATCTAGCCAAACACAGCGGTGTGCTATGTCTTTTATGTAGCGGTCAATGAGTACTAAACCTGATACTTTATTGGCTAGTTCAATCAGAACTTCATCAGATAACTTTTTACTATGTACCACCATCACGTCGCATCGTCTTTCAATCAGTAAATTGATGGCTTGCATTTCAGATTCGGCAGTGACTAAACCGGTACTTAATAATAATTGCATATTTTTTTGCCGAGCCACTTGTTCTACGCCATTAGCCAAGGAAGCAAAAAATGGATCAATTAGATCAGGAATTACTACACCTAACGTAGTACTTTTTTGAGTAACTAACGCTCGGGCATTTGCATTGGGCGTATAGTTTAAATCTTTCATTACCTTCAATACTTTCTCTATAGTCTTCTTACTGACTTTAGGGCCGTTATTTAATACTCTTGATACAGATGCTACTGAAACACCAGAGAGTCGAGCTACGTCTTTAATTGTTGGCATAGGGTAATTGTTTACATTAGTTGTTTTTTATTTAACTTGCCTGAATATACAGCATTAATGGATTATTTATCAATGTCTATTTTATTTATAATTAGTACTTGAATACAGAAGGGTAAACGATTACCCTTTGTTTCATGTTTTGATAAATTAGTGCTTGAAAATAATATGACTATCGAATTTGATCCGACTGAACATCCACATCGAAGATATAATCCTCTTATCGATGAATGGGTACTGGTCTCTCCCCATCGCGCAAAACGACCTTGGCAGGGACAAGTAGAAAAGCTTGAGGAACAGGAAAAATCTGCATACGACAAAGCATGTTTTTTATGTGCAGGCAATACCCGAATAAATGGTGAAGTAAACGATGACTATAAGGAAACGTTTGTTTTTACTAATGACTTTGCTGCAATTAGGCAAGATACCCCAATCCTAGAAAGTGATGATCCACTGTTTAGAATGGCAACAGAGCAAGGCGAAAGTCGCGTTATCTGTTTTTCTCCTGATCATAGTAAAAGTTTGCCTCAGTTATCAGTAAATGAAATTTATAGTGTTGTTAATACTTGGCAGCAGCAATGCGAGGAATTAGGGAAAACGTATTCATCGGTGCAGGTCTTTGAAAACAAGGGCAGTGTTATGGGCTGTTCTAACCCTCACCCTCACGGTCAAATTTGGGCGCAGCAGCAATTACCGACGCTAGTCATGAAAAAACAAAAAGCGCAACAGGCTTACTTAAGCTTACATAACAGTAATTTATTGCAAGATTATGTCGTTAGAGAAATAGCCAATAAAGAACGTGTTGTTGTGTTGAATGACGATTGGTTAGTCGTCGTTCCTTATTGGGCTGCATGGCCATTTGAGACCTTATTATTACCACGTTTTACGGTCTCTCGTATTACTGAACTTAATGAGCAACAAAAATTATCGCTCGCTGATATCCTCAAACAAATAACTATTAAATATGACAATTTATTTAATTGCTCTTTTCCGTATTCTATGGGATGGCACGGTGCACCTTTTGATGGCGAACAGCATAATGAATGGACTTTACATGCCAGCTTCTTCCCACCCTTGTTAAGATCTGCCACGGTTCGTAAATTTATGGTGGGTTATGAAATGATGGCTGAAGCTCAACGAGATCTTACCGCAGAACAAGCAGCGCAAAGACTACGTGACTTGTCAGACATACATTATAAGGAACAAAGCTAATGAACCAACAATTCATAGAACAAGAGAGCGTTGAGCAACAAGAGCTTGCACAACTATTATTTGAAGTGCAATTCAAACTTTCGCCTGAGCTGGTTTGCCACGCTCCAGGTCGGGTAAATTTAATCGGTGATCATACGGATTACAATGACGGTTTTGTACTGCCCGCTGCGATTAATTATGGCACTACCATTGCCGCTTCTGTTCGTGAAGACAATATTGTCAAAGTGTACGCGCATGATTGCGACGAACAAATTAATAAATTTTCCCTGAGTGATATATCGTTTGATGACCAGATGATGTGGAGTAACTATGTTAAAGGCACATTACAAGCGTTAATTAAAAAGCACCCTGAAATTAAAGGGGCAAACCTAGTTGTTACCGGCAATGTGCCGCAAGGTGCTGGCTTAAGTTCTTCTGCTAGTTTTGAGATTGCCATTTTAAAAGCGTTTACCCAGCTTTACCAATTAGATTTGAAAGGGATTGAAGCTGCGCTCATTGGTCAGCAAGCTGAAAATAATTTTGTTGGTTGTAATTGCGGCATTATGGATCAACTTATTTCTGCGATGGGCCAGAAAGAACACGCCATGCTGTTAGATTGTAGAGATTTATCCTTTGAAGATGCGCCTATTCCTGATGATTTAACGCTGTTTATTGTTAATTCAAATGTAAAACGTGGTTTGGTTGACAGTGAGTACAACTTAAGACGTCAACAATGCGAACAAGTGGCCGAATACTTTGGTGTTTCTGCACTTCGAGACGTAACCATCGAACAATTGATTTCGGCTAAAGAGCACATTGCCCCCGTGTTATTCAAACGAGCTAGACACGTTATAACTGAAAATTCTCGGGCGCTAACTACATTAGAAGCATTAAAAAATAATGATATCGCTTCCATTAGTATAGCAATGAAGGAGTCTCATATTTCTTTGCGTGACGACTTTGAAGTAACCACTAAGGAAATGGATGGTCTAGTAGACATTATTGGTGAGGTTTTAGGTGCAGATGGCGGTGTTAGAATGACAGGTGGAGGTTTCGGAGGATGTGTTGTTGCCTTAGTACCATCAGTTATGGTGATACAAGTCGAAAATGCTGTAAATAACAAATATGAGAAAGAATATGGTTTAAAACCGAATATTTATCACTGTACGGCAACACAAGGTGCATTTAGATAATTGGGTTAAATTGAGAACACGCGTAAAAAGAAAATTATAATTAAAATAAAAGGTGTATATGTTATGGATTTTTCAACTAAATTGGGGACGATAGACAGCACAATTTTTATTGTCTACGTAATAGGGCTCTTGTGCCTTGCTTTGTGGGTTTCTCGTAATGAGAAAAAAGAAGGGGCGAATACAGAAGATTACTTTTTAGCGAGCAAATCATTACCTTGGTGGGCAATTGGTGCTTCGTTAATTGCCGCCAATATTTCAGCAGAACAGATTATCGGTATGTCGGGTTCAGGTTATGCCATTGGCTTAGCAATTGCTTCCTATGAGTGGATGGCAGCCATTACCCTAGTATTGGTCGGTAAATATATGTTGCCTATTTTCCTAGAAAATAAAATATTCACTATGCCGCAATACCTTGAGCAACGCTTTGATAATAAAGTTAAAACTACCATGGCCATTTTTTGGTTGGCAGTTTACACCTTTGTTAACTTAACCGCAGTATTATGGTTAGGCGGTATGGCTATTGAAACCGTAGCTGGTGTTGATTGGATGTTCGGCATGATATTTTTAGCCGTATTCTCAGTTGCTTACTCTTTATATGGTGGTTTAAAAGCCGTTGCTTTTACCGATATATTACAAGTGGTTTTATTAGTGTTTGGCGGCTTGTTACTGAGTTATTTAGCCTTAGATGCCGTTGCTGATGGGGAAGGTGTTTTAGCGGGTTTTGGTATTCTTACTGATAAAATGCCTGAACATTTTGACATGATTTTAAGCCCTGAAAATGACCACTACATGAGCCTGCCTGGTATTTCTGTACTAATCGGCGGTATGTGGGTGATGAACTTTAGTTATTGGGGGTTCAACCAATATATTATTCAGCGTGCTTTGGCTGCAAAAGACCTTAAAGAAGCACAAAAAGGTATTGCTTTTGCTGCCTACTTAAAATTATTAATGCCATTAATTGTAGTGTTGCCAGGTATTGCGGCGGTTGTACTTTACCCTACATTAACAACACCAGATCAAGCTTATCCTTCAATGATGGCTATGTTACCTGTTGGCATAAAAGGCCTAGTTTTTGCTGCCTTAGTGGCTGCGATTGTGTCTTCACTTGCCTCAATGACCAATAGTATTTCTACCATCTTTACCATGGACCTTTATAGCCGCTTTAAACCTAATGAGAGTCAACGCCATTACGTACATATTGGCCGTATAGCTGCGTTAGTTTCATTGTGTATCGCTTTAGTTGTTGCTCAGCCATTATTAGGTAAGTTTGATCAAGCATTTCAGTATATCCAAGAATTTACCGGTTTCTTTACTCCAGGCATTGTCGTGATATTTGTTATGGGTATGTTCTGGAAACGCGCAACATCAATGGGCGCATTATCAGCAGCCTTAGGCTCTGCAGTATTTTCGTTAGTGCTTAAATTTTCTTGGCCAGAATTACCCTTTATGGACCGAGTTGGTTTAGTCTTTTTACTTTGTTTAGCGCTTTGTTATGTCGTCTCTATGGCGGGTAAACCAAATACCTCCGATACCAGTGTTAGTTTAGATAAGATTAGCTTTGATACAACAAAGTCATTTAATGTTGCGGCAGTTGGCGTAGTACTTATCCTTACAGCTTTATACACCACTTGGTGGTAAATAAAGTTGGCATATAATTGGAAATAATGGAGGGTCAACAGCAATCTATTAGATATGCAATTGACCTTTCCTCTTTTAGAAGGATAAAAAATGAAAGTATTAGTCACTGGGGGCGCTGGATATATTGGCTCTCATACAGTCTTATCGTTATTGGAAAATAACTACGAAGTTGTCGTGTATGATAATTTGGGTAACTCAAGTATCGAGTCCATTGATCGAGTAGAAAAGTTGGCTGGAAAGTCAGTTGAGTTTGTCGAAGGAGATATCTGTGATAAAGCCAAACTTAATGTCGTTTTTAAACGCTTTAAAATAGATGGAGTCATTCATTTTGCAGCATTAAAAGCTGTTGGCGAGTCGGCTGAAATACCTCTCAGTTATTATCAAAATAACGTATATGGCACTGTTTGCTTACTTGAAGTTATGCAGCAGCATAATGTACATAATTTCATTTTTAGCTCGTCAGCAACCGTTTATGGTGAAGAGAATGAGGTACCTTATGTTGAAACGATGAAACTGGGTACACCTTCTAGTCCTTATGGTGCTAGTAAAGTAATGGTCGAACGTATACTCGCTGATTTAGCAATTTCGAATGCAAGCTTTAGAGGTGTATCATTACGTTATTTTAATCCTATTGGTGCTCACGAAAGTGGTGAAATAGGAGAAGACCCAACGGGGGTCCCTAATAACCTATTGCCTTATGTCGCGCAGGTTGCAGTAGGTAAACGTGACAAACTTGCTATCTTTGGTGATGATTATCCAACTAAAGATGGTAGCTGCGAACGAGATTATTTGCATGTGATGGATTTGGCCCAAGGGCATGTTGCGGCATTAGATTGGTTAAATCGCCAAAGTGATTTTAGCGGTGTTGAAGCCTTTAATTTAGGCACAGGTAATGGTGTCTCAGTGTTTGCTATTGTGAAAGCATTCGAGCAAGTCATTAATAAAAAAATTCCTTTTGAAGTATCACCTAGAAGAACGGGTGATCTTCCTGCTTTTTGGGCCAATGCCAATAAAGCTCACAAAGAGCTGAAATGGCAAGCCAGTAAAACCCTAGAGCAAATGATGGAAGATACTTGGCGCTGGCAGTCAAACAATCCAAATGGATACTTAGTTTGATGACTAAAGCAGAAAAAGAATTGGGCACAATTATAGAAACAATAAAACTGACCAATGACTATGGCATGTCCATTGAAATTATTGATTTTGGTGCCAGAATCAAATCCATTAAATTTCCGGTAAACGATAAACCAACGGAAATGACATTGGGCTATGCGTCGGCAGAAGAGTATATAACGGATAAATTCTATTTAGGGGCAACATGTGGCAGGGTATGTAATCGAATTGCTGGTGGCAAGTTTGAGCTTGAAGGCCATCAATATCAATTACCCTTAAATGATGGGATGAATTGTTTACATGGTGGTGACAATAATTTTTCTTTGCGTTATTGGCAGGTTGATAAAAATACACTGACCAACGATTCAGTTACTTTAACCCTTGTTTCATGCGATGGAGATCAAGGTTTTCCGGGTACGTTAAACTTATCTGTTACCTATCAGTTAAGCGAAGACAATAAACTGAGTATTAAATACTTAGCCAACACCGATTTAACTACGGTAATAAATTTGACCAATCATGCATATTTTAACTTGGGTGAAAATGACTGCCAATCTTTATATTTACAAATGATGTCATCGGCTTTCCTAGAAACGGATGCTTCAAATATTCCAACGGGTAAAATAGTTTCCGTTTCAGATACTGATTATAATTTTAGAAAACCCGCTTGTATTGGCGACCGACAGCAGAACTCTCAAGATGAACCCCTTCAAGAAAAAAAAGGCTATGATCATTGTTTTGTTCTGGATAGCACGCATTTTTGTGAGCCGAAAGCGGTGCTAACGTCTGTGCAGAATCAAATCAGTTTATCTGTTTACACCGATCAGAGTGCAATACAGCTTTATACTGGCTTCTATTTAAGTGGAAAATTTAAGTCATATCAAGGGCTATGTTTAGAGGCGCAAAATTATAATGACGCAGAAAATAACAAACATTTTCCTAGTAATATCATACAGCCCCATCAAGAATATCAGCGAAAAATTATTTATAAATTTGAATCAATTACATAACAAATCTATTAATTGTCATGGATCAGGTAATGGTACGACAATAGGCGGCTTTAAGGTTACTACCGAAAATGGCTGGTTTGAAGCTCACCATAGAGTTCTTAATAAATCTATAAAGTTTATGCTGAGAGCTTGATAAATAAAGAGCTCTTGGCGACAATTATTGAAGAAGAATATGGCAATGTTAAAGTCATATTTGAGTCAAAGTAATTGTTGTAGTAGCTAAGTTATATTGGCTATACCACGCATGTTTTTCTGAAGAGAGTAAGCAAATATTGGTGATACTTACCACAAAATAAAGGACCGTTTTGTGGTAAGTAATGCTATAAAAACACATTGCAAAAATCAAAATTAAATATTTTGCAAAAAAAAACAACATAGGCAGTTTAGTGATCAAGAGTTGAAGCATGTTTTTACGCATATAAAAACTTATGAAGACGCCGTTATTAAGCCTGTGTCAGTTGGTTAAGTCTTCATATCATTTTAAGGTTTTAGATATTTTGAAAAGTATTTTATTATTAAGTAATCTTTTACTAAGTATAAGTTTATTCATGCAGTGCTCTGCAAATGCAGCTGAAGTAACTGTACATGATTTCCAAAAAGATAAACCGACAACAAATCAGCAGTGCATGTCTTGTCATGAGCAATCTCAGCATGATTGGAAAAAATCAGATCATGCAACATCGATGGCTGTTGCAGATAAGCAATCGGTGCTTGCTGATTTTAGTAATATAGAGGTTGAGCATTATGGTCAAAAAGCCCACTTTTTTATTAAAGATAACCGTTTTCAAGTGTCTATTTCTTATGACGATAATACCGATACTTACCCAATAAAATACACCTTTGGTCATTTCCCCTTACAACAATATTTAGTGGAAACAGAACAAGGAAAGTTACAGGTTTTACCTTTCGCCTGGGACAGTAGAGTAAAAGAAGAAGGCGGTCAGCGTTGGTATCATAATTATAGTCATGAAGAAATTCGTCCAGAAGACCGTCTTCATTGGCGTCAGCCTTTACAAAACTGGAATGGTATGTGCGCCGATTGTCATTCAGATGGTTTAGTCAGAAAGTACGACACTGAGAAAAACAGCTTTAATAGTCAATTTGATAATATCAATGTTGGCTGCTTGTCTTGTCATGGTGATATGTCAGAGCATGCAAGCCAAAATACAATTGAAAAGACTGACGCAACAACTAAACGAACAGCCAGAAGTGATGTGACGTCTGTCAAGCACCCAACAGGGCAATGGCTTCGAAGTATTGGTGAGAAAACAGCGAATTGGCAAGGTGATAAACGTGATAATAGTTTTATGGATGGTTGTTTTGCGTGTCATGCACTTCGAGCACCATTAACCGATGGTATTCAACCTAACGCACCTTTCTTAGACCAATTTACACCGCAACTTCTCGCATCACCTAATTATCATGCTGACGGTCAGATAAAAGAAGAGGTCTATGTTTATGGTTCATTCTTGCAAAGTAAAATGTTTGCGGAGGGTGTTAATTGTTTAGATTGTCATGATAAACACACCATGAAACTTAAAATTGAAGGTAATGGTTTATGTCTGCAATGCCATGGGGCAGAGGTTTATAACACAAAAGAACATCATCAACATCAAGATAATTCTTCTGGTGCGCAGTGTGCTAATTGCCATATGCCTGAAAATAGATACATGGGCGTGGACGATAGACGAGACCATAGCTTTAAAATACCTCGACCTGATGTTTCTCAAGTCTTTGGTACACCAAATGCTTGTATAAAATGTCATGATGATAAATCCAATCAATGGGCAACGAGTAATCTAGAAAAATGGCATGGTAAACCTGAACATTTGAATATAAATAAAGAATATTTGATGGCTTTAAATTCAGGGGAAACGCTAACCTTAAAGCAGCACTTATCAATTATTGCCGATGAAAACCTTGATGTTATCAGCCGAGCTACCGCTATTCAGTTATTGATTTACACAACTCAACCTCCTAACTCCGAAGTATTATCGGCTCAAGTATTGGTACCCTATTTAACGCATGACGAGCCACTGTTTAGATTAAGCGCGGTGACTGTTGCAACACAGTTACCAGCAGCTGATAAAATAGAAGTGATTAGTCCTTTATTGAACGATCGATATAAAGCGATAAGAGTGGCAGCTGCACGAAGTTTGGTTACCAGCGATATCGCTAAAGAAAACCAATCACTTTTCGATAAAGCGTTTAAAGCACTATTGCATGCTAACGACGTGAACAGCTGGCGCGGCGAAGGTGTTGCTAACCAAGGCGTGTTAGCGATGGAAATGAATGATTTAGCACAAACAGAAGAATCTTTTAAAAAGGCGATAAAGATAGAGCCGTATTTTGAAGCAGGTTATATCAATTTAGCGGATATTTATCGTGCACAACAAAAACCACTCTTAGTGGCTTCAGTGTTGTCCAAAGGCATTAAAAACAATCCGAAGTCTGCAGGTCTACACTATTCCTATGGCTTACATTTTGTGCGTCAGAAAAAGCTTGATAAAGGCATGGTCCATTTTGAAAAATCAATGACGTTAATGCCTTATAACACTCAATATGCCTATACTTATGTTTTAGGTTTAGATGGCCTTGGACAGAGCAAACAAGCATTAACAAAATTAAAAACGCTAATCATAAACTATCAAGATAAATCTCAACTGAAAGAGTTAGGTTTGTATTTATCACAGAAATTGAATTTGAGAGCAGAATACAATTGGTTTATGAAGATATAAATATTTATAAGGCGCTTGGGGGGCGAAACCGCCTTAAATTTAATACTCTAAATTCGTTTGAAACTTGAATAATTATAATGTCCGCTTTGGAGATTTTAGATCTAACGCCATGTAAAAGTTTTAGATATAAATTCTGTTGTGAATAGATGGATTTTTTAAGTGGAAAATGAAGCTTTATAATCTCTGATCTGCCGTTTTTAACTCAAAAGCTAATGTCAGGTAATG
>TARA_B110000902_G_scaffold104952_2_pt1 | contig 11018 bp, 10 predicted proteins | sample TARA_B110000902 | Tara Oceans TARA_B110000902 (sample SAMEA4398009) | marine metagenome | biome: Polar Biome; feature: [SRF] surface water layer (ENVO:00010504); material: water (ENVO:00002006), including particulate matter (ENVO:01000060) such as... | depth 5 m | reverse complement strand
GGAGACGATCTCTCCAATGGTTCTGCAGATTATCTCAACCATGGTAACAGACAAGATTTTCTACAATGGTTAAGAACAGGGCTTAAGCAATACAGGAGCTCTTAAATGAGATCTATCTTCTTATTTATTGCCTTTTTTATTTATCTAATTTCATTTTCTCAAAATCCAGTAAATTGGAATATTTCTTATAATAAAAATACAGTTGTATTTAGTGCAGAAATAGATTCAAACTGGCACTTATACGCTGTTGATGTTCCTTTCCCTAATCAAGGTCCACTACCTACAATTGTGGAATTCAAAAAACAAAAAAACTATTTATTAAAAGGAAAGGTTTATCAAGAAAAACCAATTATTAAATACGATAAAGATTTTGGAATTGATGTGGCTTATTACCAAAACAAAACAAATTTTTACCAAAAAATTAGGCCTATTTCAGACTCATTTAAAATTCAGGGAAATATTAATTATATGGCCTGTGACGACAACCAATGTTTGGCCCTTGAAAAAATATTTAATCTACAGGTTAATCGTCAAGATTAGGGGATAACCATTTTTTCATGATAGATACATCTACTTTTTTCCGACTACTTAAATCCTCAACTTGATCCATTTTTATTTTTCCCAAACCAAAATATTTAGAATATGGATTTGAAAAATACCAACCAGAAACTGATGAAACTGGATACATTGCTAAAGATTCTGTTAACTTCACTCCTACTTTATTAGTAGCGTCTAAAAGATTAAATATGGTTTCTTTTTCCGTATGGTCTGGACATGCTGGGTATCCTGGAGCAGGTCGTATACCTTCATATTTTTCTTTTATCAGTTCTTCATTTGAAAACTCCTCATTACTATAGCCCCAAAAATCTTTTCTCACTTTTTGATGTAAATATTCTGCTGCTGCTTCAGCCATTCTATCGGCAAGAGCCTTAATCATAATAGAATTATAATCGTCTAGATCATCTTCAAATTTTTTGGCTATTTGGTCAATTTTTTTTCCTGCAGTTACAACAAATGCTCCTATATAATCTTTAATACCAGTAGACTTAGGTGCAATAAAGTCTGATAAAGACATATTAAAAGCCTTGGATGATTTCTTAGTTTGCTGTCGCAAGCTATGTGAAACTGCTAACAATTCACCACTTTCGTCGAAAATAAAAATATCATCTTCTATAGTGTGCGCTTCCCAAATTCCATAAACTACATCCACCTCCAACCAATTTTCTTCTATAGCGTGGTTTAACATTTCTTGAGCATCATTAAATAGTTTACTAGCCTCTTCACCTACTATCTCATCCTTAAGTATTCTTGGGTATCTTCCATGAAGCTCCCAAGTTTGAAAGAATGGGGTCCAGTCAATATAAGAAGCTATTTCCTTAGAGGATAAATCTTTTAAATGAAAAACTCCTTTTTGTTTTGGTGTTGAAGAATTAAAATTCTCCCAATCTATGGGAAACTTATTTTTCCTAGCTTCATCAATAGTTAGGTAAGATTTTTGGTCTTTTTTCTTAAAGTGATAGGTTCTTAGTTTTTCGTATTCCGAGCGAATTTCGTTCAAAAAGTCTACTTTGGTATTTCCTAATAATTTCCCAGCTACTGGTACTGATCTAGAAGCGTCCAGGACATGAATTGTTGAACTAGATGGCAACTCTTTCTCTATTTTAACTGCAGTATGTACTCTGGATGTTGTAGCTCCGCCAATTAATAGTGGAATATGGACATCGTTTTTTTCCATTTCTCTAGCAACATCGATCATCTCATCTAAAGATGGGGTTATCAATCCACTAAGACCAATAATATCAACATTTTGTTTTTTGGCTTCTTCAATGATCTTTTTTGAAGGCACCATTACTCCCAAATCTATAATATCGTAATTATTACAGCCTAAAACTACCCCAACTATGTTTTTACCAATATCGTGGACATCTCCCTTTACAGTAGCCATTAAAATTTTCCCTTTGCTTATTATCTTTCCACCTTTTTCCTTTTCAATAAAGGGAGTTAAATAAGCCACTGCTTTTTTCATAACTCTTGCAGATTTAACTACTTGAGGTAAAAACATTTTCCCTTCCCCAAAAAGATCGCCTACTGTATTCATTCCATTCATTAACGGACCTTCTATAACCTCTAAAGGCTTAGCAACTTTTTGTCTTATTTCTTCTACATCTAAGTCAATATGTTCAGTAATTCCTTTTATTAGTGCATATTCTAATCGTTCTTCTACACTTTTAAGCCTCCATTCGGCTGTTTTTTCTTCTTGTTTAGCTAATCCTTTAACATTTTGAGCAAATTCTAATAATGATTCTGTTGCGCCCGATGATCTATTGAGAAGAACATCTTCTACCTTCTCAAGTAAGTCCTTGGGTATTTCGTCGTAAACTTCCAGCATGGAGGGATTTACAATTCCCATATCCATTCCTTCATTTATAGCATGGTAAAGAAATGCAGAATGCATGGCTTCTCGAACAGTATTATTGCCTCTAAAAGAAAAGGAAACGTTACTTACTCCTCCACTAACATGTGCTCCAGGTAAGTTTTCTCTTATCCATCTTGTAGCTTTAAAAAAATCTACTGCATTATTTTCATGCTCAGTCATTCCTGTAGCAACTGGAAAAACGTTAGGGTCAAAAATAATATCTTGTGGAAGGAAACCAACTTGATCTACTAGGATATTGTAGGAACGTTGGCATATTTCAATCCGTCTAATGTAAGAATCTGCTTGACCATTTTCATCAAATGCCATTACAATAACAGCTGCTCCATATTGGTTTATTAATTTTGCCTGTATCTTGAATTGATTTTCTCCTTCCTTTAAAGAAATAGAATTAACTACACCTTTTCCTTGAACACATTTAAGGCCAGCTTCAATTATACTCCACTTAGAGGAATCTATCATTACTGGTATTCTTGAAATATCAGGTTCGGCTGCCATTAGATTTAAAAACCTTTTCATAGATGCTTCTCCATCCAACATTCCTTCGTCCATGTTAACATCAATGATTTGAGCCCCACCATCTACTTGCTCTCTAGCAACATCAATTGCTTCCTCAAATTTTTCTTCCTTTATCAAACGAAGAAATTTTTTAGAGCCAGTAACATTGGTTCTTTCGCCAACATTTATAAAATTTATTTCTGGCGAAAAAATAAGCGGCTCAAGCCCGCTAAGTTTCATCAATGGAAGATTATCCCATTTGTATTTGTACTTTCCCTTATATTCCTTTAAAATACTCATTGTTAAGTTAGTTCTCTTGGTGAATATTTAGAAGCTAAGTCTGCAATTGCCTTAATGTGATCTGGGGTTGTTCCACAACAACCGCCAATAATATTAATTAAGTCATCTTTTAAAAAAGACTCTATTTGATCTACCATTTTTTCAGGAGTTTCGTCATACTCACCAAATTCATTAGGCAATCCGGCATTTGGATGAGCACTAATTAAAAAAGAAGCCTTTTTTGCTAAAGTTTTTAAATATGGATGCATATCTGCTGCACCTAAAGCACAATTTAAACCTATACTAAACAATGGGAAATGAGACATAGATATTAAAAACGCCTCACTAGTTTGTCCAGTTAAGGTTCTTCCACTAGCATCCGTAATTGTCCCCGAAACCATCACTGGTAATTTAATGGACCTAGATTCAAAAACTTGATTTACTGCAAATAAAGCAGCCTTAGCATTTAATGTGTCGAATACTGTTTCTATAAGAAGCAAATGAACTCCGCCATCAATTAAACCATTTATTTGTTCTTGATAAGCTTCATTTAATTCATCAAAAGACGTATTTCTAAAACTCGGATCATTAACATCTGGAGAAATAGATGCAGTTCTATTGGTAGGTCCAATTGATCCAGCAACAAATCTAGGTTTATTAGGCTCTTTTACTGAAATCTCATTAGCTACCTCACAAGCTATTTTTGCACTTTGGAAATTTATATCATAGGCATAGTCTTGTAATCCATAGTCCAATTGAGCAATTTTTGTACCAGAAAACGTATTGGTTTCAACAATATCAGCTCCTGCTTTAAAATATGCAGAATGAATCTCTTTTATAATATCAGGTCTAGTTAAACTTAATAAATCATTATTTCCTTTCAAAGGGCTTGAATGATCGTCAAACCATCCTTTTCTAAAATCAGATTCCTCTAAAGTATAGCGCTGAATCATTGTTCCCATTGCGCCATCTAACACCAAAATTCTTTTCTTAGCTATTTCTGTTATACTACTCATTATTGGTCAAAAAAAAATCTCTTTCCTAGGAAAGAGATCAAAGTTTAGTAAATCTTTATCTCTTATCTTGATATTTAAATCTGGATTTAGCACCTTCCTAATTGGGGTTGCTAAGGTTTCAAAGGGCCTTTTCCCTCCACCTTTCTTGATAAGTACTAAAGAACTATCGTAAATATAATTATAAGAATTCTAAAAACAATGAAAAAAATCAGTTTGGCTTAAAAGATTTATAAATATTAAAAATGTTTTTTCTAAATAAGAAAAAAAGAAGAATATATGGTACAACCATTAAAAATAAAATTCCAGTATTTAGTCCGTTTCCAATTGTTAAATCATCTTGAGTACTATTTATTATTTGAGCTCTACAAGTAGAACAACCCTGTGAAAAAGATTGTAATTGAAAAATCATCAACAAAAAAAACAATATGAAAATGTAAACTTGTTTCATACGTAGTAAGGAGATATTAAAAAATATACTACAACTCCGGTCACAGCAACGTAAAGCCAAACTGGATATACATATCTAGCTAGTTTTTTGTGTATACTATATTCTGCAATTGAGGCTCTGTATGCGGTATATAAAATAAAAGGAAGTGATAATCCTGCCAAAATTATATGTGTTGATAGAATAAAATAATAAATATATTTAATGCTACCTTGACCTCCAAAAACTGTACTTTCTGCTAAAAGGTGGTGCGCTATATAAGACAATAAAAATAAAACAGATAATAAAATAGAAAGATTCATAACTCTCTTGTGAGAAATATACATTTTTGACTTTACAAAAACTAAACCAAGGATTAATAAAACTGAAACAGTTCCATTAATTAATGCATTCAATAGAGCAAAAATATGTGGATCGAATCCTACCTCAATGTTTAAATTTAGTTCGTGAAGTATTACTACTGCAAGAAATACCACAGAAGAAACTGATAAAATAAAAATATTAGCTTTTTTATCATTTTTAGTTAAATATGCAATAGGTAAACTCATTTAAATTATTTAAGCAATAAAATTAAATTAAAAATATTTAATAATAAGAATTGACTAATGAATTTAGAGAAGTGATTGGATGTGCTGAACAATAATTGGAATATTTAAAGAATCTGTACCATCGTAATAGCCTCTTATTCTATTAAATTGATCTATTAAAATTAGATTTTCAGAATGCAAAAATCCGCCTGGGGCTAAAGCATCTTCTTGATTTGGAACCAAAAAACCATTTACTCCAAGTTCGTATATAGCGCCTTGGTCTCCCGTTAACATGTTCCAATTAGTAGAATCGACATTATAGGATTTGGCATATTCTAACAGTTTTTCTGAAGTGTCTTTTGAAGGATCAACAGTAAAAGACAACAATTCTATATCTGAGAGACAGTTATCATTAAGTAAACTCTGTATTTTAACCATATTAAGGGTCATTTTAGGACAAATGGTTGGACAACTTGTAAAAAAGAAATCTACCAGTTTAATTTTATTGTCAAGCTTTTTAGAGGAAATGATTTGGGCATTTTGATTTATAAAAGACCATTCAGGAATTCTATGGTACAAGGTGTCTTTGTCTATAGAAACATCAAATTCTTTATTTCCATAAATTGGCAACTCTTTTAACTCTGGTTTTTGCTGTTCTTCTTTTAAAAGCAAGCTTATTTCTTTAGTAATTCTTCTTATTTCTCCAAAATTATATGTAAAATATTTCCCTCTTATTTTTTGATTTTTATCTACCAACAATGTCATTAAGTGCGCTTGCCTTTCGAAGCCAAAAAGCGTGTCTTTTTTTGTCCATGGATTGCCTTTTGTAAATTCATTATCGAAATATGGTATATATTTTGACGCAGTCATTATCCATTTTTCACTGTCAATTTTATTAAAATCTCTAAACTGCTTAATACGGAAATCAACATCTTGAGTTGATTCTATAAAGGAGGTAACTACAATAACATCGTCAAAACCAATATTGTCTACCAATTCATTATAAATTTTAATCTTAAACCACTCTAATCTAAAGGGGCATTTTTCAAAATCAGTAGGGCATTCTACAGATAAAAAATTATATAAAATAATTTTGTCATTCCAATCACATGAAGAAATTGTATCTCCTTTATAGTCAACTATAGTGAAAGGATCATTTAGTTGACCGAAAACAGGTTGTGATTTATATGATGTGTCACCAAGAAGTAAAAAACCAAGTGATGATAAAAAAGCTCCAAAAATAAGAGCTAAAATTAAAAAACCTTTTCTACGAGAAATCACTGTAATTATGGATTGATGCTATTGACACCTTGAAAAACTTCATGCCAGTAGCTAGATTCTGTTAAACAGATAAAAATAAGATACAATATGAATAAAATATAAGGAGCTAATATTAACCATTTAAAACTTTTTCTTTCGTCACCCAAATGCATAAATATCAAAACAATATAAGCCGCCTTAACCACTGTAAGAACTAAGAAACCAACTTTGACATATGGCCAAAGAAAATTGTCTTCACCCACAGAATCGTATTGTTTAATAAATGCTCCAATAAGAACTTCTACAATAGTAATTAGGGTGAGAATCCCAGTTACTTTCCATATCTTTTTTCTTATGACAACACCCTGAGCCTCATTATGATTAGCTGATATAGAATAATTATGATCTTGTATTAAATCGTCTCTTTCCATTATTTAATAATTATTACAGTAAATAGAAAAATGTAAAAACAAAAACCCAGACTAAATCAATAAAGTGCCAATAAAGTCCAACTTTTTCAACCATTTCGTAATGTCCTCTTTTATCGTAAACACCTCTTAAAACATTAATTAAAATTATAAAATTAAATACTACACCGGAAAAGACATGAAATCCATGAAATCCAGTAATAAAAAAGAAAAAATTGGCATATTGTGGAACCAATGGTGCATATTCATTTTCTATTAAATTGGCACCTTGCATTGTTGCAGTAGCACCATCAAATAATGTTTTTGCCTCTGCACCTGAAACTGTCAGCCCTCTTCCCATTCTTAATATTAATTCATTTGCAGCGTTGTAATCTACCACAGCCCAACCATCAAGAGTAAGTATAGAACCGTAATGAGTTCCATGAATAAAATGATACCATTCCCATCCTTGAGAACCAACAAAAAACAAGCCACCAACAACAGTTAATAAAAGCCATTTAATCACTCCTTTTTTATCCAGCCTATGTCCAGCCTCAACTGCTAATACCATTGTAACAGAACTAACAATTAATATAAATGTCATTAAAGCGACATATAACAATGGATAACCATTTCCTAAAAATGGCATTGCGTTAAATGTTTCTTCACCAATTGGCCATGAAGGAGCCTGATGTCTAGCAAAACCATAAGCTGTTAAAAGACCTCCGAATGTCAATGCATCAGAAACTAAAAACATCCACATCCACTGTTTACCGTAAGAAATTCTAAAAGGAGAACCATTGCCTCCCCACAGTTCTGTTCTACTAATATTTTCTGATTGTCCAGCCATTTATTTAGATTAACAGTGCAAGTTTAATTAATATATTCTAAAAATACATACAAGTAAAGCCATAAAAGTCCTACAAAATGCCAAAAAACTTCTATAGCTTTTAGTCCAGAAGTATTTTCAGAATTGTAATACCCTTTATTTGCTCTAAAACTAACAACCATAATTCCAGAAATTGACATAATTAAATGCAAAAAATGAATAAAAGTAAGTACCCAAACAAAACTACTAGAAACATTAGAGGTTTGGTAAAACTCTGCATACTGGCTAGCATTGAGTTCTTCCTTAGTTCTTTCCCAAAAATTATTTTTAATATGGATATTTATTCCAGGCTTTAATTGAAAAAACCCCTCAAAATCTGACACAACTTGGTCATTTAATAGTACCTGACCGTTTTTAACAGTGTATTCATTACTTGACTGGTACACTTTTTGACTAATCGCATTTCTTTCCTCAACTGACAGCTCTTTGGCCGGGAAATACAACTTCTTTTTATTGTATATTAAATCCTCACCATTCAAAGCAATTGAAAAATCTTCCCCGTACTTTCCCTTAAGCATGAAAAATGGCTGGTCATTGCATACCCCAAAAGAAAACTTAAACAATTCATCTTTTTGACCCTCAGAGAGTGAGGAATTAGTTATTGTAAGACCAGAACTGGACATTACTAATTTTGAATTCTTCTTTACATTATAAATTGAATAAGGATTATCGTAATTAGACAGTTGCAGATTAGAGCCCTGGAAACTAGTTCCATAACCGCAAATTTGTCTTAAAAATGTTTTAAGTTCATCCACAGAATTACCCTCCATTACTTCCCCTTTGAAAATATAATTCTCCCCATCGTATTCAATTGGATCTTCCCCGTTATAAACAATGTAAGATTGACCATATTGACCATAAACAAAAGTGATAAAAGACTTAATTGCATTTCCTTGACTGTAGTATTTACTCCACCCTTTAAATTGAAAAAATCCAAATGCCAATGAAAAAACCAGGGATAAAACAAGCAAATACACAGTTCTTTTCTTGTCTGACTTCTTTGCTTTTTTAACTGCAAAGTACATAAAAACACTACTTATTAAAATTAAAAAAGTACTTACTTTAAAGGCGAAAGGAAGGTTAATATTTACCCAAAACTTATCCATTTTCCTAACTAATACCGCACTAGAAAGGCCTGCAAAAAGCATAAGACTTGCAATAAGTCCTACTATTACAATGGCTATGTAAACCTTTTCTCTTTGTTTATTGGAACTAAATTGTTGCATATAGAAAAATTATATCTGATTAAAACAATACATGGTAAATAAAATTGGGAGATACAAGAAAGACATGAACATCAATTGTGTTGCATACTTTTTGTCTAATGTGAAGTAAAGTTTAACTGATGGATAGTACATTATAAGACTAATAAGAACAGCTGTAATCATGGACCAAGACCCTGTCATCTCTGATGCCCAAGGCAGCATGGAGACTGGAATTAAAAATGCTGAATACAGCATTATTTGAAATGCACTTTTTTTATTTCTCTCTCCACTAGGAAGTAATCTAAATCCTGCTTTTTTATAATCATCGTCTAATTTCCAAGCCAAAGCCCAAAAATGTGGAAACTGCCAAAAAAATTGAACTATAAATAAAATACCAGCTTCTAATCCAAAATTGTCGTTTCCTGCAACATAACCAAGTAAAGGAGGAATACTTCCTGGAATTGCGCCAACAAAAACTGCAAATGGAGTTATCTTTTTTAAAGGTGTATAAATAACGGTATAAATAACCATTGCTAATAACCCAAGAATAAATGAGCTAGAATTAATACTAGCAAGAAGATACAAACCCAAAAATCCAGTAACAATACAGAAAGACAAAGCTTCTGTTATACTTAAAACTTTTGTGGGAAGTGGTCTAGACGAGGTTCTAGTCATCAATTCGTCAGTTTTATATTCTATAATTTGATTAAACCCATTTGAAGAGCCAGTGATTAGAATCCCTCCGAAAATTAAATTCAAAAAAACATAGGAAGTCAAGTCTCCATCTGCTAATAAAAACCCAAAAAATGCTGACATTACCACCAAGCTTGAAAGCCTAAGTTTTAGCAATGCTACATAACCCCGTATTTTTAAAGTGAATGACAATTTTGAAATAATTTCCAAACCAAAATTAATTTACCGCGAAATTAGTACAATTTCTTATTTATTATAGGATATGTTGAACGATTCAATCAATAATCTTGCTGATCTTGCCACAATCTGGACGAGATTCCAAAGTTAAAGACTTTATTAGCCTTGGTAAGCTCATTTAGGTCTTTAGAATTTAAAGAGTTTAACCTTACGAAAACCTTAGTATTGGTAAGTGCAGAAACCATATAAGACAATTGTACAATTAATAAATGTTGATTTATTAAATTGCCTTGACCAATTTTTTGGTAATAGTCTCCAGTCCTATCCACGTAAGATTCAAACATATTTCCTCCAAAATTAAGATTTGCAGAATCTATTCCATATTTCTGAAAATGGTACTGAACCGAGAAATCTAAATTGTTTTTTTGATAACCTATTAAAACTAAAAACTCTTCAAAATTTGATTCTAAAGGATGGGCCAAAGAATGATTTTTATGGCCGTAATTTTGTTTAGAACTTAAGTGAGAATAAGTAAATGGCCTAACAGAATTAAATTCCAAAATGGAATACAATCCATCTAATTTAAAAAGATCAAATGTCTTTATTCCAAACTGAATACCGTATTTATTCCCCCACCAACCTGTTCTATTTTTAATCTCACTAAATAAAAATTCATCTAAAATAAAACTTGAATAAATTAAATACTGCTTGTCAATTGTAAACTTAAGTCCTGCACCTAGAAGAGAATTATCAGCTGAGCCTATACCATATTCTACAGGCCTAAAAAACACAAAAGGATTGAAATAATTAATATCTGGCCCTCTATTGACAAGGGTGTCTTTGTCTTGCCAAACAACAGATTCAAATAAACTTAAATTCATCCATTTAGTCACATTATAACTCAGAAGGTGAGATGAGGCCCATTTAAGGTTTGAAAAACCTTGTGGAGATTGATCATCGTGTAAAGACCAAAGATTTACATATTTGACTTTCCAAAATGTAGATTCTAATTTCAAAAAGGGATAAACTGGTGCAAAATCTGAAAGCCAAAGTGATCTATATCCATCTCCAAAAGTATTTTTTTCGTTTCCTGCACTTATAGTGATATAATTGTTAATCTTATAAGAAATAACGCCTTGGATTATGGGCTTACTAAAAGACAAAGAATTAGTATCATCTATATATCCT
>TARA_B110000902_G_scaffold106442_1_pt1 | contig 11029 bp, 8 predicted proteins | sample TARA_B110000902 | Tara Oceans TARA_B110000902 (sample SAMEA4398009) | marine metagenome | biome: Polar Biome; feature: [SRF] surface water layer (ENVO:00010504); material: water (ENVO:00002006), including particulate matter (ENVO:01000060) such as... | depth 5 m | reverse complement strand
ATTGACAATTGACATATGAAAGACAATTTTAACGTATTTGTAGTAGAGGATGATGAGTTTTATGCCGATGCATTGGAGTATCATCTCTCGCTAAATCCCGATATCACCGTAACCAAGTTTACAAATGCAAAAGATTTTCTCAATAATCTTGATATGATTCCTGATGCAATTACCTTGAGCTCTTCGTTGTATGATATGTCTGGAATGGTTCTTCTAAAAAGAATAAAAAAATTTAATCCCAGTATTCCTGTGATCATGATTTCTGACCAAGATGACACTAAGGCAGCAATCTCTCTTCTCAAAGAGGGGGCGTATGACTACATTCTAAAAGATGAAGACACCAAAGACCATATTTGGGATATAATGAAGAATATTCGTGGGAATACAGGTCTCAAGAAAGAGATGCCTGTATTTAGTCAACAAATTAAAAGGGAACATGACTTCAGTACAAGTATTATTGGTAGTAGCTCATCTATGGACAGGGTATTTACCATGATAGAGAAGGCAGCGAAATCTAATATAACAGTATCCATAACCGGTGAGACGGGTACGGGTAAGGAAGTGGTAGCAAAAGCTATTCATAATAATTCATTACGTGATAACAAACCGTTTGTAGCAGTGAATATTACAGCTATACCTTCCGAGCTTATTGAGTCTGAATTGTTTGGACACGAGAAGGGATCCTTTACTGGTGCCAATGCTCGAAGGGTTGGTAAGTTTGAAGAGGCCGGAGAAGGAACAATATTTCTAGATGAGATTGGGGAGATGAGTATCAATATGCAAAGTAAATTGCTACGCGTACTGCAAGAGCGTGAACTTACACGAGTAGGGGGCAATGGTATGGTGAAAATAAAATGTAGAGTACTAAGTGCTACACACAAAGATATGGCAGAGGAAGTGCGTAAAGGCAACTTTAGAGAGGACCTGTACTATCGTCTTTTAGGTTTGCCAATTATTCTTCCACCTCTGAGAGAACGAGAGAATGACACCTTATTATTGGCTAGGCATTTCATGGATGAGTATGCCAAAGAGAATGGTGTAATTAAGCTTAGACTGACTAGCGAAGCTAAAAACAAGCTAATAAAGTATCCCTGGCCGGGGAATATACGCGAGCTGAAAGCTGTGCTAGAATTGTGCTGTGTAATGACTGATAGTGCTGAAATAGATGCAGAGCACATTACATTTAATAGTGCTGGGTCAATTGATTCACTGTTGCAAAATGAGATGAGTTTAGAAGAGTACAAAAACAAAATAGTGAAGTACTACCTCGATAAGTACAATAATGACGTAGTAGATGTTGCAAAACGCCTTGATATAGGCAAATCTACTATTTACAGAATGTTGCAAGAAGCAGTAGGGGCATAATCATAATTAGCTCCGCGTAAACCGATGAAGTGGGGATATCCGTATACCATTCAAAAGGATCTTCATAATCAACTCATGTTATGTCTCGGGAAATCATCTTAAATGTTACCGAAAAAAACGAAGAAGCTTGATGTTAATAAGGAGTGTTACCTATTTGCTCAACTTATTCTTGTACATCCCTACGGCGTTATTCAGTCCGTAGTATAGTGCGTCTGATATAAGTGCATGACCAATAGATACTTCCAACGTATCGGGTATTTCAGTTGTAAAGTATTCTAAATTTTCTAAGCTTAGATCGTGACCTGCGTTAATGCCAATTCCAAGTTCTGTAGCTCGTTTTGCAGCAGCCTTATAGGGAGCTATAGCTTCTGCTCTATTAACTGCATACTTGCTAGCATAGGCTTCTGTATAGAGCTCTACTCTATCTGTTCCACACGATAGAGCTGCATCTATTTGTTCTACTACAGGGTCTATAAATACGGATACGCGTATTCCTTCATTTTTAAATCGCTTTATAATTGGAGAGAGATAGTCTTTTTGATGTATGCAATCCCAACCAGCATTACTCGTGACCACATCTGGCCCGTCAGGTACCAGTGTTACTTGTGTTGGTTTTATTTCCAGTACCATATGTATAAAATCCTCACTGGGGTAGCCTTCTATATTGTACTCTGTTTTTACAGTCTCTCCTAGTCCATAAGCATCTTTTCGGGTAATGTGCCGCTCGTCTGGTCGTGGGTGTACAGTGATACCCTCCGCTCCAAAGTTTTCTATATCGATTGCTGCTTGCAGTACATTGGGAGTATCTCCACCTCGAGCATTTCGTATGGTGGCTATTTTGTTGATGTTCACACTTAGTTTGGTCATTTTATTATATAGCGTATTTGTAGCGTAAATGTTTGTCTTTTACTGCCAGTTATTTCTTCTAGGCTAGTTCCTATTGAGTAGTCTTGTGTTAGCGAATTTAGGGGAACATCATGTTGGGTATGTGCGTACCTAAACCATAGGTCTAGATTTCGAGTGGCTTTATATCGAGCCAAGGCATAAAAGCGTAACCCCGTAAATCCGTGTGTAAATAGCGGATAGTCATACAAAGGAGTTTGCTCAAAACTGTATATGCGATTTTGAAATTGTTCTATCATACTATATGCTACTCGCCCACTTAGTTGCAAGGAACGTCCAAATGGCTTGAAAACAATATCCTGATATACTAAACTTCCAAAACTACGCTCATTACCCTCTTTGTATCTGCTCCATTCTATGCGGCTTCGCAGACTTACACCTTTTGCAACGGTGTAATTCATATGCAGTCTATGACGGCTCAAGGTCTCGTTTGCGAGTTGTTTGATGTTCTCTCCAGCAATATCTGATTGCTTCGTCTCCGTTCTATATCTATAATATGCAGTAAATTGCTTGCTAGGCTTGTACTGTAGCTCTACCCAGAAATCATTGCCACCTGTAGGTGCAATGCTTTGAAAACGTAACCACGGGAAACGGAATAGATCATAGTAACCCAGTAGCGAAATTCTTGCAGTGATTTTAGCTTCAAAACCAGTATAAAAACCTTGCTCATTTGCTGCATTACTATTCTCACCAAAACCATTCGTTTGGAGGGTAATGAACTCTTTATCGTATTTACGGTATACAAAACTAAGGTCTAACGCTCTGTTAAGGCTAAGAAGTGCTCCGTATACTTGGGAGATACTGTTCTCATGAGAACTATGACTCACTTCTCCATATAGATTCATATTGCGAAATACATAGTCATAGTACAACCCGTTTTTGAAGTATTGATTTCCTTTAAAATTGAACTGATTGTACGGTTGCTGGTTTGGTTGTAGTGTGGCACTGAGTTTTCTAAGGTAGTTAATAGTCCCTATTCGTCCGTGTTCACCTTTGTATTCTGCATATATTCCGGTTTGAAAATCGCTAACAGCGTCCTTATCTTCTATCTCACTCGCGGTACGGTGAAAACCGCCGTCTTCTTGTATATTGGTCACCAACTCGGGTTCGCTATTTACACCTTCGGTGGAGTCTGATAGGGTAACGGTATTGCCGTCTATGTTTTTGTATGAGGCAAATACACCAAACTCAATTTTATTTAGAGAAAGGGCTACGGCTCCTCCACGCAGGTATGCGTTTTCTCTAAGCGATCGATATGCTCCGAAACCATTGAAATTTCTTTTTGAATTGGTAATGATACTTGATTTGCCAAAGGCTAAACCCGTACTAAGCGTAAGCCCTTGGCCAAAGTTGGCTTGAAAATCGCCTAGGTTAAGGGCCTTTAGTTTACCAATATCACGTGCGGCAAAGTAGAAGGAAAAGTAGTCATAACCCCAGGGATTTGAACCATTCAGGAACTGCTCGCCAGCATCCTTTTCCACGTTTACTCCAAAGGATATGTAGCGTTTATAGTCAAACCTGTAGCGTAGATTATTATAGATAGAAGAGCCTTGGTAATGATTCGTTTCCGAAGTAGTAATGGTATCGCGAGTAGTAAATCCCCTGTTTTTTGGTCTATTCGTTTCGGCTAAGCTGAGAAACTGGTGTTGCCCTTCCTTCCATATTTGCTTGGCATTACGCAAGCTTACGGCATTGCTTTTTATGTTAATGAAAGGAAGTAGGCCAGTTATGGTAGCTAGATCAAAACTAGGTAAAACTTGCAACTCGTGAAGGCTAATGAAATTACCAAATTTCTTGCGATGTTCAATTATTTGGAGCGACTGAAATCCTGTTAAAAAGGGAACGGCAAACAATGCTTTGGCATCTGCCTTATTGATATCCAGCGGGTTTTCGTAGTAAAAAAGAAGTTCGCTTGCAAATTGCTGTATATCTACTTCATCTATCGTGTTTTCAATATAGCGTTCTATGTATTCGTTTATTACAGGATTATCGGTTTGAGCGAGAGTTGCACAATAACAAAGAGATATACCAAACAACAGTCTAAAACGCATAGGTCATATTCAGAGATGGAGAAAAGCCCAATCGATTATGATATGCCGCGGCTACATCGAATTGCAATGCCTTCGATTGCCAACCAAAACCGAGTGCCACCGATTGATTGAGGCTAAATCCTCCACGTATTTTATATTTTTCTTTATTTAGTTCTAAGCCTACATTCAAGTCTGGTCGTTGTTCACTGGTTTGTAGGAAATCGCTATATAGTATTAGATTTTCTGCAAGGGTATAGTCCATACCTAGTCTGTATTGGGCAGCCAAGCGTTCGCCGCTTGTTTTTGCTATAGTTGTTCGGTTAGGATTAAATAGGGAAAATCCTGCATTCAACTTTTCGCTTATCTGGTAATATAGTCCTGCATTAAAGGTTAGTAAATCCGTATTTTGATAATAGGCATTGGTAGAGGCGAAAATGTGATAGTTGACTGAAACACCTACGGATACGTTCTCACTCAATTTTTTTGCTACTCCAAGTTGGGCCTTTTGTTCTGTAAAATCTGAGAATGGAGAGATGCGATATGCAAAACCTATGCTAGCAAGTGAGCTTGTGATATTACCTGCAAGCATAGCTTGCGAGTATTCGGGTAGTCCAAAGCGATTACCTGCATTCAGGCTTATTTCATCAGCAACAAAGGCCAGCACTGCTGCGTTATTTTCTATAGCAAAAGCATTGAAGTACGTACTCGATGCTCCACCTAGAGAGAGAGAGAGGGCGTTATTAGGCGGTGGCACAATGGCAAGGGCCGAATGGGTAGTTATTGCTATTAGTATGAAAATTAGTGTTCGCACTTTGAAATAATAGGGGTAGTAAACTATATCTCTGTTTTAAGCTTGGTTAAGAAGTGTTTAATATTTTGCAATTTTTCTATTACCTCTACATTAGAGTCAATATTTTTCTTGTCAGCCTTTATCTTATCCTTCGCACCTTGCAGGGTATGGCCTTTTTCCTTTACGAGGAGATAAACGCGTTGGATTTCTTCAATGTCCGCGGTAGTATAAAATCGTTTACCTCTAGCGTTTCGTTTTGGGTTTATAGTGTTGAACTCTGTTTCCCAATAGCGGAGTAGTGAGCTTGCTACATCAAGATGTTTTGATACCTCAGAAATACTGTAATACAGTTTACCTTGTATTAAGGTCATTAGTCAAAAGACTGATTTGGATTTGAAGAGATTTTTAAGATTTCTTCATATTGCTCGCTTGTGAGATCGTTATAGAAATAGCCTACTGGATTTACAGCAGTCCCATTCTTGCGTACTTCGTAGTGCAGGTGTGGTCCTGTAGATTTCCCAGTACTTCCTACCAACCCTATAAGTTGTCCTCTCTTTATCTTCTGACCTCGCTTTACCTTGGTACGGCTCATGTGGCCATATAGTGTAGTGTATCCATAGCCGTGGTCCAATACGATGTGAGAGCCATATCCCCATCGAGCATGTTTTACTATTTTTACAACAGCATCACCCGTGGCATATATTTTTGTGCCTCTTGGTGCAGTAAAATCCATACCCTTATGCATTTTGCGTGTTTTGTATATAGGATCTACTCGGTATCCAAAACCAGAAGCTATTCTTCTTAAGTTTTTATTGGGTATGGGTTGTATAGCAGGAATAGAAGCAAGCATTGCACTTTTATTCTTAGCCATTTTTATGAGTTTGTTGTACGAGTCTTCTTGCACTTTGTATTGTGCACTCATATTATCCAGTTTAGTATGCAGTTCTGCTAGATTTTCGCCGCGGCTCAGTTGCTCTAGTGCTGTGTATTTGTCTACCCCACCAGTTCCTGCCTTACGTATATCGTCGCTTATAGGATCAGCACCAAAAATCTCACGGTATACGTCGTCATCCATTTTGGCCAGATCGTCAAGTCTTTCTTGCATGGCAAGCGACTTGTCCTTCAGCAATTTTACCTGTATCTCTTGTTGAGAGAGTTCATGCTGTAGTTCGTCTGTATTGTTGCCATCTAAAGCAACTACTGCACTTACTAAAGCTATTACCACAGCGAGAGACAAAAAACCAAATACTTTAGCGGCTATTCCCCAATAGTTTGAAGAAACTCTTTCATATTCAAGAGTTTCGGGATTAAACCTAAATTTCGCTTTAGTCATTGTACTTTTGTCGTAGTAATTGCCGCAAATATAATTTATTTCGCAGGAGATTAAAAACACTATTAGACGAATTCCATGACTGTAGCCGAAATAAGACAACAATTTCTCGATTTTTTCGAAAAAAGGGGCCATAAAATTGTAGCATCTGCACCTATTGTAGTGAAAGATGACCCTACGCTTATGTTTACCAATGCAGGGATGAATCAATTCAAAGACATTTTCTTGGGGAATAAAGAGCCCAAAGCCACCCGAGTGGTAGACACTCAAAAGTGCCTGAGAGTAAGCGGAAAGCACAATGACCTGGAAGAGGTAGGAGTAGACACGTATCACCACACTATGTTTGAGATGCTAGGCAACTGGTCTTTTGGTGATTATTTCAAAGAAGACGCTATCAATTGGGCGTGGGAGCTACTCACAGAAGTATACAAGTTAGACAAAGACAGGCTTTACGTTTCGGTTTTCGAAGGCGATAAAAGTGATGGTTTAGGTCTAGATACGGAAGCCAAAAACCTATGGCTAAAACACGTATCCTCGAGCAAGATTATTCTCGGAAATAAGAAAGATAATTTTTGGGAAATGGGCGAGGTAGGACCGTGTGGTCCTTGCTCAGAGATACACGTAGATTTACGTAGTGATGAGGAGCGAGCTAAGGTAGATGGAGCTAGTCTGGTAAATGCAGACCACGAGCAGGTCATAGAAATATGGAACCTGGTGTTTATGCAATACAATCGTAAGGCAGATGGGAGTCTTCACCCTTTACCCAATCAGCATGTAGATACGGGGATGGGTTTTGAGCGACTCGTACGTGCGGTGCACAGTATGCAGTCCAATTATGACTCAGACTTGTTTATGAATAGTATCCATGAATTGGAAAAAATAAGTGGAAAGGAATACGGAATAGATGAGAAAACCGATATTGCTTTCCGGGTAATAGCAGACCACCTCAGAGCTGTGTGTTTTGCCATAGCAGACGGACAGTTACCAGATAATGGCGGTGCTGGATATGTCATCCGTAGGATTCTACGAAGAGCCGTACGCTATGGGTACAGCTTCTTGGGTTTAGAAAAGCCATTTCTTACCGATTTAGTGCCCGGTTTTGTGTCTACATTTAAAGAGGTATTCCCAGGGCTAGAAGAACAAGGTCCTTTTGTAAAAAAGGTAGTAGAGCAGGAAGAGAAATCGTTTTTAAATACGCTGAATAAGGGCTTAAAGCTTTTTGACGAATTTTCGAGTAAGGGGAAGAAAGATGTAAGTGGTAAAGATGCGTTTGAGTTATACGACACCTTCGGCTTTCCCATAGACTTAACCCAACTGCTAGCCAAAGAAAAGGGAATAGAAGTAGATCTAGACGGTTTCAAAGCGGCTTTGCAGCAGCAAAAAGACCGCAGTAGAGCAGATGCCAAAAAAGAATCTGGCGATTGGATTATAGTAACCGATGACGAGAAAGAAGAATTTGTAGGATACGATTACACCGAAACAACGGTGAAAATCACGCGATACAGAGAAGTAGAAACCAAAGGCAAAAAGCAATATAACCTAGTGTTTAACCTCACCCCCTTTTATGCAGAAAGCGGTGGGCAAGTAGGAGATAAAGGAGTTCTTATTGGGAATGACGATGAAGAGAAAATTGGCATCAATGATACACTGAAAGAAAATCAACTCATTGTGCATGTAGCAGATAAGTTGCCTAGCAATTTGAATCAAACTTTTGTGGCCAAAGTAAATGCTGAAAAAAGAACAGCTACTACGCTCAATCACAGTGCTACACACCTACTGCAAGCGGCACTCAGAGAGGTCCTCGGAGACCATGTAGCTCAGAAAGGCTCTCTAGTAAATGAGAAGCATTTGCGTTTTGATTTTTCTCACTTTCAGAAAGTAGAGAAAGCAGAAATAGAGCAAATAGAAAATAAAGTAAACGCCAAAATACGTGAAGCAGTAGCACTAGAAGAAGCACGCAACGTACCCTTTGATGAAGCTGTGAGCAAAGGAGCAATGGCTCTTTTTGGCGAGAAATATGGAGATACTGTGCGTGTAATAACCTTTGACAAAGACTATTCGGTAGAGCTTTGCGGTGGCACACATGTGCGTAATACAGCACACATTGGTAGTATCAAGATAGTACATGAAGGTGCGGTGGCCGCAGGTGTTCGTAGGATAGAAGCCATTACCGGCAGCAAAGTAGATGCTCACATCAAAGATAAGATGAACCTATTGGAAGAGCTTGGCACTGAGCTGGGAAATCCGCAAGACCTTGTCAAAGCATTGCAATCCTTGCAAAAAGAAAATACAGCGGTAAAAGAGAAACTAGCAGCCTTTGAAAATGAGCAGTTGGGATCTCTCAAAGAGAACCTGAAAGCCGAAGCAAAAGAGATAAACGGAGTTACAGCTATTGTAGATATTATATCGGTGAATAATGCGGCACAAGCCAAAGATTTGTGTTTCCAATTTAAAGAAGAGATTGAAAGTCTGTTTTGTGTTTTATTAGCAGATATAGATGGCAAGCCCAGTATCAGTATTATGATTAGTGATAATCTGATAAAAGACAAAGGCTGGAATGCAGGTCAACTCATACGTGAGTGGGCTAGAGAAGTGAAAGGCGGTGGCGGAGGTCAACCATTCTTTGCTCAAGCTGGTGGGGCAGACTCTAGCGGATTGCCAAAAGTGAAAGAATTAGCCACTACATTTGTAAACGCATAGCAATGTTAAAAAACGACAAATACGAAGTAGTCATTGGACTAGAAATACACGCTCAACTCAATACCAAGTCTAAGGCATTTTGTGCAGACGAAGTAGCCTTTGGTGCAGCACCCAATACCTTGGTAAGTCCTATTAGTTTGGGTCACCCCGGTACGTTGCCCGTGCACAATAAAGAAGCAGTTAATATGGCGATAATGCTGGGTTTAGCTTGCGATTGTGATATCAGAGAGTACAACACCTACGATAGAAAAAATTACTTCTATGCCGATTTGCCTAAAGGATACCAAGTTACGCAGATGGATACGCCTATTTGTAACAACGGTAAGGTAGAAATCACCTTGCCAGACGGCAAAACAAAAGATATAAATCTTACGAGAATCCATATGGAGGAAGATACCGGTAAGGGCCTTCACGATTTGGATATTGTGAATACCTTAATGGATTACAACCGTGCAGGAACTCCGTTAGTAGAGATCGTAACGGAGCCCGATTTCAGAAGCGGAGATGAGGCATATGCTTTTCTGTCTGAGGTAAGAAAACTTGTGCGATATCTTGGGGTATGCGATGGCAATATGGAAGAAGGTAGCCTTAGGTGCGATGCCAATGTATCTATAAGACCACTCGGAAGAGAAGCGTTTGGGGTGAAAGTAGAGGTGAAGAACATGAACTCTATGTCTAACGTGAAAAAAGCGATAGAGCATGAATTTGAACGTCAGTGTAAGATGGCGGATAATGCAGAAGAGATATTCTCCGAAACACGCAGTTTTGATGCTATGAAAGGCACTACTTTTAGCATGCGTAGCAAGGAAGATGCAAACGACTACCGTTTCTTTCCAGAACCAGACTTGCCGCCACTCGTGGTTACTCAGGAGTGGATAGTAGAGATGCGAGAGCGAATGCCTGCTTTGCCTAAAGAGCTTTTTCAGAAGTTTACAGGTGAGCTTAAGTTAAATGACTACGATGCAGGTATACTGACAGAGAGCAAAGAGGTGGCAGACTACTTCATTGCGGTATGTGAGGAAACAACGAATTATAAAGCAGCAGCCAACTGGGTGATGGGTGCTGTAAAAAGTTGGGTAAATAGCCATGCTACACACATAGAAAACTTCCCGTTGAGTCCTGCAACTATTGCAGACATTATAGCGTCTATAGACCAGGGTACGATTAACTTTAGTGTTGCAGAGCAAACGGTTTTTCCGCTGTTGTTAGAAAACCCAAGCCATAAAGTGATGGAGCTAATACAAGAACACAACCTAGCACTAATGGATGATGACGATGCACTGCAAACATGGATAGATGAGGTTTTGGCGGAGTTTCCAGATAAGGTGGAAGCCTACAAGTCAGGAAAGACAAACTTAATCGGTCTGTTCATAGGACAAGTGAAAAAGAAGAGTGGAGGCAAGGCTGACCCAAAGAAAACAAACCAGCTGCTTGCCAAAGCGTTAAATAATTAATGAAAGATGGTATAGTCATTGTACTATACGCTACAGAATAAAGAATGAGAGAAATGAATATTAAGAATCTACTACTATCATTAACGATAATACTATCTGCAACCGCTTGTGTGAATGCAAGGGATAATGCAGCACTGGGTAAAGGTTTTACCTTAAACATAACCACCAATCTGCCAGATAAATCGCTGGTGATATTGAGTAGAATTACAGACACTAAGCTAGACATAAAAGATAGTGCCTACGTGAAAAAGGGAGCCTTGAAGTTTGCTGGTGAAGCGGCAGAAGAGAGCTCATTGTACTATATCACTTTTGGCAGTCCGCAGCCTCCAGGAATACCACTGGTACTAGAGACGGGTGCAAACGTAAAAATGAGTATCACCAAAACAAAATCATACGAGATTACTATGGAGGGTGGTATGTATAATACCGAAATGCTGAAGTTGTATAATGCGTACAC
>TARA_B110000902_G_scaffold104161_2_pt1 | contig 11029 bp, 12 predicted proteins | sample TARA_B110000902 | Tara Oceans TARA_B110000902 (sample SAMEA4398009) | marine metagenome | biome: Polar Biome; feature: [SRF] surface water layer (ENVO:00010504); material: water (ENVO:00002006), including particulate matter (ENVO:01000060) such as... | depth 5 m | reverse complement strand
TTTTTTTTTGTTATTATTTGACATATATATATATAGTTATGTTAAGTATTCTTTAACTGGACCATCTCCCCAAAGATCTTCAATATTGTAAATAGATCTAGTTTCTTTATAAAAAATATGAGCTACGACATCAACGTAGTCCATAAGAATCCATTCGTTATTTCCTTTTCCTTCTTCCTTCCAAGGTTTTTCATTTAGGTCTTTAACACATCTTTTGTAAACAGATCTGTTTATTCCATCAATATGTGTTGCAGAATCTCCGTGAGCAATTATAAAATAATCGCAAATAGAACCATTTACTTTTCTCATATCAATACACACAACATCCCTAGCTTTTCCATCTTTCAGACCTTCTACTATTGTTTCTTTTAGTTGCATGTTACTAATTATTATAATATTCAGACTAATCTGAATTGACTGCAAAACTAACTAATTATGGTTAATTCATTTGATTTGTTGAATTGTTTGTCGTTTATTTATTTAAATGAAAAATCAATTGATAGGTAATCAAATTATAAAACTTAGTTCTGTTGATTCTACTAACAATTATACTGCCAAACTAATTAAAGAAACTAAAATAAGTTTTGGAACTGTAATAATGGCAGGTTTTCAGACGCATGGAAAGGGTCAGAGGACTTCGTTTTGGAAATCTGACAATGGATTAAACTTGTTGATTAGTATCTATTTTGATTCTTCTTTTTTAAATTCTCAAAATCTTTTCTTCCTAAGTAAGTCCATTGCTTTGTCAATAAGAAAGTGTGTTGAGAAAATTATAGGGTTAGAGGTTTCAATTAAATGGCCCAATGATATTTTAGTAAATAGCCGTAAGATAGCAGGTGTTTTAATTGAGAATCAATGGAAAAACGAGAAATTATTATCTTCCATAATTGGGATTGGATTAAACGTTAATCAAGTTGTTTTTTCTTCAATTGACAATGCTTCAAGTCTTAAGAATTTAACTTCTCTAAATTATAATTTAAATTCAGTTTTAAATTCCCTTTGCTCAAGCTTAGATACGGGCTTTGATAACCTAAGAAATTTTGATTTTCTAGACATTGACCGTCAATATCATAGCTTTTTATTAAACCATAATCAATGGAGTATTTATCAAAAAAATAAAATTAATTTCAAAGGGAAATTAATTAAAGTAGATTCATACGGTAAAATGGTTTTAGAGTTGGAGAATGGAAACAAAAAGTCTTTTGATATTAAGGAAGTTAATCTTTCGATATAGATTCTTCAATTTTGGAAGCCATATGGTTAAATAGCTCGTTTAAAGGTTTTCCAATAATTGTTTTCAAAAGAGCACTAACATTTGCTTCACTTTCAATGTGAGCAGTGCAAATATTTTTGCTTTTCTCATTAATTTCTATTTTAATTTCAAATGTAAAAGGAGATTTTTCACCACTTTCAAGAAAAACAATATTTTCTACCACAGATTTTTTTAGAATTTTTAATGTGTATGCATTCTGCAAGTTAAACTCACAATAATCTTTTTCAGATTTCCAATTTTTAATTTTATCTTTTGGAAATAGGTTTTTATAATTATTTAAATCTGAAAGAAATTCAATACAATCAGATTGCTTACCATTGACCGTAAACTGATCACTTTTTATTTTAAGCATTTGGTGTCCATGTAGAAGGAGAATTTCTCCATTGAACTAATGTCTCTAGTTCTTTGTCAGAAATATAATTGTTTTTTAGAGCTGTGTCTAGTAAAATTGAGTAGTTTGATAATGTTTTAAATAGGCACGATTCTTCTGAAAAATTATTTTCAGACACTTCAAATCCATAGGTAAAAATTGCTCCTAATCCAGTGATTTCTACACCAAATTTTTTTAAATCTCTTATAGCTTTAATACTGCTTTTTCCAGATGAAATTAGATCTTCAATTACAAAAACTTTATCCTCTTTTTTTAAATCTCCCTCAATATTATTTTTCATTCCATGAGATTTAGATTCAGATCGCACATAACAAAATGGAAGTCCAAGTTCTTCAGCAACAATTGCTCCAATTGCAATTCCTCCTGTAGCAACTCCCGCTATACATGTAGGCGTGTCAAATTCTTGGATTAGATTAATAAATTCATTTTTAATAAATTTTCTAATCTTGGGATATGCTAGAATTTTTCTGTTGTCACAATAGATTGGGGAATTCCATCCAGACGCCCACTTAAAAGGATTAGATGGTTGTAATTTTACTGCGTTGATTTGTAAAAGAAAATCAGCTACTTTAGCAGCATTATTTTTAGAACTATTCATTGTGCAAATTTATAAAGTTTTTGATAGCAAAAGTGAGATCATTTTTTCTCCAAAAAAAAGTATTACTAATTCTTTAAATATTAATCACCTTTCTGAAGTTTCAGTTTTCAATAAAAATAGTAAGTTTCATTTTAATCATTTAACCTCTGATCCCCTTAAAAGTATTCAGAACTGGTATTCTGATTACAGCTTTATCGAGGCATCTGGTGGTGTTGTGAAAATGAACTCAAAATACCTTTGGATTTACAGAAATGGCATTTGGGACCTTCCAAAAGGCAAGTTAGAAAAGCTAGAGGATTTTGAAACTGCTGCTGTAAGAGAAGTTCAGGAGGAGTGTGGGTTAGATTCTTTTCTCAAAATTGAGAAACTAATCTATGTTTCTTTTCATACCTATACGGAGAATTTAAAAAAAATTATTAAAAGAACTAATTGGTATGAAATGACTTACTCAGGCTCTGATAATGTTTCGCCTCAAATTGAGGAGGGTATTGAAAGAGTAGAATGGCTTTCTTTGGATGAGTCAATTGAAAAGTCCAATACTTCCTTTAAATCTATAAAGGAAGTTTGGAAATCTTTACATGTCTAATCTTTTTTTCCGATATTAAACGATTGCTTCATCTTGCTATTTTTTTCAATAGTGAAAAATACTTTGTCAATTGTTGAGCTTTTATAACCTTTTGATAGTGGGCTTGTAGCAAGGGCGGGAAATTGAGAAATATTTCCATCAGGGTCAATTAATAAATGAGTTGGGAGATGGTCTAATTGAAAATCATCTATTATTTTTTGCTTGTTTAGTGGGTAAACAATAGACCACTGGTAGTTTGAGTTTGACTTTATAAAATTCTCATAATTTTCTAAATTATAGTCAAGGTTAATTGAAATGTAATTTACAAAACTGTAATTCTCATTAAATTGATTAATAATCTCCATTTCATGCAAGCTTTTATAGTTCCATGTCGCAAAAAAATTAACATAAGTATAATTACCTTTCAGTTTGTGAATTTTAATTTTTTCCTTTTTTTGATTTATTACAATTAGACTTGGACAAGGGGACCCAGTAGAGAATTTGGTAAGTTCGTTATGACAGTTATTTGCCAAAGTCTTGTGCTGTTGCCATTTGCTTTCGATAGTTATTTTCCTTAAAAAAGACAATATGTTTTCAGGGTCATAGCTTGGGGATTTATAAGCGTCAAAAAGCCCTTTAATAATTGCAAGTTCTGAAAGTTGGGGTGATGAAAAATACTTGCAAGACTGAATGATTTCTGTAAGTTTTTCTAATTCATTGTAGTTGTTTATTGCAAACTTTATTTGATCGTTAAGATCAATTCCGCCAACCTTAAATACATCTCTGAAGAAAAGGTTGAAAAACTGCATATATGCATCATTTTGGTAGTTTACATTATTTCTTTTTAAATAATTTTCATAAAGATATGCTTTGAAGTAATCTCCTTTGTTTTGGTGAGCTAACTGCTCTAATATTGCTACCTCATATCTTATATAGTTATGTAAGTATTTAATTTTTCTGGAACTGTAACGATCGCTTAAGAATATTTTAAAGCTGTTAAGACTGTCTTGGAATTCATTGCTATGTTTAGCCATCCTAATAATCTTATTAGTGTCTCCATAAAGAAAAAAGTCTAATTGATTATTAAAATCTAAAATTAAACTATTGATGTTGTCCTTCTCTAGATTTAAGAATATAATCTGAATTTCAGATTTTTTTAATGAGGCTTTGTCAATAATTGTATCATTAGGAAAATAAAGATTGTATTGATAATTTGAAGTGTCTACATACAACATGCCGTGAGATCTTCCAATGGAGATTTCTGTAAGTTCAGTCTGTGTGAAATCAAAATACAATTTCACATAACCACTTGAATCAATTATTTCATGCCCAATAATCTCGTTTTTATTGGTGATATAGTCAATCTTTTTTTTCCATGTTATGGGTTGATTCTTATATGCCGGCGCATAAATATTAAGAGTAGTGCAGAAAGCTATTTTTGTGCAAAAAACTATTATTAAAAGTGTTGGTATTAGCCTATTCATGGCTAAGAAATTTTTACTTCTTTTGGAACAAATTCACTTATATCCCCATCGTTTTTTATGATTTCTCTTACAATTGATGAGGAAATCATCCCATATTTTCTATCTGATAGTATAAAAACAGTTTCAATTTCCTTGTTCATTACTGAGTTTGTTTCAGCTATTTGTTTTTCATATTCAAAGTCTAAAGTTGAACGCAGTCCTCTAAATATAAATTCTGCATTTTCTTTTTCTGCAAAATTTATTGTTAGACCACTGTATTTTTTTACTAAAATATTGTCGTAATTCTTGAAAGTATTTTCGGCCCATTCTTTTCTCTTTTCTGCAGGGTAAAAGTTATTTTTTGAAGAGTTATCACCAATAGCTACTATCAATAAACCAACTAATTTAGAGGCTTTAATAATAATATGTCTGTGTCCAGATGTTATTGGGTCAAAAGATCCAGGAAATACTCCAATTTTATTTTTCACTTATTATTTTAAAAAAAGAAAAGTTAACATTGCTATACGTTCTTTGTTCAATAAAGTTAGTGGATTCTTGAAAATTAACGTCTCTTCCATGTTCAAAAATAAGTATGCCATCTTCTTTTAGAATTTCACTATTTAAAATTAATTCAGGAATTTTCTGAATATTTTCTAAATTATATGGTGGGTCAGCAAATATTATATCTAGGCTTTGCTTTTTGCTTTTTGAAATATATTTTAACGCGTCAGCTCTAAAGGTTAAAATATTCATAGAATGTTTAGTGGCGATTGATCTTATAAATTTGATGGAGTTAATTTGCTTGTCAATACAGATGACTGATTTAGCGCCTCTTGAAATAAACTCATAGGCAATACTTCCTGTTCCAGAAAATAAGTCTAATACTTCAGAATCAGTTAAAATATCTTTATTTTCTAAGATGTTAAATAAAGCTTCTTTGGCAGAGCTTGTCGTTGGCCTAGCCTTAATGCTTTTGTTAAATGGAATGTGAATAGATTTATATTTCCCGGATATAATTCTCAAATCACAATTTTTTTAATATTAGATTGTTGGTTGTAGTTAATCATAATTTCAGGAAAAACACTTTTTAATTTAGAAACTAATTTTTTGTTTTCAATTCCGCTGTGTTCAATATTAAATGATTCGTTGATGAATTTTGATTCTTTAACAACACTTAGTATGAAGTACAGTGAATCTTCACTATTTTCAATTTTATATCTATTGACCAATACTAGTTTTTTATTGTTAAAAGATGCTATATAAATACATTCTTCTCCAAGGAAATATTTCAATTGAAAATCAAAATTTGAGGACATTATCATTGATTCACAAAAATGCTTCAAATTTGCAGTAGGAAAATTCTTTTTAATTGCATTTTTAATTTCTTTATCAATTCCCCAATAAATTATAGTTTGATATTTGGATATTTTATCTTCTAGATAAATTAGTTCCAATTTTTCATCTGAAATAAATCTTTTTTTCTCTTCTATTGGGATATGGCCAGATAATTCTTCCGGAATTAAAGTGAAGAATGGATTGTCTAAATAAATATTTTCAATATTTGAAGGTTCTGTAATCTCTGCTTCTTTAGTTTCCTCCCAAAATCCGGATTCAGTAATTGAAAAAAATTTGTTATTAAATATATATATGTCTAGAGGAGAGTATTTCAAAATGTGGGGTTATTTCCAATTCCCACTAGTTTTAACTTCTGTTAAAGACCCTGTCGTTAAAGTGTCTCTTTCATTAAGTGGGTCATATGGAGATGGGTCAAATGCAGTAAATACTGGTGTTCCAAGTTTGGATAATAAATAAAAATAATCTTCTGAGTTTTCGTTATAGTTTGAGTAGTCAATTTTATCCCCTTTAAAAATTTCAAATGAAATAATAGAGCTATCCATATTTCTGCTTTCTGCTAAAATTTTGAATTCTTTTATTTTTAGACTTGGGCTAGAAAATTCATCATCCTTGCTTATAAGGTTTTTACCAATATAAAAAGGCTCAAATAGATCTGGATTGTAAAGTGGGGGTTGCAGGTTGTAAGAAAGCACATCTTCAAAGTCTGTCCAGAATGCTCTGGATGGTTTTGAAACAATATCTTTTTGGGTAAGTTTAATTTTTAAATTTTTCTTTCCTCTTGTTACGTGAAATATAATTGTGTCTTTCCTTTTGTTCTTCAGAACTTCTAGAAAGTCAGAAGGCCTATTATAGGTTGTTGAGTCCACAGCAGTGATATTGTCACCTATATCTAGTTGTGGTAGTTGCGGTATAGAGTCTTTGACTATTAAACCTTGAATATCCTTATTGTAATAAGCTGTGTCATTTCCATTGTAATCAATCAAGTATGATGAAACAAATTCATATTTTGCTCCATTTTTATAAAGAATAGTTTCAAATGAAACATCATCGCTAGACTCTAGTATTCCTGCATACATTTTGAAATTCTTATTGTCCGACATAGGAACCAAATCTAAATTCTTAAGTTTAAAATCATACAATCTCTTGTCTAATGAATCTGAATTAAATAACTTCTCAAAGACATTTTCCCAGCTAGTGTCTTTAGTTAATAGCCCACACATTAATGCTTCCTTTTCATCGTAAGATTCTAATTGGATATAGTCAAGTATTGCGTCATACCCTAATATTTCAGCATGTTCAGAAGTTATTTTATAATCTGGAACAACCCCCATAGTACTTATTGAGTAAACACTATCTTGTGCTAAGAACCTTTTAAGTTCATTGAAATTGTCGCTATACCATCCATATTTTTTCTTGTATTCTAGTTGTACAATCTCAATATCTCTAAGGCCTTGTTTGATATTTGCATCAATTTCTTTTTTTAGTTCAATTTGAGCTATTGTTGTTGATATTGAAGAATATGTAGAGTAGCCTAAAAACAAGCAGCTAATAAGTAAGGAAAATAAAATTATTAAATGAGCGTTTTTGCCAATAATTTCTTTAATGTAAAGAACAGTAATGACTCCCATTAGTAGGACTACAATAGCGCCTAGTAAAAATGTGCCAGATTGATTAATACTTCCTGTTCCACTAAATAGGGCTGTGTTTAATAGAACCAGTCCAAGTAATATAACTATAGCTGGAAATATGTATTTTTTTATGAGAAGGCTCCGTTCTTCCATCTGAATATTTTTGTCTACAAATCTAATGTTTTTTTCAAATTCTGCTTCTTATAATGCCAACAAAATATACCCTTATTATTTTTTCAAATAATTAAGAATTTAATTTTGAATTTATATAGTTTATTAATTTTTTATTTTATTTTAATTTTAAATATTAAAATTTAATTTCTTTCAACTTGTTTTAATGTCTTAAATATTTTAATTTGTATATTTGATTACTCAATAAATTTAATGGATAAATCTGTTTTAGATAAAGTTTATAATTTAATATCTCTTTCTCGATCAATGAGTGCGCTTTTTGAACAAGAAAAAGCCATTACTTCAAAATATGTCCATGCTACTTCAAAAGGACATGAGATTATTCAAATTGCAGCAGGTATTCAATTAAAAAAAGATGATTTTTTATATCCCTATTATCGTGATGATTCCATGCTTTTGTCAATTGGGTTAGAGCCTTACGACTTAATGCTTCAACTACTTGCAAAATCTAAAGATCCATTTTCAGGTGGTAAAACCTATTATGCCCATCCTAGTTTAAACAATCCGGATCTGCCTAAGATACCTCACCAATCTTCAGCAACAGGAATGCAAGCTATACCTGCAACTGGAGCTGCAATGGGTTTAAAATACAAGGAAGAAGTTGGGTTGTCAAAACAAAATCAAGATGCACCTATTGTACTATGTTCTTTAGGTGATGCATCTTGTACAGAAGGAGAAGTATCCGAAGCATTTCAAATGGCCGTTTTAAAAGAACTTCCTATAATTTATCTTGTTCAGGATAACGAATGGGATATTTCTGCAAAAGCTGAAGAAACAAGAGCACAGGATATTTCTCATTTTGCTAAGGGTTTTAAGGGGCTAAAAGTATTCACAATTGATGGAACTAATTTTCAAGAATCCTTTACCGCTATTGAAGAAGCTATTAAAATCACTAGAAACAGAAAAGGACCAGTATTAATTCATGCCAAAGTTCCACTTTTAAATCACCACACCTCGGGCGTCAGAATGGAGTGGTATAGAGATGATTTAGACGCTCATTTATTAAGAGACCCTTTGCCAATTTTAAAAATTTTTTTAATCGAAAATGGTTTTAAAGAAAGTGAGCTTAATGCTATCTCTTTAAAATCAGAAAAATTAGTTCTAGAACAGTATAAAAAAGCTTTGGAGGAAAAAGATCCAGAGCCAAACGAACTTTTTAAAAATATTTTTGCCACCACAACAGTTAAGGAAGAAAAAGGGGAGAGGTCGCCAAAACATAAAGAACCAACAGTTATGGTTGATTCCGCATTATTTGCAATTAGAGAAATTATGGATTCTGATGATAGGTGTTTGCTGTATGGGCAAGATGTAGGAGGAAGATTAGGGGGAGTCTTCAGAGAAGCTGCTACACTAGCACAACAATTTGGTAATCATAGGGTATTTAATACTCCAATTCAAGAAGCTTTTATAGTAGGAAGTACTGCAGGTATGTCAGCTGTAGGACTAAAACCAATTGTTGAAGTTCAATTTGCAGATTATATCTGGCCAGGGTTAAATCAATTGTTTACAGAAATTAGTAGATCTTATTACTTATCAAACGGAAAATGGCCTATCAGTATGATTCTTAGAGTTCCAGTTGGGGCTTATGGATCTGGAGGTCCTTATCATTCTTCAAGTATTGAATCTATAATAACCAATATAATTGGAATAAAGGTGCTCTATCCGTCTAATGGAGCAGATTTAAAAGGATTAATTAAAGCTGCCTATTTAGATCCAAATCCAGTTCTAATTCTGGAGCACAAGGGCCTTTACTGGTCTAAGATTTCTGGTACAGAAAATGCGAAAACTATTGAGCCAGATGAGAACTATATTCTACCTATTGGAAAAGCAAATAAAGTAATTCAATCTGAGCTAAATTTTGTAAAGTCTGGAGAATCCGTCGTTATTATTACTTATGGTCGTGGAGTATATTGGTCCTTGGAAGCATCAAAATCTTTTGCTGGAAAAATAGAAATCTTAGACTTAAGAACCTTGTCCCCACTTGATGAAGAGCAAATATTGAAATCTGTTAAAAAACATGGAAAAGCACTTATTGTGACAGAAGAACCATCTTCTGCTAGTTTTTCTCTTGGTATTGCAGGATTTATTCAAGAGAATTGCTTTGAGTTTCTAGATGCTCCTGTGAAAATAGTAGGTTCAGAAAATACACCAGCTATTCCATTAAATGAGAATTTGGAGTTTACTTATTTACCAAATGCTTCTAAAGTGAAAGCTGCTCTATCTTTTCTTTTAGATTACTGATAGTTATCATTTAAATTTTATATAATAGATTTGTTTTATATTTTAAACTATGGAATATTTAAATAAAGATTTTTTTGGAAATTCAATTCAGCATTGGACTATAGCTTTAGTTGTATTAATAGGCTCTTTTGTCTTGGTTAAAATTTTATACTGGATTTTCAGTTCTGTTTTTAAAAACATAACCAATAAAACTAAAACTAATTTAGACGATATATTGCTCAAAAATTTACAAAAGCCACTTACTAACTTAGTAGTTATTAGTGCTTATTACTTTGTAATAAGTTATTTGCATTTTGAACAAAATATTGAGTTAATATTAGTAAACATTGCTTATTTACTATTTACAATTAATATAACCTCCATTGTTTCTAAAATAGTAGATGCTCTTATCTCTGAAGTTATTTTGCCTATTTCCAAAAAAACAGAATCTAGTTTTGATAGCCACCTTATTCCTGTAATTCAAAAAGCTGTTAGAGCTATTATTTGGTCCTTAGGAATAGTGATTGGTTTAGATAATATTGGCTTTGATATTACAGCCATGATTGCTGGACTTGGAATTGGTGGATTGGCCTTAGCATTGGCAGCTCAAGATTCGGTTAAAAATATTTTTGCGGGTATTATGATTTTTTTAGACAAGCCTTTTAAAATTAACGAGAGAATAAAAATAGATGGATATGACGGAACAGTAGAAGATGTAGGACTTAGAAGTACTAGAATAAGAACATTAGAAGGAAGAATTGTCACCATTCCAAACTGTACATTTACAGATAATAGTATAATAAATGTCACCTCTCAACCAGCTCTTAAAGTTAAGATTACCCTAGGTTTAACTTATGATATGAATGAAGTGCAAATGCAAAAAGCCATAGATATTTTACAGGATATTGTAAAAGGACAAGATGCAATTACCAATGATTATTCTGCAGGGTTCAATGGGTTTGGAGATTTTTCATTAAATATCCTTTTTATGTATTATGTAAGACCAGAATCTCATTGGTTAAATACACAAACACTTGTTAACAAGGAAGTTTTAAGAAGGTTTAATGAAGAAGGGTTGGAATTTGCTTTCCCAACCCAAACTATTTATAAAAAGGAAATTAATTAATACTAATTAATTCTACTTCAAAAACTAATGTTGAATAAGGTCCAATTTGTGGTCCAGCACCTCTTTCACCATAAGCTAAATCGTAAGGTACATAAAGCTTCCACTTAGAACCAACAGACATTAATTGTAATGCTTCTGTCCATCCTTTGATTACTCCACCTACTGGAAAACTAGCTGGTTCTCCTCTGTCAACAGAGCTGTCAAAAACAGTTCCGTC
>TARA_B110000902_G_scaffold264083_2_pt1 | contig 11032 bp, 9 predicted proteins | sample TARA_B110000902 | Tara Oceans TARA_B110000902 (sample SAMEA4398009) | marine metagenome | biome: Polar Biome; feature: [SRF] surface water layer (ENVO:00010504); material: water (ENVO:00002006), including particulate matter (ENVO:01000060) such as... | depth 5 m | reverse complement strand
GCTAGTGGCCCCCAACTGCCCGCTGAATAACTAGCAGGTTTGCTATCGCTGTCGGTTTTCCAATAGTCCAAAATCGGCGTTATCCAAGACCAGGCCTGCTCAACTTCTTCACGATGTAAAAACAAACTAGAGTTACCATCCACCACATCTAAAATAAGTCGTTGATAGGCTGGCCTAACGGGGCCATCAAATGAATCCGCGAAGTCGAATGACAAGGTAACGGGCTTTAAGCGCACTTCACGACCATGGGTTTTTTTACCCATTAATGTCAGCTCAATACCTTCATCAGGTTGTAATTTAATCCTTAGCTGATTGGGTTGTACTTTGCCAAATTCAGCGGGAAATACGGCATGTGGCAAAGACTTAAATTCAATTAATATTTCAGCTGCACGTTTTTTCAATCGTTTGCCGGTGCGTAAGTAAAAAGGCACACCAGCCCAACGCCAGTTACCAATTTCAGCTTTTAGGGCAACAAAGGTTTCTATATCACTGCCTTCATAGTCGCTGCCTAAGTCGTCAACGTAGGCGCTGGTAACTTGATTATTTAATACTCCTTCACTGTATTGGCCACGGATTATAGTTTGCGTAACATTATCTTTATTAATAGGCTTTAGCGCTTTGAGTACTTTAAGTTTTTCAGCGCGTAAATTATCCGCATTCATTTCATGAGGCGGCTCCATCGCAACCAAACATAGCAACTGCAACAAATGATTTTGCACCATGTCACGTAATGCGCCAACGTCGTTATAAAAGCCTGCTCGTCCTTCTAAACCAACTGTTTCAGTAATGCTTATTTGTACGTGATCAATACTATTATTGTCCCACACATCACCTAACAAAATATTGGTAAACCTAAGTGCTAATAGGTTTTGAACAGTTTCTTTGCCTAAGTAATGATCAATGCGATAAATATTATCTTCATTAAAAGACTTACCCACTGTGGTATTAATTCTCATCGCTGACTTTAAGTCGACGCCAATAGGTTTTTCTAAAATAATTCTTGCGTGCTTAGAAATAAGTTTGTACTTGGATAAGTTTTCACTACACGCCTCATAAATACTTGGCGGTATTGAAAGGTAAAATATTCGTAGGACATCTTCACGGTCTTTAAAAGAGTCGGCGAAATCTACCCAGCTATCACCGCCTTCGCTGATGTTCAAGCTCACCGATTCAAGCCTAGCAAAAAACTGCGGCCAGTTAGTGTCTGCGTTTTCATCAGCTTCCAGCTCACCACCAAGACTAGCTTTAACTTTGGCTTCGAACACGGTCATATCTAACTGTTGGCGTGAGGTTAATATAATCCGACAATCATCATTGTATTCGCCATCAACTTCGCTGCGATACATTGCCGGCAGCAGCTTGCGCAAGGCTAAATCGCCCATCCCCCCAAAAAATACAATATCAAATTGCTCAGCCATTATTCTCTCTCATTGCGACGTAATATAAAGCTAGGTCTTAAACCTATTACAAACCGCATGAAATCGCAAAGCCACTATGTCATCAAACTCGATGCCTAAAACACCAATGGCTATATCCAGTATTTGAAAACCAATCGAGCTTATGGCGGCAGGCGGCTTGCACTAAATTAGTGCAAGCAATCCCCGCCCAGTCAATTTAGTGCGCTGGCGGTTGGCTCACGCTGGCTCAACTGCGTATTAAACCAACATCAAAGCTTAACTCTGGCGCGATAATTGCAATATCTAGCTATAACTATAATCATGTAACAATGGATGAATCAGACAACAAACCTATGAGCGGTAATGACAGCCTAACAATAATATTTACCGATTTAGACGGTAGCTTACTTGACCACAACACCTATCAGTTTGAACCTGCGCGAGCGCTGCTGATAGCGCTGGAAAAAACAGGTATTCCAGTAATACCTACCAGCAGTAAAACCTGTGTTGAAATTCTCGCCTTAAGAAAAAAGCTAGCTAATAACCATCCCTTTATCAGCGAAAACGGTGCGGCATCGTTTATCCCTAAAGGCTATTTTGACGCATTATTAACTGGCAGTATTTTACTCAACGATTTGCACTGTTTTTCAGATTGCCCACCACGACAAGAATGGCTATCGCTACTGGAGTCATTACAAGATCGCTATCCCAATAAATTCACCTACTTTCACGCCCTAGGCAACGAGGGTATAAAACAACTAACTGGTTTAAATAACGCAGCAGCTGAGCTCGCTAACCAACGTGATTATAGCGAGCCGGTAAAATGGCTTAGCGGCAAGCAAGACCAACAGCAGTTTATTGGTGAAATTAGTAACAATGGCGGCGTAGTTCAGCAAGGGGGGCGGTTTATTACCGTAAGCGGCGACTGTGACAAAGGGCGTGCGCTAAAGCTAGTCACTCAGTTGTATCAAAACCAATATCCCCACCAACAGATAACTACCATTGCCATAGGCGATAGCGGCAACGATGTAAGCATGCTGGAGGCAGCCGACTATGCTTTGCTAATTCCGTCGCTATCACATGACTACCCGCTACTTAGGCGCAGCGACCATGTTTTTAAATCTACCCTAATAGGGCCAAAGGGATGGAACCAAGGAGTGGCAACAATACTACAACAATTGAACATTTTTCTTTAACGGACCGCGACAAGGATTATCACTATGGGCGACTTTCATCAGAACGGCATTATCACCACCTTACATAATTTGTCCGACCGGCCACTAGAAAATTTAGAAGCAGATTTACTGAAATTTAGTAAACGCAGACCAATGGCATTGATTTTGCCATCACTTTATTCTGAGCTTGAAGGTGACGCGCTGGGCAATATAGTTAAAGAACTAAGTAAGGTTAATTATCTTAATGAGATTGTGATTGGTCTAGATCGCGCTGACGAAAAGCAATACCGTCACGCACTGAAATTTTTTAAAGAACTAAACCAACCCCATCGCGTATTGTGGAATGACGGCCCTAGGATGCAAGCTATTGATGCGCAACTTAAAGACCTAGACCTAGCACCAAAAGAGCGCGGCAAAGGCAGTAATGTTTGGTATTGCATGGGTTATTTACTGGCCAGCGGCAAATCAGAGTCTATTGCCTTACATGATTGTGACATTGTGACTTATCACCGTGAGATGCTCGCACGTCTTATTTACCCGGTAGCCCATCCGCAGTTTAACTATGAGTTTTGCAAAGGCTATTATTCGCGGGTTGCCGATGGCAAAATTAATGGCCGCGTTTGCCGGCTGTTAGTGACCCCGCTAATTAGAGCACTGAAAAAGACCATCGGCCACTCTGACTATCTAGACTATATGGATAGCTTTCGCTATGCCTTAGCGGGCGAGTTTTCATTCCGCCGCGATGTGCTCAACGACTTGCGTATTCCTAGCGACTGGGGCTTAGAGGTTGGCATGCTGTCGGAGGTTTATCGCAACTACGCTAACAATAGGTTATGCCAAGTCGATATTGCCGACACTTACGATCACAAACATCAGGTACTTAGCCTTGATGACCCAGAGCAAGGCTTGTCGAGAATGTCTATCGATATAGCCAAAGCCATGTATCGCAAACTGGCTACCCGCGGCGTGACATTTAATAACGAAACATTCCGCACATTGAAAGCTACTTATTACCGTATTGGCTTAGACTTTGTTGAAACCTATAATAATGACGCCTTAATGAATGGGTTAACCTTAGATGTTCACCAAGAAGAAAAAGCGGTGGAGCTATTTGCCCAGAATATTATGAAAGCCGGCGAAATATTTTTAGACCGCCCGATGGAGCGACCATTTATTCCTAGCTGGAATCGAGTAGAGAGTGCGATACCTGACATTCACCAACAGATTATTGACGCTGTAGAAGCAGATAACGAAGAGTTTGGAGCCGACTAAATGATCCCAGCAAGTGATGTCACAACTGTATTACATGATCGCGTCTTTCAGCATCTAGCGTTTATTTATAAAGAGCTACTGACCGAGCGGCAGTGCAGCACTCTCGCTACTAGCTTATTGACAATAATGAGGCTTAGTGCTGATAGTAAGGCACCAGAGCCATATCAGAATCAATGGACCCAAGAAGACAGTATTATTATTACTTATGGCGATACTTTACTGCGTGATGGGGAAAAACCATTACACACTCTGCACAACTTTTTTAATACCTATGTTAAAGATAGCGCTTCAAGTATCCATATACTGCCATTTTACCCTTGGAGCTCTGACGACGGTTTCTCAGTCATTGACTACTCCAGTGTTAACGAGTCACTGGGCGACTGGTCTGACATTGAAAAAATAGCCGCAGATTACCGCCTAATGGCCGACTTAGTCGTGAACCACTGTTCTGCCCGCTGCCACTGGTTTGATAACTTTATTAAAGGCGAAAGCCCTGGCGCCGACTATTTTGTTACTGCTCAACCCACTGATGATTTATCAGCGGTTGTTCGCCCGCGCACCAATGACTTATTACGCGAAGTTGAAACTGCCACTGGCACAAAATATGTGTGGTGTACTTTTAGTCATGACCAAGTTGATCTCAACTTTCAGAATATCGAAGTACTAGAACAGTTTATTTCTATTATTAGGCAGTATTTAGATAGTGGAATCTCCATCTTTAGACTAGATGCCATAGCCTTTTTATGGAAAAAAGTAGGTAGCAGCTGTATCAATCTGCCGGAAACTCATGAGGTGGTCAGGCTATTTAGAACGCTAATAGAGCATGCTAGAACTGATGCCGTAATTATTACTGAAACCAATATTCCAAATCGTGAGAACTTATCTTATTTTGGTAACGGCAATGAAGCCCATGGTGTTTATAATTTTTCACTACCGCCACTATTGGTTCACGCCTTACTGACTGGCCAAAGCTTCCATCTAAAACAATGGATGATGAGTATGCCGCCAGCTCAACAAGGCACAACCTATTTCAACTTTATTGCATCTCACGACGGTATTGGCCTAAGACCAGTAGAAGGCTTATTAGATGACGAAGAGCTTATTCAGCTAACTGATACGATTCAACGTTTTGGTGGCAAAATATCATGGCGCAGCTTAGCTGATGGCCGGCAGCGTCCTTATGAAATGAACATTTCATTATTCGATGCCCTGCAGGGTACAGTTAACGGTCCCGATCACTATGCAACTCAGCGCTTCATGTGTGCGCACGCTATTATGCTTGGGCTAGAAGGCATCCCCGGCATTTATATCCACAGCTTATTTGGCACCCATAACGACTTACAACGAATGCAAAATACCGGCAGTAGTCGCTCGATTAATCGCCGCCAGTGGAATGTAGAAGAATTAGAGCCACTACTCAATGACCCGGCTAGCAGTCACTATCAGGTTTTTAGTGGCGTAAAGAATTTATTGGCTATTCGTCGCAAGCAAGCGGCATTTCATCCTAATGCCACCCAATTTACTTTACATTTAGGCGATAAATTATTTGGCTATTGGCGGCAAAGCATTCATCGTCATCAAAGTATTTTCTGTATTAGTAATATTTCGAATGAAGAACAAGAGCTGCCACTAAGCTCAATCAATCTTATCGATAACCAGAACTGGATTGATCTGATAGCCGACGAGCAGTGCAGTGGTGAACTACCACACCTAACACTGGCGCCCTATCAAACAGTATGGATTAGCAATATTCGAGACTAGTAATCTACGCCCTATACCACTCCATAGGCCAGCATTGCGGCTGCTACTTTTTCAAATGCCGCAATATTCGCGCCTTTAACATAATTAGTATAATCGCCGTCTTTATCAGCACCATGCTGTGCGCATTTGTGATGAATACTTTGCATAATGTCTACTAGCAAGCTATCTAGCTTTTCAGCGCCCCATGACACTTTACTAGCATTTTGACTAATTTCTAAACCCGACACTGCAACGCCACCGGCATTGGCTGCCTTACCTGGGGCAAAAAGAACTCTCGCATTCAAAAACACATCAACACCGTCATTACTGGTCGGCATGTTGGCACCTTCAACAACTGCCATTACGCCGTTAGCTACTAATTCTTTGGCATCAGTTACATTGAGTTCATTCTGAGTTGCACAGGGCATGGCAATATCACATACAACGCTCCAAGGCTTTTCATCGGCATGGAATGTTGCGCTGCTATATTTTTCAGCATAATCACTAATACGCCCACGCTGTTCTAACTTTAGCTGCTTAAGCCAAGTTAGTTTTGGTGCATCGATACCATCAGGATCATGAATAAAACCGCCGCTATCAGAAAACGTTAAAACCTTACCGCCAAGCTGGATGATTTTCTCCGCTGCATGCAGTGCCACATTACCTGAACCAGAAATGACTACCGACTTAGAGTTAATCTGGTCACCTTTATGCGCCAGCATATTAGACAAAAAATACACCGCGCCATAACCGGTGGCCTCTGGTCTCAATAAACTTCCGCCATACTCTATGCCCTTGCCAGTTAATACGCCTTCCCAACGATTAGTAATGCGCTTGTATTGACCAAACATATAACCAATCTCACGTGCACCAACACCAATATCGCCGGCTGGCACATCAACATCAGGGCCAATATGTCGATATAGCTCGGTCATATAGGACTGACAGAAACGCATAATTTCATTATCAGATTTACCTTTGGGATTAAAATTAGCGCCACCCTTAGCACCGCCCATCGGCAAACCGGTTAAAGCATTTTTAAAGGTCTGCTCAAAGGCGAGAAATTTTAGAATACTTTCAGTTACCGAGGCATGAAACCGAATGCCTCCCTTATAGGGACCAATTGAATTATTGTTTTGTACCCGCCAGCCACGCTGTACACGAATATGATTATTGTCGTCTTCCCAGCACACTCTAAAGGATACAACTCTGTCTGGCTCAGCAATACGTCGCAGAATTTGAGCAGTTTGGTATTTTGGCTTGTCTTCAATAAACGGCAATATATCTTTGGCAACTTCATGCACTGCCTGAATAAATTCGTCTTGGCCCGGATTGCGCACTGCAACGCCATCAACAAAATCTTTAAGTTTGATATCACTCATAATTTCTCACCTTGATCAATTCAGTGCTTAGTATATGAATTAGCTAGTAGATTCCAACAGTAAAAAAATATAATTGAACATGTTTTACTATTAAAGGAATCCGACAATACCACTAGCAGTCGTTACCTGCTGTGATTGATAACGCCACTGCTGCTCAATAGATTCTGTGGTTAGTACTTGGTCAGGCTTACCTTGGGCAACCAACATGCCATTTTCTAATATGCAAATTTTATCGCTGTAGCGCATGCTTAAATTCAAATCATGCATGATAACTAGTGCACTATAGTTTTTCTCGCTGCATAACGTTTTAACCAGTTGCAGTAGTTGATGCTGCTGAGCCAGATCTTGGGCTGATGTCGGCTCGTCTAATAATAGCAGCGGCGACTGCTCAGCTTGGGATAACTGCACCAGTACTCGCGCCAAATGGACGCGCTGGCGCTCACCACCAGAGAGGCCTAAGTAGGATCGCTGGGCAAACCGCAAAGTGTCTGTCAGCGCCAGCATTTCATCAATTAACACTAGCCCCTGCGCACGACTAATAGACAATGGGATCAAGCCTAAGGCAACGACTTCTCGCACCGAAAAAGAAAAACTCAGCGTACTGGTTTGTGGTAATACCGCTAAATGGCGTGCTAGCTTTTGCTTCGGCCAAGCAGTCATTGCTTGCTGATGAAAATATCGCTTTCCAGTTGAACTTGTCTCGCCACAAATTGATTTAAACAATGTAGATTTACCGGCACCGTTTCTACCTAGCACTGAAATCAGCTCTCCAGCATTAGCCGTAAAGTCTTCTATATTTAGCAATTGCTTATCATCTATAACAACTTTTAGCTGTTTTAAATTAAGCATTAGATAAATGTTTTACGTTGGGAAATAAGTAAAAAAACAAAAAATGGCGCACCAACTACGGCTGTTAATAACCCTACTGGTAGCTCGGCCGGGGCCATCATTGAGCGCGCACCGATGTCTGCGAACAACAATAATATTGCTCCACAAAAAGCCGACAACGGCAGTAATGTACGATGGTCTGGCCCAACTAACATGCGCACTAAATGTGGAATAACTAAACCGACAAAACCAATAATTCCCGACACTGATACCGCAACACCGATACCAACCGTAGCTGCTACTATCAATTTCATCTTTAGCCGCTCAACATCAATACCGAGATGCCTTGCTTCGGCTTCACCTAATAGCAAGGCATTCAGTGATTGGCAGTGGCGCTGAAAATACCACGCGACAAAGCACATAACTGTGGCGCAAAGAATCAAGCTGGTGTCACTGGCTCGACTAACTGCACCCATTTGCCACAGCGTTATATCGCGCAATGCTTGATCGTCAGCTATGACATTTAAAAAGCCCATCATCGCGCCACTAAAAGCACTTACGGCAACACCAGCTAATAGCAGCATAATAACCGAGGTACCGTTTTCACCATGAGCAAGCTTAAATACTAGTAGGGTAATTGCTAAGGCACCGATAAAAGCCGCCACCGGTGTCGCCAAGCCTTGCAATGACACTGGCAGCAAAATAATAGTAAGGGTAGCGCCTAAGGCTGCACCTGACGATGCGCCAATAATCCCCGGATCTGCCAGTGGATTACGAAACAAGCCCTGCATCACCGCTCCACATTGGGCCAAGATAGCTCCTATCAGCAAAGCTAGTACCGTCCGCGGCAGGCGTAATTCGACTACCACTAGCTGCTCATAGTTGTCTAAACTACTTAGCTGCGTGCCCCATAAGCTATCCCAAATTGCTAATAAGCTAGCACCACCACTAAGCGCCATAGCACCACTGGTAATCGAGACAGTCACGGCAATAATGGCAAGTAATAGACACAGCCATAGCGCGGTTGAAAATGAGAGTCTGGGCATAAGATCTGATCTAATTTGGACCGCTAATTTTAGTTAGCGAGCTTTTGAGGAATTAAGCGCGGACAAGCTAATTTAACTTGATTGACAGCAGCGCTATCGTCTCAATCGCCGACACACTAATCCCTGCCACAATTGATCTACCGTCAAACTCAATAATTTTGGCATTTGCTGCTGCGGGAGTATGCGCTAACAGCGGGTTGTCACTAAGTAAGCTTGCTACTAAAGAATCACTAACCCCTCGGCTCGCCACAATAATAACTTCAGGCGCTAAGTTAATTAGTGCCTCAGGAGAGACTGCTTGATAAGCATTATGCTCGGCGATATTGTCGCCACCCAGCAAACCAATAATGTCATCACCAGTGGTGCTATTGCCCGCTAGGCGCAAACTGCGGCCGTCCATTTGGAGTAAAAATGCAACTTTTGTAGCAGCGCCGAGTTGCCGCTGACCAAGTGTTAGCATGGCACTATCAACACGTGCTAATAACTCGTCCGCTGTAGACTCCCGCTCTACTAACTCACCAATAGCGGTGATATTGCGCTTTAACTGCTGGGCATTTTTTGCGATTGGCAGGCGCAGTAGTTTTACCCCAGACTTGTCAAGAAATGAAATAACTTCAGGTGGTCCCATATGATCGCTGCCGACTATTAATGTAGGCTTTAAACTCATCAGTCCTTCGGCTGAAAGGGTACGGTGATAACCTACTTTGGGCAGCTTTAGCGACGCGGGCACTTGGCTCGTCACGTCGACACCAACCAAGCTATCAACAACGCCTAAGGCAATCAGCACATCAGTTACCCCAGCATCGGTGCTGATTATTCTGCTTGCAGTTGCAGCATTAACCCCTGCCGATAACGCAATAGTCAAGGCCATCAACACGCTGGCCAAATGAATATGTTTTATAATAGGGCTAACAAACAACTTCATAATTTACTCTCTCGATTGTTCCATAATGATTTTTGCGTCAGAGATATTTTGCTGATTTAGCAATGACAATAGCTTTAGTAATGGCTCAGTTGGGGCGACCTTATCAACTGCAATCGTCAGTGCAGTTTCCGACGTAGAAGTAATCGCTAGTAAGGATTTTTTAAACTCATTCCAGCTGTCGAAAGTATCAGTACCAATATGCCAATAAGGTTTATTAGCATTAATAGTAATCGTCAAATTGTCGCTGCTGACAGGCACCAGTATCGACTCCTGATCGGCAGCCGGGACGTTGACCGGCAGCGTTAGTAATGGTGTATTAGCCGTCACTAGTAAAAACACAATAACGATAAAAACAATATCAATTAGTGGAGTAATTTCTAGCGCTCCCAGTGTTTGGTCTGTGTTTTTTTGAAGACTAATCATGGCGTTTTCCCATATCGATGCCATCGAATAATAAATTCATCGTGTTCATATCATGCTCGGTACAATAAATAATTCTATCAATCCAAATTTGGAAACCATGTGCGCCCGCTAAAGCCGGCAAGGCAATAATCAAGCCAATTGCGGTGGTATACATCGCCATTCCTAAGCCGTCGGCCAACAACGATGGTTCGATAGGACCAGTGTGATCGGCCAGAGTTTCAAATACTTGAATGAGTCCTAACACAGTACCAAGTAAGCCTAGCAATGGGGCCAGCAAGGCCATTACCTGTAGTACCCGAATGCCATTGGCAAGCTTATTACGCTGGGAGTTAAGCCATACTACCGCCACTTCTTCACGCAGTGCTTTCGACTCATTACGATGTAGGCATAACAAATTCAGTCCATTGGCCACTAGTGCTGGCCGCTGTTGATTGGCATAAATAGGTGCGTCGCTGGATATTGTTTGCTTACGCCATGACTCTATGCAAAGTGCTATCAACTTTTCCAATAGCAAAGCCAAGGTTATTAACGAGCACACAATAAGCGGTAAAGTAAGATAACCAAGCTGCGCCTGTAAGTGCTGGTACAAACCCATAGGTAATTATTCCAGTGAAAATTCGACAGGTATTCGCAGCCGAGAGACGACTGCAACATTATTAATTCGATGCGGAATAAACTTCCAATTTCGCACTGCAGCTAAAGCCGCACGATCTAACTGGCCAACTCCAGAGCTTTGAAAAATATCTACACCCATTTGCTTGCCGTTACCGCCTACTATGACATCAATCCATACCGTGCCCTGTTGACCGCGTTTACGTGCCAGAACGGGGTAATGCGGCACGGC
>TARA_B110000902_G_scaffold214893_1_pt1 | contig 11062 bp, 8 predicted proteins | sample TARA_B110000902 | Tara Oceans TARA_B110000902 (sample SAMEA4398009) | marine metagenome | biome: Polar Biome; feature: [SRF] surface water layer (ENVO:00010504); material: water (ENVO:00002006), including particulate matter (ENVO:01000060) such as... | depth 5 m | reverse complement strand
TAAAGGCATCAACAGGCGTATCTTTAAATGCTAAAAAGATTATGGCTGAGATATCAAATGTATCTGAGGCTACACAATTATCTTTAGGAAAAAGTGGTCCTGCAATCGGGGCTGCTGTAGCAACAGCTAAAGCTTTAGGTATGGAATTATCTAAAGTAGATGATATAGCCGGTAGTTTACTTAATTTTGAATCATCCATTAAAGACGAATTAGCAGCAGAATTACTGATAGGCAAAAATATTAATTTAGAGAAAGCAAGACAAGCAGCATTAAATAATGATCTTGAAACAGTAGCCACAGAAATAGCCAAACAAGCAGGATCAGCAGCTGATTTTGGTAAAATGAATAGAATCCAACAAGATGCTTTAGCCAAAGCTGTTGGTATGTCTAGAGAGGATTTAGGTAAAACTTTATTTATACAAGAACAATTAGCAGGAGCTAGTGGTATTGAAAAAGAAAATAGAGCTAAAATGCTTGAGGATTTAACAGACCAATATGGTTTAGAAAAAGCTCAAGATATGCTAAGAACAAAAGGGATAAAAAGCTTAATGGATCAAGCATCATCAACAGAAAAAATGAATGCTGCTTTTACTAAAATAGATGAATTTGTTAAAGCAATAGCAATGAATTTTGCTCCCCTAGTTGATATGTTTGCAGCTGTAGCAGGGTATATAGGAGAATCAGAGGTTATGATGTCATTTTTAACAGGTGCTTTAGGAGCATTTGGTATTATGTTAACAATTGTAGCAGGTAAAGCTTTAATTTTGGCAGGGATAGAAATTGCAAAAATGTTTGCAGGTATTGTAGGTAGTTTCTCAATGTTAGGACCTGTGGGTACAGTTGCAGGTATAGCATTAGCAGCAGGTACTGCAGCAGCAGCATATTCTTATATGACAGCCGATGATTTAGTAGACGAAGGAAAAAATGCATCCCCAATGGGATATGGTAAAAGAATACTAAGCTATCCAGAAGGAGAAGTAGCATTAAATGATAATGATACTGTAGTTGCTGGTACTAATTTAGGACAAGGTGGAGGTACAGATATGTCTAGAACAAATAAATTATTAGGTGCTATGGTTAGACAACAAAAGAAATTAAAACCTATTGGATTATATAATGTGTCCAAATCGTAATAAACAATTAATTTTACAATATTTATAATAAAATAACAATTTAAAACAAAAATTATGGGCCTATTAAATAAATTAGAAAACAAAGGATCACAATTAAGTGGACTAGATGGTGGTACACCAGATACTCCAAATTTTCAACAGTCTACATTACATAGGGAATACTCTACAATAGGAGATCCTAATGCAAGTTCAGTAGCACCTGAAAATGGAATTTTGCCTTTACCATCAACATTAGAAAGATCAGTTACCCCACAACAAAAATATTTAAACAATTTACCAGGATAAGACAATATGCCATTAGTAAATCTTACAACAAATCTTAAGTCATTAAGGTATGGTAAAGATGTCGTAGGTGGTGGTAGTAGTAACCAACCATATGTTACATCTAAAATACCTAATAGTCTTGACGATGTAGGAAGAACAGGGGGACCTGACTTTTTACTACGTGGGGGAACACTATTGCCTAGAAGGATAGGTAATGATGTATCCAGATTGGCACAGATGTTTTTTGACTTTAAGTCACCAAACGGTCCCTTATTTATAGTAAAACAAAATGTATTATCCTTAACAAATGTTAATGGTGAAGCAGGATTTGCAGACCCAGCAAGGTTAATAATGAATCAAGGAGTTTATACTCCATTAGAAGCAATTATTCAAGCTGGTACTAATGCAATTGGAATACACGTTCCAAAACAAGGTTTTAACCCATTTGATAATTTAAACCCTAATGGCCCTAAAAACTTTGGGTTTAGTTCAAATCGAAATAGACCATTAGCATTCCCAACTTACCTACGTACTATTATGCCTGATGGTGTAGTAAGAAGTAGAGTAGAAAATTTAGCAGACACAAAAATAAATAGTGCAAATTTTGGTCCCCTAGCAAATAGAGGTCAATTATTATCATACTCAGGTGGACCCGGTTCTACTTTAGGTATTGGTAAAACACGAATACCTATTACTAGTAAAACAACATTTCAACCTGATGATATTAATTTTTGGGGTAGTGGTATTACTAAAACTGTAGGCAAATCAGCACTATCTTATAATGAATTATTTAACGTATCAAGTGACCCCTTAAATAAATTTTTATCACCCTTAAGTTTTCAAATATTTGGTTCCCCGGGAATTCCACTAATACCAAGTGCAACAATTTTAAGAGAACCAAATAGTCAAGGTGGTATGGATTTAACAAATCCTAATTTCCAACAAACATTAGGTGTTGGTCAAACAAGACCGGCTACTTTAGCTTGGGAATTCAATAAAAAAATAGAACAAAGAGTTAACTTAGGTAACCCTGGTAAAAGAGGAAACTTATCAAGTTATACTATAGGTAAAAGAGATATTAATACCCCAATATCAGGATCCGTATCTGATAATGCAACATATAGAAATGCTGTAGATAAAATTAATGCTTATCCTTTATATAAATCAACAAGTGTAACATCTGATAATACCAAAAACGATTTAGTTAAATTTAGAATTGGTGTTATAGATAATAAAAATCCTAGAGAAAAAACATTTGTTCATTTTAGAGCTCACATTAATAGTTTAAGTGATGCCTACACATCAGAATGGTCAGCCCAAAAGTTTATGGGAAGATCTGAAGACTTTTATAATTTTAGTGGGTTTGGCCGAACAGTTTCATTAGATTGGACAGTAGCAGCACAATCAAAACAAGAATTAATACCTATGTATCAAAAATTAAATTATTTAGCCTCAGTATGTGCTGGTGATTATTCAGATGTTGGGTATATGAGAGGAAATTTAATTGAACTATCAGTAGGTGGTTGGTTCCAAGGACAGATTGGATTCATGTCAGGTTTAACCTTAGAAGTTCCTCAAGAATCACCTTGGGAAATTGGCATAACTGATGCTGGTAATTTAACTAGTATAGGTACAGGAGATTCAAAAAAAGAAATTAATTCAGACCCAAGCGTACAAGAAATGCCTATGATCGTTAATGTAACTGGGTTCCAATTTACTCCAATACATGACTTTGTACCAAGATTACAAAGAAATAGTTATACTGGAGGTAATGTTGAAGGTGGTGGTAAATTTATTTCTAACTATGGGCCTGAAAGATATATTAACTTAAAAGGTGGGTTAGGAACTAACTATAGTGGTGGACCAGGCAGTACAAATACTTCAAACGGTATTATAAATTATATGCCACCTAAACCAGGAGAATAATGGGACGATATACAAATAGAACAATAGTTAGAAAAGTTAAGAATGATCGAAAATTAGGTCATAGAAATTATACTGGGACTAAATACCCTAGAATACCTTTAAACTTTGGAGACATTTATGTATACGCAGAACAAGGGGATCGTTTTGATACCTTAGCTTTGCAATATTATGGGAATTCAGAACATTGGTGGGTTATATCAATTGCAAATGAAAATTTACAACAAGATTCATATTACTTACCTTTAAATCAACAAATTAGAATACCCCAAAATATTGCTAATATTATTAGTCAATATAACTTATTAAACGGGGTGATCTAATTATGGGAAATATTGTAGGAGAAAGATTTGAAAATTATGTACTAGCTCAAATAGCAGCTAGGCAAAAACTTTATGGCTCTGGGATAAAAGATAATGAAAGTAGATCCCCATCCCAAATTCAACTAATAAATAATAAAAATTCTTGGCTTAAGATGGCCTCTTCATTATCTGTTATAGGAGATAACTCCCCAGCATTATTAAATGAAGCCGGAACATATGTTGATGATCACATAAGTAGTGGAGAAAGAAGATTACGTGATATAGGAATAGAAAATACAGCTGATTTTACAGGAATGGGATTAGCACAAAAAACAGTATTATTTAATACACTATCAGAACTTGATGGCGATGAATATAACTTTAGGTCAGGTGTATCAAATTCAACTTCTTTATGGAATAATAATAATACTTATGGTTTAGGAGGAACAGATCAAGGTATAGTACCAGCACCGGGTTTAATATCTTTTTCATTAGAGTCTAAAAACCGAGGATCAATTAGAGAAGGTACAATAGAATTAAAATGTTATAATAAGTTTCAATTTGAATTAATAGAATTAGTGTATCTTAGATTAGGTTTTACTCTAATGGTTGAATGGGGATGGGACAAATATACTACTAATTCACAAGATATTAAAGATGTAGGTAATACTATTATTGAAGATAGTTGGTTTAAAAATAATACTAATATTACCCAACTTCAAATGATAAAAACCATAGAAGGTTATCGTAAAAAATATTTTGGTAACTATGATGGTTTTTATGGTAGGGTAACTAATTTTAACTGGTCATTTGATCCTGATGGAACTTATAGTATAACTATAGATTTAATATCCGTTGGTGATGTAATAGAATCTTTATCAATAGCAACAAAAGCAACCACACTTTCATTAAAAAACATTCAATCTCAAGTATCAGCATCTTACTTTCCTGAAGGGTTAGGAGATTCACCTATTGTAACTAATGCTGGATCTACAGCTTTATCACAAGATATGTTTCAAGACATATGTGGGAAATCCTGGGATGAAAAATTAAGTGATTATTTAAACCCACTTTTATTTTTTACACCAGCAGTTTTTAGTGATGTCGAATCAGAGTCATCAGATAAATATGGTTATTATATGACCTTTGGGGCACTAATAAAAAAATTGCAACTTTATGTTGTCCCTAAATTATTAACTGATTTTGGAGAAGCATCAGATGTAATAGAATTTGATGCTAACCCAGATACTAATTTATGTACTACATACCCAAACCAAATTTCATTAGACCCTAGAATTTGTATTATTAAACCTCCTATATCAGTTACTACTGAAGTATCAAATGATAAAACTTATGTAAGGTTTTCTCCAGGATGGGATTATCTAAAAGAATTTGCAGTTTCTGAGACTCAAGGTGATGTTAGTGTTATATATGGTAAAATAATGAACATATATATTAATTATGACTTTATTTCTACCCAAATAAATAAAGCAACAACTGCCGGGGAGAAAAAAACAACACTATCAATTTTTCAATTTTTACAAAATATATGTGATGGTATTAATACTGCTTTAGGTGATATTAATAATTTAGAAGTAATATTAAAAGACGAAAAAGTAATTACTATTTTAGAACAAAACCCAATACCGGGTGCTGAAAATGTTTCGTTTTTAAAAGATCAAATGCGTCCTGTTCCTTCATTTGAAATGTTTGGTATTAACCCAAATGGTCAAGCTAGTTTTGTAACTGATTTTAAATTTGATACTAAAATTACACCAGAATTAGCAAGCCTAATTTCAATAGGAGCAACAGCAGCTAATAAACCTACAAAGGATTATGATGCTACTGCTTTTTCTAAATGGAATGAGGGATTATATGATAGATATAACAAAGAATATGTTGATCCGGCACTAGAAGTTGCACTTCAAGCAGCTATAGCTTTAGCAGATCAAGCTAATGAGTTAGGAATAACACAATTTGGGGATTTAACCTCAGAAGAAGTTACTAAATTATATAATTCCTGGGTAGCAGGTGAAGAAGATAGAGGAGATGACGAAGTTTTTGAAGATTTAGTTGTGGGTGTAGGTGATTTTGCCTTAACAGGAATCGAAAATACAGGACACGTTGTTGACTGGGCTGTTGAAGGAGCTGTTGACATTTATAATAGTGTTGGAAATTGGCTTTGGCGAGATGATGATGAACAAGTTGACACTTCAGGCGACAATACTCCAAATATAACAAACCCTGACCTATCAGAAAGATTAAATGGATCATATTCACAGAATCAAACATTTAAAGCTGCGGGAGTTGAATTACAGGGATATAGAATAGCAACAATAAATGATGTTTATCCACAAGAAGGACGGGATAATAATGGAGGACTTAACTGGGAAGAATATGTTAACCAAGTAGATGCTTACAAACGTGCCGAAAAGTTAAAAGCAATATCTGGAAAATACACAGCAGAAGAATTAGCTGCTAAATTTGGAAATAATTATGTATTTTATTTAACTAGAGTATTTGGAGGTGACTTTGCAGCAGGTAGCGATGATGGGTCTACAGGCTATACAGCTGAAACTAATGCATCTTATTTTCTATTTAATGATAAGATAATAAAAGAAGGAAAAGCAGCATTTGAAACTTATGTAAAAACTGCTAATCAAATATTATTCCTAAAACTAGGTATACCTTCAGGGCAAATTGGTTTTATACCAATAGACCTTGGGTTTACATTTGTTGGAATGTCTGGTATTAAGATATATAATCAAATAAATGTTAGGCAAGGATTTTTACCAGCACAATATCCAAAAACCTATAAGTTTTTAATATCAACAGTTGATCATGAGATAGCAGATAATAAGTGGGAAACATCTTTATCAACTATAACTATTCCAAAAACATTTGCTGTAGGTAAATATAACTTTGATGATCTTGCTTCAGCAGCCGACACATATGTAAGAGGTGCATCAAATCCTCAAGGTGGAAGACCAGAAAATTTCACAAGTACTACTAATGCCGATACAGTAAGAGCCTATATAAAAACAGATTCTCAAATAGAAGAAAAAAGATCAGGAGGTAATGGTCTTGGAGGTAGAACTAAAGGGGTTAGTCCTGAAGGTAAAGAATTTGGTGAATTATCTAGTGGTGGAGATATTACAGCAGTAATGGCTGAACAAACAATTGCAGTATTTAAAGCACTCAGAACAGCAGCACCTTCTATTAGAATTAAAATAACAGGTGGAAATGATTTATATCACCACAATAAACCAAAATCATATACAAGTTTACATGAATCTGGTGGTGGTTTAGATTTCACAATATCCCCATCTACTGATTCAAATCAAGCAGCTGTTAGAAAAGTACTAAATAGTTTTATTGTAGGTCCTAAAAATTGGTGGTACATTGATGAATATAGATCCTTAACGTCAGCAGCAAGTGGTAATCACTACCATATGTCACAAAGGCAAGAAAGAAAAAAACTAAATGAAGGTGGATATAAGAGTGTAGAGGAAAAAGAAGCAAAAGAACAATTAGCATCAGGAACTATAACTAAAAAACCATAAGATATGCCATATTATCCTTCTTCCCAAGTCAAAACAAACCTTTATACAATTGGAGATGAATTTACTTTAAATGGTTCATCATATACTGGTCGATACTTTATCAACTCTAAAGGTCAATATTTTTCAGGTGCAACACCACAATCAGCTCCTGTAAAAAGAATATATCCTACTAATAATGATAATAATGAAAACCCAACATTTTTAACAAAAACAGAAATATTAAATAATCAAAATAGAGAAAAAGATGTAGTCTCTTCATACTATGATGTAGACCCTCAATATTGGGCTGCAAGACGTTTAGATTGGCAAAATCCTCCAAAGGCACCAATTAAGCCTATAGGTCAACAACCTACTCCTACATCTAGTGATTACGAAATTGGAGAATTTAGTAGATATTTCTTAAAAAAGAATAATGAATTACAATATACTGAAGTAAATGAAGAACAATTAAATTTGTATGCTGTTAAAAATAACAAAGTACAATGGCAATTGTATACTCCTATTACAATTTCATGGATATTAGAGGGTGATTTAAAAAATGTATTTAATACTAATAAAAATATAGTTAGATTATCGGAAACTAGAAATAGACTTTTAGGATTTGTAGAAATTTTTAAAAATCGATTTACTCAATATCATAAAAATGAAGGTAAAATTCAATCTACAAAATCGGATATGGAAGGATTTCATATAATGCCTGATGGTACTAAAATGAAAGATTCGGATATGCCAAAATCTAACACTCCTACAAAAACAGGTGGCTATTAACAAAATTGTTCGTATATTCATGGCCTAAATAGGTTATATGTACTGGTTGGTAGAAGAAGATAGTCAAATAGAAATTTTAATAAATAGTGGTTATAAACAAGCGTTTATTGAGGTAATCCCTTATAGTGATTACGTTCACCCAACATTAAATCGCGTTAGTTTGGTGTATATTAGACCGATTAACGCAAGTAAAGGCTATATGTTATGTATTACACATAGTGAAACTTTGAATGTGTTAAAAACGCGTGTAGACGAATTGATAAATAAGTTTGATATTCTATATTGTCGTGATAAAAAAGAGATGTTACATTATTTTCCAAACAAAGCTCTTTATGACATAAATGCGCCCCCTACTACGTATATACGCCCATTAACAAAAGCACATGAAGTATTAAATTATAAACATAAAGATAACCCAAATATAAACACATTCATACCAGTAGTAAAACATTATGAGATGTGTGAGCAAATATACAATGATTTAAAACTAAATATTAATAAAACAAAATCAGATTATGACGAATTCTTTAACAATAGAGTATCCGTGGTGTTCAACGCCATCGAAAGGGTGGGAGTACAAATTCATCCCGAACACTTCAAAGAACACTTTTACGATGAAAAAGGACCCAAGGTATACACTCAATACAACCTTAAGACAACCACAACAAGACCAGCCAACAAATTTAAAGGAGTAAACTATGCAGCACTCAACAAAGAAAACGGATGTAGAAAGTCCTTTATTCCTAATAATAATAGTTTTATCGAGATGGATATTAGCGCTTTCCATCCTAGCTTGTCTTGTCGCCTCGTTGATTATACTTTCCCCACTGTGGATATCCATTCTCATATGGCAAAGCTTTACGGAGTAAGTTATGCTAAATCAAAAGAGCTGACATTTAAACAATTATATGGAGGTGTATTCAATAATTACAAACATCTGGAATTTTTTAGTAAAATAGAAAAATACGTAGGAGAAACGTGGGATAAATTTCAAAGAGACGGGGAGATAACGTGTCCGATTTCAAACTTTGTATACAAAAAGGATACATTGGAAAACATGAACCCACAAAAACTATTTAATTATTTGCTACAAAATTTGGAGACGTCAACTAATGTTCGTATACTATGGGACGTACTTCGTTTATTAAGAGGTAAAAAAACAAATTTAGTATTATACACGTACGATTCGTTTTTATTTGATTGGGATGAAGAAGAAGAAGAATTGATTATTGACATAAAAAATGTCTTTAAAAATTATAAATTTAATATAAAAACAAAACAAGGTTATGACTATGATTTTAGATAAACCCTCGAATACGTATAACGTGAACTATGATGTTGTTACATCATTACAAAATATTGGAGATTTGAATAACAAGCTGTTCTGTACTTTTACTGATCTAGAAAACCTAGATTCATTGATTGAAGAAATCACATCTAAATACGTAATCATTTATAATAAAATGTTTGTTTTAGAAATTGTTGGTAGCGACGAATATGTAGTTACCTACAATGTAGATCAGGGAAATGTACACACTATACCGAAAAATACTATTCTAGTACATAGAAAAAAGGAATCTAATACCTTATACACTATTAATGCTTTAAATGAATTAATCAAAAAGCTTAATAATGGTGTTGTTGATACCAAATATAAAGTGGATTGGCAACATTATCGAAATTGTGTTTTACTTACCCAACACAATGAACTTAATCAATTAAATACAAAAATACACAAGATAATCGAAATATAGTTTGGCTACCCAAATTATGGTTCGTATATTTAGGTTACATTAAAACAGTTATAATTAAAATAAAAAGTTACAAATTATGGATTTATCAATGCTTAAACAGAAGTTGGACACACTCCAACAAAAAACACCTGTGGGTGGACAAAAGAGAGATTACTCTCTAACGTTTTGGAGACCAACAGTTGGAAAACAACAAGTCAGAATTGTGCCTTCGGCATATAATGAAAACAACCCATTTACAGAATTAAAATTCTATTATGGAATTACAAATAAGGTAATGCTTTCACCTGAAACATGGGGAGAAAAAGATCCTATTGCTCTATTCGCTAATAAACTTAGGGAAGAATATAGTAAGGAAAATTATCTATTAGCTAAAAAGTTAGATGCTAAAACTAGAATCTTTGCACCCGTTATTGTACGAGGTGAAGAAGATAAAGGTGTTAGACTATGGCAATTTGGAAAGTTAATTTATGAAGAATTACTTTCACTAGCAGTAGATGATGAAATTGGTGATTACACTGATATTTCAGGTGGTAGAGATCTTACAATTGAAACAGTAGGACCAGAAGCTACAGGTACTCAATATAATAAATCATCAGTTAGAGTTAGATTAAAACAAACACAACTTAGTGATGATGCTGCTCAAGTAGAAACTTGGACAACAACTCAACCAGACCCTAAAGCTGAATTTAAAAAATTCACATTTGATGAAATGAAATCAGCATTAGAAAAGTGGTTAGCACCTGAAGAAAATGAATCTGGTGATGTTTCAGAACCAACAGGTCCATCACCTGCTGCAGCACCAAAATCTAATTTTAGTTTAGATACCTCAAATGTCAAACAAACAAAAACAGACCAATTTGACTCACTGTTTGATGATAAAAAAGGTAATGAACCAGATGATCTTCCTTTCTAAATATGGCGAAAAAAATATCAAAGTCTCTCTCGGCAGCAGTGTCTGCCGAGATTAAGACAAAATTTGATCTTAATAAATTTAAAGCTACTAAAGGTTTAGATAAAAACGTCAAATTTAAAGACCAACAGTGGATACCACTATCACCTGCTTTTCAATCAATAGCTGGAGTACCTGGTATACCAATGGGACACATTTCATTACTTAGAGGACATTCGGATACAGGTAAAACTACAGCACTACTAGAAGCAGCAGTTGCATCACAAAATATGGGCCAACTTCCAGTATTTATTATTACTGAAATGAAGTGGAATTGGGAACATGCAGCTCAAATGGGTTTAAATGTTAAACTAATTAAAGATGATGAAGATAATGTTATTGATTATGAAGGAAACTTCATTTATGTTGATAGAGAAACTTTACATACTATTGAAGACGTAGCAGC
>TARA_B110000902_G_scaffold255397_1_pt1 | contig 11063 bp, 13 predicted proteins | sample TARA_B110000902 | Tara Oceans TARA_B110000902 (sample SAMEA4398009) | marine metagenome | biome: Polar Biome; feature: [SRF] surface water layer (ENVO:00010504); material: water (ENVO:00002006), including particulate matter (ENVO:01000060) such as... | depth 5 m | reverse complement strand
TGGCCGTTAGCCACTATAATACACTATGGTGTCCGGACTTTCCTCCCCTCGTTAAAAACGAACAGCGATAAGGCGATCTGCTTTGTGGCAAAAGTACATAAATTGTTAATAAGTCCTTTGAATTTTAGAGCCTTTAATTTAGGCATTAGGCCATGAAGTTTTAAATTTGTTTTTTAAGTTTTTTATGGAACCATTTATTGTATCGGCTTTAAAATACAGACCTCAAACATTTAAAGATGTTGTTGGGCAGTCTGCTATTACCAATACTCTAAAAAATGCTATCGATCAAAACCACTTGGCCCAAGCTCTCTTATTTACAGGTCCTCGTGGCGTTGGAAAAACCACTTGTGCTCGTATTCTTGCCAAAATGATTAATAGTGAGGGTGCTGAACATGAAAACGAAGATTTTGCTTTTAATATTTTTGAATTAGATGCCGCTTCAAACAATTCTGTAGATGACATTCGAAGCCTCACAGATCAGGTGCGAATCCCACCACAAGTTGGTAATTATAAAGTGTATATTATAGATGAAGTTCATATGTTATCGGCTTCGGCATTTAATGCTTTTCTAAAAACATTAGAAGAGCCGCCAAAACATTGTATTTTTATTTTAGCGACGACCGAAAAACATAAAATAATTCCAACGATTCTATCGCGATGTCAAATATTTGATTTCAAACGAATTACAGTGACGGATGCTAAAAATTATCTTAAAGTCATTGCACAAGAACAAGGAATCACTGCCGAAGATGATGCGTTGCATATCATTGCTCAAAAAGCAGATGGCGCCATGAGAGACGCCCTTTCGATATTTGACAGAGTTGTTAGTTTTTCTGGAAAAAACCTAACGCGTCAGGCCGTCACTGAAAACTTAAATGTTTTAGACTACGACACCTTTTTTGAAGCTACCGATTTAATTCTAGCCAATAAAATACCCGATTTATTAGTGCATTTTAATCACATCCTTTCCAAAGGATTTGATGGCCATCATTTTATTACAGGCTTAGCATCTCACTTTCGAGATTTATTGGTGAGCAAAACGCCGCAAACTATTGAATTATTAGAAGTTGGTGATGATACCAAAGACACCTATAAAACGCAATCAGAATCGACTTCACAAGGGTTTTTAATTCATGCTATTGAACTTGCAAATGATTGTGATCTCAAATACAAAACAAGCAAAAACCAGCGGCTTCTGGTCGAACTTTGTTTAATGCAGCTTGCCTCTATCACTTTTGATGGAGAAAAAAAAAAGCCTAGCGGTTTCATAATTCCTGCGTCCTACTTTAGGTCAAAAAGTATTCCTGAAGTCAAAGTAACACGCCCTGTTACAATTCCAGAAAATTTAACTAAAGAACATCCAAAGGAAATCCCGGCGGATGTTGAAAAAGTAGAAGAACCAAAAGAAACGTATCCAAAAAAAGAACACCCTATACCCATCATTCAAACCACACAAAGACCTTCTTCGGGATTGTCGTTGAGTAGTATTCGAAAGAAAAAAGAGCATCAAATTAAGCTCATGGAAGTCAAGGTAGATGAAGAAGACTTGCCAAATGACCCGTTTACTGAAGAAACACTTTTGAAATTTTGGAATATTTTTGTCACTAAATTGGAAACAGATGGCAAATACAACCTAGCGGCCATACTTCAAATTGATACACCAAAACTCAGTAATGAGCATACCATTCGATTAGAATTTCCAAATACAACCAATAAAATTGAAGTTGAACGCCAGCAATTCGATTTATTACAATATCTGCGAAAGGCCGTCAATAACTTTTCGATTGTTCTAGATATTCATGTCAATGAAAAACTTGAAAAACAATACGCATATACCCCAGAAGATAAGTATCAAAAATTAGTTAAAAAAAACCAACACGTCGAACTGTTACGCAAAACATTTGATTTAGATTTATAAATTATGCTTGGATTAAAATTACCGTCGGACCCAAGATGGGTAAACATCGCTGAGAAGAATTTAGAAGAAATTTTATCAGATCATGCCTTTTGTGAACAAAAAGCAGCGAGTACTGCCATTTCTCTTATTGTGAGTTTTCCAGAATATACAGAATTGGTCCAAGAAATGATTGCTTTAGTAGAAGAAGAAATGAGTCATTTTAAAATGGTTCATGATATATTATTAGAGCGTGGATTTATCCTCGGACGCGACCGAAAAGACGCGTATGTATCCCGTTTATTACAATTTTTTCCTAAAGGTGGAAGTCGTACGACGCAATTAGTACATCGCTTGTTATATGCCGCTTTAATTGAAGCCCGAAGTTGTGAGCGATTTAGACTCTTATCAGAACATTTAGAGGATAAAAAATTAGCTAAATTTTACAGAACACTTATGATTAGTGAGGCAAATCATTACACCTCCTTTTTAGGTTTTGCAAGACAGTATGGCGAACGAGAAGAAGTAGATCAAAAATGGGAAGCCTTGCTAGACTATGAAGCAAACATCATGAAGTCCTTAAGTAAAAGCGAAACTATTCACGGATAGTTTGATCTGTTTATGGAACAAGGTTTTTTGGAAACAACTTAAATTCTAGGGTTCCATCGCTACAACTTCCCCATGTATGGGTATTAAAATTAAGTTTTACAATGCCACAGGTTGGGATATTTTGAATTGGAGTGTCCCCTATTTGATTCACTACAGCGGTTAGTGCATGGTTATGTCCAAAAATAATCACCTTAGAAAACTTAGGGTCAATCTCTTTGATAAAAGCCTCTAAATAAGCACCACTAAAATCATATAATTGATCTGAATATGACACTATTGATTCTTCAAAAACAGCATTTTCAATAAAAGCTCGACAAGTTTCACGGGTCCGTTTTGCAGGACTACAAAATACGGCTTCTGGATGAACAGATTTTACAATATCTAAAGAGGACATGAACTGCGAATCAAATAATCCACGTTTATTTAATGGCCGTTTTTCATCCGGAAGTTGAAACTCCCAAGACGATTTAGCGTGTCTTACAAAAGTGATCGATTTCATAGGAATTTAAGGGGCTAGCCGTTCAATTTTCCAGGAAGTGTTGGGTAATATTTGATAGCGAACACGGTCATGAAGACGATTGGCTCTGCCCTGCCAAAATTCAACTTCAACGGGGTTTACAATATACCCCCCCCAGAACTTAGGACGCTTAATGTCCTTGTTTTGATATTCTAAATCTAAGGATTCTAATTTTGCTTCCAAGACTGATCTATTTGTAATTACGGAACTTTGTGGGGAAACAATAGCTCCTAGTTTGCTTCCCCTCGGACGAGATTCAAAATACTCATCACTGAGGTGGGCTGCGATTTTTACAGCGACGCCTTTCACAATCACCTGTCGTTCTGCAGAAGCCCAGTGAAACGAGAGACTCACATTCGGATTGGCCGCAATTGCTTTTCCTTTTTCACTTTCGTGATTTGTATAAAAGATAAAGCCATCATAGGTGAATTTTTTTAAAAGTACGACTCTATTTTTCGGGTACCCATCTAATCCTATCGTTGAAAGGGTCATAGCATTGGATTCATCTTCTTTAAAATGGTTGTCAATTTCATAAAACCATTGTTGAAATAACTCCATTGGATCTACAGCAATCGACGCATCTAAAAGTGCTCCTTTTTCATAGGACTTTCGGTAATTGCTTAAATCTTTTTCCATAATTTTTATGTCTATACTCAAACTTACACAAAAATTGATAGTTATATAGTGGGAAAATTATTAAATTTAAAATTGTTAATAACTATTTTTTATTAGAATGACTTGGAGTGTAATTACAAGGTTTATCTTAACTTTAACAGACGTATGACCTTGTAATTTAATATGTTTTTTTCACTTTTAGATATTGATCAATAAGCGCAACTCTTTCTAGTGAGTGGTATGGTTATAATTAGCGTTACAATATTGATTATTTTATTAAACCAAATACCAGAAAAAAATTAAACAATAGTTAATGCTGTTTTAAATGCGTTTTGTATAATGCATTATAAATAAAATTACAATTGGAACCGCCAAAATGACAACCATCCATAAATGCGATTCTATGACTTGAGGTGCTATTAATAACGTAAGGATATAGCCTCCAATTGCCCCCCCAAAATGTGCATCATGACCAATATTCCCTTGACGTGACTTCATCCCATATATGGAGTATAACATGTATCCAACGCCCACAACATAAGACGGAATCGGGATCGGAATAAAATACAGATACATTTCCATTCCTGGATATAATAAAATCGCAGCATATAGAATCCCAGTCACAGCGCCACTAGCACCCACCGCTGAGTAATACAATTCATTTTTATGAAAGTAATAAGATAACAAATTTCCAAAAATCAAACTTCCGAAATAAATTAAAAAAAAATAAAAAGGACCGACACTGGCTAAAACAATATCCGCAAAGAAATAGAGCGTTATCATGTTAAACAACAAATGTTGTAGGTCCACATGTAGAAATCCAGAAACCAACATACGAAGTTGCTCGCCCCGTTTGATGCCGCCTACATTAAACTTATACGTTTCAAAAAAAGAAGCATCTTTGAACCCTTTAAAGGAACAAAGTACATTAATAGCAATAATAATCAGGGTATAAATACTAATGTTCATAAGGGTTACATATTAAATAAACTATATCTTTGCGAAAGTAAATTTAATATTTTTAAATGCAATTATTAACGTACATTTTAATTTACCCATTTTTGTGGTTGGTCTCTATCCTTCCCTTTCGGTTATTGTATGCGGTTTCAGATGCATTATACGTTTTGATGTACCATGTTTTTGGTTATAGAACCAAAACCGTAAAAGCAAATTTAAAATTAGTATTTCCTGAGAAATCTGAACTAGAAATTAAAATAATTACAAGAAAATTTTATCACCATTTCTGCGATATGATTTTAGAATCGATTAAATCAATGACTATTTCTGTTGAATCCATGAAAGCGCGTTTTACTTTCAAAAATCTTGAAATTATTAAAGATTTTGAAAAACAAAACAAAAGTATTGTTTTGATGTGTGCTCATTATGGAAGTTGGGAATGGATTTTTATCCTACAAACCTATACGAGTCACCGTGGCTATGCAATATACAAACGACTACAAAACAAATATTTTGATCGCTTAGTTAAATCGATTCGAGCACGCTATAACAGTTATTTAATTACCACCAAGGAAACATTTTCGGTTCTTGAAGATGCTAAAAAAAAGGGGGTCTTGTCTCTCAATGGATTTGCTTCCGACCAATCCCCTAAAAAGCATAAAGCCCATCACTGGAATGAATTTATGGGAATCAATGTGCCAGTTCATACAGGGGCTGAAATGCTTGCTAAAAAATTGGATATGCCAGTCGTGTTTTTTTCAGTGAAACGCAAAAAGAGAGGCTATTATGAAGCCACCTTTCATACGTTAGCAGAAGATCCAAATGCGTTTAAGGATTATGAAATTACAGATAACTTTTTAAAACGCGTAGAAGCGCAAATTCACGAAGCTCCAGAGTACTATCTCTGGACGCATAAGCGTTGGAAACATCGAGAACTTTAAAAAGTGTTTCTTTATTTTGTAACTAGTAATTTGACATTAGCAATTAAAAAATAAAGTCTTACCTTTATAAGGATTATCCCAAATCCTACATTATGCGAAAACAATTACCTACATTCTGTTTTTATGTGATTTCCAGTATTTTTCTAATTTCATCTTACCATGCATTTTCGCAACAAAATTTAAACTCCAATAAACGAGCTGCTGCTGGATATGATCCCGTAGAGTATTTTAACCATGCGCCTACACTAGGAAATATCGATTTTCAAGTCGAATATCAAAATGCCATATATCTATTCAAAAACGAAGCGAACAAGACGCTTTTTGAAGCAAACCCAAGCTATTTTGCCCCTCAATATGGCGGTTGGTGTGCTTATGCGATGGGTTTTAATGGTGAAAAAGTAGAAGTCAATCCCAAATCTTATAGTATAGAAGATAAAAAATTATACCTGTTCTATAAAACGACTTTCACGGATACCAAAAAGAAGTGGGTAAAAAACAATACCCCTCTCAAAACCAAAGCCAATCACAATTGGAATCAATGGATGAACAAATAAAACCCTACGCTTATGTTACCAAAAATAAATTTTGTGCTACGCCTTATTGTAGCAATTATTTTACTACAATCTCTATACTTTAAATTTAGCGGGCATCCCGAAGCCGTTCATATTTTCACAACCCTTGGAGTGGAACCTTGGGGACGATTTATTTTAGGCTTTTTTGAATTAATTGTTGGGATTTCACTTCTGCTACCAAAAACAAAAATTAGTGCCCTATTTGGATCAATAGGACTCATGATCGGAGCATTAGGAGCGCATTTGTTCACCCCTTTAGGTGTTGTTATAAAATGGAATGGCAATTCCGATAATGGGCAGTTGTTTATGATGGCTTTGATCGCATTTATTTTAAGCATTATTAGTCTAATTCTCTACTGTACAGATAAACAATACACATTTGGTCAATTGATTTCAAAAGAGCTATTCAAAAAAAAATCGGTTTAGAATGAAATGGAAACGACTATGGCATTATGAATTTTGGCCCTTTTGGATTTTTTATTTTCCGGCTTATATCTATTATTTCTATTTAGCCATAAAATCGAGACGATGGGTTTATTTTTCTGTGTTAAATCCATGCATGAAATTTGGAGGTGCCTTTTTGAGTTCTAAGCAACACTATTTAAAGACTATTCCTGATTTATGGAAACCAATTACAATGCTTGTTTCTGATTTAGACGATTTTGAGTCGATCAAGAAACAACTTGAAGGAATGAAATTAAATTTCCCATTAATTGTAAAACCTGATATGGGAGAACGTGGGAAAAACGTAGAAAAACTGGATTCACTCAATGAATTAAAAACATATCTATCCACTATAAATCAGTCTGTATTAATTCAAGAATATATCGACTATCCTATTGAACTTGGAATTCTATTTTATTGGGATACCAATAGAGCCCCTCAAATAAGCTCGATTGGAACAAAAGATTTTTGTAAACTGATTGGAGATGGAACCCGTACACTAAAAACGCTCGTCAATGCAAATCATCGGATTGCACATCGAAAATCCATTCTAGAAAATCGGTTCAAAACTCAATGGAATCAAATCATCCCAAAAGGAGAAGCGGTCCTTGTAGAACCTATTGGCAATCACAATCGAGGCACAACATTTTTAGATGCACGGCATCACTATTCAAAAGAAATGTTAGAATGGGTTGTGAGTTGTGTGCAGCATCTCCCTGGTTTCGACTATGGTCGTGTTGATTTAAAAATTGAAAACTGGAATTCTTTTAAAACTAAAACTGGAATAAAAATATTAGAAATTAATGGCGTGAACTCAGAACCTATTCATATTTATGATCCTAATTTCTCCATTTGGAATGCCTATAAAGCCATTTTTAAACATATGCATATCATTTATCAACTCAGTCGACAAAAACTAAATAATCAAAGTCAAACGCTCACCCTTTTTGAATTTATTAGCGGTGCCAGAATGGTGTTGAATGAAAAAAGAGCCTCTCAAATCTCCTATACATGAATATAGTCCCACATAAAAAAGTATTACAAGATCTAAAAGATTTATTAATTCAAATGGATGTAGATTCATTTTGTCATAAAAACAAAACGCTCTTTGGAGGGTCTATTGGAGAACATTTTAGACATATTATTGAATTTTACTTATGTTGTCTTTCCCAAAAAGGGACTAAAAACGTGAATTATGATGTCCGTCAAAGGGACAAACAACTTGAAATAGATATTAGGGTCGGAATTGCCACCATTGACACTCTATTAGGCAGGTTGAATCAACTCGAAACACGTGATGACAAACCGTTGATAATGAATAATTGTATGGAGAATGAAAATGAAAAAAACAAAGGTGTTCAAACTTCATTTTTTAGAGAATTGATCTATTGTATGGATCACTGTATTCATCATCAAAGTCTTATTAAAATTGCCCTTTTAGAACAAAATTTGATTCATTTCATAGATCCTGATTTTGGAGTTGCATTTTCAACACAATTATACCGTCGTCAATGTGCATCGTAACCTTTTTTCCAACTTCTGAAGGGTTCCTTTTTACAAGTAACCGAGATGAAAAATACCAACGAAAAACATTAGAGCCAGCGACGTACCTTCATCCTACACCTTTAATTTACCCGAAAGATATGGAGCATGATGGCACATGGATTGCTGTCGATGCCAAACAAAAAAAAATAATCTGCTTATTAAATGCCAATGGGTCTCAACCAGATCCAAATCTTAAAATTAGCCGTGGACAACTTCCTATACAATTACTTTTAAAAGATAAAAAAATTCTTTCTAAATCAACTTTAGCTAAAATCGCGCCTTTTCAATTGATAAAAGTTTGTTTTTTAGAGATTCCAAAACTTGAAAGCTTCCATTGGAATGGAGTTCATTTAATCAACAGGACATTAGATGCTAAAAAACCACACCTTTGGTGTTCTGACACCCTTTATAGTGAACCCAAAAAACAAGGCTTAAAAAATGATTTTAAGAGTTCTTTGAACAATTTCAATCAATGGATCGACTTGATCAATTTTCATAAAAAAGTAGCACAACCGATTAATAACTCCGTGTTTTTAAAGAAAGAGTATTGCCTTCAAACAGTGAGCATCACAAGTTTGAGGCATCAAAACAAACAACTTGATTTGTATTATAATAACCTCCTTGAAGATAAGACCCCTTTAAAAAATGCTATTTAAAATTGACATCAAATCCCGGCGATTGCTTTAATTTCTGAAATAATTTTATCTGCTAAAAAATCCGCTGCACTTTGAGACGGCGCTTCGGTATAGATTCTAATAATTGCTTCGGTATTACTTTTTCTTAAATGCACCCATTCGGTTGGAAAATCAATTTTTACGCCGTCAATGGTAGAAATTTGCTCATGTGCATACTTAGCTTCCATTGCCACTAAAATAGCATCTACATCAATCGATGGGTTTAAATCAATTTTTTTCTTACTCATAAAATAAGACGGATAGCTTGCTCTAAGTTCGCTGACCGCCATTTTACGTTCTGCTAATAAACTCAAAAATAAGGCCACCCCCACTAAAGCATCGCGTCCATAATGGGACTCCGGATAAATAATCCCGCCATTACCTTCGCCTCCAATAACAGCTTTGTTGGCTTTCATTGCGTTAACAACATTTACTTCGCCAACGGCACTTGCGGTATACGTTCCGCCATGTTTTTCAGTCACGTCTCTTAAAGCTCGTGTAGAACTCAAATTACTCACTGTATTACCAGGTTTTTGACTTAAAATATAATCTGCACAAGCGACAAGGGTATACTCTTCTCCAAACATAATTCCTTTTTCATCCATAAAAGCCAAGCGATCCACATCTGGATCAACGGCAATTCCAAAGTCAGCATTTATAGCGACGACTTTCTCAGATAAATCTGTCAAATGTTGTTTAAGCGGTTCTGGGTTATGAGGAAACTGTCCATTCGGTTCGCAATGGAGTTTAACGGCTTCGACCCCTAATCGCTCTAAAAGAAGCGGGATTGCAATACCCCCCGTTGAATTAACAGCATCTACCACGACTTTAAAATTACCGTCTGCAATGGCTTTCACATTCACCAATTCTAAATCTAAAACTTCATCAATATGGATATCAAAATACGCTTGATTGATCGTAATTGCTCCTAAGTCATCAACATCCGCAAATTCCATAGAATCTGCTGCTGCAATATCTAACACACGTTGACTGTGTTCGGTATTTAAAAATTCGCCATTTTGATCTAAAAGCTTTAAGGCATTCCATTGCTTTGGATTATGACTCGCCGTTAAGATAATACCCCCGTCGGCATGTTCTAAAGGAACCGCAATTTCAACGGTTGGGGTGGTTGATAAATCTAAATCAATCACATCAATACCCATCCCAATCAGAGTATTCATAACTAAATTTTGAACCATTGCTCCCGAAATCCTGGCGTCTCTTCCAACCACCACTCTGTAATTTTCTTTAGAGCGTTGGTCTTTAATCCACGTTCCATAAGCAGCTGCAAATTTTACCGTGTCTATAGGCGTTAAATTATCGCCAACAGTACCGCCTATGGTACCTCGAATTCCAGAAATAGATTTAATTAATGTCATGTATATAATAAGTTTTCACAAATATAAGATTTCAAATCAATTATATTAAAATGTATTCATAATATTGCCATATGAATTACTTAGCTCATATTTTTCTTTCTGGAGAACAGCCCGATATTATGATTGGAAACTTTATTGCGGACAGCATTAAAGGCAAGAAATACACCTCCTACTCTGCTGAAATTCAAAAAGGAATCTTATTACACCGACAAATAGATTCTACCACAGATGCCCATCAAGCATTTAGAAAAAGTACCAAACGCCTTCATGAAAATTATGGTCATTATTCAGGAATCATTGTGGATATATTTTACGATCATTTTTTAGCTAAAAACTGGTCGACGTATTCGGACATTCCATTAGAAGATTATATTCAATCGTTTTATAAATTATTACTTGATAATTTTGATATTCTTCCAGAAAACATTCAAAAAATGGCTCCCATAATGATGGAAGGAAACTGGCTATTAATTTATGCAGATCTCGATGGCATTGACCGAGTTTTGGCAGGCATGAATCGGCGCACAAAAAACAGATCTGGAATGGATACAGCAGGCCGAGAATTAAAAAAATTTTACACCTTATTTGAAGCAGACTTTAAATTGGTTATTAATGACCTTCAAACGCTTAGTAAAGACTTTTTAGCGGTCTAGTTTAAACGCTCCGTTTTTATTTTAAATATTTTTAATGTCGGGTAATGTGCCTCTCACCTCATTCAGTTTCATGGTCATTGAAATGGCCTTGTTTTCGACCCATTCATTGTACTCTTTAATTGCTTTAAGTCTTAAGTTATCATCTAAATACCCTTCGGATACCATTTGCTTAGAACCCGCTACTTTGGACCAAATTCCAACTTTAGATTTGAAATCGCTTCTTTGTCTTTCATAATGTTCGTCTGAATTAATTTTTTCAATAG
>TARA_B110000902_G_scaffold191988_1_pt1 | contig 11066 bp, 8 predicted proteins | sample TARA_B110000902 | Tara Oceans TARA_B110000902 (sample SAMEA4398009) | marine metagenome | biome: Polar Biome; feature: [SRF] surface water layer (ENVO:00010504); material: water (ENVO:00002006), including particulate matter (ENVO:01000060) such as... | depth 5 m | reverse complement strand
CAACGACGGCCGCGACGCGCGGAGACAGGAGCGGGAGGCGAAGCTCGTACACCACTATGGAAGGAATCATGAGCTCTTTCAACACCAAAAAACACGCCTCAAACCCTAGCGTTCTCTCACAGGACAAACTTGAAGAGTTCCACCGGTCTCAGAGTGGCGCTCGATGAAAACGAGTCGCCTCGATCAAACGCAGACAGACTCTTCAGGGCCTCGCGTTTCTGATCACAGCTGGCATCACCGGCGCGTGGCATCCACGTCTTTCGACAGCACCATAGACCGATGACAATTGCAGCGATGAAGACAACGACTGGGAAGACGACGGAAGAGATTACCCGAAGTGCGACAATGTTGACGGGTGGGGGCGCGGAGGGAGGCGGCAGCGGCGGTTCAATTGGTGGCGGTGCGATTGGTGGCGGAAACGGTGGCGGGACGGGCGGCAGCGCCGGAACGATGCCGACGGTGGTCGCCGACGCGAATGTCAAAAGCGTGATCAAAGAACAGAGTCTCATGCGACCTACCCTCCCTTTACAACTTCTACGTCTTGGTTTCTTACGGTATTATCAAGTGCAAAAATGTGCGTGTGTTTGTGAGCGACGTCAGACATTTTTTGGTAGCTTGTCCTGCTTCCGGGCCATCTGGTCGAGGTGGTCTTGGTGCTCCTGCTGGCTCTCCTGGGCGCGCTTGGACTGCTCCGACGTCTTGCGCGGTGCGGCGGCTCCCTCGGCACCGCGCTCGCGGTGCGTGCGTTCCTGAGCGGTGAAGCTGCGCAGCGGCGTGAAGGCGTTCGAGTGGAGGCACGTGAAGCGGCGAGGGTGGCCCTGAACAGCTCGTGCGTTACGAACGCGCATCATCAGGTTGAGTCCCTGGTCGAGGGCGCGGTCGTGTTCGTCTTCGGAGAGCATTCCGCGCTTTGACATCGTCGAGGTTGTAAAGTTTAGCCATGCCGAGCGGGAGAAGATGTTGCCGTACAGCATCGCCGAGCTTCCAATGCCACGTGCCTCGGCCTCGTGCTCGATCGCCTCTGGATCGTCGTACCGAATGTTGCGGCCCATGGCCATGGACAACGCTGCCTCCGTGAGCTCGCGCGGTGCCTTGGTGCCGTCCGCGGTCGCGCGCAGGTCGCAGACCAACGACTCCGTGAGCGGTACCGAGACGGAGAGCGGGAAGAGGACGCTGGAGCTTCCGACCTTGTGCTTTAAACCGGGAAAGCGTGTGCAAATCTGCGGTATGTCACGAAGCGTGTCCTCCTTGTCCTCGCCGTCGAACACATCCGGAAAGAACTCGGCGACCTTTGCGACGCGCTCCTCGACATTGTCGTTGTGAAGCGTGGCTGCCATCTTCAGAGTCAGGAAGATCGCCAGCATGTCCCAGTCGTAAGGAAGCGACTCGACCTTGGCGTCGTCCTCGACGCTCATGCGCGCCGCCTCCGCAGAGACTCCGGGCGCGGCGTGGAGGCCAGATCCTTCGCGGTCCGGGTGGCTGATGTCGCTTCCGAGCGACGCGACACCGTCTCCATCCTCGTCGTCGATTTCCTCCGAAGCCATCGGTGGTTGAGCCGCTTGCTCCTGCTCGTCTGCGAGCTCCTGCTCGGCCTCGTATTCGCGCTGCTGCTCCTCCATGTGCGGATCGGCTGCCATCGAGTCTTGCTTTGGTGCCACGTCTGGATCCTCGTCGGCCTCCTCGTCGTCGACCTCCATGGACCTGTCGTCGTCCTGCGGCGACGCCGACGCGGGCGTCTTGGCATCGTAAGTAGCAGCGTTCGTATCTTGGAACGTCGCTGGCACCTTCCTGTACATGCCACCAGCAATGCCAGGGACGCGCGCCAAGAAGGTGGCACTCTCGACCACGAGCGCGGCGTGCTCATTGGCAATCCACTTGGAAAAGTAGATGCCATTGCTCGACTCACACTCCTTGATGGGAAGGTCCTTTTCAAAGGTCACGGGTGCGACACAGGACGCAAAGGCACGATGGTTGGTGAGATGGTCGAGGCGCTTTTGAAAGTCGGAAGGGTTCTTGTCGTCGAGACGTGGAAGCTCCGCTGGCTTCAGATACTGCGGATAGAAGACCGGTTTGCCGTTTGCATCCCTGTTCGGCTGCTGCATGTGCTGAGGGTGCGTGCCGGCGTCACCAGGCGAGAACGACTCGTCAAACTCCGATCCATCGCAATGCATACGCGAGTCCTTCTTCACCAGCTGTGCCTGTGCAAAGTTGTACTTGGCGACGCGGACCTTGTTCTCCGAGAGCGGCTGCGCAATCAGGAAGAGCGTGTCGCGCATCGACTCGGTGCTCATGGAGTTGATGTCGATGAGAGAGAAGATCTTGGCACACCCCTTGATGTTTGCGCGCACGGACGCCTTGATCTGACGAGCCACGTTGGTCCAGAGCGACCCTTTGTTGCGTACCTTGATGGCGTTCGCGTCGCCGTCGTCGCCAGACTTGCTCTTGCTGAAGGCTGTCAGTATGGCCCAGTTGAAATCGTAGTCTGCCGGTCCGCGAACACTCTTGCTCGAAATGGACTCAAAGTCCCAACCGGATGGCCTGACACCGAGCATCTGCATCTCCGGTCCAAAGGCACTCGACGGCCTGCACTGAAGGACGTCGATGAGAAACCCGCTGTCAAAGCCGCCGCGCAAGACGTCCTGTGCGGTTGGAATGAGCGCCGCGGCCGCTTTGCGCGCGTCGACGACCCGGCCAGTCATGGCAATCTTGTGCACCGGAACGTTGTGCCGGTCGACGCCGTCGGTGAGCACCGCCGTCGTCTGCTCCAGGACGGTGAGCTTGCCGCGGGGCTTGCGAATGCCCGTCTTCTCGAGGCGCCGGCTGTACTCGGAGCGCATCTGACGCTGAGTCTCCAATGCGGAGGAGAGATTGCGACAGTCGTAGCGTGTCATGCCACCGTTCATCATCGGGATCGTCTGAAGCGTCGGGCATACTGGGTTGCCATGTTCGTCCGTTGGGGCCACGATTGGTTCGCCGTCGTTGATACCAAACGTGTTCATCCTCGGCTGCTGAGGCCGCGGCGCGGCCGCGTCGTCCATGACTCTGTTCATCTCCGCGTCGTCGAGATCGTCGAGCGACGCTGCTCCATTCGCGCCTGCGGCGCCCGCCGCAGGCGTTTTGAAGCGGTCCAGACTGAAGGTCGAGTGGTCGAGTCCGCTGCCATGCATCTGCGCGAGGACCGTCTTCATCTGGAAGACGTGCGACGAGGTCGCGGGCGAATGGTCCAGGCTGTGCGACCAGGCGTTCAGAATCGTCTCGTGATCGAGGCAGCGCTGCAGCGCGCGAATGACGTCGACCAGCTGGTCGACGCAGTAACCAGAGAGGGTCCCGTCGGGCTTGGGACGCATGTCCTCGTAGGCCACCGCCGTCTCCTCGAGAAAGAACTTTTCCACCACCGCCGCCTCGACCGCAAAGAGCTCAAACATCATGCGCCGCTTGATGCCCTTGCGCATCGAGGGGCGCGGAAGGTTGTACTCGTTCCACAGGATCGTGTCCCACTTCTTGCTCAGCTTGGTCGCAAACGACGTGTCCGGACGGCAGTGCGGAATCTCCTTGATGTAGATGAGCACAAACGCAATGAGGCACGAGCAGACGCGAATCTGGTTGATCATGGCCTTGGTCTCGGGCGAGGCCTTGAGCGCGTCAAAGTCGACGTCCGCCGTCTGTGAATAAAAGGGCAATGTGAGCAATGGAACCACTGTTGCATGGGAAGAGGCAGCTTACATCGCCATCGTCGTCGGCCGCGTGGGTAATGTGTGCCCACGACCGATCCGAGAGCGCCGCGCGGTTGGTCGACGGCTCGACGTCGGCCTTCAGGCCAAGCGGGCCACAGTTGGTCGACATCAGATGCGACTCAAAGTGCAGCGAGTCGAGCACCACGGTCGTGAAGGTCTCCAGACCGTTCTTGCCCATCGTCTTGACCGTGCGTGTGTTGTTCACATGCTGCTCCATCTGCGAACAGGCATCGATCGTTTTTTGAGCTTACGGCAGACGAATGGTGTTTGGGAGCAATACGAACCGTGATGGACTTGAGGTAGTCGATGCGCTCGGAGTCGTTGGAGCCAAAGTCGTTGGTGATCTCGTCGTAGTAGACCAAGCGGCCGCAAAGATGATCCATGCCTGTCGGACGGTGGGGAATGTGAGCAGGGAGAAAGCCGGGTATGAGTCATGCAAAGTCGTACCTCCGTTCATGCCCGCCTGCGACAAGCAAGAGACCGGGTGTGAGAATTGCGTTTGTTGGGGACAGGGAGTCTGAAAGAGAGATGCGCACCTTCGCCGAGCTCGAGCCGGAGCCCTTGACCCAGCCCGTCGCCAGCAGCGCCTGGAGGCGCTTCGCACGCATCGACTTGCCGGCACCTGTTCAGAAAGGGTGGAAGACTGTCAGTTCCAGATTCCTCAATGGAGAAACGTTCGAAGCGAACGCACCAGGGCCGCCGCACATGAGCATGAAGAAGCTGACCTCTTGAAACCTGCGTCAAGAAACGCCACGTGTCAGAGAAGCGTCCGACAAGAGAGAGATGAATTGGGTTGAGATCCATGCTGAGCATACGGTTCGAACGCGTGGAGCCAGCATTCGAGCATGATTCGGACGTCGGGGCCGGAGATCTTGACTCCAGAGCTGAAGAGGTGCATCAGGAACATGCGCCATTGGCCTGCCGCAAGGAGAAACAATGGGAGTGTAGAAGAGTTGTAAAGGAGTGAGTTCGAAGGAAGTTTTCGCACCAAAGGGCGTAAAATCACGCCCCTGCGCCGACCGCCCATGCGCAAAGGCCACGTTGGCGGTGCCATTCTTGGCGTTGACATCCTTGGGATCCACGCGGCGACCCACGCGATGCTCGGAGTTCCGAACCCCGTGCTCGGCAGCCGTCTTGAGCGCCTCCGCCAGACCAACATGAGCCACGTCCTTCCATCCGGGCGGAATGCTCCCCGCCTTCTTCTTGGAGGCGTACGCCTGCTCAAAGCGGCGAAGACCGACCCGAACACAGGAGTCGACGTTCTTGGAATGCTCCTCGTCGTTCATTTCCTTTTTACCGACTCGATCGAAGAGCTCCCTGCGCTCGCTGGCCTCGGTCGCCGCACGGTTGAGATCCGCCTTTTGTTTGATAAACCACTGCTCCACGATGCCATGCAGACGCTGCTGCTGCTCCGAGATGTCGCGGAGTGCCTGCTGCGGCTCGAGAATGTACCGGTCCCCCTCCTTGGTCACAGCCTTGCTGCCGTAGCAGCGATGGTTGTCGAGACGCTGCTGCTCCACGGCCGACTTGTCAATCGAGTCGACAGTCAGCATCTCGGTGTCCAGAATACCGTTGCTGATCTTCTCGACCTCCTCCTCACGCGCCATGACCGCCGCATCCAGCCGCCGATGCACCAGATTCTTGTGGTGTTCGAACGAGGTGCGAGGCGGGTTGTACTGGCTGCCGCGCTCAATCGCCCTGACGAGATGCTCGTCGGTCGTCTTCTTGAGGTCCCAGAACGCGCGGCACAGCGTCTCTTCGTAGAAGACGCCGCCATTCACCGGCCGCGGGAACTTGAGCTTGAACACGTCGCGCGCGTTGATGTCGTGACAGACGTAGAAGCAGCCCTGCTTGCGCACCCACTCTGGCGGCCGCAGCCGGCCCTCGGCCGTGAAGTAGTTGTTGGGATTCGACTGCGCAGGGTGAATGTCCAGTGGCTTGCCGGCAGAGTCGACGCATCCGGCAATCGCAACGTTGACACCGGGATGCTCGGACGAGATGACCCCCGGCGCCAGATACCGCTTGAAGTTGAAGGCGACGCTCGGACCAAGCGGATGCTTGCCTCCGCTCTGCTTGTCTGCTGTAAACGGACGCGCCTGGCATCCAATCGGCGTGTCCGAGCGAATGTCCGCATACAGGGGCCGACGCTCCTTGCCACCGGCGTAGAGCTTGAACATCTTGATCAGGCTGCCAATGTTGGTGACTCGCTTGTACTGCGTCGACGCCGTGATCTGCATGTCGTCGTCGTTGATCTGGGTGCGCTGAAGCTTGTTCTGCTTCATCAGCCCGTCCTTGCGGTTTGCCTCTGGCATCGAGTTGATCGAGCCCGCACGCGTGATCTCGGACGACTCGTCCATCAGAAGCTTCCAGAGCAAATCGTCAGAATGGCCATGATCGTAGATGACCTTGAAGATGCGGTATGCGAGAATCTCTTTTCCAGACGAGTCGTACAGCTCCTCGATGCACCAGCCAAACTGAGCAGCGACATCATCATGCTGCGTGACGTCCACGCTCTTGGCATTGGGATGATACCCATACGCAGTCACGTTGCCCTGCAGGTTCTTCTTGAACTTCTCAAGCTCATCCGGCTCCATGTCCTTGCACTTTGGAGAATGCAGCTCGGACTGGTTTGGGGACGCAATCCAGCCCTTGGCAGTCCCCGTCGACAGCATACCCAGCAGCGCCGCCGTCGCCACCGTACGCGCGCGATCCACTGCTTCGGTGTGGGTCTCAAACTCGCTGAGGTTGTGTGCATCGTTGGCGAAACAGTCCTTGGTGGCGACCATGGCAAGCACGCGCGCGGGGATTGGCTCGCTACCCACGCGAAAGGGGTTGCCCGAGTCGTTCCACAGCAACCACTGATCGTCAAGTCCAGCCTCAAAGGCTGCGGGCAGCGACTTGACTCCCGATCCCATAATCATTGGTCGGAAGCCCGGCATCGACTCGAGACCGGCGTGCATGCGCTGGCCTCCGTCGTCCGTCTGCGACGCAAGGTCGGACGCGTCGTCCTCCACTTCGTCATCCTCGCCAATTTCAGTTTCCTCCTCTTCGTTTCGAGCCCGACGCTTGCCAGCCGCCTTCATGCCCGGCGGCTGCGATCCAGACCCAAACAGAGCCGCCTCGGCATCTTCGTCCATACTGTCATGGTCCGACGGAAACTGCTCGCCTTCAATCTCATGCTCATCGGCAAGCTCCTGGTCGAGCACGTCGTCATCGTCGTCCTCCATGCCCCCTGCAACCTCAGAAACCCGTCGGGTTTGACTTTTTGATAGCGACCCCTCGTTTTGTTTCTTCTTCTGGTTCTACTCTTCTATGATACCACGTGTCGCAAGGCATGAAAAAACCAGTCTTCTTTTTTTTTAAAACAAATTAATCCTCGAGCTGGTCCACCAGATGACAAAGCTGCAAAAACAACACCCGTCCAAACCGCGCGACCGCTCCCTCCGCGCTCGGAGCATCCAACTTGTGAGAGTTCATGGCCTGCTTGGCGAGCGCGCCTAGTCCGTACCTGGCTGCCACATGCAGCACTGGCTTCAAGTCGCTTCGAATAAGGATGGACAGCACGACCTCACAGTCGCCCCAGCTCTTGCTCTTAAGAGTCTCGTGCAGTCGCAAGATGAGAAAGGTGACTGTCTGTTCGTCAAGCTCCCATGGCTGTTCGCTCCTCAGGACCTCTATGTCCGCGTTCACGAGCTCGTAGGCGTCCTTGAACTCCAGCCACGAGGCGGGCATTGCGACGCTAGTCATTTTGCTGTCTGGACGTGCAAACGCTTCTACTAGTTTGAGATACCACGAGCCGCAAGGCTCTTGCGTTTCTTTTAAAAGAAGACACAGTGCCAAATGAGCATTCGACCCGACGCCGACGAACACGTCACGGTGAGAGGATCCATGATTTCAACTCTTAGACTCTCTCCGTCCTGTCTGCACGTCAGCGTCGTCCAGGAATGGGGACTGCCAAACTATCATGGTGTTCTCGCCGTCGATGGCGCCACGCTTCATGTCGTGTTTGACCGACAGAATCAAGATCTCGTTCGTGTATGGGCCGAAACCGACGCCGCCGCGCCGCAGCGAGCGTGTCTCGTTTCCTAAGGATCCTCGTCGCTGCTCTCCTCCCGGAGCCGCAACACGATCCCAAGCTCGTTCAACACAGCTGCGCTGACCCCGACCTCTCGCAGCACGTTCAGTGCCACGGGTCCCAGTGGCGCCGCCGCGACCGCCTGTTTGCAAATCGCCTTTGCCGTCTTCTCGACCTCCCTGTTCTTCTTCTTCAACGAGACGTGTGCACGGCGATGGCGCTCTCGAAACAAGGAGCTCGACGCTCCGGTGCTGCGCTGCTCCAGGCGTTTTATGTCCTTGCGGTGGTCGTCGCGATGCTTCTTGGCTTCCGTGGCCCCGACCACCGCCGCGTGGCCCTTGGTCGTGTAGTCCAGCGTCTCGACAAGCAGCCGAATTTGCTGTGTCTCGTTGACACACGGAAGCGCCACCGACGCCGTCTCGTTTTGAAACCGGTCAAACTCGCGCATCAGTGAATTGTATTCTATGACGGGGCAGTCGTAGCCCTCCTCGGTGAGCTGGCCGCGGCGCTGCGCGGATGCCGTCGTCTCCTCCGTCTCGTCCGTCACAAGATCGTAGAAGCAGGCCTGCTTCTGATTGGCGAGCCGGCGCTGCCGATGCTCCCCATCGGTTTCGGATTCCTGGCGTGGGAGTCTGGGCGTCCGAGCCAATCTACCAAGTTTCTGGCTCGCCGACGCCGCCCCGCTGTGCGCGTCGATGACGATGGCGTATCTGAAATCCTGATTCGAGACGTCCAGTGCCGACTCGCCCACGGCCGTCGAGATCAGCCCTTCGAGCTCGCCGCGGTTGAATCGGTCGACGACCGCCGCGTTGGCGTTTGTGGTGTGGGTTCCGTCCTCGCCGTGCGCGTGACCACCGGCGAGAATCTCCCATGTAGGCCCAAGCATGTCCTTAAGAACCTTGCCATGAAGATGATGGAACACGAAGATCATGCCGAGCTCGCCAATGCTACGATGCAGCGTCACGATGGCGGACACAGCGTTGAGCTTCTGAGGGTGCAACGAGGCCACGTATTTGCGAGTCTGGCCACTCACGTTGACATGGTCATGAGCCTTTTTGAAGGCCGGTGCGAGGGTCGTGACAACCTCCATGCAGCGAACCCTGGCGATCAGACCGTCGTTTTCGAGCTCCGCGCACGACCGTCGGTAGAGAACTGGGCCGATGAATTCAAAGTGTCTGGTCATCGCTTCGGTGCGCTCGTCGCCACGCTGGCTGCAAGCGACGTCGCCGCGACAGAGCGTCCCGGTAAACCCTAGCTTGCGTGTCGCGCGAAGCGACTCGACAAAGGGCTTGTACGTCGGGGCCGCTGCATGGTGACACTCGTCGAGTACGACAAGGTCCCAGTGAGTGGACTGGACAAACTGCCGGAGTCTCGTGGTCGTGTCCAATGTGCTGGTTCCTGTCGCAGAGCTCGTAAACAGGCTGTACGTACCAACCAGGAAGCAGAACAATGAGTTTGGTTCAGGCTTCTTCTCGCCGGTGCAGACACAGACAAACCTTGGATCAATCGTGCTGTGCTGCTTGATCACAGCGGCCACCTGAGCGACCCCCTGCTTCTCAAAGCACAGAAACAGCACCTTGCGTCCCGCCTCGAGGGCGGCGCGAAGAAACACACAGGTCTTGCCGCTGCCGCACGGAAGCACCACGATCCCCGAAGAGCCCGTCTCGCGAAGGGCGTCCAGGGCCTCCTGCTGCGGATCGGAAAGACGATGGAACGGACTCGTCGCGCGCAATGCAAACATCGCCGTTTGTTTAAAAAGGATACCACGTGTCGCAAGGCTCTTTTTCTAAAAGAAAACAGTGCCTTGCGACACGTGGTATCCTAGAACCGTGTGAGCAGAATGCCGAAGCGCCGCGCCAAACCAGAGGAGAGCAGCGACGACGAAGCATGCCATGCCAAGCGCACCTCGCTACTCGAGACCTTTCATGGCAACCATGCTCGCGTCCTGATCTACTACATGGAGCTCGGAAACTTTACGCTGCAGCTCGACACCGAGAAGGACGAGCTGCTGGTCAAGCCGCGCAACACCAAGCGCCGCCGCGCGCGTCGCGCGCCGCCCCGACGCTCCGTCTTTGACAGCCGGTTCGGGGTCCATTTTCGAGCCCTTGGGTTTGAGAATCTGTGCACTGTCACGACCCACGAGCCCAAGTATGCCTTTGTGTACAGAAGCTTTTCCAAGGCGCCTCTTGATCTAGACACGCTCAAACCCCCGCGTGCCACCGTGACCGAGAAGGATCTGCTCGACGTCGACCTTTTTGCGCTGTGATTTGGTGTGTGTGTGTGCCATGGAGAGAAGAGAGAAACAACGTGTTTGCTTTTTAAAAAAAAACACAATGGACGAATCCATTGAGTTCACCTTTGAATCCTTGAGGTCCACAAAACTCAAGACCTTTCCCATCATGGTTACAAATCAAGCCTTCTTGCCAGGCGAAAATGAGGACTCGCAGGGTGACCCACGCCGCCGCGCCGCGGCCGGCATCCCCACGACCTCGCTCTGGACTTGCTGCTGTGCGTCCTTGGTGCTCATCGGAGCACCCGTCGCAGTTGCCATCTGGGACGCCTCTCGCGATCCCAAACGTCCCGAACGCTCGCCTCCGATTGCACCGCCACCACCGCCCTCGCCGCCCGCACCGCCCTCGCCGCCGCCCGCACCGCCACCGTCGCCCAGCCAACCGCCGCCCGGCCAACCACCGCCGCCGCCCTCGCCCACCGCGCCGCCAGTGTCGCCGCCGCCTCCACAGTCTCCCCCCTCGCCCCTCGGACCTCTCCCAAGAGAGCCCCCGACACCGCCGCTCTCGCCCGGATTGATCTACTCCGTCACGGCCACGTTCACGCTCGCCGAGGTCCATTTCGCCAGGCGACGAGCGTTGAGCTCTCTGCCCGCGGTCGAACAGGCGGTCAAGACGGCACTGGGTGATCTGAACTACTGGGAGTTTGTGATGCACCGCGTCGACAAGTCGAGCTACCTCACCGAGTGGTTTGTCACGCTCGTCCTCGCCAGGACCGACGAGAGTGAGTTCTTTGCCGTCGTCGAGGACCCAGTCTTCGTTCCCAAGGTCAATCAGGCGTGGGACCAAGACAGCAACTCGCACTTTTCGCTGCTCACCCCACGCGTCCTGGGGCGATCCGTCGTCGATGCGCCGCCGCCACCACCCGACCCTCCGCCAATCGATGCGCCGCCGCCCTCACCGCCACCTCCCTCGCCTTCGCCGCCTCCTCCGAGTCCCTTGCCACCGTCGTCGCCGCCGTCGCCCTCA
>TARA_B110000902_G_scaffold228497_1_pt1 | contig 11075 bp, 12 predicted proteins | sample TARA_B110000902 | Tara Oceans TARA_B110000902 (sample SAMEA4398009) | marine metagenome | biome: Polar Biome; feature: [SRF] surface water layer (ENVO:00010504); material: water (ENVO:00002006), including particulate matter (ENVO:01000060) such as... | depth 5 m | reverse complement strand
TATATATACTTATACCGCCTGGCGGCTAGTAATGAAATTATACACCCAATCTACACTTGTGTCAATACCTTTAAGCATATTCTTAAACAATACTATAAATAAATAAATAAAGTGTTGACATATATATCACACCCATGCTATACTACACAAATTAGCCAAAACATTAAGTAAGAGAGATGCAAGACCATCATGATGTTCCAGTACGAAAACTTCAAAGGCTCTAACGGCAAGACAAAAACTAAGAGCTTATTCTATGAATTATGTTACTCAGGTACAGAGGATGCTTTGTTTACACTTAAAGATAGAGATCTAAAAGCTCACGGCAAGATGTACTTGTCATTACAGAAGCTATACCTACAGATGGCTCCAGCTGACCCAACAGAGTACGAGTTTGCTCAGACAGTCTTTGGTTCATGGGATGTATGGCAGAACGTGTCAAATGCATCAGGCGTTAAGCCTCACATATCTAGATGGAGAAAAGAGGTAGAGGTCAAGGTTAAATCAGAAGCTATCAAAGCTATAGCTGAAGAGATGAAGTCTAACGGAAGAAGTTCCTTTAGTGCAGCCAAGCTTCTATTGGACAAGGGTTGGTTAGACAAGGACACAGCTTCAGTAGCTAAAGGTAAACTTAAAGCTAAAGAAGTAGAAGACGAAAACAAAGCAGCACTAAATCTTTTACATGAAGATGCTGAACGATTAGGTTTGAATAGAACCAACTAAAAGAAAAGAGATGATCCCGTCTAGCTTATAGTTTATTCCTTCTAGTAAGCCATAGACCTTTCTCTCTTTGTCAAAATTAAAAGAGGATACCTACTATTGTTATTTTTTCCTACAGCAGATGAAGACTTCAAGTACTTCAGGAACCAAGGTTATACTGGTTCAATTAACGACATGCATTACAAAGCTATGGGTGACTTAGGTTACACAGGTTCTTTAAATGACAGAATACATGCGTTCCTTACAGCAAATTATGGTAGCTTTTACGAAGCTATGAGAGACTTACGTAATGGTACATCTGTGTTTGCACTGTATGCTGTCAACACATTAATACCACCTTTAGTCTTAGACTTTAAATTAAACACTTATAAAAAAGAAAATGTACTTACAACTTTAAGTTCTGCTGTAACCCATGCTCGTGCATCATCAGCTACAATGACAAACAGCTCAGGCGTTCTTGTAACTGTAGGTAACAACGTGCCAAGAACAGGACATCACATATACAATGGTTCTACTTGGGTTAACGAAGGCATCCTCCACGAGAGTGAAGCTAGGACTAACTTGTTGTTGAACTCTGGTACACTCTCTACTCAAAACGTTACTGTTTCTGCTACACCTTATACTCTAAGTTTTACAGGAACAGGTACGGTTACTTTAACTGGCGTATCTACTGCTGGGCCGCTAGTTGGAACAGGTACAGGTGAAAACAACAGAGTTAACCTAACCTTTACCCCAACGGCAGGAACACTGACTTTAACGGTATCAGGAACAGTTACAAATGCACAAGCAGAACTTGGTTCAACCCCATCAAGCTACATCCCAACATCAGGTTCAACTGCAACAAGGGCGGCTGAGACACTAACAGTCCCTGCGGCTAATCTACCTTATAGTTCTACTAACATGTCTATCCAGATGGACGGTAAGATGACATATGCTGATAATGCAAAGAGCTTTACCCTACTAGATTCAGAGATTTTACCGATAAGCTGGTACGCAGATAGCAATAATACTATTTCTATGGCTATTGCTACCAACGGAGCCAATACTGGTATTCCAATATTCTACCAAAAGGCGTCCTCTGTCGCAGATGAAGTGCTGGGGTCGTCAACATATTACTCACCTAACATCAACGTACCTTTCAACTTCGCATCACGCCACGGCAGTACTTTCATCAACGCCGCATTAGCTGGTACAGCACTAACAGCCAACACAACACCTACGGCTCTCCCTGACCTGTCCTCTACTGACTTAAACCTTGGTAGCACCTTCATGGGTACAATAGCTCAGTTTAGAATGTGGGATGAAGACTTAACAGACTCAGGTATTGCGGAGGCTTCAACATGATAGATTTTTACTTAAAGTTAGCTAACGAAGCATCTATGCCTACAGTCTTGTCATCATTCTACAATCAAGACACTGAAACAACAGTAGACGAGGAGACAGGCGAGGAGACCACTACAAACGTAGGTGATCCTTACCTAGTGCCAAACACATCTGACTACTCAATGGACGTTGTAGGTACTCTACACGAGCCTACAGGTAACACCCTGACAGATGATGACGGCATGGAGTATCCTGAGATGCAAGCTATGACAGGTTGGCATGTGAACATACGTTTGTTAAATGATACTGTAAAAGAAACTGTAGAATCACTAAACACACTACACGGTGTATCACCTGAGTCACCTAAAAGAATTTGGTTATAGAAACACAATAATCCACCACTGGTAAAGGATAAATAAACAATGGCTAAGAAACCTGACATAACAACTATAGCTTCAGGCTACTACAGTAGACAAGCACTCAATACGAACTTCGAGAACCTGCAAGATGGTTTTGATAACACACTGTCATTAGATGGTAGTACCCCTAATTCTATGGGTGCTGACTTTGATTTAAACAACAACGATCTTCTAAATGGTCGTGATGTTGCAGTTCAGTCATTAACTATTGCAGGTCAAATTGTAAACCCTACAGGTTTAACAGCTTCTGGGGCTTCTATTGTTACAGATGATTTTACAGGTAATGGAAGTACAACAACCTTTACCCTTTCCTATGCACCTCAGATCAAAGATCATACAGGTGTTTACATTGATGGTGTCTACCAGAATAAAGCAGGTTATAGTGTAACAACAACAGCACTTACATTTGATACAGCACCACCTTTGAACTCAGCTATTGAAGTTCAAGTATTCCGTAGTATGTTAACAGGCACAACACCTGCAACTAACGTATCTTACAACCAAGGTGGTACAGGTGCTATTGACAGGACAGCCCAGGTTAAACTGCAAGAAACAGTATCTGTCAAAGACTTCGGTGCTGTAGGTAATGGTTCAACAGATGACACAGCTGCTATTCAGGCTGCGATTGATGCTGTTGGTTCTAACGGGGCCATCTACATTCCAGACGGAACTTACAAAATCACAGACGCCCTAACCATAGCACAGGGTACAAGTGTTTCGATCTATGGTCAAAGCCGCCAAGGGACAGTATTGCAGAGTGGTTTAACTTCTGGCGATGCGTCAAAGTATATGATCCATTATCAGGGTGATGATGCTGTAACTGCAAACCTGTGTCAGAATGTTACTATTTCCACCCTGACCCTCAATGCTTTTTACTTTGGTCGTGGTATCTACGCAGAACATTGCTTCCCTAATCTTGTTGTAGAACAAGTTGAAGTATTCAAGCCTTGGGAATATGGTTTCTACTTAGATAATTGCTGGGGTGCATCTCTTTACGATTGTCTTGCAGATGGTGATAACCAAAGCCAGCTATACGGTTACTACATACTAAACGCCAACAATGTTTGCATGTATAACTGTCGTGTTTACAACATGCTTACTACAGGACAGTCCACTGGCATCGGGGCAACAAGCATTGAGAACTTTGCTATTTATGGTGGCAACGTAGAGAACTGCCCAAGGGGTATCTACCTGACATTTGATGGAACATTTGATGGTCCAGCCACAATCCGTGATGTTTACTTTGAGCCTCGTTCAATGCAACCTTTTGATGCTGGTCAACCCAACGATCATATCAATATACTTGGAGATACTGCTGACAACGGGTCGGTTCTTGTTGAAGGCTGCTTGTTTCAAGGTGGCTCTGCAACTGTTCCTATTGCGTATAATGCCGTTACAGCAAGTAATGTGGGTTCATTAACTTTGATTGGTAACACTTGGCAGAAAGCCAAATACACAACTGGCGGTCAGGGTGAAAACTATTTCGTTGATGTAGGTAGCACAGTTGGTAAGGTCATTGAAGTTGGTAACACTCTGATTTCAACTTCCCTTGGAACCATTCGTCAAGTTCCAGAAGATGTGTTGAACTTCATCAACAATACACAAGACAGTGGTTCACCAGCACCAGTAAATAACCTGCCAAAGTTTTCGGCTCGCCTAACAAGCACAGCAGTAAATGTTACTGGAGATGGGACAGCCTATACAGTCGTTTTTAACACTGAAGATTTTGACGTTTACACGCAGTATAATAACACCACGGGCATCTTCTCTGCACCTATTGCTGGATATTACCAGTTTGACTTCAGTGTGCTTCTTGAGGGATTAGTAAATGCTTCACACAATCTTGGTGCGTTAAGCTTAGTCACATCAAATCAAACTTATCTGACAGGCTCCAACAACACCTATGCCGTTCGTGATAGCAGCAACAACACTTCATACTCTGGCTCTGTTCTGACATACATGGATGCAGCCGATACAGCATCTGTTCAACTAACAGTCTCTGGTGGTACAAAGATTGTTGATTTAAAAGGCTTTTCTGGATTTGGTGGTAACTACTTTACTGGAAGGATGGTTCAATGAACTTAACTAATGAACAACGTAATGCCATTGCTCATGCTGTTGTCGATGTTGACGCATGGGTTCAACATGCAGTTGCAACCGTAGGTGATGAAGCCGTTCTACAAAAGGTAGATCGATGGCTTCCAGAATACACCAGTGACAAAGAAAGCCTTGGTTCTGACTATATGACCAGAGCCGAAAAAGAACAACAGTAGACGTTTAATGCGCCTAGTGCGTGGACAGTCCTAAACGCCTTAACAGGCTAAAGCCAAGGAGATAAAAATGGCCCTAACTAAAACAACACTTAACGATAAAATAGAAGTTATTAACAACGGTGATTGGTCATCAGTACAAGTTCGTACTGCAACAATCATCAATGAAGATGACGTTGAGTTATCACGTAACTTTCACCGTCATGTAGTAATGCCTGATGCTGATCTTTCAGCAGAGGATGCTGATGTTGTTGCTATCTGTACCCCAGTATTTACAGATGCGGTTAAAGCTGCTTATGCTACACATCTGTCAGAGGGAGAGTAATCATGGTTGCTGTAACAGAAACACTCGGAGGTAACGGAAGCACAGAATCTTTACAGATCACAGGTCACTTCAACCTTTCTATTTCTGGTACTTGGTCTGCTACGGTTACTATGCAACGTAGCTGGGATAATACTAATTGGTTTGACACAGATGTCTTTACGTCTAACTATGAAGGCGTAGGTATGGATGCAGAAGAAGTTTATTATCGTGCTACTGTAAGTGGGTATGCATCAGGTAATGTTGTCACCCGTATTTCAAAGAACCGTGATTTTAATTCTAAATCTGTATTCGTACAATAATACTTCTTGACAACAGTAACATAACCGTGGTACAATGGCAACAATAGATCAAATTAGACAAGCTGCTGAGAATGACTTAGTAACTTTCATTAAGTTAGTAGCTCCTGAACAGGTCCTTGGGCAATGCCATGAGGATGTATGTAATTGGTGGGGTAATGTAAATGCTAAGTCTCACCAGCTTCTTTTGTTTCCTCGTGATCACGGTAAGTCTCGTTTAGTTGCTTACAGAGTTGCCTGGGAATTAACCAAAGACCCAACCCTTCGTATCCTATACATATCAGCTACAGCTAACTTAGCAGAGAAACAACTAGGGTTTATTAAAAGTATTCTAACCTCAGAAATATACAGTAGGTACTGGCCTGACCATGTACATCCTGAAGACGGTAAGAGAACAAGGTGGACTAACTCTGAGATTATGTTAGACCATCCTTTAAGGAAAGCAGAGAAAGTACGTGACCCGTCTGTGTTCACTGGTGGTCTTACTACTTCTCTTACAGGGATGCACTGCGATATTGCTGTACTCGATGACATAGTAGTATATGAGAATGCTTACACTGGTGAGGGTCGTAACAAAGTAAAAAGCCAATACTCTTTATTGTCATCCATTGAGGGAGCAGATGCTAGAGAATGGGTGGTAGGTACACGTTACCATCCTGTAGATCTTTACAATGATCTTCTACAAATGGAAGAAGACTTGTATGATAACGATGGTAATAAGATAGGTGAAGAAAACATCTATGAAATCTTTGAACGTCCTGTAGAGGATAGAGGAGATGGAACAGGTGAAATGTTATGGCCTCGTAGTCAACGTAGAGATGGTAAGTGGTTTGGTTTCGACATTAAGGTACTAGCTAAGAAACGTGGACAGTACTTAGACAAAGGACAGTTTAGAGCACAGTATTACAACGATCCGTCAGACCCTGACAACGTACCAATAGAAAGCAGTAGGTTTCAGTATTACGAACGTAAGTTACTCAAAGAAGAAAATGGTCATTGGTTTTATAAAGATGCTAAGTTAAACGTATTTGCAGCAGTAGACTTTGCTTTTAGTTTATCAAAGAAAGCTGACTACACAGCTATTGTTGTTGTAGGTGTTGACTCAGATAATAATATTTATGTACTTGACATAGATCGTTTTCGTACTGACAGAATTACAGAATACTTTGAGCACATACTACAGTTGTCAACTAAGTGGTCATTCCGCAAACTAAGGGCAGAGGTTACAGTAGCTCAACAAGCAATCGTTAAACAACTTAAAGAACTTATCAAACAACACGGACTTGCTATCAGTGTGGATGAGTTCAGACCTAACAAATACCAAGGTAATAAAGAAGAACGTATCTCATCTACTTTAGAACCTCGTTATGACAACTTGCAGATATGGCATTACCGTGGTGGTAACATACAGACATTAGAAGAAGAACTACAATCAAGAAACCCACCGCACGACGATATTAAAGATGCTCTTGCTTCAGCTATAGATATTGCTGTTAAACCTTTTAAGAGTGTACGTAGAGATAAGAGTGCAAATATAGTTTGGGCTAATAATAGATTTAGAGGAGCCTCTTAATGGCTGGTGAAACAATAGAATTAGAATATCTTTTAGGTCCTGACTCAATGGCTGTCGAGGTATCTAATCGTTGGCGTGAGTGGTCTAACCTACGTCAAACAAAGGTTGAAGAGTGGAAAGAATTACGTAACTACTTGTATGCCACTGACACTACTACAACTAAGAATGCTATGCTTCCTTGGTCTAACAGTACTACAACCCCTAAGCTAACACAGATCATGGATAACCTCCATGCTAATTACTTTGCTACATTATTCCCACAGTCTAAGTGGATGCGTTTTGAAGCTGAGACAAGAGATGCTAACACTAAAGCTAAACGTAGTGTCATACAAGCATACATGGATAACAAAGTTCGTCAGTCTGGATTTATTAATACAGCCAGTGACTTACTGTACGACTACATTCAATACGGTAATTGCTTTGCTACTGTTACGTGGGAAGACAACTACCAAGTCAAAGAAGCTGGTGACCTCGTTGTAAACTATGTAGGTCCAAAGGTTGTTCGTGTTTCACCATACGATCTTTGCTTTAATCCTACAGCACCAAGCTTTGAGAAGTCACCTAAGATCCTCAAGTCTATAAAGACTCTTGGAGAGATCCGAAGTATGATAGATGCTGATCCATCTAAGTCGTACATGGAAGGTGTCTTCTCTAAAATGATGGGTGCTAGAGCTGCTGTAAGGGGTTCTGACGCCACATACGATAAAGCTGACGGTTACATAGCTGACGGCTTTACATCCATTCAGCAGTACTATGAGTCGGACTACGTGGAAGTTCTAACCTTCTATGGCGACTACTACGATACTGAGAATGGTGTTCTACTAAAGAATCGTGTCATCACAGTCGTTGACCGTGCATATGTTATGGCTAACGAAGAAGACCCTAGCTGGTTAGGTAGCTCCCCTATCTTCCAAGCTGGATGGCGTCCACGTCCTGACAACTTGTATGCAATGGGACCACTAGATAACTTGGTTGGTATGCAGTACCGTATTGACCACTTAGAGAACTTGAAGTCAGATGTGTTTGACCAGATAGCTTATCCTATGTTAAAGATCCGTGGTGACGTAGAAGACTTTGACTTTGAGCCTGGTGGTCGTATATACTTAGGTGAAGAGGGTGACGTAGGATACATGGCTCCTGATGCTACAGCATTACAGGCTGACCTACAGATAAGACTTTTAGAAGACAAGATGGAAGAAATGGCAGGTGCTCCTCGTTCAGCTATGGGTATTCGTACCCCTGGTGAAAAAACAGCATTTGAGGTACAGTCTTTAAGTAACTCAGCATCTCGTATCTTTGAACACAAGACAGCACACTTCGAACGTGTGTTCCTTGAGCCAATACTAAATGCTATGCTTGAAGTGTCTCGTCGTTATATGAATATGTCTGACACCATAAGAGTTTTAGATGATGCAACAGGTGCTGTTCTATTCCAAACTATTACTAAGGATGACATTACAGCTAAAGGTAAGATTGTTCCTGTAGGTGCTAGGCACTTTGCTGAACGTGCTAGACGTATACAGAACCTTACCCAGTTATATCAGATCAAGTTGTCAGACCCTACAGTGGCTGCTCACTTGTCAGGTAAAGAGTTTGCTCGAATCTTGTCAGAAGAATTGGGTGAGCCTGAGTTGTTCTCAGAAAACATTCAAATATCTGAGCAACTTGAAACACAACAGCAGATGCAAGAAGCTGAAGCTATCAACCAAGAGCAACTAATGTTAGCTCAAGAAATGGGAATATAGATATGCCGTATAAAGCAGGTAAAGTTAAACCGTACAGTAACACAACAAAGAAACCTACACCTAAAGCTAAACCTAAAGCAAAGCCAATGAAAAAGAAATAATGCAATCTACTTGGTTAAAAGGTCTTAAAGGACAAGAGAAAGAGAAACGTAAAGCTGAAGTACTTGGTTACAGAAATGCTTTTGATTCTCTTAAAGAAATTCTCGAACATGATTTTAAAAAGAAAGAATCCGTTCGTGATTACGCAGTACCTAATTGGGAACTACGTCAAGTGGCAGTCAACGAGTACAACCAAGTACTTGACGATCTGCTTAAACTGATAACAATAAATAAGGAATAAAACATGGATGTGTTTTCTGAGAGTGGTCAAACCAATGACACTACTCAACCTGAGATTCAAGCTACTGAGAGTACCCAACCACAGGATTCTTTTGTACAGAAACTCGTAGAGGCAAAGGGAGATAATTGGAAAGACCCTGAAGTACTAGCCAAAGGCAAAATTGAAGCTGACGGTTATATACAAAAACTTGAAGAACAACTCACTAACATGAGGGAAGATTTAGGTAAGCAGGATTATGCCAAAGATCTCTTGGAACAGTTGCAAAATAAGGCCGCAGACCCCATCAATGCGAAGAATGCAATGCCAAACAATGATACTGGTGGCACGTCAGAAGGGAACACCAACCCTAATCTGAGTGAGGAAGACCTGAAGAGCCTCGTTGAACGTACACTAACTGAACGAGATAAAGATTCTGTTGTAAAGCAAAACCTTAATCTTGTTAATGAGGAAATGGAAAAGAGCTACGGCACTGATGCTTCAGCTAAGATCCAGAATAAAGCTAAGGAGTTAGGGTTAACTATAGAACGTATGCAAGAAATTGCTGCTGAGTCACCCAATGCTTTCTTTAACCTTATTGGTGAACCTAAGAAAGACTTTAAACCTATGGTTGAAGGTTCGGTTCGCACGGAAGGTGTCAACATGCAAGCCTCGAATGAACGTGATTGGTCTTACTACCAAAATCTTCGTCGAGATAATCGTAGCCTTTACTATAGCCCAAAAATACAACGACAACTTATAGAAGATAAAAATCGTTTGGGTGGTAAATTTGGAATCTAATGGAGAATAAAATATGTCTGGTATGAATACAGCAAATTCAACTCTTCTTACTCGCACGGAAGTTTGGTCCAGTGAGCTAAAGGAGATATTAAGAGATGAGATGATGGCACAACGGTACGTCCGTATGCTTGAGGGTTTCCCTGATGGAAACACTTTTCACATCCCATCAATCGGTCAAGCACAGGTTGACAACTATTCTGAAGATAATTCAGTAGAGTATCGTCCTCTTGACACAGGTGAGTTCACCTTCTCAGTAGACAAGTATCTGTCATCAGCTACTTACATGACTAAGAAAGCAGAACAAGACACTTTCTACGGTAACGAGTTAATGAGTCGTTTTGTTCCTGAACAAGAACGTGCTATCATGGCTCACTTTGAAACAACAACTATGGCAGCTGCTGAAGTTGGAGTTGCAGATAATGCTCAGTCTTTAGTTGATGGTGGAATACACCGTTTCTCAGGTGGTAACGCAGGTAAAATCGAAGTAGAAGATTTTGCATATGCTCGCATGAAATTGAAAATGGCTAACGTGCCTGATCAAAACATGATTGCTATTGTTGACCCATCTGTTGAGTTTACAATTAATACATTGTCAGCATTAGCAGCAGTTACTAACAACCCTAAGTTTGAAGGTGTTGTAAGTAAAGGTATCGCAACTGGAATGCGTTTCATTGCTAACGTATATGGTTTTGATGTATACACATCTAACTATTGTGCATCAGCAACTGACACAGCATTGAAAGAACGTGACAACTCAACAACGAATGCGTTTAACTCAACTAACGGTAAAGTTAACTTGTTCTTCTCAGCTGATTCAACTGTGAATCCATTCGTGGGTGCATGGAGACAACAGCCTGAAGTCGATTATGAGTATAACAAAGATTACCAACGTCACGAGTTTGTAACAACTGCTCGTTACGGTGTTAAGTTATACCGCCCTGAAAACATGGTTCGTGTTATCACGACTCCAACAGTATAAGGAGATATATAAATGTCTTACACTAATGCAGATGGCCTATTTGTACTCACTGACGGTGACCAAGGGGCTGTAAAAGAAAACGGTGGAGCTTTAGCTGCAAGTAAAGTTCTTGTCGTTGAAATCCCTGATGCAACTAAGCTAGGTGCTGCACAAGTAGCACCAACAGCAAACGATGCATTCATTCCAGCTGGATCGTACATTACCTCAGCAAGTCTTGTTGTCACAACAGCATTTACTTCTGGTGGTGCAGGTACACTAGGTCTTGGTTTGTTTACATTAGCTAATGCTGCTATTGATGCCGATGGTATTGA
>TARA_B110000902_G_scaffold265117_1_pt1 | contig 11084 bp, 21 predicted proteins | sample TARA_B110000902 | Tara Oceans TARA_B110000902 (sample SAMEA4398009) | marine metagenome | biome: Polar Biome; feature: [SRF] surface water layer (ENVO:00010504); material: water (ENVO:00002006), including particulate matter (ENVO:01000060) such as... | depth 5 m | reverse complement strand
AGTGTCAAGTCTACTTATGTGTGTGTATGCCATATTATTCTCCTGTTGTAATATATATTTATACAATTATTTGGTTATTATATGTACTGAATAAATTGCGAGTATGATTTATACTGCCATTGGTGCCTTAATACTATCCATTGGGTTATATCCAATTAATGTATAATCGGTAGTCTTTGTACTTAGTAGTTGATCAAGATTGGTAAACTCCGGCATCATTAACAACGGACTTTTTCTAGTTGGAATACGCTCAAGTTGCTGTTGTACTTGGTCGAAGTGATTGTTGTAAATATGACAGTCTCCGCCGGTCCAAATAAATTCGCCCACTTGTACGTTGCAGATTTGTGCCAACATGTGTGTGAGTAAACTGTAGCTTGCAATGTTAAACGGCACGCCTAAGAACATGTCTGCGCTTCTCTGATAGAGCTGACAGCTAAGTCTGCCGTTGATTACCCTAAACTGACACATAGTGTGACAGGGCGGTAAAGTCATTACGTCAATCTGACTTGGATTCCAAGCACTTAATATAATACGTCTGCTGTCTGGGTCATTTTTAATCTGGTCAATGATTGTTGTAATTTGATCAACACCATCGCCGTTAAAATTCCTCCACTGACTGCCGTATACTGGTCCTAATTCACCGTCTGTATACCCCAGTGCTTTGCCTTGTTTGTTTGCATTGGCTGTCCAAATTGTATTCTTTGTTTTATCGCCATGCGTAATTTCTGCTAGTCTAGAGTCTGATGTTGATCCTTCCAGGAACCACAACAACTCTCCCACTACACTTTTCCAAGCGAGCTTTTTGGTTGTTACGGCTGGAAACGATTCCATTAGGTTAAATCGCATCTGGTATCCAAAAATAGTACGAGTACCAACGCCAGTTCGATCACTGACATCTTCTCCACATTCTATAATTGCTTCTAGTGCTTCTAAGTATTGGTGCATTAATCTATCTTACTCCATACATCTATGTAAATACTACCTTGCCTCTGGCTGGATGTCAGGGTGTATAATTCTTGAATCAAACTGCTGGGTAAAAATGTGTCACAATCATATGATCCTGAAATACGACTCAGATGAAACTCATCAATTATGTTGATTAATCCAGTAATCAATTGTGCGCCACCTATAATCCAAACATCATTGGCACCACTGTGATCTTTTAAAGCCCTCAGTGCGTCTAATGTATCTGCAAAGTTAAAGCAACTTACATCAGCGTCTATTGCTGACCCACTGGTTACCACCATGTTTTTACGTTTGGGCAAAGGCTTTATGGGCAAACTATCCCACGTTGTCCTACCCATAACTACAGTATCATTTAATGTTGATTCTTTGAACCATTTTAAGTCAGCAGGGTTATGGGGCCACGGCAGATCGCCGTTACGCCCTATTCCCCAGTTTTCATCACACGCTAATATTGCTTTAATCGTCATCATCAGGCTCTTTATAGTTGAGTAGTTTTGCAACTTGATATGTAACATCTTCTTCGATGCCTTTATAGTCAAGTTCAATACTCATATCCATAACCTGGTGTACAAAATCACTTTGTATTAATAATTCTTCAATACTTTCAACTTTTTGTAAATCGTCCTTCTCGATAGTAACAATTGTACTATCGGTAAGGTATAGTTTCAGCCGCTTAATAAAGTGGACGGGAATACTCTCCACGTCCACTTCATTCATTATTTTGCTAAAACTTCTATCACGACGAAATATTGCCATTAGTGTGTTACTGCTTCTTTCTTAGGACGTCCACGCTTTGGTTTAAGACCAGGATCCATGTCATAAGCTTCACCAGTTAAACGGTCGGCTTCAGCTTGGAAGGTTTTGGCCTGTTCAAGCAATGACTTTGCAATAGTATTATCATCCAACACACCTTCTCCACCAGGAGTAGGTACATTTGGTTCCATTGTAATTGACGTTTCCTTACGGGCTGGCCCGTCAGTATCGTCCACCATTGCATTCTCAATTTGCGCCTGGGATAGCCCAGCTTCTTGCATTTCGACCATCTTATTCATTTTATCCAACCGCAATGATGTGTTAGTATCTGGTGTTAACATCACATTGTTAGTTGGGTATTTACGCAGTCTTTTATTAGCATGCATCCAGTTTAGTGCGGGTGTACCATCACTAAGCCGTTCACGTGCAAATACTTCATACAGATTGCCTGTATTCTGTGCAGGATTACCTTCTACGATTCGCATAACGTCTTGATGGATCATATCCGGTAAGCCGTCAGTTTCACATACAAGACAACTGTGCGGGTCTGTTACGGCCCCGGCCTCGCTGTAAATATTACGGAATACAACGATACAACGTTTACCCGTGTTAATTATTTTGCCTACATGTTTTAGCATAATAGTTCTCCTTTTTCTGCTATTTTAGCTAGCAGGTGCTTCTGCCGCTGGCGCAGCGTCTTTATTAGCTTCTTGTACGGACTGTACAAATAACGCTACCTTGTCAAATACTTGACCTACTTGACCAGCTTCTGCCGCTTTAAATGCGCCACGCTGAACTGCCAAGTCAATAATCTGTGCTACTGCGGACAGATCGTTTACACTAAGGCTTGGTGCCTGTGCTTCTGTTTGTGCTTCGGTATTTACACCTGTGTCTGCAGACACTTCTGGTGTTTGAGTTGCTTCGCTCATAACTTTATTCTCCTATAGTTATTAAAGTTTATTGTACTTCTATTTAGCACTATTAACTGGTGCTTTAATTTTATATTCTGCTAGTGCTTGTTCTAATTCAGCGACATCTCTGCTATCTTTGAACCAGAACTGCATAACACTATCTCCCAATACTTTTATATAGTAAAGGTTGTGAGTGTTTTCAAGTCCAAGATCGTCAAAACTAGGACTCTTTAGTTCACCAAAATCAACAGTGATACGATTCTTCATCATAACCTCTATTGTTTCGGTCCTAGCCAACAGTTCAATATCACTGTCGCTAAGATTCATATTATGATACCAATACACTATGCGGCCCTTTTCAGTTGGTTGGCCGCTATTTCATATTGGACGGTAGTACCAAACGGTGCTTCAATATCACGTCCGCCAAAGCGTTGGTGAATTAAAAACATCGTATCACAATATTCTGGATCGCCCCAACTACCCCAGGGCATACCATCTGTAAACATGATAAACTGATCTGGCTCGATGCCTTGATCTTTCATAAACTGCCAGTTGACTGTAAACTCAGTACCGCCACCTCCAGTAATTTGATAGTCACGCATATCGCGACCGTCATCATGTGTAAACTCATCAAACGCATATACGTTTGTATCAAACTGCCAAATACGTATACGGTATTCGCCAAACTGATCCATAATACCAGCAACTTCACTTACAAAATCTGTAAGCATACGCTGATCAATACTGCCACTTGTATCAATACCCAGTGCAATATCAATCATCTGATCATTATTCATACCCGGTAAAATTGCACCTGTGTGCCAACCCTTACGGTTAGGACGCATAAATGTATAATCAAATTTAAGGTTGCTCTCAATACTAGTACGGATATACTGACGCCAATTCATTTTAGGCTCAGTAAGTGTGTTAATCATACGCTGGATTTCTTGCGGTACATTGCCTGCACCTGCACCTTGCGCCGCCTGTATCATCGCTTCTTTAAGTTCATCCTGTAGCTTCTTACGCTCTTCTGAACTTAGTGGGTTAGGATTACCTTTGCCCTTACCGCCCTTGTCGCCTGGTCCTTGACCATTTTTACCATCGTTTCCTTCTCCACCAAGATCCAAATGTACATCAAGTGTTTCTTTAGGAGCCATACCGCTTTTTAAAATATCGTCATATACATCTTCTGTTGTCCAGTCTGCATATTTGTTATCTAGCAAAATTTGTACTTTGGTAATAACTGCACCAATACGCTCACGTTTTAGGATATAGTTGATAACATAGTCGCCTGCCATGTTCCATAACTTTGGCTGGCGGTCTTCACGACGTAGGAAGTGTTCAAAGATACAATGCCCAAGCTCATGTCCTACTAGGAATACAACTTCATCCGGGTCTAATTTATTTACAAACTCACTATTGTAATAGAAGTTACGCCCATCAACCGCGGCTGTTGGGCACCAATCATCTGCTTCTACTAATTTAAGTCGAAGTGCAAGTTGTCCAAAAAACGGATGGCGCATAAGCATACGCACCCGAGCTTGAATAAGTTTGTTTTCTGCTTCTGTTTTAGACATACTTACACCTTTTTGTTTATTACATGTATCATTATATACTATCTAGACAGGATGTCAAGTGTTATCGTACATTAATTTGAATAAAACTAAGTCTTCATCCCTAAAGAAAACAACAACTTTGGTGTCCTCTCCGAGATACCGTATATCATATAGTAGTGCTGGTATGTCAGCGTTCTTAAAAGTTTCACGAGCACCTTTTCTGCTATCTATCACCACACTGTATTTGGTATCCCAGGTGTTTTTCCACTGTTTAATCTGATGACTTTTTGGATTTGGTGTGCCTAAATATTCCAAGCACATATTGCTGGTGTACAGACGCTCGTTAATCCGGCGTCTCATATCACTTTTAATATTGATTAAAGGTTTTGTCATCAACTGTTCCTTACCGAATTTCTACACCACTTGCAACGGTGTTTACCATTCCATCAAAAAATACATCTCCATTGCGCCAGCCTGTGGGTACTGTAGGCACACCATCATTCTCAATAAACGATGCTACTAGCCTGCGGTTTGCAACCATGTCAGCAATGTCATTTACGAGTGAATGTCCTTGTCCCTGAAGCCTTTGAAACATTTCAATGTTTGTTGTGTAGTGGTCCATCATACGCTCTAGTACTGCAATTTCATATTTAATCATAAAAGTAGTCTCTGATGTTAACAAAGGGCCATTGCTGACCCTTTGTAGTTATTGTTTAAACTTAGGCTTCTTTGATTAAGTGACCATAGTTTTTCATAAATTCCGGCCAGTTACTCATCTTACGCAAGTTAGCAGTTACACCGTATTGTACAAACACAAGACGTGTTGCCATAATGATCATCTCTGGATCGAAGTTCTTCATCATGAAGCCCAATACATTGTCCAGCATGCCATCAAATTCTTCTTTGGTAACATCACGACCAATTTGGTCATATACTGCCTTAAGCTCATATGCCATGCTAGTACTCAGTGAGTACATTGCGCTGATCTCTTTTGTTTTAAGCGTAGTAACTTCGCCTTTAAGGATCAGTGTAGGGTTAGGTAGCTTGCTAGCTACAGCACGGTGTGCCTTAAACTTGAGGGCTGTGCCTTCTCCAATTGCTCCTGACACCATGTCAGTGATCTCTTCATCACTAAAGTCTTCAACATCATCTAATAGTTCGCTAACAAAGGCCCAGCTACGTGGTGTAGCAAATGAACGCTCATTGCTGGATGGATCGAAGTTGTACAAATCTGACTTTGAAAAAGTTAAGTAACCCACAACATCAGGACTGATGTCATTGTTAGTGGCCCAAGTTAGCCAATCTTCAAAATCTACACGGATCTCATAGTGTACAAAACGGTTAGCAAGTGGCTTGGGCATACGGTATGTAACACCCTTGTCAGTCTCACGGTTACCTGCGGCAACAATAACTACATTGTCTGGCAACTTGTAAGTACCAACCTTGCGGTTAAGAATCAACTGATAAGCTGCAGCCTGTACAGCAGGAGCACCACCATTAAGTTCATCCAAGAACAAAAAGATTGTGTCATACTTTGCGGCAAACTCTTCTGTTGGCAACTCACTGGGTGCAGCCCACGTCATGTTGTTTTCTTTTGCGTTATAGTATGGGATACCTTTGATGTCAGTTGGTTCCCAAAGTGGCAAACGAACATCAATCAAATAACTGTTTGGGTATTCACTACAAACACCAGCGACAAGATCTGACTTGCCAATCCCTGGAGGACCCCAAATCATCATAGGACGTTTCTTTTTAGCATGATGCTTAACATACTTGCGACATTCACTTAAACGTACTGTGCGACTTTGTGTTTCCGACATTGCCATGTTAAAGGCTCCTTTGATTAACTTATACTTGTATTCTACAGTAAGACGTCTTGCTTGTCAACTACTTTATTACTTAATTCTTCACTTTTTTCTAACATTCTGTAAAGTTCTAGGATTTCATCTGTGCTTGCGCTCATCCGCCCGCCTGTAAATGATCGATACCATTTAGTTGCACTTGCGATAGTTTGTGGATCCGCTAGTTTTTTGCGGGCACTTATAAATTCTTGACTTAGTTGTTCTAACTTAAAATTGACCATTAACTATTCTCCAGATTTTTCAATTACTATTTCACCATCGGATCGTGTAGTGACTTTGATATATCGTTGCTGTTCCAGCATGGATAACGTACCGTCGACACCAAGTTCGAGACCTGTTCGCTTTCCCATATAATGACCAACTGCGGTAAAAATTATCGCTGTTGCCATTAACCATAGTTCCATCATCATTACGCTATCTCCTGTACATTACTTATACTACTATTATAAGGTAACGAGCCAGGATTGTCAAGCAGTTTTTAAATTTTAATTGGAGATACTTGCGATCCAGTTTTCATAACCGCCAACAAGTTTTATGATAACACTGTCATCTTCGCTAAACAATATAATTTGTTTGCTGGACAGATAGTATGGCCACGTCATTTCGCGGTCCAGTGCAAGTATGTGTTTGACTTTAACTTTGATACCTTTTTCGTGAGGATTGGGATAATAGTCAAACTCATTTTTCAGGAGTTCAGATCCTAGTTTAGTAAGCCGCAACCCTTTGCCTTTTGTATTATAGAAAAGGTCACGTGGGCGCATATTGATACCCTTGCCATATGTATCAATAAGATACTTGACTATTTGGTCATGTATCGAAATCGTCTTCGTCAATTACTTCGCCTTGCGTTAGTTTCACCACAGTAAAGTCTTTGCATTTGAACATTTTATTCATACGTTCTGCTAAGTTAAATGCATGACCACTGTTACTAAAGCTGACCTTTTTGTACTTTGGTCCTGGGTAATTTACTAAACTATTGAGGCTTCGCAAGTTGATCGGCGTACCCTGATAAAATACTGCATATATTGCATCTGCTTGCAATATTTGTTCACTACGGTAACTCTCGCTGTTTGTATGTTCAAGAATTATTATTGGTTTTGGTCTAGCCATGTGAGCTCCTACTTTGTCTATATGTATTTATATTAACAACGTAGTTTAAGACCGTTATATTTTGTTCTGTTGCACATATGGCGCATAATAAACATCTAAGTTATTGCCGTTCATAACGAGGCATGACATCTTTTCTATTGATATTGTAATGCTAAATGACCTATTGAGGTTTGGATCTTGATTGGTCCACAGCAACATCTGTCCACTGACTATTTTTCCCTGAGGTGTAAATACTTTTCCGTCACCCAATGCTATTGGATCTTCTTTATATTTTTCTCTGAGTAGATCTATAGTGGATGCTGTTTCACCACATTGGATCATAATTGGTAGTCTAAACACTTGGCGCTTTTCTTCGCCGAATACACTATTGGGAAATAGCAATATTACCGCTAGTGACATTAGTAGTTTCTTCATATCGTTTCCTTTTCATTGCCAAATTGACATCTTCTTCAGATTTAAAAGGACCAATAAACGGATACGATTGCAGTGTCTTTAACCGCGGGCAGTGCGCCGAACTCCATTTGATAGATGGAAAATATATTGCATAGTATCCTGCTGCAAAGTAATTTTTACTTGTGCTTGTCTTAGTATACACAGGAGTATTTTCCTCAGTCCTCACATTAAATACTTCTTCACAGTTAGTAGTATATCCATATACTTCTGCGAAGACACTTTTATTCCTATTTGTATTTACTATTTTAAACTGATTTTTGAACTCTTCTTGCGTATATGTCACACTTTCTTTTGTATCGTTGTTGAAATAAATGTATACTGCATTGTGAAACTTTACAGTACCAACGTTAGTACCATTAAGTTCCACGATCCAGAATTTATCATTGATAATATTTTTAGCTGTAAAGTTATGCATAGCCCGCATTCAAGTAAGTTGCATGGTCAGTTGGGTTCTCACTAATCTTCTGTAAGTCATACTTTCCACAAAATTTCATAAATTTAACGCCAACCTGTCCAGCATTGGGCTTGTTAACTTGTGTTGTAATAACTTCATCCAGTGCCTGTTTAATAGCCTCAGGTTGTTCAGTTAAGTCAATCAACTCTTTGTTACGCAGGTAGTCTTCTAGTACACGATGCTCTACGCCCTCATGATCTGTCCAACGCTGTAACATAAAGTTGTTCCAGTTAAAGCCTTTAGATGCTTTGTCTGCGAATGCTTCTTGTATACCAATCTTGTTCTTAGTGCCTTTTTTACGTACACCAGGGTACGCACTAAAGATGTTATCACTAGTATCTCCACGTACACACTTTTCAAACAACAAGTACTCAGGGTCACCAATTTGCTTTTGCTCTTTAGTCTTCTTGTCAATAACAGGCTTGCCTTTGTCGTTTACAATACCATCTAGCTTAATATGGCAATTAGAGATGCCATTGTACTGTGTAACAGTCTCACTGAGTAACTGATAAAAGTCACTGTCACTACTAATAATAACATGCTCATCATCAGGATGGTTCTGTATCCAACGTGCAATAAAGTCATCTGCTTCACATTGCTTGTGTTGTAATACTGTGCAGTTTGTCTTCTGATCAATAAAGTCTTTAAAGTCATCAAACGCCTGCCAGAATGCACGATCTTCTTCTTGTTCCTGTTCTGTTGCCGCCGCACGTGCCACAGCACGATTTGCTTTATACGGGATATAATGATCCTTGCGCCAACTGCGGCCCTCTAAACAAAACACTACATGGGCGCCGTTAAAGTCACGCCATGCTTTATTAATAGCACTAAACATAATGTGATATGCCATGCCAATCTTAATGTCATTGTCGCCACCACGCACAACATGGCGGGCTCGGAAAAACATATTTGCGGTATCTACTAGTATATAAGTCATTTGTTCCTTATCTCATTTATAAGTTGCATAGCTTCAGGATACTCTCCATCCATTGACTCGACCCAAATGTCGATATCATCAAGCAGTTCCATCTCTAATTGTACAGCATGATGGGCTAGTTTGTCAAATGAATTCTGCTCTAATTCAAAGAAATATTTCTGACTTTGTGGAGTTATCGTGTAACTGTGGCTTACACTCCACATGTTGTTATTCGTTTTCTTGGGCAAACTCATCACTTATAACTCCACGACATAAATCATTAAACCATTGATCAACAACTTCTGATCCTTCACGGCCACTGTATCCTGCGTCATGCAAACTTTGTACAAACGCATCATTCCAGTCTAGCTCAAAGAATCCAGTACTTGGATCTTTGGGGTCTTTCATTGATACATTTATAACCTTGACCCATGGTGTATTATCTATGGTTGCAAGTTCTTTCTCGAGTTTTTGGTCTTTGAGTCTTAGTTTAGCAAATTGTTTTTTTATAAATTTCATACTACCTCCGGGGGCATTGTAAATAGAGTATTAACTCCATCAGTTGTTGGTTTACGTGCAAACACGCACCATTTAATTACTACTTCGTCTGGATAATGTTTATCACAATATTCACGGAAACTGGTGCCTGTTGTATACACATCGTCAACAATTAGTACAGGATCTTTTGGATTGCCTGTTCCGTATTGGTTCATTGCCTCGCCAAATGCTACACCACCACGTGGAATACCTTCTGCACGACAAAACGGACCTGTCTGATAATCCATTACCATACGTGCAAGTCCGTGCCACCATTCTGGGCGGATAGCATCGCATTCAATCTTCCATGCCAGTGGCAGACCTGCGTGACTTGTAAAGTCACCTACTTCAAATAAATTTGCTGTTGTATGATATGGCATTACCAACCAATCCTTTCCCACGGTACATCTTTGTCGCCAAAGTGTCCGTATACACAATTTTCACTATAATTGTAGAAGTTAAATAAGTCAAAGCGATCAATAATACCTTTGGGCGTAAGATCAATCTCATTTTCAATAAATTTAGCAATACTGGCATTGTGCCCGTTGCTGTCTACATAAATGCTAGTGGGCTCTTTAACACCAATAGCATACGACAACTGAATGTTACACCAGTCTGCCATGTTGTCTGCTACTACGTTTTTGGCTAACCAACGTGCTATATATGCGGCACTACGATCTACCTTAGTAGGATCTTTACCACTAAAAGCACCACCCCCATGAGGGGCAAAGCCACCATAAGTGTCAACAATAATTTTACGACCAGTAACTCCTGCGTCACCGTCAGGGCCACCGATAACAAAATTACCAGTAGGATTAAGATGCCAAGTTGTATTGCTATCAACTAAATCTCCTAGTTCTTCCATAGCGGCAAGTTTACAAATGTGTCTTGCTTCTTCTACATTACCTTGGGTATGCTGTGTACTTATCACAACTTGGTCAATTCTCTTAACTATTCCGTCACGACGAGCACCATAGTACTCTACGCTTACTTGTGATTTAGCATCAGGCCCTAGAATACTGCCACGCTTTGTTTTTAAATTCTGTAGTATCTTGTGACTATAATGAATAGGCGCAGGCATCATGCTATGTGTATGATTACATGCATAACCAAACATAAGTCCTTGATCGCCTGCACCAAAGTCATCTGTGCCCAGTGCGATGTCGCCACTTTGTGAATGGATCTCATTGTAGATGTTTAAGTTATCCCAATGGAACCCGTCTTGCTCGTAACCAATCTCTCGAACTTTATCACGTATGATATCTTTTACATTGTCAACATTAAAGTTTTTTACTTCACCTGCTACTGTAACATGGTTAGTTGTTACCAATGTCTCAATTGCGACACGTGTGGTTTCATCGCCGTTCTTTAGTCCTGCGTCTACAAGTGCATCACTAATCTGATCTGCTACTTTATCAGGATGCCCGTCACTTACGCTTTCGCTTGTGAAAATGTAGTTCATATTAATCCTTTTTTTCTTAGTTCTTCGTCTAAGTTTTTAACTGGTGCCTTCATTGCTCGCTCATGTTGTGCGTTCTTATACTCTCTAAGTTCCCCAGGCATTTC
>TARA_B110000902_G_scaffold97943_1_pt1 | contig 11111 bp, 19 predicted proteins | sample TARA_B110000902 | Tara Oceans TARA_B110000902 (sample SAMEA4398009) | marine metagenome | biome: Polar Biome; feature: [SRF] surface water layer (ENVO:00010504); material: water (ENVO:00002006), including particulate matter (ENVO:01000060) such as... | depth 5 m | reverse complement strand
TCATTATTGAGATCAATTCTTGGTCAGTCATTACGACTCCCCCCATTCAATTCCTGCAATTTGCAAGTCACGGCGCACAGTGGCTTCCGACACGCCAAGCCTGCGCGCGGCCTCTGCGCGCGGGATGCCCATCTGCGACAGATCCCCCAACTTCGTGCGGCGAAGTCTTGCCCTGTCGTGCTGCGGCGACGTGGCATACATCAGTCTGACGCGCAGGACTTTTATGTCGGTCCTGATGGTCGAAACCGCGACCCCAAGGGTTGACGCTACCTCGTACAGCGTGAGCCTCTTTTCCTCGGCATGTCGTTTAACCTCTGCCCTGCGGCGGGCCGTGTTCTGCTCGCGTATTTCCTTGGCCATCTCAGCCGTAACGGCTGCGCTGGCTGGGTTTGGTGTCCGATGGCATTCGAGCGCTTCCCGCAGCATATCCTCGCCGAGGCGCTCCTCGGCAAGCTCATATAGCGTCACGGCTTTAGGTATGGCTCGAGAAGCTGCAGCAAGGCTTGTTGCTCTTCGAGTTGCTGCTTCAGATTGTCCCGACCCAGCGCACTGGTCCGCGCCATCATTATGCTGTTTACCCTCATCAGGCGATTCAAGATTATCTGCGGTTGTTCTGACACTTTTAAATTCTCCATGATTTAGCATTCCTACTTCTCCACTAATTCGGTTCATCCCGTACACTCCCCATCATTTTGCTGGCAAAGTGCGCCGTCGGTGTCAAAAATCCAATCACCTTGGCGCTTCACCATGCTCGTCAATTCATCGCGTGAATAGTTGTTGCGGAATAGATGTCCGCTGGCATCTTCCTGCTGCTGCCACCATGCCGCCCGCTCCGGATGCAGTCGTGTCAACGCAGCCAGTGAAGCCTCCGACTTCAGAAAGCATCCGTCGCAATTGCCGAAGCCAGCTTCAATTTTCAAGTCAAACGGCATCTTTTGCCAGAAGCTGTTGACCATAACCTTGGTCACGTCCTCAAGCGGGAACCAGCGCTCGACGCGCTTGTCCGGCGACGACTTCTTCCTGTGTGCCTCGTCAGCCCTGATGCCTAGAGCATTGCGCCACTGCTTCCAGCCTAGTGACATCAGGTAGCGCCGCGCTGGCAGGATCTTCAGATGCTCGGTGCAGAACCTTTGTGCTTGATTCGGAACGGCGCTTTTTCTCACAATGAGGTCAGAAAATGGTTTGCCGTCACGGCTTGCCGAATTGTGCGAAACAACATTAAAGATCGGCTGGCCCGCGATGCGATCCGCGTCTTCGACCCAAGTGATTGGCACATCCCAGCGGTTGCTGCACTCTTGAACGAAGTCCAGAGTCTCCGGCATCTCTCGGCCAGTGTTCGAGAACACGACCTGTACCCGATCAGTGTCAAGGACACCGTTCACCGCAAGTATCTGGTGCAGCATATATGCGCTAGTCCTGCCTCCACTAAAGCTGATTTGTATTTTGCCAGACGGCAACGTGTAGCCCCTCATCCTATTCGCCCTCCATGATTTAGCATAATTCATATAACTCCTCTGAGCAGTTCGGGCAGGTTTGTTTTGCGATGGCTTTAGGATCGAACGTCCCGCTGATCGTCTCATCGCAGTGGGGGCAACACATATCTGCCTCCGGTTGGGCCGCCTCGTATCGTTCTTGTGCTTCAAGTTCGCGATTGATTGCGTCTGTGTTTCCATCAGTGTCCATTTATTCATCCTCCATTTGCTCTATTTGGCCGTTTCCGCCACACTCTTCGCATTCCAATACAACTTCCTCAAAATCTCCGAAGTCGTTCTGGGATGACATCGGGCAAAACACTTCGAACGTTGCTTCGCCTGTGCCATCGCATTCTGGGCAGTCGATCATATCACTAACCGAAACTTGCCTTGGCATTTATAATGGACCTTCCTTGGGTGAGGGTTTGGTGGTCGGTTTTGGTCTCCATTGCCATGCGTCTTCACCTTTGTCGGCGCTGGCTTGATCGCTGCGTCATACAGTTCCTTGGACGTGTGGCTGTCTGCTTTCTTAGAAGTGGCCATCGTTATTCCCCCACAAAGTCGCTGGCGCTGGGCGCGTACAAAATAAATGATGGCCGCGTCTGGTCGGCACGGTGAAACACGGCGGCACGCGCAATTCGGTTTGCATTAAAGTGTCGCTGTGCCGAATTTAACGCAGTCTTTTGGTCTACACCAGCGGCGGATGCTATTTCTGCCGACGTGGCATATCCCCCGGATGAAATAAAGCTAAGGACTGCGTCGTCCAAATCGTCACGCGCCTGTGTGACGGTATCTATAGCCTGCTTTACTGTGAGTTCAGGTTGCGGCGCTGGTTCCACCTGATCTTCAGCGGGCAGTAACTTCACAACCTGCCACGGTGTGCTCTCTGACTTATCCGCAAAGTTAGGGGAGATAATGACGCTGATTGTATCTCCAGCGTTCAGATTTTGGTTTAAGGCAATTGGCGCTGGGATGAAGCACTGTTCTGGCCGATTATCGGCGTTCCAGACGCAGCCAAACCCAAAGCCGTGGTCGTGCATGTGTGTGATTAAAACTTTATTGATCATTTTGTATTCTTTCTGAAAGATAAATTTAACATCGTGTCGTTGAGAGAATTACGAGGTCGCCTATGGTCGTGATTTTGGTCGCAGTGAACACCCCACTTCAAGAATGCATCGGCCATCGGTGTAAAAGACGTGCGAGCCAATTTTGCCCACGACAGTCAGGCCATGCCGCCAAATCGGTGACACGTTGATCGTGTGGTAGTGTGTGGCGTGAACCATAGCTGGCCCAACCATCGCCTCGGCAGCTACGGCCTGCGCAGTGACCCATGCAGCGCCTGTGGGGGCCTCTGGTTGGCCGTCGCACATGAAGCTGAACTGGCAGTCCCAAGCCTTGCTGCCACGGTCTTCTGCGACAACTGCGCAAACCGTGTCAGGGTATGATGGGTGATAGGTGCGGGCCATGATGACGTCAGCCACGGCACGTTGGCCGTCGATCGGCTCCGAGCGGGCTTCGTAATATACGGCGAGGGCTAGGCATGTTGCGGCAATCATTTTGTTTTCCTTTGTTTTCAGTTTCTACAGCCCTTCTATAATGTGAGAAAGGTATATGCAAGCACTTGTTTGGGGTTGTAATGGTATTTTTTTGGTGTATTGGTATCAGTGCAACCAAAGGAGGTCCAGATGGATCACAAACAGACAATATCATTTACGCTGGCCCAAAAGGCGGCAATCGACATTGCGGCCAAGCGTGCAGGTTTATCGTTCACGGCGTTCGTGCGCAGTTCCAGCATATCCAAGGCCGCTGACGCAGGGGTTGAAGTCCAGCAGCCACAGGCCGACTAATGGTTAACGGCAGGAATAAGGGCGCGGCGTATGAGCGAACAACGGCGCAGGAATTGTATAATGAACTCGGCATAAAGTTTAAGCGTGACCTAGAACAGTACCGCGCTGGCGCTCACGCAGACTTAATTGCGGACGATCCGAACTTTCCGTTCACGCTAGAGTTGAAGCGATATGCAAGCGGACCTGTCGGCGGGTCGCCATCGTGGTGGAAACAGGTCGAAGTCGCGGCGGAACGTGAGGGCAAAATACCGTGCCTGATCTACAAATATGACCGCGCAAAGGACCGCTGTGTGATACCGTTATCTGCTGTCCTGCCCGACGGCGAAGGTTTAATCGAAACAGACTTCGAGACGTTCTGTTTTATAGTTAGGGAGTTAATGGCATGACACTTATCACAGCCGACGAACTGTCAAATGCTCAATACCATGCAACCGACGCCATTAGCTCGTCAGACGTCAAGATGGTGCATTCAAAGTCGCTGGCACACTGGAAGGCCAAGGTTTACAAATCCAGCGTGACCTTCGACTTGGGGACTTGTGTGCATTCGATGTGCCTAGAAGACGGCAAAGACATGCTGCGCGGTCCAGAAACCCGCCGGGGCAAGGCTTGGTCTGAGATGTATGAGGCCGCGCAGATCGACGGCAAGACACTGTTGACGTCAGGTGACTATGACCTAGCCCGCAATGTGGCCGACAGCGTGTTGTTCCACCCAGTCGGGCAGCGGATGGCGGGGCCGACCACGATCAACGAGGCCAGCTTCTTCTCGACAGATCCCGAAACTGGCATGTCGATCAAGTGCCGACCAGATTCATACTGGGAAGACGGCGGGGTGGTTTACGACATCAAAACTTGTCAGGGCGCGGATCCACGGACGGTCTCGAAAGACGTGATGACGTACTCCTATCACGTTCAGGCCGCCTTCTATCTTCACACTTTGACTTGGGCGGGATATGACGCACGGCGCTTCGCCTTCGTAAATGTGGAAAAGACAGCTCCCTACGCGGTTAGCGTGAACGAGCTTTCACCCGAATTTTTGGCATACGGTCACGACATAATGATCAAGACCCTTGCCAAGATAAAAGAAGCCAACGATGTTGGGGTTTTCCCGACAGGCTTCTCAGATGACATCAACGTCATCGACCTACCGCGATGGTTGCAGCAAGACGCAGCCGATTTTAACTCTTAAAGGAGAGACCAAATGTCTAATGACTTCAAGCCAGTAATGATCCGCAACGTGGAATTCAAGTTTCCTCGCCTTCACGCAACTTTTAAGTTCAACACAGCCGAGAAGCGGAGCGAGGAGTGTCCGCCACGGGCGCAGGGTGCCGCGTACAGCATCGGGTGGACGATGAGCGCAGACGAGGCACGCACGCTGCATAATGAGTTGAAGGACCATTATAACAGTTGCGCCACCAAAACACCCTTCACCAAGGTCTTCGGCATGCGAAAATTGGACGACGGCAGCGTTGAATTTCGTGCCAAGCGAAATGGTTGCAATGCGCAGGGTGAGGAAAACAAGAAGCCAAACGTGATCGGCGGCGACAAGCAGCCACTGGCCGACACTGCCATCTGGGGTGGCTCTAAGGGTTCACTTCGGGTTACGGCTTTCCCGGTAACCGACCCAGACGGCAATGGCGGCATCAGCCTGCTGATCGATACAGTGCAAGTTACCCACGCGGTTTACGGCGGGGCGTCATTGGATGATTTCGATGATGTGGCGACAACCATGTCAGGCGGCGAAAACAAATCGCTGGATGATTTTGGCCCAGCCACTGCGGCAGACCCATTTGCAGACATCAAGGCACCAACGATGTCGAATGATCTGGGAGATGAAATCCCATTTTGATCCTAAAATAAGCAAGCGCGGCGGGTGTGGGAACCTGCCGCGCTTTTAAGGAGAGAACCCACCAATGCAGTCAGAAGGATACTCAACGTGAGCCTAACAAAAACAAGCAACGTAAACAAGCAAATGATGCTCACTGCGAACGGTGCGTTTGACACACGCATTGGCAGCGGCGGAACCTATGACGGGCTTAGCCTGAAGGCGATTGCCGACTTGGTTGACCAACCGCAGGCACGCGAGAAGGCAGACGCCAGCTTTGTCATACCTAGCACATACCGAGAACACGACGCACGCAGCCATGACGCACAGCGAGCGAATGGCGAATATCACATGTTGGCGGTCGACGTCGACGAGGGCAGCCCATCAATCGGGGACTTACAGGCAGCGGTCAGTAAGGTCACGGGCGATGCGGCGGCACTGATATATTCATCTGCGAGCGCGAGCGCGGCCAACAAAAAATGGCGCGTGCTTATACCGCTGGCCGCGCCTGTGAGCGGCGCACAATACGCTGACATGCAGCTAGCAATGTTCGACATGATGCGGGCCGAGGGTATCAGCCCAGACCCTGCCTTGGCGCGCACTGGTCAGCCGATCTACCTGCCGAATGTGCCAGCGGGGAAGCGCGGCGACAATGGCGAACCATTGTTTTACGAAAGTGCAAAGCATCGCGGCACGGGCTACATGCGGATCGAGGGCAGCAGGATTGAGGCTAGCGCAAACTTCCGCAAGAAAAATGAGGAGATGGCAGCCAGACGCGCCGACCTTGAGCGCGCGCGGCGACAGGAGGCCCGCGAGGCCAAGCGCAGTGCGGACGACGTCGACCCCGTGCAGGAATTCAACGACAGGCACACAATTGCAGACCTATTCGCGCAGTATGGCTACAATCAACTCGGCGCGAGCAAGTCATATGCCAGCCCAATGCAGACGTCAGGCTCGCACGCCACCAAAGACTTCGGCACGCACTGGGTCAGCCTGTCAGGCAGCGACGCAGCCGCAGGCATCGGTCAGTCAAAGACCGGGGACATCACGATGGCTTGGGGCGACGCATTTGACCTGTATTGTTATTTTGAGCATCAGGCCGACATGACGGCTGCGGTGCGCACTTACGCGGGTGAGCTAAAGCCGTCGCCATTCGAGGGGGTCAATCAGCAAATACCTGATCCACAGGAGGGCGCACTGGACGACTTCGAGTACATTCCCGACCCCACACCCCAAAATGAGGCTAGCGAGCCTGAGAGTGGCCTTGCAGAACCTGTGGTGGCTGAATGGCCAACTCCGATAGCCGCGTTTAACGAGGCGGACCTGCCCAAACGGCGCTGGATTTACGGAAACCAGTATATTCGCGGATTTGTCACGGTCACGGCGTCGGCTGGCGGCGTCGGCAAGACTTCGCTGGCAATCGTGGAGGCGTTGGCCATTGTGACGGGTCGCGAGTTGCTGGGCGAGCCTGTCAGGGAGCGCACGTCAGTCTGGATCATCAACCTAGAGGATGACGGCGGCGAGATGCGCCTGCGGGTGGCGGCGGCAATGAAGCATTACGGGATTTCGCATGCAGACATCAGTGCGGGCGAGTATCGGCTGTACATGGACGCGGAGGACACCATACAAATCACGATGGCTATGGAGACCCGTGAGGGATTAGTTGAAAATACGCAGCTTCTGGCTCACATGCGTAGAAAAATCATCGAACGCAAGGTCGGCCTAGTCCTGATGGACCCATTTGTATCGACGCACGCTGTCAACGAAAACAGTAACCCACATATTCAAGCTGTGGTTGCAATGATGCGGAAGTTGACGCGGGAATGCGGCTGCGGGCTGGATGTCGTACACCACCTGCGCAAGGGCAGCCCAAACGAGGACGCGACCATTGACAGCGTTCGAGGTGCTGGCGCGCTAATCGGGGCTGCGCGGTGTGCTAGGGTCATCAATAAGATTTCCAAGGAAGACGCAATCGAGATGGGTGTGCCTGAGAACCAATCTCTCGGCCTATTCCGCGTCGACGCTGGCAAAAACAACCTGAGCAAGCCGACGGAGACGTCGATATACCGCCGATTGGTGTCCGTGCAGCTTGATAACGGCGAAAATATCGGCGTGGCTACGGCGTACACTCTGCCAGACATGTGGGACGGCATGACGACGCCAGTGGTCAACGCAATCCTGACCGAAATCGACAAGGGTATTGACGGCGAGCGGTTCAGCATCAGGCCGCAGGATAAGAATAGGTGGGTTGGGACGGTCATCACGGGCTGGATGTTCGACAAGGCGGACCACACCAAGACGCGCAGCATGGCGACACAGATCATTCAGAAGTGGATGGAAAACGATCTGCTGGAAACAATCGAATACAAGTCAGAGAGCCAGCGTAAGATGCGCATGGGAGTACAGGCAGTCGGCAGGGTGGGCGAAGTTCGGTAAAAGTTTTCACTTATTTGCATTATAGTCTTGACTTATAGGGCCAGATGTCCTGACTGTAGCCTATGGGCAACGATGCCCACATATATGGAGACTACAAAATGACAGGTAAAGCAGGACAAAACATGGTTAAGAGGCGGGAGGCAAACGAATTCCTCATATGGCGCGCGGGAACATCAGTTAATTGGGACTGCTACGCGACCGAGATAGCCGATGATCTGGGCATGTCGCCAGTTACAGTTACCAATGCGTGCCTGCGCAGGGGTTGGCAACTGCTGGATGGCAGGGCGGGCCGAGCAGGTAAGGACAACATTCAGGATGTTGTGGCGCAGATGAGGGGTGCCCGCACATGACGCCAGAGGAATTCAGGCACGCGCGACGCGGCTTGATGTTCAGTCAGCAGGCGCTGGCCGACGAGTGGGGCATGGGCGAGAACGGTGGGCGTACTATACGGCGCTGGGAGGGTGGGGAGCGACCGATCAACCCGGTGGCGGCCTACGCGATGCACTTGATGAATTTACTGAGCAAGAAGGAGAGATGATATGGACGCGAGAAGCAGCATGCGACAGTGGACTGGCGACTGGCAGGAATGCTACCACCACTGGAATGACGAGACACAGGTCAGCAACGTGGAGACATTCGGCGGCGTGGCAAGCTGGCTGGATGATATGAACCACGGTGAGGTTGGCTTGTATTGGCCGAACTTCGCGGCGGCTCCTTGGCACCTGCAGTGCAGCGTGCGCGTCAACGGGGAGATGACTAAGCTGAACTTCTGGCCTCACAAGGCTAAGGCGCAGGTGGACTATCAGAAGGTCGCGGTTGGCTGGCGCGAAATCAATCGGCTGATAGCGTCAATCTACTTTCCAGATGAGGAGGAGGACATTGATGTGCTGGAATAAGGCTAAAATGTGGGGTGATTCGGGAACTCGCAAACCCCTTATTCGTATGGTGCGCCAGTCATTTCGCTGAATTTCTTCCAGAAATTTACACCTAGCGGCGCACCTTGTCAATAGCAGGTCTAAATAGAGTTCACTACATGAACACTCTATACTTTAGACGACCAGCAGCGCCAGTGACGCATGCCCTACGGGACAGCATCACAGTCGCGGCAGATCGTCAGGCTGGCTTGGTTGGGTTGGTTAGGTCGGTTGTCATAGTTTTACAGAAGGATGAGCAGGTCGATGGTTGTTAAGAAGAAGGCCGCCCCAAAGTCAGCGGCAGCGAAAAAGGCGATGGCCGAGCGAGGCACGTTCAGGCAGGAGGCAGAGATGGCGGCGTACAGTCATCTCGTGCATACGGCGGTTAAACCATACGTGGCGGCCAGTGAGAGATCCGTCAGCGTGTGGGGCGACACATTGGTTGGCTTCGTGCCGCCGACGTTCGCAGTGCGCCATCAGGAACTGAAGGAGATGCTGGACGTGGCCATGCGAGAGGGTCAGCATGTGGAGGCACAGAAGCACGCGCAGAGCTTGATTAAGGCGCTTGAGGTCATGGATCAGCGGGCGAGAGATGACGGGCATCAGCCGCCAGTGGTCGATGGTTATCTGTGCAGGCATGGAGACAGCGTCTACTGCTTCCTTGCTAGCGGTTCACTGCGTGAGGTGCGGCAGGCGCATCCTAAATGGCTGGTGTATCACGTCAGCGACGTGTGTGCAGTGCTGGCAGGCAGGTTCGCCGAGATGATGGCGGAGGTTGCCAACAACTTTCCCGACGCACGTGTGGCTAAGTTCACGCCTGCAACGTCGCTCGAAGATGACATTGACTTTGCCTGACGCTTGATTATGGTGGGCGTGCGGGTTGCTTATCCTCCCTTTGCTTAACTCGTGTCTCCCTCGGCCTAACAAGGTCAACTTGGCTGGCCTTCGGGCTGGCCTTTTTTTATGGAGCTAAACATGGACGACACATTCAGGCTGGAAGTTGTGCTGCGGTTAGTATGCGTGGAGTCAGAGGCCGCTGATGATGAGATGGAGGCGCTGTCAGAATACGTCAGTGAGCGCATGGCATGTGGCATTGGGGTAGGCGCAATCATGCAATCACTGGCCGAGGTATTGATAGGGCTGGATGAGATGATTGCCGAAAGCATGACATCGACGTTGCATTAGGTGTCGGCTGTCGTTAGGTTGCGGTATGCAGTAGCTGTCGGTGATGTCATGGTCGATGACATTGGTTGTGCTGGATGAAGCACACCGACAACGAGGCACGAGCCTGACCGCGTACACATCAGCCCAGATACCGTCAATACTGTGCGCGCATCAGCTAAGTCATTGATATCATTGGATTCACAAGTTAACATAATAGTGGTTATGCGGCATTCGCTACCCTAGGTTGCCGATCTGCTACCTTGGGCCGTCGAAATGCCCCCCCGGGCCAACGATTCTCGGCGGGGTGTGCTTGTATAATCTCCCGCACACACGACAGCCAAATTTGTTTGCCACCCCACCCCCTTGCTTTTTGGTATGCAAACCATGTAAAAATTTAAAAAAAATTGGAGTTCACATGGCGGGCAGAGCTTTACGAAGACGCATCCTTGCAGACATTGAGAAGCGCGGCGGGGCTGAGTTTCTTTATGATGAGATTGCGTCGGGCAAAACGATGACACAGCTTGCCGTTGAATACGGGTGTTCACGTCAGTATCTCAGCACGTCGGTCAATACGGTCCCAGAATACGTTGCTATCTTGGGCAAGGCTCGTGGCGATGCTGCTGATGCGCTGGTCGATCAGGGCTTGGACATGGTCGACGCGCTGGACGGGCTGAGTACGTCTGCCGAGATTGCTGCCACACGCGAGAAGGTCCAGTGGCGTAAATTCATGGCCGGCTCGTACAATCAGGATCGCTACGGCAATCGACCCCAGACCAACGTGACCATATCTGTGAGTGACATGCACCTCGACGCGCTGCGTAAGGTCAATTCAGATATTGCCGCGATTGATGCTGAAGATCGACAGCGTGAGGTCCTGACCATTGATGCTGATTTTGAGGATGTGACGGATGACTGAAGCCAACCCCCTAGAAGAGTTTGTGCTGCGTTACCGCGACGACCCTGTTTTGTTTGTGACTGAGGTGCTTGGCGCGAAGCCTTACGACTATCAGGCTGAGTTCCTGACTGCGCTGGCCAATGGTGAGCGTAAGATGTCTGTGCGGTCTGGGCATGGTACTGGCAAGTCCACGACGGCTTCTTGGGCGATGCTTTGGTATGTTTTGCTGCGTTTCCCGAATAAGGTCGTTGTGACCGCGCCGACCTCTGGCCAGTTATTTGATGCTTTGTTTGCCGAGTTGAAGCGATGGATTAACGAGTTGCCCGACCAGTTGAAGGTTTTGCTGACGGTCAAGTCTGACCGCGTTGAGCTATCTGCGGCACCTGCCGAGGCATTTATTTCGGCACGTACATCCCGCGCTGAAACGCCAGAGGCATTGGCTGGTGTTCACTCCGAGAATGTCCTGTTGGTTGTTGATGAGGCTTCTGGTGTGCCTGAGAAGGTATTTGAGGCCGCCGCTGGTTCGATGTCTGGCCACGCCGCAACTACGATTTTGCTTTC
>TARA_B110000902_G_scaffold267306_2_pt1 | contig 11116 bp, 8 predicted proteins | sample TARA_B110000902 | Tara Oceans TARA_B110000902 (sample SAMEA4398009) | marine metagenome | biome: Polar Biome; feature: [SRF] surface water layer (ENVO:00010504); material: water (ENVO:00002006), including particulate matter (ENVO:01000060) such as... | depth 5 m | reverse complement strand
CCATCGGTCTCGGCGAAGATTGGTTAGCGGTGATAAAAATTGGCTACTTAAATATCCATGGGCGCTATGAACTTGCACGCCCGTAAAACCCGCCCGTTTAACCAGTTCTGCGCTGGTGGCAAATCGGGTAATAACATCATTAATATCCTCTTCTGTCATCTCTTTTGGTTGACCAAAGTTCCCCCCGAGATTGAGTTGTACCGCCGATGGAGCCAGCGGTTTACCATTTACCATGCGGCTACATTGTCGTCCTGGATGATTGAGCTGAACCCAAAACTGATTGCCAGCAGTAGTCCCTGCTGCTGCAAGTTCGGTAAATAAGGACAATTTTTTATCGTCTTCCAATACCATATTGCCACCGCGTTCTAAGTAGCGCCGGTCTACCATTATATTGCCGCTAAACAACAAGCCAGCGCCACCTACTGACCATGTTTTGTAAAGGGTATTTAGTTCCGGAGTGGGATTATCATCGGCATCAGCCAAGCCTTCGGTCATGGCTGCTTTACATATTCTGTTGGGTAAAACTGCGCCGCAAGGTAGAGTAAAAGGCTGAGATACTTGCATAAATTAATCCGAATTAAGACATTTCTTGGTGAATGCCAACCTTATCGAAGGTATAGTTAATGTCAATGTTTTAGCGGCTTTGGGTCGTTCAAACAGCCCTATATTAATTTACTCTAATGTTTTTTGAATGCTGATACTTAATAACACGCCACAATTTACTCATTGGTACTGTAACGAATTTACGGCCAGACAGATTAGCGTCGTTATTTGTCGTTTAGATCAGCTGGATATGCATCTATCTGGCAATAAAATTTATAAGTTATTTGCCAATATCACCATAGCCAAGAATCAGGGATTTAACACAATACTTAGTTTTGGCGGTATGTGGTCTAACCATTTGTATGCATTGGCACAAGCTGGTAAGCGCTATGGGCTCAATACTATTGGCATAGTGAGAGGGCATCAGGGACAGACCACACCAATGCTGGCAGATGCTATCGCCTGTGGTATGGCGATACATTTTGTCGCTCCCAGCGAATATAAGCTCAAAGACAGTGCAGAGTTTATGTCTAATCTAAGGGCAAAACATGGAGAGTTTTATGCTATCCCAGAAGGCGGCGCTAATCAGCTTGGCGTAAGCGGTTGTCAGTTAATTGGTCAGCAGATTGAGCAGTCAGTACATAGTGACGCTGAGTTTGTTGCGCTGGCAGTTGGCACCGGTACAACTACAGCAGGTCTTTGCTGTAGCTTATCGATAAATAAAACGGTTATCGGTGTGGTCGTGCTTAAAGCTATGGCAGATTTAAACAGCGATATCGCCGAATTTATAAGCCAGCAGAACACTGAAAGCGTTGCTAAGCTTGAGTTAGAGCATAATTATCATTTTGGTGGATACGCGAAAATAACCACCGAGTTGGCTGAATTTGTAACCGACTTCAACCGTAACAATAGCTTTGCAATTGAGCCGATATATACTGGCAAAGCGTTTTACGCGATATGGGATAAAATTCGTCGTGGAAAAATACCGTCCGGTAGTAAAGTTGTGCTGCTGCACACCGGTGGCATGCAGGGTGCTAGAGGAACTGTCGCCAAAGTCGAGAGGTTATTGACAGCTAATACTCTCTAGCTAAAAAATGACGTAGTCTCATCGCTCACGGCTCGCTATAATGTCCGGCTTAGCCCTTAATCATAAGATTACTTTATGAGTATATTTAAAAGCGTTGGAGTTGTTGGCCGTTTGGGCAATGATCGAGTGATTGAGTCAGTCGAAGTTCTATTGGCGACAATTTCCAAACGTCAGCTCAATATATTGCTGCATGAAGAGATCGCATCTCAATTGCCAGCGCATAACTTCGATGTTGGTGGCAGCGACGATATTGGCAAGCGCTGCGATCTGGTTATTGTTGTCGGCGGTGACGGTAGTTTACTCAGTGCGGCTCGTGATTTAGCCCATCATGATGTTGCTATATTAGGCATTAATCGAGGTAAATTAGGTTTTTTAACTGACATCAAGCCGGACCAAGTTGAAAGTAAAGTTAATGAAGTCTTAGACGGTCAATATTCAGTAGAGCAAAGGTTTTTGTTAGATATTAGCGTTAGTCGAGATGGTGAAATCATCGGTAAATCTCACGCCTTAAACGATGTGGTGGTTAATTCTGGTCGCAGTGCCCGGATGATCGATTTTGATTTATATATGAATGATGATTTTGTCTACAGTCAAGACTCCGATGGTTTAATCGTGTCGACACCGACTGGTTCAACGGCTTACGCTCTGTCGGGTGGTGGGCCAATTATGCATCCTGATTTAGACGCGATTGTATTAGTGCCAATGTTTCCACATACCCTTAGTGCTCGGCCCATTGTTGTTGGTGGTAATACAGAAATAAAAATTATTATTGGCGATTGTCATCCTTATATAAGTTGTGATGGCCAAGTGCATTTAAATGCAGCCCCGAAAGACGTTGTTACCATTACTAAAAAACCGCATAAGCTTAAATTAGTCCATCCTTTAGATCATAGTTTTTATGCTGCTTGCAGAACAAAGCTAGGCTGGAGTGGGCGGTTAACAGAATCCACAGCCTAATGGAATTGACAGTTTACATTGCATTGCCATTATCGGCAGATTTGGCGGCGTTTAGCCAGCACTTACGCCAACAACAAATTATTCATAGAATTGTTGAGCATAATGATGAACTTCAGTTATGGGCACAAAATGCAGCGACACTAACCCAGATTAGTCAATTGTATAAAGAGTTTGTCGATGCCGGTGAAGTAGTACAAGCTGTTCAGAGTGACGGAAACCCTGCTAATTATCTTGCTGCGGGACTAGGTTATTTATTGTTATTTCCAGTTACTATCGGCTCGATCTTATTGAGTATCATAGTGGCTTTATTTTCTTGGTATATTTCTGATAGTCTATTGCATTTATTTTTGTTTCAAGACGTGACTTTCGTTAACGGCCGCATAGTTTTTTTAGAAGCAAGTCTGCCTTGGGTGGGTGGTCAATACTGGCGTTTTATTACGCCTGCTTTTTTGCACTTTGGTTGGCTACATTTGGTATTTAATAGTTTATGGATGTGGGAATTTGGTCGCAGTATTGAACAACATCAAGGTCATCTGCGCATATTGTTATTGTTATTGGTTGTTGGCATAGTTTCTAATGTCGCCCAGTTTTTATGGGCAGGGTCTGCCTTGTTTGGTGGTTTGTCTGGAGTGATATATGGTTTTGCCGGTTATTGTTGGCTGTGGTCAAAGCTGGTGCCTGCGCAGCGTTTTAGTATGCCCGATAGCTTATTTTATGCATTAGTCGCAATCATGCTGATTATGATGACAGGTGTTTTTGGTACGCTGGGCTTGGGTGAAATTGCCAATACAGCGCATTTTATTGGCTTAGTGTCTGGCTTAGTCTGTGCGCTGTTTTTTGCGTTGCTCAGGCCCAGACAATCTCAGGAGTAGATATGGAGTTAGATGAATTAATTAGCAAAATGACACCAGCAGTGCATGAGAATTTGCGTCGCGCGGTCGAGCTAGGTAAGTGGAATGACGGCACGCCGCTAACTCAGCAGCAAAAAGAACATAGTTTGGAAGCTGTTATTGCTTACGAAAAAAAGCATCTGTCTGAGCAAGACAAAGTAGGTTATATCGACCGTGGTAAAAAAACCAAAACTGATATCTGTGATGATCCGCAACCACTCAAATTGCCAGAATAATAATACTTATTTACTCTAGGAGAAAAATTTGCAGCTTGTAGCCAGCGGCCAACTAAAAAAAATGGTGGTTCAACACAGCGACCCAGTCGCTTATAAGCTACCTATCGGTAACGCTATGGTAGATATGAATGCCTTAGTGGGTAAGAGTATCCGTTTAATTACCGACGGCGCTATAAGTTGTAGTCATTGCGGACGAAGAACAAACAAGAGCTTTGCACAAGGTTATTGTTATCCATGTTTTACTACTTTGGCGCAATGTGACAGCTGTATAATGAGCCCGGAGAAATGTCACTACTACCAGGGAACTTGTCGCGAGCCTAGCTGGGGCGAACAGTTTTGTTTTCAAGATCATTTTGTTTATTTGGCAAATTCTTCAGGTGTCAAAGTAGGGATAACCAGAGGCACCCAGATTCCTACTAGATGGATCGATCAGGGTGCGATTCAAGCGTTGCCAATTGTGCGGGTTCAAAGTCGGCTCCAGTCTGGTTTGTTAGAGGTAGTGCTTAAAAATCATGTGGCCGATAAAACTAACTGGCGCACCATGTTAAAAGGCGAAGTTGACGATATTGATCTTATTGCTCGCTGGGCTGAGTTAAGGGAGGAGATTACACCTGAGCTTAATGCGCTAATTGAACAACATGGCATCAATGCTTTTCAGGTGCTAGACAATCCAAGGCAGGAACGCTTTAACTACCCAGTCGATGAGTATCCAGTCAAAGTTACTAGCTTGAATTTTGATAAAACACCCACCATTGAAGGGGTACTAAAAGGGATTAAGGGTCAATACCTCATCTTAGATAGCGGCGTGTTAAATATTCGTAAATTTGGCTCTTACCATGCTGTGTTGTTTGCCTAAAAAATAGTTTGCCTAAATAATAATTTGCTTAAAATATATTCGGAGATTAGTAATGAAAGATGCCCAACCAGGCACAGTGTACTTAAAAGATTATCGTCCTTCAGATTATCTTATCGATACTACCGATCTACATTTCTTACTTGAGGACGAATACACTATTGTTACCAGTAAACTGACCATGCGCCGCAACCCTGTAGTCGCTGATCTTGATATGCCGTTGCAGTTAGACGGTCAGGAACTTGAGTTGATGTCTGTAGCGGTTGACGGTAAGGACTTAAATATTGATGAATACAGTGTTGATGATGAACAGCTGGTTATTCATACCGTGCCACAGCAGTTTGTGCTGAGTATCGTCACTCGTATATATCCATCGAAAAATACTGCGCTAGAAGGCTTATATCGCAGTCGAACTATGTATTGTACTCAATGTGAGGCACAAGGGTTTAGGCGTATTACCTATTACTTAGATCGCCCTGATGTGATGTCACGTTTTACTACAACCATAGATGCCAGTGTTGACAAGTTCCCTGTGTTGTTGTCTAACGGTAACAACATTGCCAATGGTGAATCTGGCGAAGGGCGACATTGGGTACGCTGGGAGGATCCGTTTCCTAAGCCATGTTATTTGTTTGCCTTAGTCGCTGGTGATTTGGCACGAGTTGACGACAGTTTTAAAACTATGTCTGGGCGTAATATTGGCTTACAAATTTTTGTCGAAAGCAAAGATTTAGATAAGTGCAATCATGCAATGAATTCATTAAAGAGAGCCATGAAATGGGATGAAGAAGTATATGGACGTGAATATGATTTAGATATTTTTATGATTGTTGCCGTTGATGACTTTAATATGGGCGCCATGGAAAATAAGGGCCTTAATATATTTAATACCTCTTGTGTGTTGGCTAAAGCTGAGACGACAACCGATGCTGGTTTTCAACGAGTGGAAGGGATTGTAGCTCACGAGTATTTTCATAACTGGTCGGGTAATCGAGTTACTTGTCGCGATTGGTTTCAGCTTAGCTTAAAAGAAGGCTTTACAGTTTTTAGAGACTCAGAATACTCTGCCGATATTGGCTCAAGAACGGTTAAGCGGGTGGAAGATGTCACCTTATTGCGAACGGCGCAATTCGCCGAGGATGCTGGGCCAATGGCGCATCCAATTCAACCGGCATCTTATATGGAGATATCTAATTTCTACACCTTAACTGTTTACGAAAAGGGTGGGGAAGTGGTTCGAATGATTCGTCAGTTACTGGGTGAACAAGGCTTTAGAGCCGGCAGTGACTTATATTTTGATCGTCATGATGGTCAAGCTGTTACCTGTGATGACTTTGTACAGGCAATGGCCGACGCTAGCGGTAAAGACTTTAGTCAGTTTAAATATTGGTATTCTCAGTCAGGGACCCCTCAAGTTGAGGTGACAGCTAGCTATGATGCTAGCGCTAAGACTTATACCTTACATATGGTTCAGACTTGTCCTCCAACGCCTGGGCAGACAGAAAAGAAACCCTATCTAATCCCAATCAAAGTTTCACTATTAGGCGCTGCCGGCGCTCTGCCATTAGCTTTACGCAATACTCAGCCTGATCTTGAAACCAGTGATAATACCGAAATAGTTTTGCAGTTAACTCAGCCGCAGCAAGATTTCGTTTTTGAAAATATTGGTGAACGAGCAGTGCCATCATTACTACGTGGCTTCAGTGCGCCAGTAAAATTGAATTTCCCCTATTGTCGTGATGACTTAACCTTTTTAATACAGAACGATAATGACGGTTTCAGCCGCTGGGAAGCGTGTAATAAACTAGCAGTAAAAATAATGCTAGAGCAGGTAGAGAATTTTAAAGTTGGCAATAATCTACAAACTGATCAACGTTTGTTAACAACCTATAAAAACATACTTATTGATGTGTCTCTAGATCCGGCAATGGTAGCTTTAATGTTGACCCTGCCGAGTGAGGCATATTTAAGTGAGCTAAGCGAAGTAATTTACCCTTTACATATTCATCACGTTAGGCACAGTATAAAAACATTTATTGCCGAGCAGTTACAAACAGAGCTGGTAGAAACTTATCACCGTAATAAAGTGGTTGGTGATTATGATCCTAATAGTGAGCAGATTGCAAAACGTAGCCTTCGCAATGTTTGTTTAAGCTACTTGTCGTTACTAGAAGATCCCGCTATTGCCCAGCTTTGTACTGAGCAACTAAATAACAGCGATAACATGACTGACGAAATGGCTGCCTTAGTAGCTATTGTTCATTCACCTGCAGTCGTTTATGAAAACTTACGTGATAGTGTTTTGGCTGATTTTTATCAGCGCTGGCAGAAAGAGTCTTTGGTTATTAATCAGTGGCTGCAAGTACAAGCGACTGCCCCAGCCAGCGATGCGTTGGTTAATATACATAAGCTAATTGATAGTGATTTTTTTGAATGGAGTAATCCAAATAAAATTAGGGCTGTGGTGGGAGCATTTTGTGGCGCTAACGCGGTTAATTTCCACCAGTTAGGTGGTCATGGTCACCAGTTGTTACGTGATGTGGTTATTCGGTTAAATAAGAAAAATCCACAAATCGCTGCCCGTATCTTAGCGCCGCTTACACGGTGGCGCCAGTTTGAGCCAGAGGTGTCCACGTCAATGAATTCATGTTTACAGGAAATATTCTCGCAGCAGTCGCTGTCGAAAGATGTGTTTGAGGTGGTTGCTAAAAGCTTAGCTGACTAAAATTGTTAGCTGTAGCTTGTTAGTATTGTTTTAGCTTTTGTATAAAGGTGCTAAGTAGTCACTACTTGCGCCTTTATTTTTACTACGCCGCAATTTTGCTGTCTGACTCGCTACCGCTTTATACAGTGAATTATCGACAGTTTTACCGCCATACAACATAGCTTCTAATTGGGCTAATAAGACTGCAAGATCTTTATCAGCATATTGACCGATAGCCCTTATATGAGTAATTTCCGACTCATCCCAATGCAACGCAGCCCATTGCAAGCCTTTGCTTATCACTAAGTTGGCGTCTTGTTGGTTGCAAGCCGACTGCAGTTTCTTAAATGCGTCGGCCTCGGTTGGCGCTTCAACCACTGTTTTTTGTACTACTACAGATTGCGTGCTCCCTTTTTTAAATATGGCATAAATCAATGTGATAACCCATAAGGCCACAGCAATTAATGTAGCAATTTGCCAAGGTAATACCTCTTTGCTGCCATAAGACGTTAACATTTTCGACTTACCTGAGCTGTCGGCGTTATCTATAAGTTCTGCTGTTATCACTGGTATTTGTGGTTCTAGTGCAACAATCTCCCCTGGTGCCACAGTAAAACTTATTGGCGGTAAACTCGCTTTCTTTAGTTTATTTGTTTTAGTGTCAAACCAATATGCAGAAACCTCGGGCAGTGTATAGTTGCCGGGTTTGGTGGGGACAATCGCTATACTTTCTTGACGCTGGCCTATAATACCGTTCTCGCTATCCTTGTCGTTTATTTGTGGTTGATCGCTATACAACTTTAAGCCATCTTGATTAGTCATAAATAGCGGCGGCAGTTGCGCTGCGTAAGCACCTTCGGCAATGATTAATATATTGCGAGTAATCGAGTCGCCAACTTTAATTTCGTTAAGGTCACTGCTCCATTGTTGATGCAGTTTTAAGTTTTTTGCAGCAATAGCGTCATTGTCTTTAGCTATTTGAGGTAGCTCTTTTATTATGATGTTAATGCTTGGTGTTCGACGAATTATTCGGCGATCTTGCCCGCGAGCAGAGCCAAACAGCGATACACTGCGGCCATCGGTCACTACCGCATTAAGCAGGACAGGTGGTATTTCCAACTTCCCAGTTATAGTCGGGTAAATAGCATATTTACGCTCTACAACATTGTAGGCGACGCCATTAACAATACTTTGGTAGTTAGTCTCGGCTATTTTTTTGGTTTGAGCATTTTCTGGTTCTGGGTCACTCAAGCTAGAGCCGCTGCCAATATTGACCGTATGGTAAAGCTTTACAGTGAATATAATCTGTGCGCCCACATAGGCTTCTGTTAAATCAGTGCTAGCATCTAAAAATAATTCTTGTCGTTTCTCACCAAGAGGCGCTTCACTAGCTTTAGTTACAGTCATCACCATAGCGTTGGTTACTTCATTACCAATTGCTATTGGCGGAATCATTAGCTTACCTCCACGCTTTGGTATTAGCGTAATAAACCATTGTGTTGACGATGAGTAGCTACCATTGATGATGGAGCGCTGGCTGTTTTGTCTGGTGTCATAAATTGAGAAGTCACGGTGCAAAGGGCTAAGCTCTGGTGACAAATCGCTGTCGATATCGTCTACTGTAATGGTTAAGGTAAATGACTCTTCTACATTAATATTATTACGGTCAACTGTGGCAACCGACTCGGCCATCAATGACTGACTAAATAGCAGCGCAGTAATTAGCAAGAATAGTCGGGTAAACACAGCTGTATCTATTATTTTAGTCAATTCTATTACCATCGTTGTTCATCACTGTTGCCAGTGCCGCCGTTTTGTTCGTATTGATATTGAAATTTACGTTTTAATAGCTCACCAGGATTATCTTGCAATAGTCGCAGTTGCTGTTCAATTGCATTCTTTTCTTCATCGGTTAAGCCTGCTTCAGCGCTGTTATCACTAGCTACTTCTGGATTTTCTTCTGGTGACTGCTGTGGCTCAGTTGGCTTTTCAGACTGCTCGGCTTCTTGTTCCTCAGGTTCACTTTGGTTATCTTGCTCCGTCTCATTGCTATTATCTTGCTCAGAGTCTGATTTTTCTTGGTCAGGATCACTCTCGCTGTCATCCTCATTAGGTTGAGAATCTTGGTTTTGCTGATCACTATCATCTTCACTCGGTTGTTGGTTCTGATCTTGTTGGTCTGATTCTTTATTAGATTGTTCCTGCTCATCGTTTTGTTGGTCGTTGTTATCTTGTTGTTTTTTTTCAGCTGGCGGCGGTAATGATTCTAATAATTCCTTATTAAACGTCGCATCTTCAAAATTAGGATTAAGCTTTAACGCTTGGTCATAGATCTTAATGGCTTCAGGTATCTTTCCTGCACGGGCAAGGGCGGTGCCTTTGTTGTACAAGCTGGTGGCTGTGTTTTCATCAAACCCTTTAGCTGCTTGATCAAAGTCACCAGCACGATGTTTAGAAATCGCCTTCCATTGCGGGTGTTCAAATAACTCAGCGGCAGTTATGGCATCGCCTTGTGCCAATATTTTAGCCGCTTGTTGGTCTTTAGTCGTCCACAAGTTTTGCCAAACGTCAGCATGGCTCTGCTCTATGGGTAAGACAAAGATTAATAGTCCTAATAGCCAGCCTTTGCGAAAACCTATGGCTACAAATGGCAGCAATAACAATGCTAACCATGGCGCCTCGTCTTGCCATGCATCAAATTCCTGAGATAAAACTTCGCTAGTATCATCAAGTTCTAAGCTGGGTTGATATTTGACTAGATCAATAATGTCGCTATCACTTACTACGCTGCGACGGTAAATACCATTGGTGTTATTGGCTAATCTTTTTAGTGTGGTTTCATTTAGTTTGGGAATGACCATGGCATTATTGGCGTCTTTTAGAAAGCCGCCACTGGACAGCGGTATAGGCGCACCGTCTTTACTGCCAATACCTAAAATTGCTAGATTAAAATTACTGTCTACTAATAAATTTTTTATTTCGTCAAAGTCACTTTCTGGTAACTCATCTGTTATCCATAATAATTTGGCTTTATTGACGCCAGCGCCAGCGCGTAATTCATTCGCTAATTTAATAGCGGCGATCGGATTGTTGCCAATAACAGGCATTGTTGTTGGTGCAAGATTAGGCGCTAGCAAGGCTATGGTTTCAGTGTCAGATGTCAGTGGACTGACAATAAATGCAGCACCAGAATAAGCGATTAAAGCAGTTAAACCTTCTTTGCGGATGGCTAACAGGTCCAGTACTTCGCGTCTAGCCTGGACTACTCGTGAAGGTGCAGTATCACCGGCGAGCATAGATGGTGACAAGTCTAGTAACACAATTATTGCATCTTCTTTTTGATAAACCGGCACGGGTATTTTCTTAAATGCAGGCCCAGCAACGGCAATAATGGCAATAAGCCATAAGACTGCTAAACAGGCGATAGGGTAGCGAGTTTTTTTAGTTTCAACCCCATCAATTAAAAACGGTAATAAATCAGCCGAGATTATTTTAGACCAGCTGCCACCTTTGCCGGTATTGCGCCATAGCATTACAAATAACAGTAGCGCAGGAATTATTGTCCATAAATACTCTGGCCGCATCCAATGCAGTGCTGCTCCCTGGCTATTAAATAATTGGTTGAATAGATCGGCCATTAGCGTCGACCTCGAATATTATTTGTACCATTGGCGAGCGCGATTAAAAAGCTTAGACCAAGGGCAATACTCAGTGGTAAATATGCCAAGGATTTTTGGGGGCGAACGGTTTTGGCTTCGTGTTTAACCGGTTCTAACTCGTCCAATAGATCATAGATAGTTTCTAGATCTTGGGTATTTGCGGCCCGAAAATAGCGACCCCCGGTTG
>TARA_B110000902_G_scaffold201187_1_pt1 | contig 11140 bp, 7 predicted proteins | sample TARA_B110000902 | Tara Oceans TARA_B110000902 (sample SAMEA4398009) | marine metagenome | biome: Polar Biome; feature: [SRF] surface water layer (ENVO:00010504); material: water (ENVO:00002006), including particulate matter (ENVO:01000060) such as... | depth 5 m | reverse complement strand
ATCTGGTATTAACCTGCAAGATACTCATTTCAATGTTAATTAAATGTTTCTAAAAAAGAGACAAATCTAATTTAAGCTAACGTTTTGTTAATGGTTTTGTAAAAGTGATGTAACCTCATAGGCGGGTGTAAATAAGATATTTGCCCTATCAATTAAAAACAATACATAAATTAAAATGAAAAAAAAAATCTATTCTTTATCGGCAATTTTAGTATTCACGTTTACGGGGTGTATGAGTAGCGATGACGCTCCTATTATTGTGGCGCCAGTAGAAGACAATGTCCTTTCTGTTTCTGGAGAAATTTCTGAAAGTACCACTTGGACCAATAATAACATTTACGTCCTTAACCAAAAAGTAGTAGTATCTAGCGGGGTTGTATTAACCATTCAAGCGGGTACTATTATTAAAGGAACGGAAGGAACCGGTTCTTTGGCTTCTGCACTTATCGTTGCTAAAGGCGGAAAATTAAATGCTGTAGGTACAGCAACAGAACCTATAATTTTCACGTCAATAAATGATAACATTGAAATTGGACAAACTGCTGGAACAAATTTAGACGAAACAAATTCTGGACTTTGGGGCGGCTTAATTGTGTTAGGAGATGCGCCTTGTTCATTTTCAGGGGATGTAGAAACCTTACAAATTGAAGGGATTCCAGCCGACGACACTTTTGGTCTTTATGGCGGAAATAATGCAACTGATAATTCTGGGGTGTACCAATATATTTCAATTCGTCATGGCGGTGCATTGATTGGAGAAGGAAATGAGATCAATGGATTAACGCTTGGTGGGGTTGGTTCTGGTACCGTCATCGAGAATATCGAAGTGGTAGCAAATGTTGATGATGGTATTGAGTTTTTTGGAGGTACAGTCAATGCTTCTAACCTATTGGTTTGGGCGCAAGGAGATGATGCCTTAGATATTGACCAAGCTTATTCGGGGACAATTGATAATGCGGTTGTTGTATTAGGAGCTAACTCTGATCATGCATTTGAGATAGATGGTCCTGAAGGCTCTGCAACTGGGTCGTTTTCATTAAAAAATGTCACCATTATTGGGAACCAAATAACGGAGGATGGCGAATATGCAGACTACCGTTCTAATGCGATGGGATCCACAGAAAACATTTATGCATACGGATTCAAATCTTCTTCTGATGTAGAATTAGATAACGATGGTGTCGCAACAAACTATAATAATGGGCTTTTAAGCTTTGGAACGTGGGAAATTGTAGTACCAACTGGAGTTGAAAATGCTTCAGATGTCTTTGTAAACAAGGGATCAACGGTTACTGTAACCGACTTTGGATCTACGGCTACTGCGGTTACGCAAGGAGCAAATACCGTTGGAGCCACCACTTCATTATTAAGTTGGACGTATGCAACTACTAAAGCAGGTTTAGGATTTTAATTCGAATTCAAAATATAACAAATCAACTACAATTGCTTGCATTCATTCGCAAGCAATTGTTTCGTGTTTAAACACATACTATGAAAAACTACAGACTAATAACGCTTTTACTGACAACTTTTGTGACGCTTCATTTAACAGCGCAATCTGGTAAAATTGTTGGTACCATTACAGACGGCGAATATAATGAGCCTATGGCTTTTGCCAATGTATTGATTAAAAACACAACCTCTGGAACTACTTCTGATTTTGATGGCAAATACCAACTTGAGATTTCTGAAGGAAGTTACACTGTGATTTTCTCTTATATTGGGTATCAAAGTGTTGAAATTTCTGAGGTCGTTGTAACAGCAAATTCAGATGTCAATGTAGATGTCACGCTTAACACAAATTCATTAGATGCCATAATTATTACAACCTCCGTAAGGAAAAATACAGAATCAGCTGTTTTAAATTTACAAAGAAAATCGATCACTTTATTGGATGGACTGTCGGCACAAAGTATTAAAAGCAGTGGCGCTGGTAATGTTGCGAGTGCGATTAAAAGTGTGCCCGGAGTTTCGATACAAGGCGGCAAGTATGTGTATGTTAGAGGGTTGGGAGATCGGTACACAAAATCAATTTTAAATGGGGTTGATATTCCAGGATTAGACCCGGATCGAAATACAATTCAAATGGATGTTTTTCCAACATCTATTTTAGAAAATGTAATTGTAGTTAAATCAGCTGCTGCTGAATATCCTGCAGATTTTACAGGCGGTGTTATTGATATTGTGACCAAAGACTATCCAAGTAAAAAGTCTTTTTCGTTTTCTTTAGGGACTTCTTATAATCCTAACATGCATTTGAATTCGAACTATTTAAGTTATACTGGGAGTAAAACGGATTGGCTAGGGTATGATGATGGCATGAGAAAAAGACCTGTGAACCGATATCAACCAATTCCAGGAACGTTTACTAATTCGTCACTTTTAACAGCGTTAACAGCTGCTTTCAATAAAGAATTAACGGCTAAAAGAACAAACAGTGGTGTTAATTATGATTTTGGGTTTACCGCAGGAAATCAATATAGGGTTGGAGATGACAAACTAGGGTATCAATTATCATTCTCGTATAAAAATAAAACGGAGTTTTACGACAACAGAGTCGATGGAACTTATATGAGAGACCAAAATAATTCCTCTAATAACAATCTTTTAGCCACACGAACCACCTTAGGAGAAGTTGGCATGAGTTCTGTTTTACTAAATCTTTTAACTGGCATTGTATACAAACGTGAAAATTCAAAATATAAATTTAACTTTCTGCACATCCAAAACGGTGAGAGTACTGCTGGAAAGTATGAACAACAACTGGCGCAAGCAGGCGGTGGAAGTGGATTTGAACCGATTACAAAAGATGCGTTGCTATATACCGAAAGATCAATTACAAATATTTTGTTAGGGGGTAAACATTCGTTTGGTGAAAGTGACTGGCAAGTGGATTGGAAACTGTCTCCCTCTTTATCAAAAGTATATGACAAAGACCATCGAATTACGCCGTTAAGAGTCACTCAAGAAGGCAACTATGTGATTAGTCCTAGTGCGTCAAGTTTTCCCATAAGAATATGGAGAACACTTGAAGAAATTAACCTGGTAGGGAAAATTGATCTGAACAAAAAATACACACTATTTGAACGTCCCGCAAAAGTAAAATTTGGAAGCGGTTACACCTATAAGTTTAGAGATTTCAAAATTGATGATTATACCTTTACGGTCACAAATCCACTCACCGGACTCTCTGTTGAAAACGGAGATGCAGACACCTTATTGTCGGAGGAAAATCTTTGGACCCCCTCTTCAGGAAGTGGCACACATTTAGTGACTGGAGATCGCTTTGAGCAAGCCAATGCCTATGAAGGTGAACAACGAATTTCGGCAGCATATGCTTCAAATGAATTTAGTGTGACAGAGAAACTAAAAACCGTGATTGGGATCCGAGCAGAGTTATTTCAAACGTATTATACCGGCCAAAACCAAGCAGCAACTGAAGTGTATGAAAACGCTAAAATTATTGATAAATTAGATCTATTCCCATCAGCAAATATAATTTATAGCTTAACTGAAATCGAAAACTTAAGAGGTTCGTATTCGCGTACAACGGCGAGACCCTCTTTTAAAGAAGCCTCTAAAAGTCAAATTTTTGATGCCATAACAAACCGTCTTTTTATTGGAAACATAGCCTTAACCCCATCTTATATTAATAATTTTGATGTTCGGTATGAGCGTTTTGGCGAAGAAGGTGAAATGGTTGCGTTTAGTGGGTTTTACAAAGATTTTACAGATCCCATTGAATTGACATTTTACGAATCGGCACCGGACCAAATTACCCCAAAAAACCTTGGATCGGCCAAAGTTTACGGCATCGAATTTGAATTCAGAAAGTCCTTAGGGTTTATTTTAGAGGGCTTAAATAAATTGAGGTTTAACATCAATGCGTCCTATATTAAATCTGAATTATCCATGAATATCGATGAATATAACCGACGTGTCTTAGCCGCAAGAGACGGAGAATCTATTGATCCCACAAGAGAGCTACAAGGACAGTCGCCATACCTTATTAATTCAGGACTAAATTACATCAATACTGATTTAGGCCTTCAAACTGGCTTGTTTTTTAATGTCCAAGGAAAAACATTGGAAGTCGTTGGAACCGGAATTGTGCCAGACGTTTACACAAAACCCTTTAATAGTTTGAACTTCACATTCAACAAAAGCTTTGGTGAAGATAAAAAGTCAACGATTGACGTAAAGGTCTCAAATATATTTGACAGCAAAAGAGAAAGTGTGTATGAATCCTATAATACATCGGCTAAAACATTTTCGATGTACCAACCCGGAACCGAAATCTCTGTCGGTTATTCTTATAAATTTTAATTGAATTAGTCACTCGATTTAAAACAAAAACAGCGCCCAATTGGGCGCTGTTTTTGTTTTATAAAAAATGTATTTATTTCATGGTGATTGCAAGTTCAGATTTGTGGTCCCATTCATTTACACTAGAGATGATAGAATCTACAAAATCAACTTCTTTTAAAGTGTTTTCAGTCCAAAAAAACCATTTTCCTGTTTTGATTCCATCTTGATAAGTTCCCTGTGACAATTTATTTCCTGTGAAATCATAGCTGGTCCAAAGTCCGTCTAATTTACCGTTGACATTAAAGGCGCCCTCTTGTTGAACGGTACCGTTGTCATAAAAATAGGTCGCTACAGTCACATCTCCTTTAACTTCTAATTGTGGCTGGATCGTACTTTGAGAAAAAGCGTTGGCTCCAACGAAAACGAGTGCAATTAATATATATTTTTTCATGGTAAGTTATTTTATGGTTGTAATTAAAAATTAAAATTACAAAAATATTTACACAAAATCAACATTTAGTTTACATTAAATTAACATTGGGGGTGTCAAACCCTTTGGATAGATGATTGAAAATTAAAATAGCTATATCCATATTACTGACCTAAATGATATTAATAATTCCTTAATATTACCCTTACGTTTAGGTCATGTTTAATTGCAATCTTTACAATGTCTTAAGACACACAATGAGTGTCATTATCATATATTAGTTTTTGTCGACTAGAAAATGATGACTTCTAATAAGCTGCCCTTGGCCAGGCAGCTTTTTTTTGATTTTAAAATAACGTTTAGGATACGTTTTGGTAACATTAGTGTAAGTTATTTGTGCTCGACAAAAACTAATACTATTATTATGATTACCAGAATTTTATCACTTGCAATTTGTCTGTTTGTAGTATCGACAACATACTCTCAAGAAGTAAATGCACCAAAATTTGGAAAAGGACTATTTAACCTCGTAGGGCAAGACAGTACTTGGACCATGAGGGTTGGTCTGAGAATGCAACTCCGTGGCAGTTCAACCTGGGAAGAAAACGAAAAAAGTGAAGCTAGTTTTTTAGCTAGAAGAGCTCGTTTAAAGTTTGATGGTTACGCCTATTCACCAAAATTAAAATACAAAATAGAGCTTGGACTCTCTAACAGGGATCTTTCCGGAGCGTCCCAATATACAAGTAATGCACCCCGCTATATTTTAGACGCCGTATTGCAATGGAATTTTTATCAAAATTTTGAACTGTGGTTTGGACAAACAAAATTACCTGGAAATAGAGAGCGTGTTATTTCTTCTGGAAATCTACAACAAGTCGATCGTTCATTACTAAACAGTCGTTTTACAATTGATCGTGATTTTGGGTTTCAGCTTAGGCATCATTTTAAGCTAACAGACACATTTGTTATTAAAGAAATAATTTCTATCGCTCAGGGCGAGGGAAGAAACATCACCACAGGAAACCTTGGGGGCCATCAATATACAGGGCGAATAGAATTTCTACCTTTTGGAAATTTCTCAAGTAAAGGTGATTATAAAGGCAGTGATTTAAAACGAGAAGCCCAACCAAAATTGGCAATTGGCGTGAGTTATGACCATAATAACAATGCTGTTAAGACCCGAAGCAACCAAGGTTCTTATATGACCATTGATGGAGTTGACAACGCTTATTTCGAGACCAACATCAATACTGTTTTTGTAGACGCGATGTTTAAATATGATGGCGTTTCGTTAATGGCAGAATATTCTGACCGTACTGCTTCGGATGCTTTCGCAAAAAACAGTGACGGCTCGTTAACTGGCGATGCAGTTCAGGTAGGGAACGGACTAAATTTACAAATGGGGTATCTTTTCAATAATGACATCGAACTTTCTGGAAGATATACCCACATTGAATTAGACAAGACTGTAACGGGGAAAAACCCAGAAAGTCAATACACCTTGGGGCTCTCTAAATACATTGTAGGTCATAAGTTAAAAATTCAAACCGACATTAGTCATTTGGAAGTAACTGACGGGAGCAATAAATTAATGTATCGCCTTCAAGTCGATATTCATTTCTAAAAACATAACATTAGCTTAACTTTACAGACCAAAAGTCTTTGGAAATTAGCTAAATAATTCAAACTAAATTATGGAAAATATTTATTTATATATGATTATTGCTTTGGCCTTTTTGGCGATTGCAGATCTAGTTGTTGGAGTCAGTAATGATGCGGTTAATTTTTTAAATTCAGCGATTGGTTCCAAAGCAATTTCATTTAAAACCATCATGGTTGTGGCGAGTATTGGCGTGGCCGTTGGAGCTATTTTCTCCAGTGGAATGATGGAGGTTGCACGTAAAGGAATTTTTAATCCTGGTGAATTTATGTTCGATGAGATCATGATTATTTTTATGGCGGTAATGATCACCGATATTCTACTTTTGGATTTTTTCAACTCTCTGGGAATGCCGACCTCAACCACCGTTTCGATTGTGTTTGAATTATTGGGAGCAGCAGTAGCGATGGCCTTAATTAAAATTGGCGCAAATGGTGGTGACTTTAGTGAAGTTATCAATTATATAAATACTTCCAAAGCATCCCAAATTATATTTGGAATACTGTTATCCGTGTTCGTTGCATTTTCTATAGGAGCGATGGTACAATGGGTTTCAAGGTTACTTCTCTCCTATGATTTTCAAAAGAAAGCAAGTTGGGTTGGTGCTGTTTTTAGTGGAGTTGCGCTTACGGCGATTACCTATTTCATCTTTATGAAAGGGCTTAAAGGTACTTCTTACGCCAAACAATCGTTTGATCTTATTGGTGGAGGTACCGTGAAAGATTTTTTAGAAAATGAAGTTCTTTCAATTGTATTCGTTAGTTCGATACTATGGTCTTTACTCTCTTACTTTTTAATTGTAGTCGTTAAAACAAATATCTATAAACTGATCATTATTGTTGGCACTTTTGCCTTGGCATTGGCCTTTGCCGGTAATGATTTAGTTAATTTTATTGGGGTTCCTGTAGCGGCCTATAATGCATTCTTAGAATGGTCAGCTTCTGGAGTTTCAGCCTCTGAATTTCCAATGGATGTTTTAGCATCTAAAGTTCCGACTAATAACTGGTTATTGTTTGGAGCTGGTATGGTGATGGTTGTGACTTTGTGGTTTTCATCAAAAGCAAAAAATGTGGTCAAAACATCCTTAGATCTGTCTAGTCAAGGCGAAACAAAAGAACGTTTTCAGCCAAATGCTTTATCTCGTGGCTTTGTAAGACTTGCAATGGGAGCGTCAAATTTAACCGCTCGTGTTTTGCCGACATCTTGGCAAGCAAAAATTGAAACTCAGTTTGAACAACCTGTCATAAAATTAACAAGCAATAAAGTACACGAATTACCCGCTTTTGATTTAGTCAGAGCAGCTGTCAACTTAATGGTTGCGGCTGTTTTAATCTCAATAGCGACGTCTTATAAATTACCATTATCTACAACCTATGTCACGTTTATGGTTGCCATGGGAACTTCATTAGCCGACAGAGCTTGGAGTGCCGAAAGTGCTGTGTATCGTGTTGCTGGTGTTGTGAATGTTATTGGCGGTTGGTTTTTTACGGCTTTTAGTGCCTTTAGTGCTGCAGCTTTAGTCGCTTATTTACTGAACCTGAACCTAGAGGTCATGTTTCCAATACTTCTTTTAACGGCGATCGTATTGCTTATTAGAAGTTCAATTGTTCACAGTAAAAAGACCAAAGAAATAGCATCGGATGACCGTTTGAAAAAAACCGAAAGCAGCTCTGTTCAAGGGGTGATTGCCGAAAGTGCTGAAAACATTGCCAACGTACTAAAGCGTGGAAAGAAAATCTATGCAGCTGCATTTAACGGTCTTGCGCAACAAGATTTAGATGCACTTAAAAAGAACAAAAAACAAATCATTAAACTTTCTGATGAGGTTGATGATTTAAGAGATAATATATTTTACTTTATTAAAAACTTAGATGAATCAAGTGTTGGAGCCAGTAACTTTTATATTCTAATTTTAGGGTACATACAAGATATGACGCAGTCACTTACTTACATTACGAAAGTGAGTCATAAGCACGTTAATAACAATCACAAAAAACTAAAATTCAATCAGATCAAAGAACTGAGTCAAATTAATGATTCAATACAGCACTTATTTTCTGATTCAATGGAGGCGTTTAACTCACAGTCTTTTGAGAAAATTGAGTCGATTGTTAATCGTAAAAATGAGATTTCGACGATCCTTAAATCAAATATTGAAACTCAGGTCAAACGAACAAGAACAGAAGAATCGAGTCCAAAAAACACGACGCTTTACTTTAGTCTGTTATTGGAAACCAAAGACTTATTAAATGCGACTACAAGCTTATTGGAAGAGTATCATGCGGAATATGACAGTAGTGTAAAGCCTGCTACACTTAGTGACGATAGTGAATAACACACCTTCACTAGAGTGAATCGTGGAGAAGAGAAGAAAATAAATAAACGAAAATTAAACTATAAAATCAACACAAATCTATCTTACGACTTTTTAAAAAATAGAGTGATCAAATTATTTTTAACAGAAATTTCAATAGAAGCACTCAATGAACTCAAACAATTATTTAAAAAAAACTTGGTGCTAATAAGACCTCACCGCTCTTTTAAACGAAACGCAGGAAAATATAGATCAAGAATAAAACCTAAAGCAACTAAAACCCAGAAAGATAGCATTTGACAAAACCTTAACTTAATGTCATTGTGCTCACACTCACAAAAAAAATCGATGATTCGACGGAGTCTTACTTTGCTTTTAGATTTAGATTTAGATTTAAGAAAATAACTAGTTTCTTGTTAATGAAAATTAACCGCTTTGCGGTAGTTGAAAAACTCTGCGGTTTGTTTTAGTCGTTCGTCCCTCACGCCTTGTAAAACAAACCTCTTTAGCTCAAAAAAAAGCAATAGCAAACTTTGAACTATGGGACAAAAACAGGACGGAAGCCCAAACTGCTGAACGTATCGGCCGGGCCGCTGAAGCTACGAAAAGCAATACGGCAATTGATGGCGCCAGAGCTCCAACTACCGCCACGATTAACACGGAAAGTACCCGAAGCTGGCCCTTGTGGGTTGCTAGATGGGCTATCCATATAATAGTCACTACCGTACCAATCGTTACACCATTCCCACACATTTCCGGTCATATCGTGTAAGCCAATTTCGTTGGCATTTTTTGTGCCTACGGGATGTGTAGCACCTCCAGAATTACCCGAATACCAAGCTACATCATCTATAGTATTGCTGCCAGAATAGGTGGAACCACCGCTACTGTTACCGCCTCTTGCTGCAAATTCCCACTCGGCTTCGGTGGGGAGTCGCCCTCCATAATATTCGCAATAGGCTTTAGCTCCATACCAACTTACGTCTATTACGGGGTCGTGTGCTTTACCAGCACCTACTACAAACTGACTACCGTTGTGGCTTATTTTACTAGAGCTAGAGGCTATATCTAAATATTCTACACTACCTACGCTACCGTTTGCATTGGCGTTTATGGCATTTATATAATCGGCATATTGCCCATTGGTAATCTCGTATTTGCTTATTTCAAAGGAACTGAGTGTTACTTCGTGTATGGGTTTCTCATTAACAGCTCCATCTTCACTCCCCATTTCGAAAGTGCCACCAGCTACACTTATGGTTTCGATAGTAAAACCGTTTTTGAAAGTTACTTGAAAAGAAAATAAGTCACTCCCTCCAGAAGCATCTCTTATGACTCCTTCTTTTGTGCCTGTGAGACCGCTTGGCATGCCTTTAAAAGAACGTGTAGTGCTGTTACCTCCAGTTACTTCGATTATAGTTACTAAATCCGTAATCCCAAAATCCATACCTTCGCTTAGGTTTGTGCCTGTAACAGTAAAAATGGTTTCGGTACCAAGGGTTGCTTCTAAGGGCAAAACAGAAGTGATAATTGGTGTAGGGTCTAAGGTCGTAAACTCTTCTTCGTTTCCATAAGCAGTCCCTTCACCATTTGTAGCATAGGCTCTAAGGTAGTAATTTGTGCCTGCTGTTAAACCTGTTAAATTATTTGTGAAAACGCCTTCACCAGTGCCGTCATTTGTTGGGTTATTTGCTATTGTTGGGCTTGGTGTTGTGCTATAACAAATACCCCGTGCCGTTACCGTATTTCCTCCATCGTCTGTTACGTTTCCGCCACTTGTTGCGGTGGTTTGTGAAACATTAGTTACTTCGGCAGTTACCACAGTAGCTAATTCCATTTCAGGTTGAGGGTTGTCATCTTTACTACAACTATTGAAAGCAATAAAAATTAATGCAAGGAAAAATAATTTCTTCATAATCGTTTCATTTAATTTTGTTTTAATTTTACAAACGTGTGTTTTGCTCTTGAAGGAACCATAGTAGTGGTTCTTTTTAGTACAAATGTTCGTTTTAATGTTTGCTAACAAAACACTAAACGCCCAGACGTTCTGGTCCTTAAATTCAAAATAAAATAATCGCTTACGTAGGGTTCAATTGGTTAGGAAGATTTAGACTTGAGAGTCTGAATCAGTTACAAATGTAAAAAAAAATTATCCACCACAAAATAAACAGAGGATTATTAATCCGTTTGTTTTGCAAGTTCTGTGCGTTTGTTCTCTTTTATAGGCTAGGATGTAGGGTGTCAAATTTTTGAGGTATCGATTTTTAACAAGCACTTGATAAGTGTTGTTGTGTTCTGCTAAGTCCGAAAATCGATGATTCGACGGAGTCTTACTTTGCTTTTAGATTTAAGAAAATAACTAGTTTCTTGTTAATGAAAAATAACCGCTTTGCGGTAGTTGAAAAACTCTGCGGTTTGTTTTAGTCGT
>TARA_B110000902_G_scaffold215662_1_pt1 | contig 11162 bp, 9 predicted proteins | sample TARA_B110000902 | Tara Oceans TARA_B110000902 (sample SAMEA4398009) | marine metagenome | biome: Polar Biome; feature: [SRF] surface water layer (ENVO:00010504); material: water (ENVO:00002006), including particulate matter (ENVO:01000060) such as... | depth 5 m | reverse complement strand
TCTAACAAAGCAGATGAACGTTTAAGTTGCGATTATCAAGGTGATGACATGCAAATTGGCTTCAATTCTCGTTTTTTAAGCGAAATGTTAAACAACTTAAGTTCTAATGAAGTTTTAATTGAAATGTCTTTACCAAACAGAGCAGGGATTTTAACACCTATTGATGGTACTGATGAAGGTGAGCAAGTTACAATGCTTGTGATGCCTGTTATGTTAAATAACTAAAATTTATTCTTCCTGCTTAAGCAGGAATCTATAATAATATTTAAAAACCACAACTTTTTAGTTGTGGTTTTTTGTTTACATTTAGCAAATGAATTTTTTAGCCCACTTATACCTCTCTCAGAATAACACCAATATTATGATTGGCAATTTTATTGCAGATCATATTAAAGGTAATAATTACGAAGGTTTTTCTAAAGAAATTCAGCAAGGTATTTTATTACACAGAGAAATAGATACGTTTACAGACGCTCATAAAATTGTTCGAAAAAGCAAAAGACGTTTACACGAACGTTACAGACATTATGATGGCGTAATTATAGATATTTTTTACGATTATTTTTTAGCGAAAAACTGGGATAATTATTCAGCAATTCCTTTGGATATTTATACAGGTTCTATCAATAAATTATTTAATAAAATCTCGTCTGAGTTACCTGTAAAATCTCAACAATTTATCAAATATATGATTGAATATAACATCCTTTTTAATTATCAATTTGAAGATGGAATTGAGAAAGTTTTAAACGGAATGAATCATAGAACAAAAGGAAAATCTCAAATGAATTTAGCTATAGAAGACTTAAAAAAATTAACCAAAGAATTTGAAGAAGATTTTACACTTTTCTTTGAAGATTTACGTAACTTTTCCAACCAAAAAATTAAAGAAATTAAAACGACTACATGAAAAAAATAAGTTTACTAATTGCACTATCTTTAGTATTAACGAATTGCAAAACACCAGAAAAAAAAGAAATAACAACAGGTTTAATTGCCCAAAAAGCGATGGTAGTTTCTGCCAGAGTTGAAGCCTCTAAAATTGGCTCAGATATTTTACAAAAAGGCGGTAATGCTTATGATGCAATGGCTGCAACACAACTTGCATTAGCAGTTGTATATCCTGTTGCTGGTAATATTGGCGGTGGCGGATTTATGGTCTACAGGTCTAACGATGGGAAAACCGGAGCTTTAGATTTTAGAGAGAAAGCACCTTTAACGGCAAGTAGAGATATGTATTTAGATGAAGAAGGTAATGTAATTCCAAATAAAAGTAGTTTTGGGGTGCATTCCGTTGGTGTCCCTGGTACAATTGCTGGTATTTTTGAAGTATATAATAAGTTCGGAAGTCTTCCTTTTAAAGATTTAATTCAGCCTTCTATCGATATGGCTAGAAATGGTTTTAGCGTTACAAAAAAGCAAGCTAACTCTTTAAACAAAACTCGTAAACGTTTCGAGAAAGCAAACAATTATAAAATTTTGTTCGATAGAGAATGGAAAGAAGGAGATTTGTTACAACAAGAAGAATTAGCACAAACTCTTGAACGAATTAGAGATAATGGTCAAGATGGATTTTACAAAGGAAAAACAGCACAATTATTTGTTGATTATGTAAATGAATTAGGTGGAATTATCTCTCTAGAAGATTTAGTAAGATACAAAGCTATTTGGCGTAAACCAATAGAATTTAGTTACAAAGATCATAAAATAATTTCGATGACACTACCTGCAAGTGGTGGAATTTGTTTAGCTCAAATTTTAAAATCTGTAGAGCTTTATGATTTATCAGAAATAGAGCACAACTCTACAAAATACGTGCAGTTATTAACAGAAGCAGAACGTAGATCATATGCAGATAGAACAAATTTTTTAGGTGATATTGATTTTGTAAATGTTCCTATAGATAGTTTAACAAGCACAAATTACATCAAACAAAGAATGCGTACTTTTTCTTGGGATAAAGCGACACCTTCATCAGAAGTTTCTCATGGAAAAGTTTTAGGGTATGAAAGTGATGAAACTACACATTACTCTATTGTAGATCAGTTTGGAAATGCAGTTTCTGTAACAACTACTTTAAATACGGGGTATGGTTCTAAAGTATTAGTAAAAGGTGCAGGGTTTTTCTTAAATAATGAAATGGACGATTTTAGCGCAAAACCTGGTGTCCCAAATGTTTATGGTCTATTGGGTTCTGAAGCGAATGCAATTGCTCCAGAAAAAAGAATGTTAAGCTCTATGACGCCAACAATTGTTGAGCATAATGGAAAACTAAAAATGGTTATTGGAACTCCTGGTGGATCTACAATTATTACCTCTGTTTTACAAAATATTTTAAATGTTGTAGATTATAATATGGGAATGCAAGAATCTGTAAATCAACCAAGATTTCATCATCAATGGTTGCCAGATATTATAAGAATGGAACCAAATGGATTTGACAACAAAACAAAAAATAAATTAGATTCTTTAGGATATAAGATTTATGAAAAAAATTCTCTTATTATTGGTAAAGTGGATGCTATTTTAGTTTTACCTAATGGAACCTTAGAAGGTGGTGCAGATAAACGTGGAGATGACACTGCAGTTGGATTTTAACGCAATAAAAATTAACAGTTATCAGTTCGAGCGCAATCAAGAACGCTTAAATCTATTTTCTAATTTATAAAAATTCTCGATATAATTTCGTCAAAAAACTAAAGCACTCGAACTGATAATTATTGAAACTTTAAAAAATGATACAACCATTCCATTTAGCAATACCTATTCAAGATTTAGAAAAATGCAGAACTTTTTACAGAGATGTTTTAAACTGTGAAGAAGGCAGAAGTACTGAGCATTGGGTAGATTTTAATTTCTTCGGACACCAATTAGTTATTCATCAAAAAGACAATTTTAAGCCCGAAAGAATTTCTAATCCTGTTGACGGATACGATGTTCCTGTTCCGCATTTTGGAGTCGTTTTAGCTTGGGAAGATTGGCATGATTTAGCTGATCGATTAAAAGCTACAAATACAAAGTTTGAAATAGCACCTTGCATTCGTTTTAAAGGAAAAGTTGGAGAACAAGCAACTATGTTTTTTAAAGATCCAGAAAATAATGCTTTAGAGTTTAAAGCCTTTAAGGATATGAGTCAATTGTTTGCGAAATAATGCAATTATTGGAAAACCATATTGCAACTAAATTAGAAAAACCTATTCGTTTTCAAGAATATAGCGTTGGAATTTTTAAAACAATTCCTACAAAATCAGGCATTAAAAAGGCCATTAAAAGAGAACTTATTTTTATTGATGGAGGTTTAGCAACAACATCAAAATACATTTGTGGAGGAGAAAAGATTGAACTTTTTCAATCAAAAAATTCATCAAATTTTAAAAGATTAAAATTAAATCTAGAGGTCTTGTTTGAGGATAATTATTTAGCAATTATCTATAAACCGGCAGGAATTCTAGTCAGTGGAAACAAATTTGTAACCATTGCAAATGGATTACCTCAAAATCTAAAAAAAAGCAATCAATTTGATGCTGTAAAACCACAACCGATTCATCGATTAGATTATCCGACCAGTGGAATTTTATTAATTGGAAAAACGAGTACTGCAATTACTAAATTAGGGAAGTTGTTTGAAAATAAAGAAATTCAAAAAACATATTTCGCAATTACAATTGGAAAAATGAATCTTGAAGGAAAGCTAAATTCTCCTATTGATGAAAAAAATGCTCATACAGAATTTGAAGTTTTAAAATCGGTAACTTCAGAACGTTTTGAGTATTTAAACTTAGTGAAATTACTTCCAAAAACAGGAAGAAAACATCAATTGAGAAAACATTTATCTACAATTGGAAATCCTGTTTTAGGTGATAAAGAATATTTTTTAGAAAATAAGGTTTTAAGCGGAAAAGGATTGTTCTTACATGCTGCAACACTTGATTTTAGACATCCGTTTACGAAAGAGAAAATCTCAATTTCAAAAGAGTTGCCCAAAAAATTTATAAAGATTTTTCCAATCTTTTAACAAAAACTAATAACAGCAAAAAATAGTAAAAATATTCATTTTCTTCAGAAGTAAAACTACACTAAATTAAAGTTTCAAAAGCACATTTTAAATTATTATGAGGAGAACAAATAGTTTGTTCTTTTAAAAAATGATATTTTAGCTTATGATTTTTAAATTTATAAAAAATGAAGAAATTTTTTAAATTTATTGGAATTCTTTTATTGTTTTTAATTATTGCTTTAGGGGTTTATTATTTTGCAAATAACGAATCTTTACCTGAAGGAAAAAAGGGAAAAGATGCAGATGCTTTAGCTATTAAAATGTTTAATGCCATAAACAATGATGCTTTTGAAAATATCGAAATTTTAGAATGGAATTTTAGAGGTAAGCACTTTTACAAATGGTACAAACAAGAAAATATTGTTGAAGTATCTTGGGATAAAAACAACGTACTTTTACATACAAATCAAGCAGAAAAGTCTGAGGTATTTATAAATGATTTAAAAGTAGAAAATAAGGAAATTCTTAAAAATGCCAGAGATTTTTTTAATAACGATTCTTTTTGGCTAATCGCTCCATACAAGATTTTTGATGCTGGTACAGAAAGAAGTATCGTAAATTATAATGGTAAAGACGCACTTCTTATTACCTACACTTCTGGTGGCTCAACTCCTGGAGATTCTTATCTCTGGATTTTAGACGAAAACTATGTTCCTACTTCTTTTAAAATGTGGACAAGTATAATTCCTTTAGGTGGTGTTTCTGCTAGTTGGTCTGACTTTAAAAACACCAAATCAGGAATAAAACTGCCAACAAAACATACCCTTCCTTTATTTGGGATGCAGTTAAATATGGGGGAAGTGAAAGCCTATAACCAAAAAGCAGATCAACTTGCAAATAAAGTTTTAAAAGCGATTAATCACGAAGCATATAAAAAAACACGTTATCTAGAATGGAGTTTTGGTGGTAGAAGACACTTTAAATGGGACAAAGAAAAACATATTGTAGACGTTTCCTGGGATACAATTCGTGTGAATTTACACCCTAGGAAAAAGAAAAATAGCACTGTTTATTTCAATAATGAAAAACAAAAAAATGCTGATTCTACGATTGTAAAAAGAGCTTGGGATATTTTTAATAATGATTCCTTTTGGTTAGTTGCTCCGCATAAATTATTTGACGACGGAACAATTAGAAGTCTTCAAAAGTTAGATGAAAAAGAAGTACTTTTAGTGAAATATACAACTGGTGGTTCAACACCTGGAGATTCTTATCTTTGGCTTTTAGATTCTATTGATGTTCCTATAAGTTTTAAAATGACGGTTCCAAGTATGAAAATGAATGGAACACCTGCAACCTGGGAAGATTGGAAACTCACAGAAAGTGGCACTTTATTACCAACGAGTCATACGTTTAAAAGCGGAAATAAATTAAGTATGGGAACCGTAAAAGGATACAACTAATGAATTCAAAAACAATAGCAAACGGGATTTTAAGAGCAATCGGAATTGTTTTGGGCATTTTACTATTAGGTTACTTTTTGTACATTATTCAATCTGTAATTGTTTACATAATTATTGCAGGTATATTGTCTTTGATTGCAAGACCTATCATTATTTTTTTAAGAAGAAAATTAAAACTCCCAAATACACTTGCAGTAATAGCAACCATGCTTTTAATGTTAAGCTTATTAACTGGTTTAGTGTTTTTATTTATACCATTAATTCTAGAACAAGGTAAAAGTTTATCCCTTTTAGAAGTTGATAAATTACAGGAAAATGTTCAGCAAATATTTAATCAAACAACAGCTTACTTTTCATCAAAAGGAATTGATGTTTTAAGTGAATTAAAAAATGTAGATTTTGTTTCTCAATTTAAAGAGATTCCTAACTTATTAAACTCTGTTTTAGGGGCTGTTGGATCATTAAGTGTTGGTTTGTTTTCAGTATTGTTTATCTCATTCTTTTTTATGAAAGATAGCCGATTACTAAAAAACGGTGTAATGACAATGATACCGAACGGAACAGAAGGAAGGTTCTCAAAATCTTTAGAAACCATTAATAACTTACTGTCAAAATATTTTATAGGATTGCTATTTCAAATTACAATTTTATTTATTTTCTACACAATCATCTTATTTGCTTTTAACATTCATAATGCAGTCGTTATCGCATTTTTATGTGCATTATTAAACCTAATTCCTTATGTTGGCCCAATGATTGGAGCAATTTTAATGTTTATTTTATCAATGACAAGTAATATTGGATTAGACTTTCAAACAGAGATTTTATCAACTTCTTTATGGATACTATTTTGGTATTTAATTGCTCAATTAGTTGATAATTTTGTGAGTCAACCTCTTATTTTTTCTAAAACAACAAAATCGCATCCACTAGAAATATTTTTAATTATTATTATTGGCGGATTACTTTTTGGTGTAGTTGGAATGATTACGGCTGTTCCTCTATATACGGCGTTAAAAGTAATTTTAAAAGAGTTTTTATCTGAGAATAAAATTGTAAAATCTATCACAAAAGATATTTAAATAATCTTTGAATACGGCTATATTACATCCAATAGTTCAGCAATTTATTACTGACAATTTAAAATCTAACATCACGAAACTGATTTTAAAAGGTAGCCCTTTTGATAGTGTAACGATTCAAGAATTAGCAAATCAAATTGTTGCAAAAGAAAAATCTGAACAAAAATTAAAAACCTGGTTTTCTGCTAAAAATATTTATTATCCACCTAAAATAAGTATTGAGCAAACTTCGTCAGAAATTACGGCTGATTACAAATCAAAATTGATTTCGGGTAATTCTATAATTGACATTACTGGTGGTCTTGGAGTGGATTGCCTCTATTTTTCTAAGAAATTTAAAAAAGTAATTCATTGTGAAATTAACGAAGATTTATCAACAATTGTAAAACACAATTATCAACAATTAAATGTAAAAAATATCGCCATTATTTCTGGTGATGGAATCGAATTTTTAAAAAATACCGACACATATTTTGATTGTATTTATATAGATCCTTCAAGAAGAAATGATCTAAAAGAAAAAGTGTTTTTATTAAAAGATTGCCTACCAAATGTACCAGAAAATATTGATTTTTTATTTACAAAAACCAATCATATTTTATTAAAAAACTCACCAATCTTAGATATTTCTAGCGCTATTTTAGAATTAAAATTTGTAAGAGAAATACATGTAGTTGCTATTAAAAATGAAGTAAAAGAAGTCCTTTTTTTATTAGAAAAGAATTACGAGAAAGAGATTCAAATAAAAACAGTCAACATTCATAAAGAAGACACTCAAAGATTTGATTTCGAATTAAAGGAAGAAGCGACTTCTAATTATTCTGAACCCCTCTCCTATTTATATGAGCCAAATGCAGCCATTTTAAAATCGGGTGGATTTCATCAAATATCAAAACAATTAGAGGTATTTAAATTACATCAACATTCACATTTATATACCTCAGAAAAATTAATTACATTTCCCGGAAGGAGTTTTAAAATTAAAAATGTATTAAATTACGACAAGAAAAAACTAAAGAAAATTTTAATCGAGAAAAAAGCAAATATTACAACAAGAAATTTCCCAAAAACGGTTGCACAAATTAGAAAAGAAACCAATTTAAAAGACGGAGGAACATCTTACATATTCTTTACAACTGATAATAAAAATGACTTAAAATCAATTATTTGCACGAAATATTAAAAAAATAAATGTTTAATAAAATCCTTTAATTACTTTCCGCTAATAATAAATTTTATTTATATTTGAATACTATATTCCCATGTTTTATTTTTAGGGGCTTAAAACATGTTAAAAAGTCTTGAATTAATTCAAGACTTTTTTTATGCTACAGTTTTTCATTAAGTTTGTAAAGAAAGCATTTCTTTCCTTTTTTTATGCAAACTATAAAATATCAAGGTTTAAAAATATCACTAAAAAAATATCATGAAGTGAATGATTTTTTAGTGATTGAAGCCCCTCTTCAAATTAACATTAATAATGAGTCTTATACTGTCGTTATGAGAACTCCAAATGATGACATTGAGTTAATTAGAGGGTTACTTTTCGCTGAGGATATTTACAAAAAAACTTCACCTTTAGTTTTCGAAATAATTAAAGAAGAATCTAAAATTGCATCAATAATAAATATTACAATTTCTAAAGAAGATTTAGGGAAAGGATATTTAAACAAGCGCACACTATTATCTGTTTCTTCTTGTGGTATTTGTGGTAAACAAGAATTAAAAGATTTAAAAGTTACTGGAGATAGACTTGAAAGCACATTTTTCTCATCAGAAAACTTATTTAAAATGCAATTAGAAATGACAACTTTTCAAAAAACATTTAAAAAATCTGGAGGGAGTCATGCAGCAGCAATATTTGATAAGAATCAAGAATTACTAACCATAAAAGAAGACCTTGGAAGACATAATGCTGTAGATAAAACGGTTGGTGATTTACTGCACAAAAACAATTTAAAAAAAGCTAATTTTTTATTAGTTAGTGGTCGTGTTTCTTATGAGATTGTAAGCAAAGCTTTTATTGCTAAAATACCCATTATAATTGCAGTTTCTGCCTGTTCTTCTTTAGCCGTAGATTTTGCAAAAGAATTCGGAATTTGTTTAATTGGTTTTACAAGAGATCAAAAAATGACAATTTATTCCAACCCAAATTATCTAAATAATTTAGAAAATGTCTAAAAAAATAACAGCACAACCACCGGAGAAATTAACGGGAATTCAGTTAACGAAAGTTCCTGAAACTTCTGTTGGTGTAAAAGCAATTGTATCTGCATTAACGCATATAAAAAATGAAGTTGGCATTGTAAAAGGAATTAGTTTATTAAAAAATATTAATCAAAAAGATGGATTTGATTGTCCTGGTTGTGCATGGCCAGATCCTGATGAAAAAAGAGCTTTTTTAGCTGAATATTGTGAAAATGGTGCAAAAGCAGTTGCTGAAGAAGCTACTAAAAACAAAGTTTCTCCTTTATTTTTCGCGACACATTCTTTAGATGAATTAGCAAAACTTTCTGATTATGAAATTGGTAAAAGCGGACGAATTACACATCCAATGTATTTGGCAGAAGAAAAAACACATTACGAAGAAATTTCGTGGGGCAAAGCTTTTCATTTAATTGCTGATGAGTTAAATGCACTGAAGTCTGCTGATGAAGCTGTTTTTTATACATCTGGTAGAACCAGTAATGAAGCTGCATTTTTGTATCAACTTTTTGTGCGTGAATTCGGAACAAATAATTTACCAGATTGCTCTAATATGTGCCATGAATCTAGTGGTGCTGCACTTTCTGAAACTTTGGGAATTGGAAAAGGTTCTGTTACTTTAGATGATTTTAATCATGCCGATTTAGTGATCGTAATTGGTCAAAATCCTGGAACAAACCATCCAAGAATGTTAACTGCTTTAAGTGAAACTAAAAAAAGAGGTGGAAAAATCATCTCTATAAATCCACTTCCAGAAGTTGGTTTAGTAAATTACAAAGACCCTCAAAATCCGTTAAAATGGATTGGAAAAGGTCAAAATTTAACAGATGTATTCCTTCAAGTAAAAATAAATGGAGACGTTGCTTTGTTAAAAATCATCTTAAAATTGATGAAAGAAAAAGAAGGTGCTGAACCTAACTCTGTTTTCAATCATCAATTTATTAAAGAGAAAACTGACGGAATAGATGCTCTTTTAAAAGATTTAGACACGTATTCTATTGATGATTTAATACTACAAACTGGTTTAACATTAAAAGAAATAGAAAAAGCTACAGAACTAATTATCAATAATGATAAAATAATTATTTGCTGGGCGATGGGCTTAACTCAACATAAAAATGCGGTTGATAATATTCGTGAAATTGTAAATATTCTACTTTTAAAAGGAAGTATTGGTAAAAAAGGTGCAGGAACTTGCCCTGTTCGTGGACATTCTAATGTTCAAGGAGATAGAACTATGGGGATTTGGGAAAAACCCCCAGCTTCTTTTCTAGACAATTTAGAAAAGGAATTCAATTTTAAAGCACCGAGAAAAAATGGTTTAGATGTCGTTGAAGCTATTGAAGCCATGCATCAAAAAAAAGCAAAAGTCTTTTTTGGAATGGGAGGTAATTTTATTTCTGCAACGCCAGACACAGAATTTACTGCAGATGCTTTACGCAATTGTAACTTAACAGTACAAGTATCTACAAAACTAAATAGAAGTCATTTAATTACGGGTAAAAAAGCATTGATTTTACCATGCTTAGGTCGTTCTGAAAGAGATTATCAAATTTCTGGAGAACAATTTGTTTCTGTTGAAAATTCTATGGGAATCGTACATCAATCAAGAGGAAATCTAGAACCTTGTTTCGAAAAATTATTAAGTGAAACTGCCATTGTTGCTAATTTAGCAAACATTACTTTAAAAAGTTCAAACACAGATTGGATTAATTTAACTTCTAATTACGATTTAATTCGAAATAAAATTGAAGCGACAATTCCTGGTTTTCAAAACTATAATAAACGAGTAAGAATTAAAGGAGGGTTTTATTTACCCAACAATGCAAGAGATAATAATTTTGAGCCTACCACAACAGGAAAAGCAAATTTCAGCATCAACAAACCATCAGAAATTGAGTTAGAAGAGAATCAATTTATAATGATGACCATACGAACTCATGACCAATTTAACACTACTATTTACGGTTTAAACGACAGATATAGAGGTGTTTTGAATGAAAGGAGAGTTGTTTTTATGAATATTGAAGATATGAAAAAATTAGGTTTACAAAAATTAGATGTAGTAGATTTAACAAGTCATTTTAAGAGCGAAAAAAGAGAAGCTAAAGGGTTTTTAGCAATTCCTTATAGCATTCCAAAACAATGTACAGCTACCTATTTCCCTGAAGCAAATGTTTTAGTTCCTCTAAAAAGCACCGCGGATATTAGCAATACTCCTACTTCAAAAACAGTAATTATTACCATTAAAAAAAGATAAACTCAGTATATGAACAAGTATATTTTTTTATTCATAATAATATTTTCAAGTCCGATTTTATTTTCTCAGAATAAGATTATTCCGGAAAAGAAAGTCCAACAGGCATTTGCAAAACTAGATTTCCTTTCTCTTGATTTGCCTGAAAATGATCCAAA
>TARA_B110000902_G_scaffold77148_1_pt1 | contig 11171 bp, 11 predicted proteins | sample TARA_B110000902 | Tara Oceans TARA_B110000902 (sample SAMEA4398009) | marine metagenome | biome: Polar Biome; feature: [SRF] surface water layer (ENVO:00010504); material: water (ENVO:00002006), including particulate matter (ENVO:01000060) such as... | depth 5 m | reverse complement strand
GTGAGCGGAGTGCTCATCAGTTTAGACTGTATAGAGGCTACAGTGAACGAAGCTATTGAGAAGAAATGTAATCTTATAGTAGCGCATCATCCTATTGTTTTTAGTGGATTAAAGCGGTTTAACAATGCTAACTATGTGCAACGCACAGTTCAATTGGCTATAAAAAATGATATCGCCATTTATGCTATTCATACAAACTTGGACAATGTCTATGCAAATGGTGTGAACAGTAAGATTGCTGATAAACTGGGACTTATCAATACTAAAATACTATCTCCTAAGTCAGGTGAACTCTTAAAGCTAGTCACTTACTGTCCTACTAAAAATGAAGAAGAAATAAAAGAAGCTCTATTTGCCTCGGGAGCCGGGCATATTAGTAACTATAGTGAGTGTTCATTTACTACTATAGGTAGTGGAACCTTCAAAGCTGGGGTAGGTTCTAACCCTGTATTGGGCCAAATAGGAAAACGACATTCAGAAATCGAAGTTAAAATCGAAGTCATCTTCTGTAAGCCACAAATTGATGGTGTCCTGAGTGCTTTAAATGAAGCCCACCCATACGAAGAAGTAGCGTATGAGTTGTACCCTACATTAAACCAAGATAAGAATATAGGTAGTGGCATGTTAGGAGAATTGGTGAAAGTTATGAGTCCAAGTGAATTTCTTGAGCATTTAAAATCCTCCATGAAGCTGAAAGTTATCAAACATACGTCGTGGGATAAACCAATTAATAGAGTCGCTGTATGCGGAGGCTCAGGGCAGTTTTTACTAGGAAACGCAAAATTCTGTAAAGCAGATGTTTATGTGACCTCAGATTTTAAATATCACGAGTTTTTTGATGCGGAGAACAACATTATGATTTGTGACATCGGACATTACGAAAGCGAAAAGTTCACAATCGACCTATTGTTTGACATTTTGAGTAAAAAGTTTAGTACCTTTGCAATCCTTAAAACAAAGGTCAACACCAATCCGGTTAACTATTTCATATAAATGGCAGCAAAAACAATAGAGCAGAAACTCGAGCAACTTTACAAACTTCAAACTATAGATACCCGCTTAGACCAGCTTAGAGCTGTGAGAGGCGAGCTACCTATGGAAGTTTCTGACTTAGAAGATGAGCTCATCGGTCTTAATACTAGATTAGCGAATTTCAATACCGAGATAGAGACCTTTAATGAGCAGATAGTTGCTAATAAAGAGCAGATTAGAACTTCTACTGAGCTAATACGAAAGTATAAAGCTCAATTAGAAAATGTGAAAAATAACCGTGAGTTTGATGCATTGAATAAAGAAGTAGAGATACAAGATCTTACTATTCAAGCAGCAGAAAAAAAAATAGGCGAGGTAGATCGCTCTATTAAACTCAAGGAAGAGTTAATCGGTGAAGTTCAAACTCGTCTAGACGAACGTGATAAAGATCTAGAGAACAAAAAAAATGAACTAAAAGAAATCACAGAAGAGACTGAGAAAGAAGAAAATTCTATTCAGACTGAACGTGAAAGTGCACTTGATACTATAGATGAGAAACTTATAAAGGCTTACGATAGAATCAGACATAACTTTAGAAATGGGATAGCTGTGGCTCCTATACTTAGAGCTGCGTGTGGTGGATGTTTTGCTAAAGTACCACCTCAGTTACAGTCCGATATACGACAATCTAAAAAAATTGTAATTTGCGAAGCTTGTGGACGTATTCAAATAGACGCTCGTATGGCTGGTATAGAAGATCATGTGGAAGAAGAAGTTAAACCTAAAAGAAGAGCAGTACGTAAGAAGTAACTTCTTTCGAATACTATCTTTTTTATTATTTGGCCTCTTTTCATTACAGAGCTCAGGAGTGCATTTCTTTGAGTTTACACCAAATCTCGTAAAAGCACAAAAATATAACCTGGAGCTTAGGCTCAGCATTGCTGCGGACATACTAAAAACTGAAGGCATATATTCTTCAGACAATAGTGCCGTTCTGTATTTATTGCATTCTAACGCGTATCTGAAGGCGTTTGTATCAGAAGAGTCCTCCGACTTTAAAGCATATCAGGAAGTCAGAGAATCAGCTATTAGTCATTTTGAATTGCTGAATGATACGTTACCTCATAAAAGGTTTTTGCTGAGTGAATTATACTTTCAGTCAGCGACCTTAAAAGCGAAGCATAATGAGCTCTATAGTGCTGCACGAGATGTGAATAAAGCATACTCGCTCATAGAATCTAATCATAAACTTTTCCCTAATTTTTTACCTAACAACAAAACTCGTGGAATTTTGCAGGTATATCTCTCTACGGTGCCAGATAACTATAGATGGGTGATACGTATGCTCGGGATAAGGGGTGATCTCAAAGGAGGAATGACTTTGCTTAAAGAACTAAGTGCACATAGGTCAGATACCGGTTTTATAGGAGGATTAGCCAAAGAAACACATTACCTATATGCTTTTTCACTGATGCATGTAGCTAATCAGCGAATTACAGCTTGGTCAGAGATGCTCAAGGCTACAATGGACTACCGTACAAATCTAGCAAGTTGCTTCTTTAGGAGTAACTTGGCCTTAAAACTTAATAAAAACGAATCTGCTATAAATACACTACAAAGCAGACCCTTGGGTTTGGAATATGTAGAGTTTTACCTATTGGAACATTTACTTGGAACAGCAAAGCTTAACAAGCAGGATTCTACTGCTATTTTGCATTTAGCTACGTTTAATGCAAATTTCAAAGGGATAAATTACGTAAAGAGTAATTTAAAACGTATGTGCTGGTACTACTTGGTAATGGGTAATCACATTAAAGCTAAGCAATATAAAGCAGCAATACTAAATAACGGGTATACGATTAATGAAGACGATAAGCAAGCAGAGCGTTTTGGTAAAAAGCAATTGCCAAACAGTGATCTATTAAGTACTCGGTTATACTATGATGGAGGGTATGTTGATTTAGCATCAGCTGCTATATCTGTCATCAATGTAAATAGTTTAACCACACTAGATCTTAAAGCAGAGTATTGCTATAGGAAAGGGCATATTTTAGAAAAACAAGGCACAATTAATCTAGCACTTAAGTTTTACGAGGCTTGCACTTTATTTGCTATTAGTAGTGATGAGTATTATGGTGCTTATGCGGCTATATTTTTAGGGGATTATTACTTGAACGTAAATGATGTCGTAAAGGCTTGTAAGTTTTATAATCGGGCTTTAAGTTTTAAGAAAAATAAGGAATATACTGAGTCTATAGAACAGCGAGCTAAGAGTGGTTTAAAAAAGTGTAGTTCGTAATCAGATCAGTTGGTCTTACCTAAAAACGGATGTATTTCGTAACTAAGACACCTTATTCCACGTGACGGGTAGTTTCATTCGTATCTATATACTTGGTTACGGCGTATTCTTCGTCAGCTTCTGTGGTGCAAGCCTTCAGACCCCCTACGTCAAAAGATCGAGTGTCTTTAATTTTTGCTTTTGGAATCACACTTGAGTGTTTCATTAAATATTCAAAAAAGTAGCTTATGGCAGTACGTCAAATGAGTCTATCTTTGCCAACATAACATTACAGAAATGAGTAAGAGAGAAGTAAGAGTGCGTTTTGCACCTAGTCCTACAGGACCATTACACATAGGAGGGGTGCGTACTGCTTTATATAACTATTTATTCGCTAGGCAACATAATGGTAAATTTCTGCTAAGAATAGAAGATACAGATCAAAAGCGTTTTGTAGAAGGGGCAGAGGAGTATGTCAACAAAAGCCTAGCTTGGTTAGGTATGGAAATAGATGAAGGTGTAGCAGAAGGTGGCGAGTATGGACCTTATAAACAGAGTGAGCGTATGGACAAGTATGCTGCTTATGCAGATCAGTTGATAAGTGATGGGTATGCATACTACGCTTTTGATACGCCTGATGAGCTCAATGAGATGAGAGCTAAACTAGAGGCTAATAATATGGGTGCTAAGTATGATGCTACATCCCGTATGAGTATGAAAAACTCTCTAACTCTCAGTGAAGATGACGTAAATGAACGACTAGGCAGAGGTGACAAATACATAGTACGAATCAAATTACCCCGTAATGAAGAAATACGCTTCGAAGACCATATAAGGGGCTGGATAGTATTTAATAGTAGCCAGTTAGATGATAAAGTATTGCTAAAAGAGGATGGACTTCCTACTTATCACTTAGCGAATATTGTGGATGATCACTTGATGAATATAAGTCATGTTATCCGTGGGGAAGAGTGGTTGCCATCTGCACCATTGCATGTAATGCTTTATAGGTACTTGGGATGGGAAGATACTATGCCGCAGTTTGCCCACCTACCATTGTTACTAAAGCCTGACGGAAAAGGTAAGCTGAGTAAAAGAGATGGTGATAGATTAGGATTCCCTGTATTCCCGCTAGAGTGGATATCACCAGAAGGCGAGATCAGTTCAGGGTACAGAGAGGGTGGATATATGCCAGAAGCAGTAATTAATATGTTAGCTATGCTAGGATGGCATCCATCTGATAACCAAGAGATTTTTAATATCAAAGAACTTATAGCCGCGTTTAGCTTAGAGCGAGTGTCTAAGAGTGGTGCTAAGTTTGATATGGACAAAGCGAAATGGTATAATCATCAGTTTCTGATGAAAGCACCAGCATCTGAACTGCGAAAGATGGTAGATGGTCAGATAGAGCCTATGCACTTAGCAAAAGGGGAAGAATATATCGCACAAGTACTCGAAATGTTAAAAGAGAAAGTAAGTTTTGCCATGGAGATACTTCCTATGGGGCAGTATTTCTTTGAGAATCCAGCGACATACGATGAAAAAGTGCAAAAAAAGAAATGGAATACTGAAGTTGAAGCTCATATTACAGGATATGTAAATGGATTAGTAAATCAGAGACATACTACTGCTTTAGTTATGGAAGAGTATCTAAATACCTACACAGAGGAAGTAGGTGTCAGTAAAGGTAGTTTGATGCAGCCTTTAAGATGGGTGGTTAGTGGTCAAGCAGGTGGTCCACCTATTTTTGAAATGTTAGCACTATTTGGGTTATCAGAAATTCAAAGCAGGCTAGAATTAGTAAAAGGTAAGGCCTAAATCGCTTTCGGAATAAGTTTGAGAATTACGCAGGCTTTTTCGCTTGCTATCTGCTCAGCTACTTTTTTAGACTTTCCTCTTGCGGTAGAGATTTCAACACCGTCTAGGCATACTGCTATAGAATAGGTTTTGATTTTTTTCTCTGATTCTGGATTTAGCACTTTGAAGTCCAATTCTTTCTTCTCTTTTTGGGCGTACTGATTTAGCAGACTTTTAAAGTTGACTGTGATGTCTTTTAATTCATCAAAGTCTAAGTAAGGATTTACTATTTTTTGTTTTACGAATCGTTTAGCAAAGGTGTAACCTCCGTCAAGATACACTGCTCCTATTAGTGCTTCTAAAGCGTTACCTGCCATGCCTTGCACAGCTGCTTGATTTTTACTGATAGATTTGCTGTAGACTAGATGATCTTGTAGGCCCATACTAAAGGCTATTGTGCTTAGCATTTTACGACTTACAGATTTGCTTCTCATTTCTGTAAGAAAACCCTCTCCTTTAAACGGGAATTTTTTAAATAGCAATTCTGCTATGATCAGATCTAGTACGGCATCTCCTAGATATTCTAGTCGCTCGTTGTTAGCACTATTTTTTATTCCAGGGATGTTTGCTGAGTGACTGTTGTGCAGAAATGCTTGTTGATAGAGCCTGATATTGTGTGGGCAGTAGCCCAAAATTTGAACCAGTTTTTTATAAGATTTCGAATGTTTAGAGAAGTAGAGGTAGTAGAATTTTGAAAAACTGTGAAGCACAGTCATTACTCACACTTCCCCATAACTATAGACGCATTGTGACCGCCAAAACCAAAAGTATTGCTTAGAGCGTACTTCACTTCTCGATTTTGAGAAACATTAAATGTGAAATTTAGCTTAGAGTCAAATTGCTCATCATCTGTAAAATGATTGATGGTAGGAGGAACTATACCTTTATTTATAGCTAAAAGGCAAGCTAGAGCCTCTACAGCTCCTGCTGCACCGAGCAGGTGTCCAGTCATGCTTTTTGTAGAGCTGATATTCAAGTTATAAGCATCATCACCAAATACTCCACGGATTGCTTTGGTTTCACTGATGTCACCTAGTGGAGTAGATGTGCCATGTACATTTACATAGTCGATATCGCTGGGTTGAAGATTAGCATCCTTCAACGCTCGTTTCATAACATTAAGTGCTCCCAAGACCTTCTGGATGGGGGGCTGTAATGTGGTGTGCATCTGCAGTCATGCCGCCACCTAGAATCTCGCCATATATCTTAGCACCACGTGCTTTAGCGTGTTCGTACTCCTCCAGTATAAGTGAAGCAGCACCTTCTCCCAAAACGAAACCATCTCTGTCTGCGTCAAATGGTCTTGATGCAGTAGCTGGAGAGTCATTTCTTTCAGAAAGGGCTTTCATACTATTAAATCCTCCTACGGCTGATGGTGTGACACAAGCTTCAGAGCCCCCTGTCACTACAGCTTTTACCATGCCCAAACGAATATAGTTGTAAGAATCTATGATGGAATTATTAGAAGAAGCACAAGCTGAAATAGTGCCAAAGTTTGGTCCTCTAAAGCCGTACTTTATAGATATATAGCCTGGAGCTATATCACCTATCATTTTAGGTATAAAAAAGGGATTAAATCTAGGAGTTCCGTCTCCGAGCGTATAATCCCTTATTTCTTTCTCAAGTGAGCTAAGTCCTCCGATACCTGATGCCCAGATTACTCCTATGTCTTCTGGAACAAAATCTATATCCATAATGCCGGAATCACGTACAGCTTCATCCGCTACCACCATAGCATATTGGGTAAAGGGATCCATTTTGCGGGCCTCTTTGCGGTCTAGGTGATTTAGGATATCGAAATTTTTAATTTCGCACGCGAATTTAGTTTTGAACTTTTCAGCATCAAAACGTGTTATAGGTGCAGCACCACTTTTCCCACTGGATAAGGCTTCCCAGTAAGATTGGGCATCATTTCCGAGTGGCGTGAGCGCACCAATACCGGTTACCACTACTCGCTTGAGTTGCATATCGGTTTGGTTAAGAATTAACCTGCGTTTTCGGTGATGTAAGTAACTGCATCTCCTACAGTTCCTATTTTTTCAGCTTGCTCATCTGGGATGGCAATGTTGAATTCTTTTTCAAATTCCATTATTAATTCTACAGTATCCAGAGAGTCAGCACCAAGGTCATTAGTGAAGCTTGCTTCGTGAGTTACTTCAGATTCTTCAACACCTAACTTATCTACGATTATTGATGTTACTTTTTCAGCTATTTCAGACATATTGATTTATTTTTGTATTCTACCGCAAAGAACAATTTTTTCGATAAAAACAACAAAATTAATTTGTAAATAAACGGATTGATTTAAATAATTCATACTCGTGCAATCACTTTTTTCATCAAACGAATTGATACTGGAATACCCCGAGGTGTACGGTATATCTACACCTGTAAGACATTTGAGACTCGGATATATACTCAGTTCTAGTCACTATTTTGATGTCGTGTATGAACCAGAAGTTTCTTCATATGATAAGGAAAGCAGCTATGGAGCGTACCATTTGACATTTTTAGACGACCTTTCGAAGGTGTTGATTATTAAAAATAAGGAGAGTAACTCCTATTTTTACCCAAAATACAACACTGTAGACTATCTTATTTGCAGTCTGACGGAGGATGAAATTAATAAAGAAATACCTACGATAATTAGTAAACTTATGGAGATATCGATTTGTTTTGCACTTACGAAACCTAATCAAAAGGAAATATTAAATTTTACACAACTATTATGAGTCAAAGTATAAAGTACAATAAAACAAAGATAATAGCGACTATGGGTCCGGCGACCTCTAGCGTACCGATGCTAAAGAAAATAATCAAAGCGGGTGTTGATGTTTGTAGAGTGAACTTTTCGCATGGAGATTGGGGCACACATTTAGAAGTAATTAATAACATACGTGAGGCAAACAGAGAGCTAGGTACTAACGTAGCAATATTAGGTGATTTACAAGGCCCTAAACTGAGAATAGGCGAAGTAGAAAATAATAGTATGCTGCTGGAAGAAGGTGCTACTATGACCCTGACTACGGAAGCTACAATAAGCTCAGGTACTACCATTTATGTGAAATACTCCACACTGGCTAGAGATGTGAAAGTAGGTGAGCGAGTTCTTCTGGACGATGGTAAGCTGGAGCTAGAGTTCTCAAAAAGAATAGATGATAGTACCGTAGAAGCCGTGGTTATAAATGGGGGTTACTTGAGTTCTAACAAAGGGTTTAATTTACCCTCCTCAGACATGTCTGTTGGGAGTCTCACTCCTAAAGACAGAAAAGACCTAGAGTTCATAATTAAGCATGATTTTGATTGGGTAGCATTATCGTTCGTGCGAGAAGAAAAGGATATTATAGAGCTACGTGAGATTTTGAAAGAGAACAATTGTCACGCACACATAGTAGCTAAGATTGAAAAGCCTCAAGCCGTAGAAAATATAGATGGGATAATAGCAGTAACTGATGCTATAATGGTAGCACGTGGAGACCTAGGTGTAGAAATGCCCATGGAACAGGTCCCTGTGATCCAAAAACGTATCGTAACCAAATGCATAGCTGCGTCAAAACCTGTGATAATAGCTACACAGATGATGGAGAGTATGATAACTTCACCCACACCTACCAGGGCAGAGGCTAACGATGTGGCTAACGCTGTAATGGACGGAGCTGACGCTGTGATGCTAAGTGCTGAAACTTCTGTGGGAGATTATCCGTTGAAGGCTGTTCAGGCAGTAGAACGCATATTAGGCAGTACTGAGCAAGGATGGAATGTTTACAACAAATTTCAGAAACCAGATCCATTATCTCCTTCATTTATAAGCGATAGGATATGCTATGCCACCGTAAGTATGAGTGAGGGAATAAGTGCCAATGCTATTATCAGTATGACACAAAGCGGGTATACCGCCTACAAAATAGCAAGTGGCCGACCAAATTGTGATGTATTTATTTTTACAGCGAATAAAAGATTGCTCACAAGACTAAGTTTAGTGTGGAATGTAAGAGCATTTTTCTATGACAAAAAAACGAATACGGATGAGACTATAAGTGATGTGATAGATGAGCTAAAAGCGAAAGGTTTTCTAAAAGATGGAGATGTAGTCATCAATACAGCCGCTATGCCAGTAATCGAAAACAGAAAAACAAATGCCATAAAGATTAGTACGGTAGGAGTGTAATGGCAGACATCGGAATAGTAAATAAAGTAGCTCAAAGCGGTATAGTAACCATAGACTTAGAGGATGTTATTCCTGCTCGAGAAGAGGCGTATATTGATATTAAGGAGCAGCTATTCCATGGCTTGATGCTAAAGGAAAAAGATTTCAGAGCTTGGATAAAAGAAAATGACTGGACGGCGTACACCAATATGGATGTAGCTCTATACTGCTCCACAGATGCAGTGGTACCTACTTGGGGCTACATGCTCATATCCTCGGCACTCAGAGATGCTACCGCTAATGTCTTTTTTACCACTCCAGAAAATCTGAATGCGCTAGTAGTAGAGAGAGCACTGGTAGCTTTAGACATTAATCAGTATGAAGATAAACGTGTAGTTATAAAGGGGTGTGGTGATAGAGAAATGAGTAACCACGCGTATGTAGCTCTTACGAGTAAGCTAGTACCATTGGCTAAGTCCCTGATGTTTGGCGAACCTTGTAGTACCGTGCCTGTTTACAAAAAACGCAAATAAAAAAGCCCTTCTGCTTTTGCAGAAAGGCTTCATCTAGTGTTAGTATTTAATCAGTATTATTGACTAATCTCTTCTAAGGCATCAAAGGTCATGTTTCGCACACCATCTTCATATTGAGATACAAAAGCATCCTTTATCCCTAATTTCTTAATGTCATTGCTAAACTGGATAGCATCCATCACATTTTCAAAGTGACCTATCACATACCTTTTAGCACCATCTACTTCTTCCGCCTTTATGGTTTTAAGTTTTTCATTAAATGACACGAGGTCAAGGTACTGGTAATATCCCATCTGTACCTGATAAACAATACCCATTGGTACTTGGGTAGATGGCATAGAACGCTTAAGTTTAGCATATTGAGCTTCTAGAGCGGCTAGCTTATCTGCTAAATCCATTTTTTCTGCTCTTAGTTTTTCTATCTCGGCTAGCTTGGCGTTTAGGGTAGCCACTTCACCAGAGAGTTCAGTTATTTGAGCGATATGCTGATTCTGCATTTTAACCCATTTTTCAGGATTTTTCTTGTATGTCTTTATCTCTTTTTTGAGAGCCCTTCTTTCCTTTTTGCTAAGTGACTGTGCCTCTGCTGTAGATATGCTAAATACAAATACTATAGAGAGTACGGTTAGTACGATATTTTTCATTTGTTAATACTATTTAAAATAATTTACAGCAAAATTATGGGATTGCTGCGGATGTTTACCCGAAAGATTTGCGAATAATCTACATTTGCATACTTTAGAATACACATCATGGAATATAGAATAGAGCAAGACAGCATAGGAGAGGTGCAAGTACCCGCAGATAAGTATTGGGCAGCACAGACTCAGAGGTCTTTAGAAAACTTCAAAATAGGCAGCCAAAAGATGCCAATAGAAATCATCAAGGCATTCGGTGTACTAAAGAAATGTGCAGCCATGACTAATGCTGAACTAGGCGTGCTCTCTCAAGAAAAAGCAGACCTTATTTCTGATGTTTGTGATGAAATAATTGATGGTAAGCTGGATGATCAGTTCCCACTAGTTGTATGGCAGACAGGCTCTGGTACGCAGAGCAATATGAATGTGAATGAGGTAATAGCCAATAGAGGTCACGTACTACAAGGCGGTAAATTGTCAGATGAGAAAAAAGTACTGCATCCAAATGATGATGTAAATAAGTCGCAGAGTAGCAACGATACTTTCCCTACGGCTATGAGTATAGCGGTGTACAAGCAGATGATAGATTTTGCTATACCAGGCTTACAAGTATTGAAAGATACTTTCAAGAAAAAAGCACGTGAGTTTAAGGATATCGTAAAAATAGGACGTACGCATTTTATGGATGCTACGCCGCTCACTTTAGGTCAAGAGTTTTCTGGATACAGAAGACAACTAGAAATGAG
>TARA_B110000902_G_scaffold212691_1_pt1 | contig 11183 bp, 7 predicted proteins | sample TARA_B110000902 | Tara Oceans TARA_B110000902 (sample SAMEA4398009) | marine metagenome | biome: Polar Biome; feature: [SRF] surface water layer (ENVO:00010504); material: water (ENVO:00002006), including particulate matter (ENVO:01000060) such as... | depth 5 m | reverse complement strand
TTGAATACGAATATACACAAAATGTAGTGACATCGAATTCCCAAATCCTTGGCCTTTGGACATCAAAAAGCATTATATCTCAAATTATAATTGTTAGACCCGTCTAACTTATTATCTTTGTCCACTAAATCAATCAATGTCATTGAAATATGAAGGAACTTCTTTTTGCCGTATTCATTCTTTCTTCCAGTCTAATAGTAGCTCAATCAGGTGTTATTGCAGGACATGTGAGCAGCCACAACGCTGACCAAGAATTTGTAAAAATCAAATTGAGCAATGGGTATGGTGCTGTTAGCGATAGTGTTGGAAACTATGCGATCACAAAATTACCTTTCGGAGAATTCATATTGACCGTTTATTCTTCTGAATTTCTAGCTGTAGAAAAAACGATTGTCCTAGATTCATTAAATCCTTTTCTATTCATCAACTTCGAGTTGGAACCGATCTCTCTATTCATTGATCAAGTTGTTGTAACTGGAACGAGAACAAACAAACGACAAACAGATTCACCCGTAATCGTTGACATCATAGACACGAAAACATTGGAAGCCGTTCAGGCCTGTAACCTATCGGAAGGCTTAAAGTTTCAGCCCGGTTTGCGCGTTGAAACAGATTGCCAAACATGCAACTACACGCAACTTCGAATGAACGGATTGGCAGGTGGGTATTCTCAGATACTCATAAATGGACGGCCTGTTTTTAGCCCGCTAACTGGATTGTATGGCCTGGAGCAGATTCCTGCAAACATGATTGACAGAATTGAAGTTGTTCGAGGTGGAGGATCGGCGTTGTATGGATCATCTGCAATCGGCGGTACAGTTAACGTGATCACTAAAATTCCAAAGGAGAGCGCCTTTAGTGTATCGAACAATTATCAGAACATCAACGGATTGGCTTCAGATAATATCATCAGCGGAAATGCGAATGTACTAACACACAAACGCAATGCAGGAGCGTCTTTCTTCGTCAACAACCGAAACCGAGAAGCATACGATCACAACCGAGATAATTTCTCTGAATTGCCCGCATTAAAAACTACTTCATTCGGAACCAATTTGTTTGTGCGCCCCAACGATCAACAAAAATTAGAAATTACCTTAAGTACGATAAACGAATACCGCTACGGAGGCGAAATGGTTAAAAAAGCGGCACATTTGGCGCAACAATCAGAAGAAAGAACGCACAACGTTATAGTGGGTGGAATTGATTACCAATACAATTTCAAAAATGAGAATTCATCCATTATCATTTATAGTGCGGGGCAAAGAACAACGCGTTTACATTACACTGGCATTTATCCCGACGACAGCTTGGAAATTATCGGTCATCTTACCGATCCACCTTATGGAAACTCCTTGGTAACAACGATTCAAGGAGGAACGCAATTCAACCACCGTTTTGAAAAATTCATCAAAGGATCGAATGTTTTTACAGTCGGCGGTGAGTATTTAGAGGACATAGTTAAGGATGATATTGTCGCTTATAATTACAAAATCAATCAGTTAACCGCCAATCTTGGAATGTTCTTACAGAGCGACTGGGAGATCTCAAAATCTATCAAATTGTTGCTCGGCGCAAGAGCGGACAAACACAACATGCTGGACAATTTAATCGTAAGTCCCCGGGCTTCGTTCATGTATAAACTAAAAGAATCAACTCAGTTCAGAGCAACTTGGGGAACAGGGTTTAGAGCACCACAAGCATTCGATGCCGACCTTCACATTGCATTCGCAGGAGGAGGGATTTCAAGAATTACCTTGGCCGATGACCTTGTCGAAGAACGATCACAAAGCTTCGGTGCTTCGGTTAACTACGATAAAAAGACAACAAAATACATCGCTGGATTCACGGTTGAGGGATTCTATACCTATTTGAAAAATGCATTTTACCAACATCCTTTGGGCGAAGATGCTTTTGGTGAATTGTATGAAAAGCGAAATGGAGCTGGGGCAACGGTAACAGGAGTATCTCTTCAGTTAAGAGCTAATTTCAACAAGAAAGTAGAGTTCGACGGCGGAATCACTTTCCAAAGTAGTTTATTCGATGTACCTATCGAATATTCAGATGTTTTACCCGCGACAAATGCCTTTTTAAGAACACCTAATGTTTATGGATACGGAACCTTGTTCTATACACCAAACAAGAAGTTTAGCGCTTCAATGAATACCGTTTATACGGGACCAATGAAAGTGTTGCACCTCGCTGGAGCACCCGAACAATTGGTGGATGAAATCATCACATCAAAATCATTTATTGATTTGAGTTTAAAAGTAGGCTACACCTTTTTATTTAAAAAATTAGAATCTGGACTTGAACTCTTTGGGGGTATAAAGAACATCTTTAACTCCTATCAAGAGTCCTTCGATATTGGGAAAAACAGAGATAGTAATTTTGTTTACGGACCGTCTCTGCCTAGAACATTTTATATTGGTATGAAGGTGTTTTCGCTTTAATTAAAATAGCTTGCTGAAAACATAGATCACTCTGACCAAGGAGTTTTATCTAACCACCAAGACATAAGGCACAATTTGAAGATCATGCTGTGTGACACTAACACCCTTATGGTATGCAGAGCTTTGTGCCCGTTATTCAGCCTTCTGCAAATAAAACCCGCTTAGGTTCTCCTTTTGTCTGATTGAAAATCACAATAATTTTCCTGCCACGAAAGCGGTCGTCCAAGCAGCTTGGAAGTTATAGCCTCCCGTTATTCCGTCGATGTCCATTACTTCTCCTGCGAAATACAAATTCGGACACGTTTTGCTTTGCATTGTTTTAAAGTCAATACTCTCTAAACTCACTCCTCCACACGTAACAAACTCTTCCTTAAACGTTGTTTTTCCGCTGACCTCATAGACGTCATTAGTTAGAATGTTCACGATTTTATTGAGTGCCTTTTTCCCCGTCTGTCCCCAAGTTGATTGCTTTGAAAGACCGCAACGCTCAATAAGGTAATGCCACAAACGTTCGCGCAACATATACGGTCTGAAATTGGACAAAATCTTATTGGGATGGTCCCCGGCAATTGCTTTCAGTCCTGATAAAACCAAATCAGTATTCTGAACATTGATCCAATTGACTTGCGTTTTGAATTCGTAATTCATCTCGCCTAAAATGCGCGCACCAAATGCCGAAAGCTTCAAAATTGCAGGCCCACTCATGCCCCAATGTGTGATTAACAAAGGACCATCAGATTTCAATTTCGTTCCCTGAATTGTAACAGAAGGGTTTTCAATCACTATTCCCATTAATTCGCGAATCGATTCGTTGGGCATGTTGAAGGTAAACAAGGATGGCACTGGCTCTTCAATTTGATGTCCAAGCTTTTCTAGCCAATCCAAACCCGACCGTTTTGGAGAACCTCCTGTTGTGACAATCACCTTGTCAAAAACGAGCGTTTGCTCAGAAAATGCAAGTTCGATTTGTTCTCCTAAAGATTCAATTCGTTTGACGCCTTTGCTTATCTCTAACTTGATCTCAAGCCGCTTTATTTCATTTAGAAAGCAGTCGATAATACTTTGTGAATCTTGTGAAACAGGAAATACACAGTTGTCATCTTGCGTCACCAAAGCCACTCCGCGCGATTCGAACCATTCCATTGTGTGCTTCGTGTTGAAGGTTCCAAAAGCCTTACGCAGTTTTCGGTTTCCCCTTGGATACGCTTCTGAAAGCTCCTTGATGTCTGTGCATCCATTGGTAACATTGCACCTTCCACCACCAGAAATTTTGACCTTCGCAAGCACCTTCTTTGATTTCTCAAAGATCGTTACAGTAGACTGTGGATGGTTTTCCTTTGCGTGAATTGCAGCAAAAAATCCTGCTGCTCCGCCTCCAATGATTGCAATTTGCATGTGGCAAAGATAGGGATTGTTCCCTTAAAAATAATTTTATTATTACTCCCTATTAAACATTTAATCGGAAGTTTTTTTAACCAACAAGAAACTGGAGTTGCTAAATTTAAATGGACAATTTAGCTAAGGCAAATATTCCTGCTGACGTTCGAAAAGGTCAGTTCAGCCTGGTTCCAGCATATGGAGGTGCCGCTGTTAATAGTAATTGTGAAGTTCTTGTTCGTCTTGGCAGTCTTTTATCCGCTGAATTATTTTCTTTAACCTGAAAATTGTTAAATCCTTCTTAATATTCCATTTCTGGCACGTGTATTGTCTTTCACCACTTTAATTATCGGAACTACAAAGTCGCTCTTTTTGAAAGAACGGTGATACTTAGAGAAAATTAATAAATTTACAGAAAATCAATTACTATGAAAAAGATTCTACTCACGGCAACATTGCTTTTGGGCGTCAATTTTGCACATTCGCAGAATATAAATGACAACAAAATCAACTTCAAGTATATCCAATTGCCATTAATTAAAATTGACGATCAGTTTACGAACTATCAAATCCTCGTAGAGCATGATTACAATCAAGCGAACACAGACAGTTTGGCCTTGTTTCAAGCACGTAAAGATTTGGCAATCAATGATTTTGAAAGTAAAATAGTTTTATATCAATCCTCTAGAGATTCTTTAGATAAGATATATTTGGGGAAATTGGCGACTTGGGAAAAGAACGTTAATGCGGGGCTTTTAAAGCCTGATGGATCCGCAATAGATAAGCCATTTCCACCCAATTATCCAACACAGCCTGCATATCCAAACGTAGAAGCTCCTCATTTACACACGGCATTTACGGATGAAAGTGTGAAGCAAAAGATTGCGCTTTCTGGTTTCGAAGATGGATTGGGAGGAATTCAAATAACAATTAAGTTATTGCCGATCCAGAACATCAGCATTGTTAAAACTAAAAAAGGAACAGGAGCCACTACTAAATACTTATACAGCGCACGATATGCTATGCCTGTTGCCGTTAAACTTGCAAGTCCGACACAAGGAATTTTGCTAGAAACGACACTATTTACAAGCGCCAAGACCTATAAAATGTCAGATCAAAAAAGTCAGTATGACCATCAAATTTATATGTTAGATCACAAAGGTGAGTTTTACAATAACCTTGAATTGTATGCTAGAAACGCTGCTCTTTTAGAAACAAACAACTATTTAAACAACCGATTCGGATATGTTAATAAGAGCCGTGCGACTGAAATTTATTCGGTGAAGAGTTTCAAAAACTACGATTACACGGATGTAACACAGGCGTATTCTTTGGCTGTTCAAGCGCTACAGGTTGTTGGTGCAGATAGAGACCGCGATGGTGCAATGAACCAGTTAGATGGAGCTATCGATGCAATCAAAATGATTTTGGAGGAAAGCAATTTTTCAGATAAAAAGGCGAGAATTAACACAAAGGTCACTGCAATGCTTTACTGTAATTTAGCAGAACTCCTTGTTTGGCAAGGAGAATACGACAAAGCAGATGCAACAGTTAACATAGCTCTAAATAGTAGAGAAGGTAAAGCCAAAAGACATTGTAAAGGTGTTACTGGTTTTTATGCGGACCAGCGCAAACGCTGGAACGTACATTATTAGACTACAACTACGCCCAAATATAAAAAAGCCGCTTCTCGTTAAATGGGATGGGGTTTTTTATGCTCTTGTTATGGAAAGGAAAGGGGGCTAAACTTGTGTCAAATCAAATTAAGCGGAAACAACTAATTTGTAAAGAGTTTCTTTTGTCTTAACTTGGACGTAATTAATTACCCCCTTATGAATTTTAAATACCTCCCAAGTCAATCAAACTTTCTCAAAATCACCTTTGGTTTGGTCATCTCCTTCGGACTTCTCTCAGCTGGATATTCCGCTAAAAAGATGTTGCGTGGAGAAATAATTACATATGTCCCTTCTCCACCAAGATCAAATGGAGCCGCAGTAATGGGCTTGGGCGATCGGACTGGAAGTCCAATTGGAGGAGCCGGTTCTTCTTGCGCAAATTGTCACGGTGGAGGTTCTTTTAGTCCATCGATTTCAATTGATGTTAAGGATGCCGGTTTGAATTCTGTGACAAGCTATATACCAGGAAACACCTATACAATAGAATATACTGTGCTTGCTGGGTCAGGTTCTCCATCAGGATATGGGATGCAAGGAGTTGCACTTAACCCGTCTAATGGTGCTGCTGGAAACCTTTTTTCACCAACTACACCAAACACCCAAATTACTTCATCTGGAGGGGTTCAATACTTAGAGCACCAATCAATGTCAGCAACGGGTTCTTTCCAAACATCTTGGACGGCGCCTATGGCTGGATCTGGAGCTGTTTCAATATACGCCAGAGGATTAGCCTTAAATGGCGACGGAAGTACGTTTGGTGATGATGCAAGTACTTCTGTGTTATTTGGATTAACAGAAACTATTCCAACAACAATTAGTTTTCCTGGAACGCCATTTTGTGCAAATGAACTGAATCAGTCCCCTACTCAAACAGGAGAAACAGGTGGTGCCTTTTCAGCTCCGGCAGGTTTAATTATTGACGCAGGTACAGGAGTTATAGATATTAGTAACTCAACAATTGGAACGTATCAAATTGATTATGCATACTCTATGGGCACTACTTCTTTCAGTATTACAATCAATCCCACTTACATCGAGACGGCTGTGGCAGCGATTTGTAGTAATGAGACTTTGATCTTCGGTTCACAAACTTTGAATGCTTCAGATGTCGGCTTGAATACTGAGCTTTTTCAATCAATTGATGGTTGTGATTCCATCGTGAACTTAACCTTAACGGTAAATACTACATCACTTACACAGGAATCAGCAACGATCTGTGACAACGAGACTTTATCTTGGGCATCGCAAACATTGGATGCTTCCAATGCTGGTTTAAATACTGTCGTATTAACTACAGTTAACGGTTGTGATTCGACTTTAGAAATGAATTTAACTGTGCTTCCTGCGTATTCAGAAACAACAACGATTACGATTTGTGAAGGAGAAACCTTCGCCTTTAACGGGCAAACTTTGGACTCTACAAATGCGGGATTGAACACTTCTACATTCCAATCTGCGAGCGGCTGTGATTCATTGGTAAGCCTTACACTGAATGTTGAAATAATAGACGCTCAAGTTACGGTGACTAGCGGTCAAATAGCAGCAGATCAATCAGGAGGGGCCTACCAATGGTTGGATTGTGATAATGGAAACATTGAAATAGTTGGTGCAACAAGCCAATCATTTTCACCGCTCGCTTCAGGGAATTATGCTGTAGAAATAACAATTGGAAACTGCTCTAAAACATCCGCATGTGCTGAGGTGACAGTCTTTACTAGTTTACATGAAAATAACTTGAGCTTGATTTCAATATCACCAAATCCAGTAAAAGATGTGTTACATATTGAAAACTATAATGAATTGCTTCAAGTAATTTCTATTGAAATTGTGGATGCCTTTGGAAAACGAGCACTGAAAGTAGCTTCGAAAGACGAAACAATTAATATTTCAAAATTACCAGCTGGAACTTATTTCTTAACGATAAACCATGATGCAGGTCAAGAGGTAGTGAAATTTATCAAGAGATAAAGAAACCCTTTATTGAATGAGCATTTCTCCAGCAAAAGAATATTACAATCAATATAGCGAAAGACTAGTTTATAGGCCTTTTGAACTTCAAGATATCAATCGTTGGTAAGCCTTTTTTAATGATAACCCTTCTTTAGAATATTTAGGTGGAAAGATGCTTGAACACCTTTCTTCTTTGGAAAAATCAGAAAATTGGATTCAACGCCAAATTGATCGTCAAAAAGATGGAATGTTTGGTCAATTGGCCGCGCTTGATAAAAAGACAGGTAAGTTAGTTGGAGTTGGAGGGGTTATTTTTCGTGATCTTGAAGCAGGCGGTGAATATGAAATTACATATTCGCTTTTACAAGAACATTGGGGAAAAGGGCTTGGAACAGAACTTGCCAATCACTTCCGTGATTATTTGAAAAACGTTGTTGGCCTTGACTCTGTAATTTCTATCATTCACGTTGAAAACGAACCGTCGATCAATGTGGCTAAGAAAAACGGCATGGTTCTCGAAACGGAATTTGAGTTTATGGAAATGCCTGTTGCCGTTTATCGGGCTACTTTCTAAATCAAAAAACCCTCGGACACCAAAAGCGACCGAGGGTTACCTTATAATATTCTTGAGCCTATAACTTAATCGTCAATCTCGTCATGATGTTCGTTCCCGCTTGAGGGTAATAAAAGTTCTCGCTGATTCTTTGTCCGCCCGCAATGTATCCCCAAGTGTATCCGTTGTTTTCGTACAAATGATTAAAGGCATTGTTCAACTGAACTCCAACTGTGATTTCTCTAAACAACACATCTTTGATTGTATATGAAACCTGGAAATTTGTAAAGAAATACGATTCAATTTTCCGTGTTTCACTTGAAGTATTGTCTAAATATTGTTCGCTCACAAACTTCGATGAAGCTCCAAGAACAAGTCCATTTATCGGCTCATAATTCAATCCAAGCGCCGCAATTAAATTCGGCGAAAATGCCAAGTCTGTCTTCGCATGCTTGATCTCATCTTCAGTATAAGTGTCGTAATTGAACACATACTCTGTGAAGGAATTGATCTTATTTTGACTAAATGTTGCGTTTCCAGTAACGCTCAAGTTTTTAAGAATCATGTATCCAACTTCAACTTCAACTCCTGCTCTGTAGCTCTTGTCAACGTTTGTTCGCGTGTTACCACCAACGTCATTGAGTTGACCTGTAAGAACCAATTGGTTTTTATACTTCATGAAGTATCCGTTCGCATTTGCCATCAGCTTTCGGCCTTTGTAACGGTACCCCACTTCTACATTCAATAACTCTTCATGTTCTGGTCGGTTCTCTGGGGTGTTTTCTCTAAAATCAGAGCGAACAGGCTCTCTATTGGCAACTGCAACAGAAATGTAAGCATTGTTTCGGTGGTTGAAATCATACATCATACCTGCTTTTGGGTTAAAGAAGTTATACGACGCTGATTGCGTTATTTCCTCCAACACGCCACCTACCTCATCAATTCCCAAATATTTATAATCTATATAACGAAATTGTAAATCAGCGTAATACGTCATTTTATTGCGCTTGTAGGTTCCTTTCAAATAAGATTGAACTTCATTTTTAACCCCGTCATTGTCATAGTAGTTATCTCTAATCTCTCCGTTTGATGAATATTCCGCCCAAATAACTTCTCCAAAGTGCGCGCCCAAATATTGATTGGCTCCGCCTCCGAGGGTAATATCAAATCCTTTGTTTTTGTAATTCAGAGCGTAAATTCCACCGTAGAAATGATTATCTAACCATCTTCTTCGAATGAAATCGCCTGTAGTAACTGTATCAAGTAAAAACAACGGCGGAGCTGAAACTGCTAATATTATAGGGTCCAAACCATACGTTGAAAAGTCATCATCTGCTCTGAATTGCTCGAAATAACCTCTTCCTCTCGTATAATGTCCTTTCACTTTCAATGTTAATTTTTCCGTTAGAAAATGAGAAAAATGCAATTGATAGTGATCTTGTTGGTAATTGTCAACTTCATTTTCATAGGTGTAAGCGTTGTATCTTCTTCCTGAACTTTTCAAGCTTTCCAAATCGGCATCAGAAACTCCATTTCTATCTGCATACGCTTGAATTTCATTCTGATCTCCATTCACTGCAGACTCTGGAACTCCATTCCAAGCTTGATACGTTCGTTCTTGTCCACTGAAAATGTTTGCTGTTAAAGTTGATTTCTTTCCAATCCACGATGCGGCAATGTAAAACGATTTAAGATCTGAAGTCGCTCGATCAATGTAGCCGTCAGAAGCAATTTTAGACAAACGAGCATCGACGGTAAATTTATTGTTGATCAATCCTGTTCCCGCTTTAACAGTGTGTCTCCACGTATTGAACGAACCAAATCCGTTGTCAATTACGCCATATGCTTTTTTGTTTGTCTTATTCGTGTTGACGTTGATACTTGCGCCAAAAGCCGAAGCTCCATTGGCCGATGTTCCCACGCCACGCTGGATTTGAATTCCATCCGCAGACGAAGAGAAATCGGGCATGTTCACCCAAAAAACACCGTGCGATTCTGAATCGTTTATTGGTATCCCATTCACCGTAACGTTCGTTCTTGTTGGATCTACGCCTCGAATTCGAATTCCTGTATACCCAACGCCCGCTCCAGCGTCAGATGTTACAACTGCTGAAGGCGTGAACCTCAAAAGCATCGGAAGGTCTTGTCCGAAATTCGCCTTTTCGATGTCATTCGTCTTTAACTCCGTGTACGTCGTTGGCGTTTTGAAATTAACAGGCTGGTAAACTACCATTTCCATAATTTCTTGCGGAGCTGCTTTAAGAGAAAAGTCCATCTTGTTTTCTCCAGCTCCAATTGTTACCTCTTTTTCAATGGGTTCATACCCCATTCTGTTCACCATAATTCGGGTTGGCCCAGATCGAAGCTTGGTCAGTGTGTAATAGCCTTCTTCGTCGGCAATTGTTCTTAAAAAGGATTCTTGCACTTCAATTTTGGCGCCAATAACGGGCTGTCCAGTTTCGTCAGTTACTCTTCCTTCTAATTTGGTTTGTGAAAATGTAGCGAGCGGAATAAACAGCAAACCACAAATCATAGATACTAGTCTTGTTTTCATTTTAAAAAATGTTTAACAAGAACAAGGGGCTAATCCTTTGTGTAAATTAATAATTAGCTAATTGGTCATCATTTCCCTTCGCAGGCATTATCCTGAGCAGGTCAATGGGTATAATCTCAGCCACTGATTTCTCAGCAGCACCCCTTAGAGACGTCGCAAAACTACATAAATTATTTAAAATTGATCTATTGCTTGAATACTTTTTTTTAATCTTTCTTCAGGGGCGCCATTCACAATAATGAAATCTTTTTTGAATACATTGAGCACGGAGATGTACTTCTCAAACAATGTATGGCGGTCGTCAGGGTTCTCACGAAGAGGATCTGCTTCCCATGGAATGTCAGGTGCGCAGAGCACGTGCAGGTCGAAATGGTTCTCGCTCACTAGTTCATTGATATACGTTGAAGCAAAACCGTACTTGTGTTCAGACCATACTTTGAGCACAACAAAATCGGTGTCAACAATATTAACTCGGCTTTTTTCGGTAGAGAATATTTGTAAGTTTTCTTCATGACCTTCAGCAATATCATCCAAATCGCCATGTGAATATTCATAATCGGGCCCATTTTCGTCTAGGAACTCTCGCGCATATTCTGGGATTACATTAACGCCATAATGTG
>TARA_B110000902_G_scaffold222910_1_pt1 | contig 11197 bp, 8 predicted proteins | sample TARA_B110000902 | Tara Oceans TARA_B110000902 (sample SAMEA4398009) | marine metagenome | biome: Polar Biome; feature: [SRF] surface water layer (ENVO:00010504); material: water (ENVO:00002006), including particulate matter (ENVO:01000060) such as... | depth 5 m | reverse complement strand
CCGATCACAGCTTTTGCCCTCAGCAAATTCTCATCAATAATTTTTTCTAACATTACCTGAGCATCGGCGAATAAATTGCGGGCAGCTTCACCAACGACCTTGTCATCGAGAATTTTGGGATACTTCCCGGCGAGTTCCCAACTCATGAAAAATGGCGTCCAGTCAATGGTATCTACCAATGCACTCAGTGAGTAGTTTTCAAAAACGCGGGTGCCCTCAAACATCGGCTTAGTCGCGTTAAAATTATCCCAGTCAATGGTTGGCCGATTTGCAGCTGCCGCGGCATAGCGCAACGATCTTACTTTGGGTTTTCGGTTTTTTATTCGCTCTCTTACTACAGCATACTCCTCCTTCCGTTGTTTCCAGAATTCGATTTTCAACTCCGGGTTCAGCAATGTGCTGGCAACAGAAACGCTGCGAGATGCATCGGGAACATAAACAATAGGCGCCTTGCCGTATTGTGGTTCTATTTTTACTGCGGTATGTGCTTTTGACGTTGTTGCTCCGCCAATCATCAGCGGGATACTAAAGCCTTCCCGTGCCATCTCTTTAGCTACGTGTACCATTTCGTCCAGCGATGGGGTGATTAATCCACTTAAGCCAATAATATCTGCGTTTTGTTCTTTGGCAGCCCGCAAGATTTCACTACATGAAACCATAACACCAAGATCGATTACTTCGTAGTTGTTACATTGCAGAACCACTCCGACAATATTTTTGCCGATATCATGCACGTCGCCTTTAACCGTAGCCATGATGATTTTCCCATTGGCTTTGGCATCTTCCTCTTTTCCATCTTCAATAAAAGGTTGTAAATATGCGACAGCTTGTTTCATCACTCGTGCACTTTTAACAACTTGCGGTAAAAACATTTTACCTTCGCCAAACAAATCACCAACAACATTCATACCGTCCATCAAGGGACCTTCGATCACTGATATAGGACGATCTGCAATGAGTCGAGCCTGTTCTGTATCTTCTATGATAAAGTTGGTAATACCTTTAACAAGTGCGTGCTCAATACGCTTTTTAACCGGTAATTCTCGCCATTCCAAATTGTCGGCCTGTTTTTTAGCGCCATCTCCAACATAGTCTGCAGCGATATCGAGTAATCTTTCAGTACTATCATCACGCTGATTGAGAACGATATCTTCAACCCGGTCTTTTAGGATTTGTGGCAGGTCATCATAGATGGCAAGTTGTCCTGCATTAACAATGCCCATGTCTAGGCCGGCTTTTATTGCGTAATATAAAAATACTGAATGAATAGCTTCCCGAACAGGGTTGTTGCCACGAAATGAAAATGAAACGTTACTGACACCGCCAGAAACTAGCGCGTGAGGGAGTGTATTTTTAATGAAGCGAGTAGCCTCGATAAAATCGACGGCATAGTTGTTGTGCTCTTCTATACCTGTGGCAACAGCAAAGATATTGGGATCGAAAATAATATCTTGCGGTGGAAAATCCAACTGTTGTACCAATAAATTATAGGAGCGTTGGCAAATCGCCATTTTTCTCTCGAGCGTGTCAGCTTGGCCTTTTTCATCGAATGCCATCACAACAACGGCTGCGCCATAGTCAAGGCACAACTGAGCTTTTTCTAAAAATTCGTTCTCACCTTCTTTCAGGCTAATTGAATTGACAACTGGTTTCCCCTGAATGCATTTTAAGCCGGCTTCTATGATTTCCCATTTAGACGAGTCAACCATGATGGGTACTCGTGATATGTCGGGTTCAGAGGCAATTAATTTCAGGAATTTAACCATAGCGCTCTGAGCATCAAGCATGCCCTCATCCATGTTGATATCAATTATTTGAGCGCCGTTTTCAACCTGCTCACGAGCAACGTCTAGTGCCGTGTCTAAGTCTTCCTCGATAATTAAACGTTTGAACTTTGCTGAGCCAGTGACATTGCAGCGTTCACCTACGTTAACAAAAAGTGACTCTTTAGAAATGGTAAATGGTTCTAATCCGCTAAGTCTGCAGGCAATAGCTTTTAGAGGGATTTCTCGAGGGCTACAAAGATCAGCAATTTTGGCAATTTCGGCAATGTGCTCCGGTGTGGTGCCACAGCAGCCACCAACAAGATTAAGGAACCCTCTATCGGCAAAGCCCTTGAGGTCGTCAAACATATCCTCTGGCGTTTCGTCATATTCACCAAATGCATTCGGAAGTCCCGCGTTAAAGTGACCGCTGAAATAACAATCTGCAACACTAGCGAGTTCTTCTACAAAGGGTCGGATTTCTTTGAATCTTCGGCCGCAGTTTGTGCCTACAATCAGCGGTTTTGCATGTGCAATCGAGTTCCAAAAGCCTTCGGGACTTTGTCCGGATAAAATCCGTCCACTCATATCAGGAAAAGTTACCGTGATCATAATGGGCAGTTCTATGCCTAAGTCCCGGAAACATCGTTTCACAGCGAAGATTGCAGCTTTGGCATTAAGGGTATCGAAAATGGTCTCGATTAAGATGATGTCAACATCGCCTTCAATGAGTCCCTTGGTCGATTGATAGTAATCATCAGACAGCTGATCGAAGGAGGTATTGCGCGCAGATGGGTCGTTGACATCCGGCGATATTGAGGCAGTTCGAGGGGTTGGACCTAAAACACCAGCGACGAACCGGGGCTTATTTGGAGTCGCTGCCGTCGCTCGGTCTGCGGCAGCGCGAGCAATTTTTGCCGATGCTACATTAATCTCGTAAGAAAATGATTCTAGCTGATAATCGCCCTGCGCAATTGCGGTAGCATTAAAACTGTTGGTTTCAATAATATCGGCGCCCGCATCGAGATAGGCGTTATGAATTTCCTCGATGATGTGGGGCTTTGTGATAGATAGAATGTCGTTGTTACCTTTGATATCAAGATGGTGATCTTGCAGTAGATCGCCTCTATAGTCGTTCTCCTGCAGCCCATAGGTTTGGATCATGCTGCCCATAGCGCCATCGATGATAAGAATACGCTGACTGATCAGCTCTTTTAATGCAGATATACGGTAGGTTCGACTAGTCATAATAAGGTGGTGTAGTGCCTATCAAAAACCCTTCAAAGGTAAAGGTTTATTACAGTTTAAATTGCGAATATCCGATTTGTTGTCTTTTCTATACTGGTCTGATCGCAGTATAATGGGCCGACAAAGACAACATAGCTTCCAAGTGTGTTGCTGCGCACTGTAACCTATATCAATAAATATTGATATAGGTTTGCCGGAAATGTGGATAGACTGGCATTCCGCCGCTTCAGTGAAAATCGACAATGCAGGGTTTGTCTTTGAGGGGCTCAGCGCAAACTCATGCGCCGGCAAAAAATTAGATTGTAACGAGGTTAGTGTTTAATGTCAGAAGTAGCCGAGACCGAAAACGCAGAGCTTATGCTCACTATTACAGAGTCAGCGCAAGACTATCTGGCTGAACTATTGGCGGGGCAAGACGATGATGTACTGGGTATCCGTATGTTTGTTAACGGCCCCGGCACGCCTAAGGCAGAAACCTGCATTGCCTATTGCCGTAAGGCTGACCTTGAAGACAGCGATTTGATGATTAATTACGACAAATTGACGGCAAGATTTGAGTTACGAAGCATTCCGTTTTTGAAAGATGCGTTTGTCGATTACTCCAAGGATCGAATGGGTGGACAGTTAACGATTAAGGCGCCCAATGCCAAGCTGCCCCAGGTTAATGCTGAAAGTCCGTTGGAGGACCGTATTAACTACGTTCTTTACAATGAAGTGAATCCATCACTTGCCTCCCATGGCGGAGAAGTTTCACTGCTTGAGGTTACTGAAGAGAAGGTGGCCATTTTGCAATTTGGGGGAGGGTGTCAGGGCTGCGGTATGGTCGAGGCTACGCTAAAGGATGGTGTTGAAAAAAGCCTAATGGAGCAGATTCCTGAGTTAACGGCGGTAAGAGATACCACTGACCATACTGACAGATCACAGGCCTATTTTAAGTAGCTGCCGTGAAAAAAACGGTTTTGTTTCGATTATCTTTTTACTCGAAGTCCTCGGGTCTATTTGATTTATAGCTAAGTCGTTGATAAACATATACTTAATGGCGGTAAAAAAAAAGTATAAAGTGATTGACGACCAAGATAAAGGAGTTACAATCTAAATAGCTTGAAATTACGGCATGTTTTATGTTCAATCATTGCGATGCTCCATTAGATGTACTTCGTCCTGTTCTTCATAATCAATACCAATATTTCCCAGCTGGTTTGCTTCGCGTTGAGTTGATGCGAGGTGTATTGTTTAAATAAGAAAATAGGATTGAGATATGTCTGATCAAACTACTGGAACTGTTAAGTGGTTCAATGAAAGCAAAGGTTTTGGATTTATAGAACAAGAGTCTGGCCCTGATGTATTCGTACATTTCAGCGCTATTAACTCTTCCGGTTTCAAAACACTGGCTGAAGGGCAGAAAGTAGAGTTTACCGTGACTCAAGGCCAAAAAGGCCCACAAGCTGAGAACGTAGTACCTTTATAAGACGAAGTCTTTCAAACGTCACCTGTTAAAGAGCTTTAATAGAGTTCTAGCTTAGACGGTTGGGTTGTTCGACACGAACTTGCTTCTTTCCCCATGTTGAGGGAGATTGAGTACTATAAGCCGCGCTTGTCGCGGTTTTTTTGTGGGTTGTAATCACCCCGAAACCGTTTTTAACGAGTCTTCTTATTGGCTTCAGAGTATCTCTTTCAGTTGAGGCAATACATTTTGTAATATCTGAGACTGTGCCGATGCTTTTGGGTGAATACCATCTCTTTGCATGAGTTCTGGATAAATTGCAATTTCATCGAGTAAAAAAGATACCAGTGGAATCTGATATTTGTGAGCTATTATGCTGTAGCTCTCGTAAAACATTTGAGTGTAGCGAGATCCATAGTTGGGAGGGATTTGCATGCCGGTCAACAGAACCTGGGCATTATTGACTTTCACTAAGTTAACCAGCTGGTCGAGATTGTTACGGAAGTTTACAATAGGATAGCCGCGCAGTCCGTCGTTGCCCCCCAACTCGATAATCACAATGGCTGGTTGGTATTGAGCAAGTAATGTCGGTAATCTTGAGAGGGCCCCATCGGTCGTTTCGCCGCTGATGCTGGCGTTGATCACTTGATAATTGCTTTTATGGTGGTGTTCGTCGAGATATTGACTGAGCAGTGAAACCCAGCCTTGATCCCTAGAAATACCGTAGGCAGCGCTGATACTATCGCCAAGAACGATGATCGATGTATTATTTGTTTTGTCATAACCCCAAACGGCTTGGGTAAAGCATAAAACGGAAAACAGTGCGGCGGCAAACATTGCGCGCTTCATTTTAATCAATTGATTACTAATAAACATAGATACCTATAATGATAATTGCTAAAAATCTAGAAAAAAACGTCGACACATCAGAAGGACAGCTGTGTATATTGAAAGGGATTGACTTAGAAATCAAGCATGGTGAAACCGTTGCTATTGTAGGGTCTTCCGGCTCGGGTAAGTCAACCCTACTTGGACTGCTGGCGGGATTAGACGTTCCCAGCCATGGTGCTATTTTTTTGGACGGGGAAGATATTACCCTATTGACGGAAGACGAAAGGGCGGAAGTTCGGGCCAGACTGGTCGGCTTTGTATTTCAGTCGTTTCAACTCCTGCCAAGTCTCACAGCGCTTGAAAATGTGATGTTACCTGCAGAGTTAAATGGTGTTAGTGGTGCTCGGGCGCTCGCTGAGAAGTATCTTGGCAGGGTCGGCCTCGATCATCGTTTTAATCACTACCCCCGTCAACTATCAGGGGGCGAGCAGCAGCGCGTTGCACTTGCGCGCGCTTTCGCGTCACAACCTAAAATATTATTTGCCGATGAGCCCACGGGCAATCTCGATAGTACAACGGGCTCTCATATCATTGATTTATTGTTTGATCTTAATCGAGAAGAGGGCGCTACATTAGTGCTTGTAACGCACGAACAACGATTAGCTGACCGCTGCCAGCATAGTATTAAGCTTGATGCGGGAGAAATTGTTGCGGATGACCTAAAGAGCGTGACTGTCGCAGATTCACCAATAACTATGGATGATCAATAATGTTTGGGTTGCGTTTGTTGTGGCGTGATTGGCGAGGCGGAGAGCTCGGTATTTTGGCATCTGCGATAGTCATTGCAGTAGCTATTGTTACAGGAATCTCTCTTTTTGCCGAGAGATTGCAGCAGGGGATTGTTGCTCAAAGTAACAATTTTTTAGCGGCAGACAGAGTTTTGCAAGCGTCTGCTCCGGTCAACCCGGAATGGTTAGCTCACGCTCAAACGATGGGACTACAACAAGCGCAAATTCTTGGATTTCCAACCATGGTCTACACCGGCAACGATGTTGACGCGGCTATGCAATTCACCTCGGTCAAAGCGGTTAGCGATAGTTACCCTTTAAGGGGCGAATTAAACGTCAGCACTGAAGCCTTTGGCGCGGTGACACAATCAACTGATTCACCTTCCCCGGGTGAGGTATGGCTAGATCCGCGGTTGTTGCCTTTGATGGATCTTGAGGTTGGTGATACGGTTTTTGTCGGGGAGGCCGAATTGACTGTGTCTCAGATTATTGTAACCGAGCCGGATGCTGGAGGCAGTTTTTATGGTCTTGGCCCCAGGGTGCTTATGAACATTAGCGATATACCGGCCACTAACATTGTTCAACCGGGTAGCCGGGTTTCTTACCGGTATCTGTTTGCCGGAGAAACGCTGGAGTTGGATAGCTACGGAAAATGGTTGGAGAACAAGCTACTGCCTTCTCAAAAGTGGTTAGGCCTAGCTGACGTGCAGCCGCGGATTTCTCGGTCGCTAGAGCGGGCAGAACAGTTTTTATTGCTAGCGGGAGCTTTGGGTGTTGGATTGGCGGGTATCGCTATTGCGTTGGCTGCACGTCGTTATAGCGAGCGACATTATGATTACGTCGCTATGATGAAATCGTTAGGTGCGACCTCTATCAGAATAATGACGATATACAGTAGCAACCTACTGCTGCTAGCTGCGATAGCGACCATTGTCGGGTCTGGTTTGGGCTGGCTCATACAGGAGGTTTTTATTACTGTATTACAGGACTACTTTGAGGTCACAGAGGTACCCAGTATCAGCCTCCGGCCTTTTGTTGTTGGTGCTGTCACCGCGCTTGTTTGTTTAACATCGTTCGCGTTGCCGCCATTGTTGAGCTTGCAAGGAGCTTCTCCCTTGCGTGTTTTAAGGCGAGACCTTGACCGGTCTGGTGTCAGTAGTGCCTTCACCTACGGGACCGGCGTGCTCGGCATAGCCGTGTTGATGTATTGGTACAGTGGCAATTTGGTATTGACACTGGCAGTACTGGCCGGCGTTGGTATGACCTTTGCGATTGTTGGTGTTTTGGCATGGTATTTATTACAAGGTAGTGCAAAAGTTGGGATGCAGGCCGGAAGTAGCTGGCGGCTAGCCCTAGCGTCGATGCGCAGACGTGGTTTTCAAAATGCTGTACAGGCGGTTATTTTTTCTCTAGCGATTATGTTGTTGCTGCTGTTGGCTTTGGTACGCAGTTCGCTGATCGAAGAGTGGCAAATTCAGCTGCCCGAGGGCACGCCAAATCACTTTCTAGTGAATATTGCAAAACGCGATGTCACTGCCGTAGAGAAACTGCTCAGCGACAATGAAATGAGTGGTGAGCCGATTTACCCAATGGTTAGGGGACGCCTGGTCACAGTCAATCAAGAATCGATAAAAACGTGGTCAGAGAAAACAGACCCTACTGTCGAGGGCAGCGTTGACAGGGAGATGAGCTTGACATGGTCAGATGTTAAGCCAAAGGACAACATTGTTACGGACGGTAAATGGTGGTCTGTGGGGTCTTCTGCTGCGGAAGTTTCTATAGAAGCGGAATTGGCCAACCGAATGGAAGTGGGGTTGGGCGACAATTTGTCATTCCTTGTCGGTAGCGAATCTTTAAACGTTACTATAACCAGTATCCGGGAGTTGGATTGGGAAAGTATGAAACCCAATTTTTATATGATATTTCCGCCTGGCTTATTGGAGCAATATCCCGCGACCTATATGACGAGCTTTCACCTTCCATCAGAAGAAAAGCGCTTTCTGAATCAGTTTATTAAACGCTTTCCGACGATTACCGTTATCGAAATGGATGCGGTAATTAATCAAATTCGAAGTATTATTAATCAGATTAGTAGCGCGGTGGAGCTGGTGCTGGGGCTTATTATCATCAGTGGTTTACTGGTGCTGGTTGCGAGCGTCCAAGCTAGTCTTGATAGTCGCTTTCAGGAAAGCGCCATTTTGCGAACACTGGGTGCCAAGCGACAGTTAGTACTGGGTAGCTTAGCGATTGAGTTCTCGGCTCTCGGGTTGTTAGCAGGCTTCTTGGCGGCATTTTCTGCTGAGTTATCGGTGTTCGGGTTGCAAGAGTACCTGTTAGATATGGACTATGTGCCTCACCCGTGGGTTTGGATCGTTGGGCCGATTGTCGGAGCCGTCCTTATTGGGACTGCGGGCTATGTGACCTGCCGAAAAGTTGTTAACACGCCGCCGGTAGAAGTGCTCAGAGATTTATAGAGTGCTATTTTGGCAAGGTGCTAATTAGGGGGCATTGTGATTACATTGCAGTGTTGTAACCATCTAATTGGCGGGGTTTGAGCAGCAACAGGTAAGGACTGTTACATGTCGAAACGTTATAAGATTCTGCTGTTAGCAACGGCGATAGTCGGTGTGATTGGAATCTATCTGCTTATTCGTTTGGCGTCTCCTGGCTATCCGGAAATTATTGCAGCGCCATCCTTATATGACGATAGTCCTTTGCCTGAATTTGCTGCTGTCACGGATGTAGCGACCAAAAAAGCGAATTTCTTTAGTTTTCTTCTACCCTTAGTTCAAACTGAAAATAATCGTATTCTGTTGATTCGGCAGGAGTTGCAATTGCTCCGTAGTCTTAACAGTTTAGAGCGCTCGCAGCAGCAGTGGTTAGATAGTGTCACCCAACATTATCGGATAACTAAGGTACCGGGAGATCATCAGCAGTTACTAGCCGCTTTGTTGCAACGCGTTGATATTGTGCCGCCATCACTGGCGTTGGCTCAGTCAGCGAACGAATCAGCGTGGGGTCGCTCACGGTTTGCACAACAGGGCAATAACCTTTTTGGTCAGTGGTGCTTTACCAAAGGCTGCGGTATTGTTCCGGGGAGCCGAACGGAGGGTGCCCTGCACGAAGTCGCTGTGTTTGAGAACCCAGGAAAATCTGTGGAGGGTTATATTCATAATTTGAACTCTAATATGGCTTATGAAGATTTCCGCCGGATACGAGAGGTGCAGCGTGCGCAGCAGTCGTTCGTTTCAGGAGAAGTTTTAGCTGAAGGGTTGCTAAAATATTCCGCCAGAGGCGTCGACTATATTAAGGAATTGCGAGCGATGATAGCGATAAACAAGCTTGAGCAATACGACAAGTTTTGAAGGTTTACAGTGTTAACTCGAACAGCGGTTCTTGCTGATGTTACGGCATTATGCCGGTCATAGATCCGGTGCTGAATGTGATCAACGGAGCTAAAGGCCCTAAAGCAAGGCCAGAGTATCTAAGGGTTAACTCCGATCATTTTTTCAAAGAGTAGAAAAACAGCGAGTTAACCCCTCCGCTTTTTTTACTATATCTTAAACTGTTTAATGAGTCCGTTCAGATCTTCTGACAAGGTGGCAAGATGGCTACTGCTGGCAGCAATTTCGCGAGCACCTTCAGACGTCTGGCTGGCTACTTGTGAAATATTGACAACGCTACTATTGATCTCCTCGGTAACAATATCCTGCTGCTCAGATGCGGCGGCTATTTGTTGAGTCATGTCTCTTATTTCAGTGACTGATGAAGTGATTTCCTGAAGCGAATCGCGAGCTGATGTAGCACTTTCTACGCTGGTTGATGCCTGTTGGCGTCCTTTTTCCATCGCCTTAACTGCTTCTTTGGATCCCGTTTGTAGGCGGTCTATCATCTCTTGAATTTCTCGGGTGGAAGCTTGAGTCCTGCTGGCTAATGTTCTGACTTCATCAGCGACAACTGCAAAGCCGCGGCCTTGTTCACCCGCCCGCGCGGCTTCGATTGCAGCATTGAGTGCGAGTAGGTTGGTCTGCTCGGCAATGCCACCGATAACCTCCAGCACCGCACCAATATTTCGACTCTCTTGTCTTAACTGAGTAATTACTTCGGCGGCCCTTTCTATATCACCGGCCAGATTCTCGATAGAAGCCATGGTCTGTTCGACAATATTACGACCATTCACAGCTTGTTGATCAGCCTGTTCTGCATCGCGTGCGGCGCGTGCAACGTTATTGCTGACCTCGTTGACGGTGCTGTTCATTTGAGTCACTGCAGCAACCACTTGTTCAATCTCCCGGCGCTGGTCCTCGGTTCCTCGACTGGTCTGATCCGTCGTTTCTGATAATTTAGTCGCTTCTGCAGAGAGTTGATCTGACATTTCATGGAACTTAACCACAATGCCATGGACGCGCTCGACGAAGCTATTAAAACTGATTGCCAGTTCCGCAATCTCGTCGCTCCCGACAACATCGATGCGCTGCGTCAAATCGTCTTCGCCTTCGGCAATGTCCCGCAGTGCAGATACAATATTATTGATGGGTTTAACAATTGACCGAAGGATAATCAGTGCTAGCAAAATTGCGAAAATAGACCATAGTACACTCATCAGTGTGGCAATCATAAATAACTGGCGCTGGGTTTTCTTTAGCTCAGTTAAGTCAACACGAACATAGATGTCACCGATTTTATCTCCGTTGCTAATTAATTCACGACTAAGTCCTAAATAAGTATCGGTAAAAACCTTCCACTAACGGGGGGAAATGATGGAAATCCTCGGGGCAATAGAGCATTTCTATCGCGTCTGTCGTAAGACATGAAAACGTTGCCGGTATCATTATAGATAACGGCACCGGTAATATGCTTGTTCGCTTTTAGGCTCCTGAGAACTTCACTGACCGTGTTTTTATCCTCCAGAGCTAAAGCAACGAGAGTATTGTTAGCAGCGACGGATGTCAGCGTGTCTATTTCACGCCCCATGGCTTCTTCCAGCCGATTTGTTTAAACATAAACAAAGGAGAGACTTGCCATCATTACTGACAGGCTCGAGGCGATGGCGGACCCCAGTAGAATTTTCCACTTCAAAGACAAAGAAGACCAACTCATATTAACTACCTTTTTGTTATTTA
>TARA_B110000902_G_C14294393_1_pt1 | contig 11198 bp, 2 predicted proteins | sample TARA_B110000902 | Tara Oceans TARA_B110000902 (sample SAMEA4398009) | marine metagenome | biome: Polar Biome; feature: [SRF] surface water layer (ENVO:00010504); material: water (ENVO:00002006), including particulate matter (ENVO:01000060) such as... | depth 5 m | reverse complement strand
TTAGGAAAATATCAAACATTAGAAGGTGTTCGTAGTAGTGCTAACACAATGACACAAGTAAACATGTTGCAAGCTCCAGCATCAGGAATAGTAACTAGTGCTAGTGGTGGTGCTAGTACTAATGCTGCTGCTACTCCTGCTTTAGGAGTTAATACAGTTATTACAAACCCTTGGTCTACTGGCACACCACAATTTAATAGTGCTCCAACAACTGTAAGTAATACAATACAAGGGTTAAAAGCGCAGTTAGCTCAGTCGCTACAAAATCAAAGCGCTACTCTAGGCACTATTCCAAACCCAGGTCTTAATCAAAATGCAGTTAATAATAATATTACAACAATAACTAATGCATTAAACCAAGTTACGGCTAATAAGTATTTTCCTACTGGTGGAGTAACTGCTATGAAAGCTTTAGTTAATAGCGTTACATCTTCTCAAGCAACTAACACTGCAATGGGTCAAGCAGTATCAGTTAATGTAAAAGCTTTAACAAACAAGCTTACTAATTTAGGTGTGCCACAAAATGATATGCAAAGAGTTATTGACTATGTGCAGAGCTTATAGGAAGTTAACTTAAAAAATAGTATGATGTAACACAGCATCCGTGTATTACAATAAAAAAGGGGCTTAATTGCCCCTTTATCTTATGGATAACAATATGTCAAAGTTAAGTTTGCTACAAACTTCATTAACTCATCCAAATAGTAGTTCTGCAATTACTGCACCTACTGCTTTAAATGCAAACATTCCTGCACCTGTTGCAGCACCTCTAGCTCCTGTAGCTCCTGTAGCAGCAAATCCATTAATCACGGAAGATCCATTAATAGGGGTAGGTGATTTTAATCTTAAAAAATCTTTTACAGTAGAACAAGCTACCCAAACAAAATTAAATAATATAGCTGAAACAACTAACTTAAAAAAGATTATGTTAGGCACAGCTCCAGACGGAACTGATTTTAACTTATCAGAAGTTCAAGGAAAAGAACGAGACAGTGCTGCTGGCATGTCTGTGGATCAAGCACAAAAGATGATCGGAGCAGGAGCTCGTACTGTTGGGTCATTTATGAACAACCAAGATGTAGAAACTTGGGGCCAATCTGTTATTGATCAACAGAAAATTGATTTAGAAGAAGGAGCGTACAGGTCTGATTCAACTGGTGGATCTGTTCGTGATATGTTTAATGATCAAGGTGCAGGTGTCGCGCTTTCCCGTATTTGGGAAATGATGCAAGAAAACCTTGCTACATCTGGTGTTGCATTAGCTGGCGGTCTGGCAGCGTCTATTACAGCTCCATTTAGTGCCCCTGCTGCTTTGTTTATTAGTGGAGCCACACTTACTACTTCATTTGCTATGGGCGTTGGTGAGAGCGCTTTAGAGATGGAGGATAAGGGCGTAGAAATAAATGATAAAGCTGCTATAGGCACAGGCATCTTAATAAGTTTATTAGATAGATTTGGTGCTAGTAAAGTAATACCTAAAAACTTACTCTCTCGTATGACTGGCGATCAGATAATTAAACGCCTGGTAGAAAAAGGTTACAAAGATGCTGCTAAGGGTGTTGCTAAAAAAATTCTAGGCGCATCTTTATGGGAATCAGGAACTGAAGTAGTTCAAGAAGCATTAATAATGGATACGGCTGCTCAAGAAGGAGCTACTTACGATAAAAAAGAAGTAGTTGATCGTTTCATTGACGTAGCTTTTGTTGCAGCTGGTATGGGTGGAACTACTGCTACAGTAGCAGGTACTGCAGAAGTAGTAAAAGGTGCTACATTAAAAGCAGCTGGCGTATTTAACACTGGTTTAGAAACACTTAAACAACAAGCTGAGTTAGCTGCAGTTATTATAGAAGATATAGAAACAGAAGAGGCTGTAACTACAGAGGGTGTTGAGTTACCGCAAGCTGATAAAACACCTGATAGTCCTAGAATTAAATTTATTAAATTTATACGTGATAGTAAGTACCATCAGCTTACTAAAGAAGAACGCACTACTGAAGCTACTGAAGAATACTTAGCTCAATTTAATGAGTTGGCAGTTGCAGCTAGCGAGCAAACTACTCAAGAAGAGAATGGCAACGTTGTACCAAATAAAACAGAGACAGATTACATTGCTATGGCTCTTGCCAAAAATGACGCTGTAGCTAATCTATACAATCAACTTGTTGATGTAGATAAAGTAGACCAATTAGAAGCAACTAAAACAGTAGCTGCAGAGTTATCAAAAAACACATCTGAAGCCATTACTGAAGAAGACAAAGTTAAGTTAAAGAACGACCTATTACTATCTACTCCATTAATAAATGTAGCTAGCAAAGACGCACTTACTGCTGCAGAAATGACAGAAGCCAAAGAAAAACTTGGTATTAAAGACGGTGAAAGCAAAGAGATTGATGATTACATTGCTTTACGTCTATCTATGGAAGAAGTTAGTAATCAAGTAATAGAAGGCACTGAAGACGATGGTAAGTACAGAGGTTTAAATTGGTACTTTAGCGAAGTTACTAAAACTCTTGCTGGTAAAACACCAGGTAGAGCGGTAGAAGACCTTGCTAGTTTAAAAAAATGGGCAGACTACCATTCATTTAAGGTAAAAACATTTAAAGCAATTGGTGCATATAACGCAGCAATAGCAGATACAGAAACAGCAAACGAATCTCTTGTAATACCTGAAGGGGTAAACCTTGTAGAAAGTCTTAATAAAAATGGAACAGTCAGAAACGATCAAGGCAAAATAAATAGATTTACTATTAATTATGGTAACTTTGGTTTTGACGAATTTACTGATAGCCAAAAAGAATGGTTTTATAACACTAGTACTGGCCCTAGAGGTACAGCTGCCCTTGTTAACGAAATGGTTAACGATGAAGCAAATATTATAAATGCTTATAACAAAATGGCAGATATAGTAGCTACTAGCACAAATACATCTACAGAAAAAATTACTGGAACTAGTGCTACTACTGATACTGTTACTACTACGCAAACTGACCAACTTAGTGACCAAGTTACTACTGAGGAAAACAACACTACAGAAGTTAGTGTCTCTAATGAACCAAATGTTAGTTCTAATGAACCAAGTACTAGTTCAATTGTAGAGCCTGTTGTAGAAGCTCCTGTAGAAACAGTGGCACCAAGTGCACCTGAACCTGTTGTTACTACACCTGTTGTAGAGGAAATAGTAGCAGAAGAAGTAGTCGTAAACGAACCACAATTAAAATTTACTGAAGAACAACAAGCTAAGGTTGATAAGATTGAGGAAAGTTTTTCAAAAATTGAAAAAAGACTCACTAATTTAAATGCTCGCTTAGTGACAGAGATTGAAAAAGGTGCAAATAAAACTGTTGCAACTATTAAAAAAGAAATAGAGTCACTTAAAAAGTACCGTGAGAATTTAGAAAAAGATATGCCTAAAGTTGAACTAGATCCAGCTCTAGTGCATAACACTAAAGATGATCTTTTTCCTAAAAGTATAGAAGATGTAGTTGTAGATCAGCAAGCTGTTAACAGAATGTTTGGTAAAGCAGGAGAGATGGCTAACGGTGTTATTGTTTCTTTGGGTTTAGATACCACCACCTGGTTGGGTGATATTTTTTCTTCAAAGAAAATGACTAAAGTAGAGACTTTGGCAAGTGTTCTTGAAGACGTTGAAGTTACAGAAGAAACACAAATTACAGAAGATGCTGTAATTATAGAAGAATCAGAAACGGTAGTAACTGAAGATTCGTTATCTGGAAAAAGTTATTTAAATACTATTAAAAACTTCTTTGTTAACTACAAAAAAGTATTAAGCAGTCTTGCTTTAAATAGCAAGCAAGAACAATTGTTAGCTGTTATTGCACAAATGAATGACAGATTAACTAAGAGCATGCCTAATACAATTGAATCACTATCTGATCCTTCTAATGTATACAGCCCTAACGAAAGGTTTCCTGTAAATGGAACACTTAAAGTAGTTTTACAATTTCCTATGCTTCTTTTAGCAAAAGGCATGAAAGTAAACAAGCGTGGCTACAAAAGAGCATACTTTGATCCAAACATTATAAACATAATAAACATGGCTGGTATTAATTGGGTAGCTACTCAAGGTCAAGGCACACTTTATAATACTCCTGATGACATTAATAGAATTGCAAGTAACGAAGGCACTGCTCGCACAATTGAAGAAGATACTTTAGAAGAATTAAGAAATTCAGGTGGTTTGTACACTAGCATTGTTGATTCAATTGGTAGAGATATATATCGTCAACTTGGATTACAATTAAATGACGATTCTTTGTCTGTGTACGAAGCTAGAATGATAAGTTCTCTTGGTATGGCTGCTGTTCAAAATATGATTGCAGACGGCATATTAATTAAAAAGTTTATACCAGCAAGCAGCATCTATACTTATCAAGACACAGATCAAGCAACTGATCCTCAGATTGCTTTTATCCAAATTGCTACAGTAAAAGGTGAAGTTAACAGTGATGGCTTTAAAGTGCCCACTCCTCAAGTTGAAAGATTCCTTAAACTCTCGTCACCTAAGTTTTCCACGGCATATACAAGTTTGTTAAAGAAAATATCTGGAACAGAGTTACGTAGTAAGTATCCTAGTAATACTCCTAAAATTGTAAAAAGAGCTGCAACATATTTAAAATCTGATAGGCCATTACCCAAGAAAGTACGTGCGTCATTAGAAAGAGCTAACAGAACTAAATGGCAATTTAAACCTGAAATGGTTTACTTATTAGACCCTACTAAGACTTCAAGAGAAGACGCTACAGAGTTTTTTAAACAACTCCAGGGGTTTATGTACGACATTGACAACCGTCCTTTATACCTACAAGCAGGCGACAAAGGTCGTAACTTAGGTATCATGAATGAAATAGAAGGTGTATTTGAATTTTACGATCAGTACGTAGAAAATGGTGCAGCTAACCCATTCTATTTTTCTTATAACACTGGGGAGAACGGTAGGCACACTGTAAATGAAACTGGGTTTAGTTATCAAGCATCTAAGCTTGTTCGTCATTTAATATATTCAGATAATTATTCTGAAAAGTCTAATGATGGGTTTAGAGTTGATGTCGAGTTAGGTGGTAACAAAGGTAATTTACAATATTTTAAATACGCTGTTGTTCAAGCATTAAGTAAGAATGTTAAAATTGATCACGGTAAACATGATGAAATTGTTGCAGAATTTGCTCGATTAATTAAAGACATAGATTATAAAGAAGCAGCAATGTCTGTGTATTTTAATGGGTATACACAAGAAGTATCTGATTTTTTATCATCAAGAGGATTAAAAGCACACGGTTTAGATGGCTTACAGGCATTAGGGAGTTATTTAAATTCCGTTAATACTAAGCAGGAATCTTTTAAAACTGATTTAGCTATTGAAACTGACGCAATTACTAGTGGCGTAATGCTTACTATGATGAATTTTGGTGCTCTAGACGACGCAAGTCTTCGCAGATTATCTACTGGTGGTATATTTTTACGTGATGAAAAAACAGGTCAATACAATTTAACTATTCCTGAGTATCGTAAAAATACAAATGACAGTAAAGATGTCTATACAATGCTTTTTGATCCTTGGAAAGTAAGAGTAGACGCTGCTCTTAATGAAACAAAAAATAAAATATTTAAGCCAATTGAAGAATTAGTTCAATTAGACCGTGACGCTATGAAGCCTATTATTATGCAAGGCAGTTACATGGCTCAATATTCTACTTTAGTTAAATCTTTTATTGAAGATTCTGCTACAGGACAATTGCGATTATTACATGAGCGGATATACGCAGCTCAAGTTGATGATAATGTTTTAGAGCTTAGAACGATTTATACTAATTTAATTAAACTATCTAACCCTAATATTAAAGAAGACAGGCTAGAAATAGCTGTAAATAACTATGTAAACAAACTTGATTTAAGTAAAGACCAGTTACCTTTTGCTTTATTGCAATCATACGTAAATGGATTAAAAAGAATTTACGGTACAACACTAGTAAAAGAACTTGAATCTGACACTGGAATGCGCCCAAATGCAAATTCTATGAACAAGATGGTTAACATAATGTCTTGGTATTACAGATGGGAAATGAAAAAAGCTATAGATGCTGTAGGTGGGCAAGATGCACTTACTCCAGCTAAATTAAAAGAAATATATGCTAACCCAGCTTTAAAAGCTTTAACCCCTTACTTACCTACACCTGATTCTTTATTAGCAGAAGAAGGTTTGGCTGCGTTAGGAGGAGGTAGAACTCGTTTACCTAACTCTGACACTAATAGAGTTAAGTTAACAATGGGTAGAAAGTCTGCTTCAATGCGAGCAGCAACTGAAACCACAGAGAATCAAGGTGCTCGATCATTTGTAGTATCTATACAAAGCATAGACGACGCTATTATTCGTGGTGTTATGGAAGCGTACAGTGTTATGTCAGCTTTTGACGCTGTGTATGCAAGTATAGGTGTATCTGTAGGTGCATCGCGTTTGTATAACAAAAAAGTTTTAGAAAGAAGTAGAGAGTTCTCTATCTTTGGTGAAACGCATTCAAACTTTACTAAGGTTATGGATACATTAGATAGTGCGTCAGTTAAAGATGCTGGACACACTATGGAATTTTTAAAATTTATAGCAGAAGATACAAATGCATTTGACTCAGAAGATTATTTTGTTAAACAGTATTTAGAGGGCTTTGAGTTACTTAGCTTAAATAATAGTTTAGATCGGGCAAAAGCTCGTGAGTTATTTAAACAAATGCGTACAGATTTAGGTGATCAAAACACTCTTATAGAAAATCAAAGGGAAGAGTTTTTCTCACGTCTTGTTTCTATAGATCATATGGGCATGCCTAACACTAACTATCTAATAGAAGAAAACATAAATGCAGAAACAGCTGTATCTACAGATGGTGTTACTCCAGTTCAATTAGGGTTACCTGGTATAAAAGAAGCAGACAAAAAGAAAACTAAAAAGCCTAGTAAAAATTATAAGGAAATTAAAGAAACAGACGGCTTTATGTCTATTATGGCTAAAATGGGCGGTATAGATAAAAAAAGCGCTGCAGAGTATTTTGAAGACGGTGAATTAAACACAAAATCTTCAGAGTTTCCTTTCTATGGGTTGTTTCCTACTAAAGGAGGTACAACAGTAGATGGAATGTTATCAGATATTGGTATTGAACAATTACAATCTTTAGGTATAAAAGGTGATATTGATTTAAATGAGTTTGTTAACTTAATAAAAGACGTAATTAATAGTGGTGATATTGTAGAAAATGACTACTACAGTGACCAAGGTAAAGAGATATTAGAAAGAGACAGACTACAAGAAGAAGAGAACATGGATAAATTGCTTGTTCAACAGGAGCTGCAAGATTCTCAAGAAAATCTTTTAAAAGACGATCCATTAGGATCTATTGTTCCTGCTAATGATAATGACATTGGTATGCAACCTGCTGGTGCTTTACGTGCGGATACTATAGAAAATGTATTTGATACTATAAATAGTAATAGCAACACATCTAATCAATCTAACTCTCCTGAGCACATTTCACATTTACGCGGAATAATGCGTAGAGTGGTTTCGCAAGTTATGAAATCAACAGATAAGTATGAGCTTTGGATGCGTGAACAAGGTGATACTTCTTACGGTAAACAAATAGACGATAGAATTTATATAAACATTGGTAAAGGACTTCCTTTAAATTTAGTTACGCCTTCTGCCAAAGAGTCGTATGTTCACGAGTTGGTACACGCCATCACACGAGCAGCTTTAAGTGACCCTAAAGCTAACTCTATTGTACGTAAGCTTAGTTCAGCTATGCGTGACATAACTCAACATCTTGATAAAAAGTACAATGGTAAGCCCTGGAGAGTCTTTCTTAAGACTGATGATAATGGCAAGCCAATTTATTCTATTAGTGTAAAAGATGAAATTATTGCTGCTAAAGCAGCATATGAATACGTTTTTAATAACAGTGAGCTGACTGAGAGTATTTACGTAGACGCAGATACTGGGATAGAAAGTAGTACAAAAGTACGCACAGGATTGCATGAGTTTTTAGCTTATGCTTTGACAAACGAACAACTTAATAAAGCTTTAGTTGGAATGGAGCTATCTCAATATCAAGAGATTAACAAACAAGATAATATTTTCCAAAAATTATTAGCTATTTTAGAAAACGTTATGGCATGGGCTAAAGAAAAATTAGCTAAAGCTCAAAACAAAAAGTTGCCTGTTGATCAAGCAGAAATGGTAGAAAAACTGGTACAAGAGTTAACTCACGTTACAGACAAATATCAATTCCGCACACAAAAAATTGTGCGAGCAATGACAGCTGCTAACAATAAAGTAGTTAACAATGCTAAAAATAAGTTTTTAATACCTTTTTCTAAGAAAGCCGAGTTTGCACGTCTAAACGCTAAAGAAAATGAGCAATACATTAGATATTACGCTTTGGCTTTTGTTGGGTACATTAACCCTGTTTCTAGAGAAGAAGCTAGAGCAAGCGTAGATGAAATGCGTAAGATGATGAATGCTAGCAAACGTGGATTCATACAAGAGTTATACCGTGAAATTACGGGTAACGTAACAATGAATCAACGTGTTATGGAACGTAAATTAATGGAGTCTAAGCAAACATTAGATGCTATGCGCGATAAAGCAATTGAATTAATTGCGAACAGTCTTTCAGTTGGGTTTGAAACTGGAAAAAATGGTCAAGCATTGTCGAGCCAAGAATCTATTGCAGTTACTAGGTCAGTAATAGAGACTAATTTTACAGTTCTTATAGATGATTGGGACAATCTTAAGTTACTAGATTTAGCTAAATTCTTTACAAGCGCATCTAAACGTAACAATGCTATTGCAGGAGTAGTTAGACAACTATCTGCTTACGGTGATGTGGGAAATTACTATATTGCATCAGCAAAAAGCCTGGGTAGTCATATGGCTACTGGTAGAGCTACTGCAGGTGGTACATTCCTTAACGCTACGTTAATAGCCCGTGCTGATGCATTAAAAGGAACTAAGGGCATTAGGTTACCAGAGAATTTAGAGACAGCAGAGGCTCTTATAGACCGTCTAGCAGCGCTAACAGCGTTAGAACTTAACACTGAGGATACTAGAACAGCAGTTGCTAGGGCAATGATTAGAGAACACGGTAAAGATCCTAAGAAAAACGGTATGACTAACGCATTAGTTTTAATAGATGATTTTAAAAAAGAATCTTTGTTACGTAACTTTGAAGGTAACAAAGTTTTAATGCAAGCTGGTTTTTCTAAAGAAATATTTAATCCAGATACAAGTATTCGTGTAGATACGTTAGACAAAGAAGCTCAGTACAAAAAAGAAGGCTACATATTAGATAAGGAAACCATACCAACTGATCCAGATGACACTAATGCACCTGCACAAATGGGTTTGTATATAAACAAATCTGGTGGGCATACAGTTCGTCAAAAATTCATTATGTCTGTTACTAACACTCAAATGATGGGTCACAGCATACTACAACGCGCTAGCGAAAATGGAGATAAGAACGAATATGGACGTGCAATTAAGTTAGTTAAATTTATAACAAAACTTAATGAACGCGAAGCTAGAAAAATGGCTAAAAACCCTAATTACGTGAATAAAAAAGCTAATATATTATTACCTGTTACAGATGAACTAGGTAGGATAGTAGATTATCGTTACACTATGGGCAAAGCCAAGAAAGACCGTATCTTACAACAAAAATCTAGTGTTGAAATGGTGCTAGCAAGTATGTACGGTGGCATTGTAGATAAAGAAGCAACGCCTCGTATAAACAACGATATGGTTAGAGAACTTAATGAGCAGTATCTTTCTAACAAAGACGGTAGAGACTTTGTAGAAGTATCTCTTGATTCTCCAACAGAAGAATTACGTGACCTTTACAGGATACTGCCTGACAGCACTAAAATCTTTGTTAAAAAACTTACTGGCAAAAATAAAATATTTATTGAAGAAGAGCATTTAGATATTGTCTTTGGTCGTAAAAAGATAAGATTACCTGGCAACGATGTAATGCAGCAAATATATAGTGCTTGGGCCCAAACAGTAGCCACTGCTAAAAAGAACATTGTAATTAAATGGCCTATGACTTTAGCTATGAACGTACTATCTAACACTATGTTCGGTATTATTTATGGTGTGCCACCTGAGTTTATGTTTGAAAAACAAGCAGAAGGAGCTATAAAACTTAATAATTATATAGCAGATAGTAGACTTCTTTTAGATTTAAAATTACAAGTAAAATTTGCTATTAAAACAGGTGAGTCTACTAAAGCGTTATTGGCAGAAATTGCTACTGTTGAAACCAACATTAACACATCTCCAATAATGCCTCTTATAAATGCAGGGGTATTTCAGACTATTGTAGAAGATATTGACGTACTTAAAGATCCGTATTCTTACGCTTCTAAAGTTAGTGATTTTTTTGATGATATTCAAGGGAAGGGTGGTAAAACAGAAACTGGTGTGAAGGGAGCACGAGAAGCATATAGATACGCTTACATGTCAGATGATACTGCGGTGTTTAAAGCTTTAATGGCTACTACGCAGTTTAGTGATTTTGCGTCTAGGTACGCTAAGTATGAGTACATGACGAAGTTTGAGGGCATAGAAGAAAGCATTGCTATGGAACAAATAATGACTGACTTTGTTAACTACGAAACTCCTACTAACAAGTACTTACAATTTGCAAACGACTATGGTCTACAAATGTTTACTAAGTATGGTTTTAGAATATTAAGGGTATTATCTTCTTTATTAGAAGGACGCCCTTTAAATGCTCTAGGATTTTTAGTACTTAATGATGTACTTGCAGCAGGATTAGCGTCACCATTTGATGCAACGCCATTTGCTAACGGAAGTAGTCCAATTGCTGTTATATCAGCTGCAACAGAGCCATCTGGTATTAAATTACTAGAAGATTCTTATGATGCCGCAGAAAGATTAATACCAGGGGACTAATCCCCTGGGTCTTCTTCTTGATTTAACATTTTAGATAATACCCAAGAAGCTATTCCAATTATTGCTAAAAAACCTAATCCCAATAATACTGGGAAAAATAAAAGTACAATAAATATTAGAAATGCTACGCTTGTAATTTTTAAAAACATTAAAAAATCTTTCATGAAAAGAGACTTTTAAATTTACTGCCAGCAGTAACTGGTTTAGCGACATTCAT
>TARA_B110000902_G_scaffold111910_1_pt1 | contig 11203 bp, 10 predicted proteins | sample TARA_B110000902 | Tara Oceans TARA_B110000902 (sample SAMEA4398009) | marine metagenome | biome: Polar Biome; feature: [SRF] surface water layer (ENVO:00010504); material: water (ENVO:00002006), including particulate matter (ENVO:01000060) such as... | depth 5 m | reverse complement strand
GTCTGCGCTGAATTGAAATCAACAAAGTGCGCCCATTTTCAACTGATGAAGCCGATTACGGTAATATATTTCTGCGTTCGGACGTGGCATCAGCCTTGAGCTAAGGTCTCTCTTAAACCTGAAATTAAAAGGGACAGTGCAGAAAGCACTGTCCCTTTTTTATTCAATTTACTCCACCATTCGAGGCCTAAGGAAAAGTTATGGTGTGAGCCCAAGATAAGGTATGCTGTGTCTGACAATCGCCTATGTTACGCTTAGCCACATTTGCTGAAGCCGCAGCTGCCACACGTCATACAACCCTCAATCATGCGCAAGTCATAGTCACCACAGCTGGAACATGCTTTACCCCGTGGTTGGTCCATTTTCAGGATCTCTGCTTGTGGGTCTGATTTTAGCCCCATGCCAGTACCTTCGATAAAACCAGTTGCAACGAGGTGTTGTTCGATGACCCCACCAATAGCGGCCAAGATTGAAGGGATATATTTGCCATTCATCCATGCGCCACCACGTGGGTCGAACACAGCTTTGAGTTCTTCAACTACGAAAGAAACGTCGCCACCACGACGGAAAACCGCAGAAATCATGCGTGTCAGCGCTACCGTCCAAGCGAAGTGCTCCATGTTTTTGGAGTTGATAAACACTTCAAACGGACGACGATGGCCACCATGGATTACGTCATTGATTGTGATATAAATCGCGTGCTCGCTGTCAGGCCACTTCACTTTGTAAGTGTTGCCGTCTAGCGCTTCTGGGCGATCCAGTGGCTCTGCCATGTAAATAACATCTGCACCTGGATCTACCTGCGGCGCTTCATCTGACGCTTCTGAAACGCTTAGGACTGACCCGGTTACATCATTCGGGCGATAGGTCGTACAGCCTTTGCAGCCTGTGTCCCATGCCTGCATGTATACATCTTTGAATGATTCAAAATCGATGTCTTTGGGGCAATTGATCGTTTTCGAGATCGAGCTGTCTACCCACTTTTGCGCTGCAGCTTGCATCTTGACATGGTCGAGTGGTGCAAGCGTTTGGGCGTTTACGAAGTAGTCTGGAAGTTCAGCGTCGCCGAATTTATCGCGCCACATTTGTACTGCGTAATCGACAACTTCTTCTTCTGTGCGCGAACCGTCTTTTTGTAGAACCTTGCGGGTGTAGGCATATGCGAACACCGGCTCGATGCCAGAACTGACGTTGCCAGCATACAAGCTGATTGTGCCTGTTGGTGCGATCGAGGTCAGCAATGCGTTGCGAATGCCGTGTTTGCGAATCGCGTCACGGACATCGTCGTCCATCATTTCCATTGTTCCAGAGGCTAGATAACCTTCGGCATCGAACAATGGGAACGCGCCTTTTTCTTTGGCCAAATCGACAGACGCCAGATATGCAGCGCGTGCAATTGCTTTCAGCCATGCTTCGGTTTGTTGTGCCGCTTCGTCTGATCCATAGCGCTCGCCAACCATCAGCAGTGCGTCGGCTAGGCCAGTTACACCCAAACCAATACGGCGTTTTGCTTGTGCTTCGCGTGCTTGTGCTTCAAGTGGGAATTTGGATGCATCAACAACGTTGTCCATCATGCGGACGGCGGTTGCGACCAAATCAGACAATGCAGTTTCGTCTAATTGCGCATTGTCTCCAAATGGGTCTGAGACCAAGCGCGCCATGTTGATGGAGCCCAGCAGACACGCGCCATATGGTGGCAACGGCTGCTCGCCACATGGATTCGTTGCTGCAATAGATTCGCAATAATTTAGATTGTTCGCATCATTAATGCGGTCGATGAAAATCACACCTGGTTCGGCGTAGTTATAAGTTGACTGCATGATCTTATCCCACAACTTGCGGGCTTGAACGGTTTTGTAGACTTCACCATTGAACAGCAAATCCCATGAACCGTCAGATTTCACAGCTTCCATAAATGGATCAGTGATCAAAACGGATACGTTGAACATGCGCAAACGAGCTGCATCTGATTTGGCGGTAATAAAATCATCAATATCAGGGTGGTCACAACGCATAGTCGCCATCATCGCACCGCGACGTGAACCGGCTGACATAATAGTGCGACACATTGCGTCCCAGACATCCATGAACGACAACGGACCAGATGCGTCTGCCGCCACACCTTTTACATCTGCGCCCTTGGGGCGAATTGTGCTGAAGTCGTAACCGATGCCACCACCTTGCTGCATTGTAAGCGCCGCTTCTTTGAGCATGTCAAAGATGCCACCCATACTGTCAGGAATGGTGCCCATTACAAAGCAGTTGAACATAGTGACTTTACGCGCCGTACCTGCACCGGCTGTGATCCGTCCTGCTGGTAGAAATTTAAAATCTTCAAGGGCTTCAAAAAACTTGCCTTCCCAGGCGCTGGGGTCTTTTTCCACAGACGCAAGATCATTGGCGATACGGTGCCAAGAGTCTTCAACAGTCACGTCCTTTGGAGTACCATCTGCTTCTTTGAAGCGATATTTCATATCCCAAATTTGTTCGGCGATGGGGGCAGCAAAGCGGGTCATAACGTGATTCCTTGAAATGTCGTTGTGCAGGGTGCAGGTGAATAGCTAGCCTGTTTTTAGAGAGTTCCACAACTACTTGATAAGCTTTCCACCCAGACTAATTTATGGCAGGTGAAGTACTACATGTAGGTAGGGTGGCAATGAGCAAAACAATTAATCTGGTTAAGTTATCGGTAGGCACTGAAAACGTTGAAGGTTTGGAAGATTGGCAGTCAATTCGCCAGATGCAAACCGCCGATGGCCTGCCACATCATGTCACACGCATGTGGCCTAAGCGCGAAGCAGAAATAGTAAATGGTGGTTCAATCTATTGGGTTATTAAAGGCGCGATTCTATGCCGTCAGAGGATTTTGCGTCTTGATGAATTTGTCGGATCGGATGGAATTCGGCGGTGTTCTATAGTCTCAGACCCTGAATTGGTTCTGACGCAAGCCAGTCTGAAGCGTCCGTTTCAAGGTTGGCGCTACCTCAAAGTTGAAGACTCACCTATCGATTTACCCAAGGGGCGCGGTCAGGAAGAGCCCTTGCCGGATGAGTTGAACCGGGCGCTTGCTGAAATCGGTGTTCTCTAATTGCTCACCAAACCAGTCAGGTCTGGTGTGAAGACCTTAAGAGGATGTTTATCTTGCCACAGTGTCTGCAAATCCTAAGCCTAAATGCGGTTTAGCCCAGCGTGGTTTTTCAGGGTGAATAAGCTATTACTTGCTCGGGGGCAGCTTGTATTGGATTTGACCATGTTTCGTTTTTTGACCGCGGCCCTAGTTTCCCTTCTTATTCCGATTGCATCAGCACAAGCTGGTGACCGTAGTCTTATCGGCTATGGCCGGTTGATCACGGATGACTTCATTGGCGATGGTAAGGATCGCTGGCGCAGAGGCTCCGTCGCGTCTTCTCGTGTCTGGGGGCCTGAATGGGCGGGTGAACTGCCAACAGGTGTTGGTAAAAGCCTCGAATTGCGATTGGGTGCTGAAATTATAGCACCAGAAAGTTTGGATGCATTTAACCGCAACGATCGTCGTTACAGTACGTCTTTGCCTATCAGTACTCATACGCAGTATCTGGCAGGTCAAACTGAAGTTTCAGCTGGTGGTGACCTTGTCTTCGTCGGCCCGCAAACGGACCTTTCACAGTTTCAAGGCGCATTGCACAATGCCCTAAGCGTTCCTGAGCTAGTCGACTCAGTTCTCAACAATCAAATAAGGAACAGCATCAACCCGACAGCTGCGTTGGAATTGCTGAGTGAACGCAGCTAGGTTCGCCCATTCGCGAAAGCACGTGCTGGGGTGGAAACATATGTACGCGCAGGATTTGATCTAACCTTTGGCTCCTTGGGGCGTGGTGAGCTAATGTCATGTGATCCGGTCTCTGGTCAGGGCTATAGAACCGTTGCAAATGACTGGTCTGGGCTTAGTGTAGTTTTGGGTGCAGATTTCGCTTATGTCGGGAGTTCTGTCTATTTCCCCGAAACGCGTGGCCCTTCAGTAAGCAAAAACACGAGAACGTGTTCGATTGGGCATTCACTGGCAAGGTGAGAACGAAGTAGCCTTGTTTTATGGGATGACGTGGCTTGGCGAAGAGTTCGAAGGCCAAGATGGTGGACAAGCAATTGGGCCTGCACGACTCAACTTTAGGTTCTAAACGCAACAGTTTGGTAACTGACACAAATCCGTCTTTTCACTATGATTCGGTTTTATTATTGATAGTTCAAAAGAAGCCCAAAAGGGCTCGTAAATGAGGCAGGCAAGCAGGCAATGAAAACGGGCTTAAAAGGCACGTTCGTAATATCCTGGTCGCAAACAGAAATAGACGGTCTTGAGGCCGCGCCAGTGCAATCCCTAAACGTGGGTGCGGCGTGGTTCTGGAGAGGGGACGCCATCCGTGTGGATGGCCCGGCTGAAGTGTTGCGGCTAGATAAAGCGGATGAATCAAAAAATTTACGCAAACGGGCGGCACGAATGTTGCACCGTTTGGTAGGCGCAGCAGTTGATGATAAACCGCTCGTTCCACATGAGTTTATGGATGAAAATCCGCTTGTGGATAGCAGTTTTGTCGTCACCGATGGGACGCAAAGCTACACTGTGACTTTGATTGAAGTTGGGCGTGGTTCTCAGCCATTACTAATGTTTTTGGACGAAACCCCACCTCTTGGTTGTGACCTTTGGGTCGTGCATCATACTTTGGGCGTGGTTTCTTTTAATTCTATGGGTCCAGAAAGTGGTGGTGTGATTTTTTTACGCCAGGAACACGTATCCTGACGCCAGATGGGATCCGTTTGGTTCAGGATCTTAGTGAAGGCGACATGGTTCGGACCAAAGACAATGGTGCGCAAGAAATCGTCTGGAAAGGCGCTCGTCGTATGACCGGGGCGCACATGTTTGCGATGCCACACTTGCGCCCAATCCGTATTCGTATTGGGGCGTTGGGTGTCGAACGACCGGATGAAGAGCCGCTGGTTTCACCGAGCCACCGTATGTTGATACAAGGGGACGAGGCGATGGCCTTGTTCAAAACGCCTGAAATCTTGGTAATGGCGAAAGATTTGATCAACTGTAAGACTGTGATAGTTAATGAGACTGTTCCAGAGGTAACGTATATTCACCTGCTGTTATCGGATCATCAAATTTTGTGGCCGAATGGCGTGGAAACTGAAAGCTTCCATCCAGCCAGTGCAGCGCTTACAACCCTTGATGCTTCGGATCGCAAGCGACTTATAACGCGATTCTCCGACTTAGAATTTGATCCACACACTTATGGTGGCAGCGCACGTCGCAATCTTTCGGTAACTGAAGCTGCAATAATGAGCCACGTGGCTTAAACGGCCACGTGGCTCCCGCTACTCAGATTTCATTAGCTCTGCGATGACCGCTTTGGCACTTTCTGACGACCAATTGGCATCACCACGCAGTCGCGCAATTTCTTTGCCACTGGGGTCCATGATAACAGTAATGGGCAGTCCAAAAACGCCCATTTGGCTGGCAAGAGATTGCTTGGGATCCTGATATCGCGGAAGGTTCTCGATATTTGAGTCAGCGAAGAATTTTGAAATTCCTGCGGGGGTGTTTCGGCCAGTGGCAATAGTTACAACTTCGAAATCGTCACCGCCAAATTCGGCCTGCAATTCTGACAGCATCGGCATTTCTTTGCGACAAGGCGCACACCACGTTGCCCAAAAATTAACCAAGACATATTTGCCGCTGTAGTCGCGCAGTGTTTTTTCGCCGCCGTCATTGGGCAAAATGAATGCCACGCTAGAAGTAGCTTCTGGCGTTGTATGGAATACCAATTTTTTCATATCACCCGTGCGCAAAGCCGCTGCTGCAGAGGTGTCTGCAAAGCTAGGGGTGGCACCAAGGGCAATCGCCGTATACATGATCGCAGCAATATAACGTTTCATTTTCCCTCCGAAGGGTCAGACGATGACAAAGAAAACCAGCAATACCATGTGGGGCGGCCGTTTTGCCGCTGGACCAGACGCGATTATGGAGGCAATAAATGCTTCAATCGGTTTCGACCAGCGCATGGCTTCCCAAGATATCGAAGGCTCGCGCGCCCATGCCGCGATGTTGGCGGCGACAGGTATTCTTACAGATAGTGATGCTGATGCCATTCGTGAAGGCCTTCTCACGGTCTTGTCAGAAATTGAGGGTGGAACGTTTCAGTTCTCAACAGCGCTTGAAGACATTCATATGAATGTTGAAAGCCGTTTGAAAGAAATCATCGGCGAACCTGCGGGTCGTTTGCACACAGGTCGTTCGCGCAATGACCAAGTGGCTACTGACTTTAAGCTATGGGTGCGTGATCAATTTGACGCTGCTGAAGCCGGTTTGATTGCTTTGATCCAAGCGCTTTTGGGCCAAGCCGAAGCTGGGGCGGATTGGGTGATGCCCGGTTTCACGCATCTTCAAACCGCGCAACCTGTAACATGGGGCCACCATATGATGGCCTATGTTGAAATGTTTGGCCGCGATTTGTCCCGTGTGCGTGATGCACGCAAGCGTATGAACGAATCCCCGCTCGGTGCTGCGGCGCTTGCGGGCACGTCTTTCCCAATTGATCGACACATGACTGCTGAAGCTTTGGGCTTTGACCGTCCATCAGCCAACTCACTGGACGCAGTGTCTGACCGTGACTTTGCGTTGGATTTCCTAAGCGTGGCCAGCATCACTGCGATGCACCTGTCCCGTTTTGCTGAAGAGTTGGTAATCTGGTCCTCTGCTCAGTTCCGTTTCGTAACATTGTCGGACCGGTTTTCAACGGGTTCTTCAATCATGCCACAAAAGAAAAATCCGGATGCTGCTGAATTGATCCGCGCCAAAGTTGGTCGGATTTATGGTGCAAATACTGGGTTGATGATGGTAATGAAGGGGCTGCCGTTGGCCTATTCTAAGGACATGCAAGAAGACAAAGAGCAAGTTTTTGACGCCGCTGATTCATGGATGCTGGCAATGGCTGCGATGGAAGGTATGGTCAAAGACATGACCGCCAACCGTGATAGTCTAAAGGCCGCCGCTGGTTCAGGTTTCAGCACTGCGACTGATTTGGCTGATTGGTTGGTTCGCGTCTTGGGTATGCCATTCCGCGATGCGCACCACGTGACCGGAACTCTTGTTGCGCTTGCTGAAAGCAAAGACTGTGATCTACCCGATCTGACCCTTGAAGATATGAAATCAGCCCACGAACATATTACAAACGAAGTCTTTGACGTCTTAGGCGTGCAAAATTCCGTGGACTCGCGTATGTCTTATGGCGGAACAGCACCTGCGCAAGTGCGCATTCAGGTGCAGCGCTGGAAAGATATATTGAAATGATCCGTTTTATTGCCCTTATTGCATTTACGGCACTTGCGTCTTGCGGCGTAGATGGTGCGCCGATTAAGCCTACTGTAAACGCTGGTATTAACGTTGGTTCAGGTGGTGTGAAGACAGGTGTAAACCTTGGTGCAAGTAAGGGTCTATTGTCTGTCAATTGGAACCTGTTTTGATGCCATCACCGTTGCGAATTATCTATTTGGCCTTCGCCATCTGGGGCGCTATCCATCCGATGTATTACTTTACTCAGTGGTTTGCCCAAAACGGTTTTGACCTGATGGGTATGGTAAATGCGTGGCATGTGAATGCTGCGTCTAGCGGCTTGGTTTGGGATTTAACAATCGCATTTTTCGCGCTGACCGTATGGATCATTGCCGAAGTTGCCGTGCGTCGCAATTGGATTGCTTTGATCGCAATTCCAGCAACGATCTGCATCGGCGTTTCATGCGGTTTGCCACTGTATCTATTTTTACGCACGCGGCCTGTAACATAGGCCAGTTGCCATTGATCTAGCCCCCAATTAGTGGCTATTCACAGGTATGGATCATTTCTTATATAAAAACGGCGCATTGCACGCCGAAGATGTTCCGGTGGCCGAGATTGCCGCCGCCGTGGGCACGCCATTTTATGTGTACTCAACCGCGACATTGCTGCGCCACTTTAAGCTGTTTGATGATGCACTTGAAGGTATGGATCATCTTGTCTGCTACGCGATGAAAGCGGCCAGCAACCAAGCGATCCTTAAGACGCTGGGCGATGCTGGTGCAGGCATGGATGTGGTCTCTGGTGGTGAATACATGCGGGCCAAAGCCGCAGGTGTTCCTGGCGACCGCATTGTGTTTTCTGGTGTCGGTAAAACGGCTGATGAAATTCGGTTGGCATTGACTGGTGGTATCCGCCAATTCAACGTGGAATCGGAACCTGAGATGCAGGTGCTGAACGCTGTAGCGCTTGAACTGGGCGTCGTTGCGCCGATCACCATTCGTGTGAACCCTGATGTTGATGCCAAAACTCACGCCAAGATTGCGACTGGAAAATCTGAAAACAAATTTGGTATTCCGATTTCACGCGCGCATGAGGTTTATGCGATGGCTGGCGCGATGAAGGGGTTAGATGTCATTGGCATCGATGTTCACATCGGCAGCCAGCTGACTGATTTGGCACCGTTTGAGGCCGCCTATAATAAAGTGGCAGAACTGACCGAAGAGTTGCGCGCCCAAGGCCACAATATCAAACGACTAGATTTGGGCGGCGGTCTGGGAATTCCATATGAGCGTTCGAACGAAGCACCACCATTGCCAAGTGATTACGGTGCTTTGGTTAAACGTACGCTTGGCCACCTGGGATGCGAAATTGAAATCGAACCGGGTCGTTTGATCGCAGGCAATGCGGGCCTGATGGTCAGCGAAGTGATCTACGTCAAAGAAGGCGAAGACCGTGAATTTTTAATCATTGACGGTGCGATGAACGATTTGATCCGTCCTGCAATGTATGATGCCCACCATGATATCGTGCCTGTTGTTGAACCTGCTGCTGGTATCGAAATGGCAAAATATGATGTTGTCGGTCCTGTCTGTGAGTCTGGCGACACATTCGCAAAGCACCGCGAAATGGCACCGATGAAGTCAGGCGATTTGGTCGCGTTTCGTAGTGCTGGCGCATACGGCGCAGTTATGGCGAGCGAATATAACAGTCGCCCGCTTATACCTGAGGTTTTGGTCAACGGCGATCAATTTGCGGTTATCCGCGCACGCCCAACCTTTGACGAAATGATAAATCGAGATACCATACCAGAATGGCTCTAGGCGCGTTGATGCGCCGAAGATGAGTTGGAGTGGTATAAATGGCGTCAAAGCCTTCTAAGCCTGAAGTTCAGCGCGGGCTAACTGCCTTGCGTTGGCCGCTACGGTTTACATGGTTGAGTATGTGTTTCGAAAGTGCAGCTTACGCGCTGTGGTCGTTTTTGAGTGTCGTTCTTGTTGTACTCGCTGCTTTGATGTTTGGCCTACATGATGTCCTTCCAATTGATTTTCTTTGGATAGGAACGGTTGTGGCGGCATTTGCAGGGGCAGGCGCGCTTGCTTTTGCGATGCTTCGGTTCCACCCCCCATCCAAAGCAGACGCAATTGAGCGTTTGGATCAAAGTCTTTCCGGTCGTCCAATTCAAGCGCTGACGGATACCCAAGCGATTGGTTCAGCCGATTCAGCCTCTGCATCAGTTTGGGCTGCTCACCAAACACGAATGATCGCAAAAACAGTGGCTGCGAAAGCAGTGCCCGCCAAAGTGCGTATCGCTTCGCGTGATCCGTTTGCACTGCGCTATATCGCAGTGGTTTTCTTTGCGGTTGCATTGATTTTTGGGTCGGTTTCGCGTGTTGGGACCGTTGGTGCCGTGGTTGGTCCTCTCGATGCGTTAGCGACTGGTCCGGTTTGGGAAGGGTGGATTGATCCGCCGCGATACACTGGTCGCCCTACGCGTTATTTGAACGACCAACCGCAGGGTGATCTCTCCGTCCCAGTCGGCAGCATGATCACCTTACGTTTTTATGGAGAGGTTGGTGCGCTTGCTTTGTCAGAAACAGTTTCCGGACGCACAGTCTTTCCAGCTGCGTCTACCAAAACGCAGGATTTTCAAATCCTGCAAGATGGTGAATTATCAATTGAGGGTCTAAATGGGCGTAATTGGTCGGTCATTGTGGTGCCTGATGCGCTTCCGATTGTCGCCTCTCTCAATTCAATCGACAGCGATGCAAATGGAGTGATGACGCTACCGTTCTTTGCGGGTGATGATTACGGGATCGAAAGTGGCAAGGCGCAATTCTCCCTCGATTTGGTAGAGGTATCACGACGTCATGGTTTAAGTGTTCCCCCTGAAGCGCGTCCTGAGCTAACCGTTTCTTTGCCAATGCCAGTCGCTGGTGATCGCAGTGGGTTTGAGGAAGCTTTGGTAGAGAATTTTTCCAAACACCCATGGGCAAACCTACCTGTTATTGTGAACCTCAGTGTGCTGGATGCGGCAGAACAGCAATCTAAGTCAGAACCTATCGCGGTTCTGTTGCCTGGTCGTCGCTTCTTTGACCCGATGGCGGGGGCCATTATTGAACAACGGCGCGATCTGTTGTGGGCGCGTGAAAACGCTGAACGCATTTCGCAAATCCTTCGTGCAATTAGCCACCGTCCAAAAGATGCATTGCGCAAAGAGGTTATGCAACTTCGCCTTCGAAAGTTGATAACGCAGCTTGAGACATGGAATGCATTGGATCGCCTGACGACTGACGCACAAGAGGAACTGGCTGAAGAACTTTGGGAATTGGCAGTTGAACTTGAAGAAGGTGATTTGGCGGACGCTTTGGAGCGAATGCGTCAAGCGCAAGAGCGATTGAACCAAGCGATGCGAGATGGAGCGACCAATGCTGAAATTACAGAGCTTATGCAGGAATTGCGCCACGCAACCGAAGAGTATTTGAAGCAGCTTCAGCAGCAAAAATCCCAAGAGGCCGATAAGCCTCCTCAAGAGGGTGGGAATACCTCACAGATGTCTCAAGACGACCTACAACGCATGATGGACCGCATCCAAGAACTGATGGAGCAAGGGCGGATGGCTGAGGCTGAAGAGGCGCTAAAAGAACTGCAAGAGATGATAGAGAACATGCGGGTTTCTGAGGGTGAAGGTGAGGGTCAAGGCGGTGACACCGCAGGAGAACAAGCCATGGAAGGTTTGTCTGATACCTTGCGCGAACAACAAGGGCTGAATGATCAGGCGTTCCGTGATCTGCAAGAACAGTTCAATCCCAATGCTCAAGCTGGTGAAAGCGACGACAATGTGGGACGCAATGGCGGACAGGGCGAGGGTGAAAGCCACGAAGGTAATGGCGGTGA
>TARA_B110000902_G_C14294397_1_pt1 | contig 11211 bp, 12 predicted proteins | sample TARA_B110000902 | Tara Oceans TARA_B110000902 (sample SAMEA4398009) | marine metagenome | biome: Polar Biome; feature: [SRF] surface water layer (ENVO:00010504); material: water (ENVO:00002006), including particulate matter (ENVO:01000060) such as... | depth 5 m | reverse complement strand
TATCGCACCATCATTTAGGCTGGTTAAAGCAAAATACGGTCAGACTGCTAATGTTGCGATAGAATTTTTGCTGCCATCAACCATTGACCATCGACGCTGGCAGCATTAAAAGCCGCTATTAAGCCAAATTTGGTGCTCACTAGAACTGAGTTTTGATACTCGTCATGCCTAATTCGAACATCCCTGCATAGCCGATTAGTTTACCAACAACCACCACTAATTTGTTAATTGACCCCACCTTTCGTGTAGTTAAAGAGGCACGCGATATAATTGATAAAAATAAAATTATTAATTAATATGATACTTACGGCTTTACTTTTTTGTTTTTGTGTAGTAAACCTAATGGTAAGGGTGTGCAGGCTTCACGTTCAAAAATCTAGTTAACACCGGTTTTTCCTAAGCCAAAGCAACCCACTATTTATAAGCAAGGAGGGTCGTAACATGGATATTATAAGACACCGCTTTCCTTTCAACTTTGTCGATCCTCACACTGTTTTGGAACGCATAAAGCTCGATCAACATAATTACATAAAATACGAAATACCATTATATGAGTTGAAACGTATCGCCAAGATTAGTCGCTATCTTGTGATCGAGTCGATCATGCAAAAAGCCGCCTATTTAACGAGCCATCATACCTTTAATGAAGATAAGGATGATTTTGTTGGAACTTTTTTACTGACTATGAAAGTTACTTTTTTAGATGATTTTTTGAATCAACCTTGTGAACCGAATGCGACACTCACCTGTTATGTCACCTTCAACAACTATTCTATATACGGCCGTTATTCGTTGACGGCTCGAGTCAAACAAAAAGACGTCATTACTATTGAAAATACATGCAAAAATTCATCCTCAGTTCGGGAAACCACTCGGGGCGGATTTGATACACAACTACTAGAAGATGACATGAAAAAGATCAACGCAGTAGCAACCTTAGGGGCATTGAAAAAAGAGTTTTCAATACCGCCTGGGCTCGCTTTGTTTGATGGCCATTTCGAAAATGAGCCGATTTTCCCAGCTGTAATGCAGATGCAGTTACTTGACGATTTGGGGAAGATTCCTAAGCTTTGCAAAATTTCGTGCAAACTCTCTTTACCCATCTTGCCCGGTGAGGCTTTTAGAATAGAAGAAACATCAAAAGGCATTATTTTTTCAAATCATCAAGGTAGGTTGGCCAAATACACCATTGACAACTTGTCATAAAAGCAAAAATAAAATCAATAAAAAAAGGAAAGCAATGATGAATGTAGATACCATTTTTAACAAGCTGGTCAATGAGGTTATACCTCAAGCTATCGATTTTGAAGACTATGATATTACCGAAAAATTTACTCTGCAAACTGCATTAGTGGGCGATGATTCCATTGAGATCGACTCAGTTGACTTGCTAGAACTAGCGATTACGATACAACGTGAGTTTGACTTTAGAGTTGAAGAATTAAACAGTGCTTTGTTTGATCAACATTTTTCTAGCATTGCTAGCCTAGTCGAGTTTATTAGCGCTCAATTAGGACAAAAAAAATGAGACCCGCTTATGTTTCAACCATAGAGGGCATGCCCATTGGACGAGAGTATGCATCAGATTACTTTGTGAATAAGTTCCCCGAACACGACTTAAAATATTATATCGACTATTTTGGCGTCGAAAATCGATTTGCTGCCCTAAAGCATGAAGATGAGCCACAAACAACCACCAGTATTCTTCACTTTATGCGCCAGACTATGTTGGATAGTGCGCAACATTTGTGTGAACGAATGCAGAAGCGTTCGGCCCAGTGCTATTCTAACATTGACACCATCATCTTTTGTTCAGGCTCCTCTTTATTTTTCTTGCCCAATGCGGCAGCAGAATTACAAAGAAGGATAAACATTTCTAGTATAAAAACTATGGAAATAAAGGGTGGCTGTGCTTCTGTTTTGTCAGGCATCAATGTTGCTTCTAGCTTCGTACAGACTGGAAAATCCGATACCGTTCTGGTTATTGGATGTGATGTTTTTGCCTGCTATTTCTATAATCACTTTTTAAGGTCACATGCCGCAGGTAAAAGACCTGATAAAAATTCGATCGTCAACATGTTGCTTTTTTCCGATGGTGTTTCTGGCTTGTTGGTCTCTAAAGATAAAGCTACAGATGATGTGTGTTATCAAATAGATTATTGCGACTATAAATCACTGAGCGACCAACTGCCTTCGGGTTTTGAAGTGAGCTTTGAGTATTCAGATCCACATTTACCCATTGTGTCGAAGAACCACCACAAAATTATTCGTAAGAATATGCCTTACTTTTTGAAGCAAGTGTTTGGGTATTTCGACAGCAAAATCGACTTCGGACTGATTAAAAGCCTTATTATTCCTCAAGCAAATCAATCCCTTATAAACAACATATTTGAAAGTAGTCAGTTAACTTACCACAAAGATTGCGAAATTGAATATTTTGGCGATCGAATAGGTAATGCACCATCAGCCAGTCTATTACTCGCCCTGTCGATGTCACTTAAACGCAAAAAAAAAGCGCCAGAAAGTATTGCTATATTAGCCATAGAGACCGCGTCTTGGACTGGGGGAATATTGACGCTAGCGCGGGCAACATAATGATTTTCATACTAGTGAGTGACGCCGAAGAGATGGATATTCCAATCATGCAAGCTCTCGAAAAGCAGGAAAAAAGAGCCTTTTTGGTAGGCCAGGAAAAATTCCTTGAATCTGTGGAGGAGTTATTCTCTCACTATGCTAATGAGCCTATTCAGGTTATTTGGGGAGTTGAAAATATTAAAGTTAAAGACTACTTTGAATCACCGCATATGCTGGCATCCTCGCAAGCGTTGCATAGACGGACAACGACTTTTTTTGAACAAATACAAAAATTGATGAATTTGGCTTTATACCATGCTTGTGCCGTCAGTATTTGGACACTGTCCTATGATTACACGATGAACATGCTACTTGACGCTCCCTGCAACCCCATATCAGGCCTTAGCAGAGCTAACCTAATAAAATGCATCAGTAGAGAGTCTGGACGCAGAAAGTTAGCGGCCAACCATATTTACTTGCAGCCCAGTCATAGTGACAAACACAAAGCCGACTTAAAACACCAAAAAGTGAGAGCTTCTCTGTGGAAAAAAGGTCTAAAGCTATTATCTAAAGAGGAGTTAGCAGCATCTGTGGTGGGGGTTTTCATCCATACACCAAGCACTTTGTCGGGCAATGTATTTGAAATTTCGGGTTCAGGTACGAACATAGGAGTACGAGTGTGATGTTTAGTTCTACTAGTTTTGCAGGTCGCCATATATTAATCACCGGTGGCACCCGAGGCATTGGTTTAGCAACCACCGAAATGTTTTTGGCCATGGGGGCTAGGGTAACCGTCATCCATCGCTCTCAAAGCAGTTCGCAGCATAAGCTACAAATGCGTTTTCACGGGTCAGGGCAGCTGCACTATATCCGATCTGATCTTGGTGCATTAGAGCATCACCAACCCATCTTACAACAGGCTGTAGCACTCAAGCAGCAAAACATTGATGTGGCTATTTTGAACGCGGGCATTGCCAATAACGCATTACTAGGCCATTACACCAATGCAGATATCGATCAACTATGCCAAGTTAACTTAACGGCTAATGTTCACCTCAGCCAGATATTGCTTCAATACATGACTCAGGACGAAGGCAGCATCGTTGTTAACTCATCTATGGCTGGTTTGCTGCCTAAGCAAGGTAACGGCCTCTACTCATATATTAAGGCGGCTCTCAACGGCTTTGTGATTGCATTTGCGCCTTATTGTTTCGAACACAAGATTAGGCTCAACGCCGTAGCGCCGACTTTTATTGATACTGACTTAATAAAATCTTTGTCACCATCGGAGTATCAACCGTTTATTGTGGGGACGGCTTTAAACAAACTGATACCTATTGATCATTTAACCAATATCATCGCATTTTTGGCATCACCATTATCACAAGCCATTATTGGTGAGGTGGTGCCGGTCACCGGCGGTCTATTTAGAAGGAACCTAGCACAGTGAAACAAACCGTTATTTCAGGAATGGGCTTATTTCTTCCTATGGGCAAAGACCTGCCAGAGGTTAAGCGTAATGTGATGAACTTCACTCCAGCTTTTCATCAAGGCACTGATCGATTCTCCACTGATAAACTAAAGCAACTTCCTTGCTCTATTTTCAGGCAACATGTCATTACCGATAGGCCAAAAGAATATCAACCCTACGACCCATCGACCTACTTTATTGACCAAGCCGTTGCATCAGCACTAGACGATGCAGGCTTGGATTTAGACGAAATCCCCGCCCACCGTATTTGTTGTCTAGGTGGCAATGCCAACATAGGCTTACAAGCCCTATATCATAATGAATCGAGTCCATCTGTGTTTGCGTTTAACGAACACACTAGTTTTCTGCAAAAAAAATATGGCTTCACAGGACCCAGCTTAGATGTTTTGTCAGCTTGTGCTGCTTCAAACACGGCCATTGGTTTTGCAGCCCTCATTCTTGACAATGATATGGTAGATGCAGTGATTGTTACTGGAGGAGATTACATTAGTGAGCCAAACATAGCAGGATTTCAAGCTTTAGGCGCAGCGACTAATAGCCGTAGCTACCCTTTTAGTGATCAACACGGTATCAACTTAGGCGAAGGTGGCATCGCCCTTGTTATGGAAAGAAAACAGTCTGTGCAGCAAAGACAAGGTCAAATCTGGGGTGAAGTCTTAGGTATTGGACTCAGTGGAGACGCATATCACCCCACCCGTTCTCATCCTGAAGGAGATGGTGTTTTTAATGCAATGAGTAACTGCGTACATAGCCTAAATATTGACAAAAAAGCCATTGATTATGTTAATTTTCATGGTACCGGTACCTTGGCCAATGACGCAGTTGAATCCCACGCAGTGAATCGGTTCTTTGGTGGACGGGCCATTAAAGCAAGTTCTTGGAAATCTTTCGTTGGCCATATGTTGGGCGCAGCGGGCATCGTTGAAGTGTGTTTGTCATTATTGATGATCAATGCACGCTTAGTTCCAGCTGGTATGAAAAAAGGTGCCATTAGGGAGGGCATGGCGTCACTTGAGTATTTATTCAATCAGCACCAAACCATTACTGAACAAACTCATGAATACCTATTTATGAGTAATAATTCAGCTTTTGGAGGTAATAACTCATCACTGGTTATTCGTGTGGATTTTGATGCAGAATATGCGCCCTATGCTAAACGTCGATTGTTGGTTGAGCAAGAAGTGTTTATAAATAGGCGCATGACAACAGACTATACGGGCGCAAATCTGGTTGTTAAAACGGACACTTTCTCTGTTTATAACCCCAGTCACGAAGGCAAGCCTAATGGCTATAAAAAAAGCCTGACAGACGACTACTTTCATATTTTAAAGCTTATGGAGCAGTTACCCAAGCTCGATGGAAAACAAAAAAATAGACGTCATGGCATCATTGCTGGCGTCTGTTTTAAAAACAATAAAGTGATCCAGTTTGTAGACAGCGTTAAATCTAAAGGGGCAGACTTAGCCAGTAGTAAGCTGTTCTCTTTATGCACTGCCAATGCTTTAGCGGGTTACGTATCGGCTTACTATCAACTGACCGGATACAACACCACATTGGCCTCTCCATTGGCTTCGATTTATTATTCCTATTTATTGATAAAAAGCAGGCAACAAGATTCATTAATTAACCTTTTAGTAAATGAGTTCGAAGAGTCTGAATTAGGACATGTATCAGACCAGCTCAATGCACTTCATTCTATAGAACAGCCTTTAAATATCATATCAGGTGCCGCTGCTATTGAATTTGGCAACATCAGCCATAAAAATTCTCTGCTAGTAGTAGATATGCGATATGGAGGCAGCTCTAGCCAATCCATGCTGCTTCAGTCCTTATTGTCGGCAAACCCAGACACCATAGATAGGGTGGTTGTTAACGCACGCCATCGCCAACTGCTGGCAGATTCGTGCGACCTTATTAAAAGCATCCCTTTACTAGCAGTTGATTTACCGTTTTATTCCATTAGCTGCCATTTTAATGACTTAATAGAAGCTGGACTAGATCAACAACACAGATCAACCCACTTGCTGTTTATGGATATAGACCTAGCAGGAAATGTCGCTTACCTTCTCCTGCGGTATAGCCCGTGAATTGGCTACGTATGGGGCTGGCGTCATGCATAATGACCTTATCCACAAGCACTATGGCTTCTGATTGTTTGCATTCCTCAGAGATTATCAGTCGCTATCATCATGTGTTTGTGCATTTATCTGAGACCAAGAATTTAACAGCAATAGAAGACCATCTTGCCACAATTTCGAACTTGAGGAAGGTACCCAACCAAGGCCATGATGTTCAAGCCTTGCTGCGCCTTTACCAAGGGGCGTTTGAAGTCTTAAGGGCGCGCGACAGTATCAACTTCTTCATGAAGAACACCTATTTGAAAATTGGGCTCGACAGAATGCAGGGTATCGACGTGGATTTATTTCAAGGTGACTCATCGATCTACACCCACCTGCTCCTTGTACGTGGGTTAAGCAACGCCGAAGTCCCCCTCAGGTTTGGCAGGACGCAACATGCCCTCCGGGATTTAAAGACAGCGCTACAAGAGCCCTGTTTTACAATAGTAGACGCAAAAACTCAACAAAAAACTCAACGGTTTATGCAGGAAAAAATGGAATAACATGATTGAATTGAAACAAGTGTGCAAAGTTTATCAGCACGCAAGTAATACTACCTATGCGACCAACCAAGTCGATCTTGCTATATGTAAAGACGAGTTTGTGATGCTGGTGGGCCCCTCGGGTAGTGGCAAAACCTCCCTACTCAATATTATGGGAGCCATCGACCACCCCACATCTGGGCAGGTGTATTTTGAAGGCCTGGCTTTGGACTTTGCCGATGGCGCTGCCCTGTCAAAGTATCGCCTTGATAACGTAGGTTTTGTCTTTCAGGACTTTAATTTGGTGCAAGCCATGACGGCCCAAGAGAATGTTTACTTGCCGCTGCTAGCTCAAAATCAACGTTATAGCATGGCGCAACTGCTGCAAAAATCCAACCACTTCCTTTCACTCGTTGGCCTTGAAGACAAGAAAAATAATCGAGTTACCGAACTATCTGGGGGCCAAAAGCAGCGTGTGGCGATTGCCAGAGCACTGATTAAATCTCCAAAAATTGTGTTTGCTGATGAGCCTACAGCGAACTTAGATAAAGCCACCACAACAGAAATAATTCGGCTTATTTTAAGCCTTAAACAACAATTTAATATGACCTTTGTATTTGCTACCCATGATCATCGAATTCTACCTTATGCAAATAAACTCATTTATGTTGAAGATGGCAAGATCATAAAGCAGGAACTGGTGTCATGATGTGGCTAAGGTTATGCTTTAATAATTTGATATTAAATAAACGCCGCAGCATCATGGCGATTTCTCTTATTATTTTTTCCTCTACGAGCCTCTTAATGTCTGGAGGCTTTGTTAATTTTTCTTTTTCTAGTTTAGCAACGGGCATGGTCAATTCTGGCATTGGCCATGTCTCCATTGCACACGAGAGCTATTTCAATGCTCAAGGTAGTCTTAGAGACAATATTATTAGCCCCGAGCAACGCCTGCTAATAGAGCAAAAAATAAGCACTCTTTCTGACCTAGATTACTATATAAAAAGCACTAAACTGGACGGCCTTGTAGCCTTTGGGGATAACACCAAGTCTATTATTATTGAGATCACAGAGATTGACAAAAGAATCAAATTAGCCAATTTTCAATTCCCTATTGTGGCTGGATCTGCACCCAAGAACACAGAAGAAAATCCATATCAGGCCATTTTGGGGATCAACCTTGCACATAGCCTAGGCGTCAATATTGGCGACACCGTAGTGTTATTGGCATCAACCCCCGATGGTGGTATCAATGCCGTTGACACCCAAGTCAGCGCAATCCTTTCTACTGGTATTGCCGATATTGACGTACGCACCGTGATGATTCCAAGGGCCTTGATGGAGCCGTTACTTTACGAAAATATAACCACCAACTATAGCCTAGTGGCAAAAGGCGAAGACAATACAAATGCTAGTAGTTTGTTTAAACAAGCCCTTCCCTTATTCGAAGGCCCTTCACTGCAAGTCAAATATTGGCAAGATATCGCCGTCTACTATAAGCAAGTACATAGCATTTACATGATCATGTTTAGTTTCTTCTTTTTAATGTTAGGCGTTGTGTTATTTATTTCAATAATGAACATTATGGCCACTGTTGTTTTAGAGCGCATGAAAGAGGCTGGTACCATGCTTTCGTTCGGTTTTACGGTCAGCCGCGTGCGATTTAACTTCTTTTTGGAAGGCATGATGCTATGCATTATTGGGCTACTGGGCAGCGCTGGCATGACCTTGATCTTGACATTAATAGTCAACCACAGCGGCCTCATGATGCCACCGCCACCAGGCATGAGTAATAGCTACCCATTTCTCATCCAACTGGACATGACGGTGGTACTCATTGATATGTTGATTGTTGGAGTGGCCTGTATGTTTGCTAGCTACATACCCAGTAGGCGAGTTAAAAACAGCAGCATTGTAAATTTAATAAACCACATTTAAGAAGTGAACCAATGAAATACCTGATTGCTATCCTTATGCTGTGTTTGTCGACCCTTAGCAGTGCTTCCAATTTAACACTGGTGGATGCATTTCGTATGCCCACGCAAAACCCTGAGCAATTTATTGATATGCAAATTGAGTACACTTCTTATGTCAATGGTGTCGAGAAATCGGCTAGCACCTCCCTGTACCAAATCTATTTAAACCCCGACAATACTGCTTTTGTCCGCTACCTAAATACCCACAATAAAAACAAGGGCGCTAGAGTGCTGATGAAGGATGCAGGCATTTGGTTTAGCTCAAAAAACTCCTCTCGAGCCATTCGCATAACCCCTTTGCAAAAAGCCACCGGTGATGTGAGCTATGGCGACATTGCTAAAATCCGTTGGGGAGATGACTATCAAATCGAACAGGAAGTACCCGATGTGACATTGAACAGCAGGCTGTTTCAGTCGCTTGCTGGAGAGCCTCAGGGCAGTTTCATAAAGCTAGCACTCAAAAGTACTAATAAAACCACCTCTTATAAAAAAATTGACCTCTACACTAAACAAAACTATCAACCGGTTTATGCCCAGTTGTACCTGGCTAGTGGTAAGTTATTTAAAGTGATGTGGTTTGCCGACCCACAAAAAGATGACCAAGGCCGCAAGTTTATTCAAAGAATTGTGTTTGCAGACGTATTAAAAACAGGTCAGCACACTCAGGCTGTCATCAAACAGGTTGAATTTAAAGACAATATTCCTGCCCGATACTTTAACCAAAGTAGTTTTATGCGAGGCCAGTAGAGTGAAGACTGCGATCTGCTTGATGTTACTGATCCCTAACTCATGCTTGGCCAGCGCAACACATAGCTGGTCAATGATTTTAAAAAATGACACTCATTATAAGCAGAGCAATACAGACAGCCTATTCCAGGCTGATTTACCAGAACAAGGTTGGCAAACCGCAGCTCGCGTCATTGCCAATACGTCTTGGGAAGCCCAGAACACCTATTTTTTTGGCTCGGTTGATATGCAAGGCCTATATAAGAATTTCAATCATAGCAGGGCTAGCCACTACCAAAAAACAAAACTTCGTGAATTGTATTATACCAATTACGGCTTATCTAATGTTGAGTTTGGTGTTGGTAAACAGATTCGTAAACCTTCAAAAAGTTACAGCCTTACACCATTAAATATTTTTGATCTTTATCCTTATAAAACCAAAGATGTAGCGGATTTCAACCTCTCAAGTCAAGGCGAAAGCATGGTCTACACAGACCTTTTCCTTGAGCGCAGCACGCTTAGCTTTATTGTTTCTAAAGATCTAACCAAAGAAGACAATCATAGGTCGTATATTTACCGCAAAACCGACTTTGCTAAAACTACTCTAATATGGGAACACTTTGGGGGGAGCGTGGATATCACTTTTTTGGGCAGCTACAACGATGAGCAGAAACTGGCTTATGGATTAGGTTTGTCTATAGTTGCAAGTGACGCGCTCGAGTTGCACATGGAAGCGTTATACCGCTCCAGTGGGGAAAAAATAAGGTTTAGCCCTTCGACACTGGAATATCAAACACAACAGGAAAATGCACTATTTTCTGTCATCGGCGGCCAATATACGCGTGGGTCTTTTCATTTTACACTGGAGCATATTTATAATTCACTGAACTTAGGAGACGATGAATGGGATGAACTGTATCAGTGGGGGGTGGATGCACAGACGCAACCCTATGCTTCGGTACTGCCTTTAGTGGGGGCTAATTACGCCAATCAACTCCTCACCGATTCGACTATTTTTTTCCGCATTAATTATAATATTGCCCCTGATTTGATGCTCGATAGTAACCACTTTATAGAACCCTATCACGGCAGCGCCTTGAACCAAATTTACATTAAGTACACCGATAACCAGTTTGCGTTGAAAGCCGGACTAACGTTTTCAGTAGGCGACCGTAAAAGCGTTTATGGCAACGATCTATATCAACATGTGTTTACTCAATTACAATATGCATTTTGATTTTGCAGTGTATCAATTTCAGCAACGAGTGAGGCGCAATATCAGCCGCTCACTTTTGAAAGTGTATCTCAGTTACTGGCAACAGCAATACCCGCAAACCCTGCTCTTAGCATGGGGCTCGAACGGCAAACCCTATTTCACCAATGCCAGACTTGGCTTTAGTTATAGTCATTGCAAGAATAAACTGCTCATTGCCTACGGTCACCATATCCATATTGGGGTGGACTTAATCCACAGACAAAAGAAACACCATGGCTGTTATGGTCAAATTGACTTGGCCAAACCGGCAGGATTGATGCGTTTTTGCATCTATGAGGCTTATGGAAAATTAACGGGGCAAGGGTTCAATGCTTTTGTCCATCTAGATCAATGGGCCCTAACTGATGAATACCTTGAAGGAAAAGTGCTCAATAAGCGTAGGCATACGTTTTTTTGGAACAATGCCTATATTACAACCTCGGTCAACCACGACTACTTTGCTTGCATTGCCTATGCTCCAATGGGCAATACAAACATGGCATATAGCTGAGTTTAGCTTCCCTAGATTGCATTTTAATCGATTTTTGTGGGTAAATTAACCAGCTGCCATGCGCGGCAGCCACAACAC
>TARA_B110000902_G_scaffold9514_1_pt1 | contig 11232 bp, 8 predicted proteins | sample TARA_B110000902 | Tara Oceans TARA_B110000902 (sample SAMEA4398009) | marine metagenome | biome: Polar Biome; feature: [SRF] surface water layer (ENVO:00010504); material: water (ENVO:00002006), including particulate matter (ENVO:01000060) such as... | depth 5 m | reverse complement strand
AACCTGTCTACACCATTTGGAGCCCATTCTCTTTTTGCTTCAATATCAAAGTTCCCTTGGGTAGTTTCAAAACGTGCTTTAAAAGTTTCTGGCGCCTTAATTTTTGTCCATTTTTCTTTGAACAATTTTGGACTACAATTACATAATAAAACAACGATTATACCGTAAATTACTTTTCTCATATGACTAAATTAGAAATGCGAAGGTAGTAAAAGATAAAACTTTATTTTACGCATTATTATATTGAATTTAATTTTTAATCCATAATAAATATACAGATGAATATAAAATTCAAAAAAACCGCATCTACTTACTTTTAGATGCGGTTTTACTATATAACAGAGTAATTATTAATCTACATTGTCATGTAAAAATGAGTTGTTAGATTTAAAATTGAGACTGTCCTCGTCTTTTTGAATCGCAGTTTTAGATCTGCTAATAGGTGCATCAACATTTAAATCTAAACCCTGTCTCTTGTAAGCGGGCTGACGCTCGATCTCGTCTATATTCTTGCTCAATTGATCATTGAACTTATAGTTAAAACCTTTCATTTTCTCACGTCTCTCTTCTGCTCTTTTCTGTAATTCAGAAATTGTCAAGTCTAAAGGAGAAACTTCTTCACTCGTCGTTTCAATAGCATTTACCTCTGCTTGTGGTGTTGCCGTTTTTAATTCAAATTGAATTTCATCTTCTTTAGCAATCGGTTCTCTTTCTGCTATGTGTGAGCTTTTACCAATAGTTGGTTTTGCATCAAAATCTTCTAAAACATAACGTGTTTCTTGCACTTTCTTTTCATGCGTAATTTCTTCGGCTCCAATAACAGCAATGTCATTTAGATCCGCAACGGCGTCTTCATTCAAACTAAATTTAACTTCTGTTTTTTCTTTTACTTCTGAATACGGATTTAATGGCAAATCAAAAATCAAGTCTGCTTGAATTGGTTTTGATTCCTCAATAACTTCTTCAATAACCGGAACTATATCTGTAATTACAAAATTATCTTCAGAAACAGTATCTAAAGAAATTTCATCATAAGATACGGGCAGATTTCCAATGTCTTCATTCGTAGGAATTAAGTCTGTTTCTTGAGAAGGTTTCACCTCTTGAATAGATGTCTCTTCTTCTAAAGTATGTATTACCTTCTGTTCAATAACACTAGAAATTGGTTGGTCTATAGTTGGCGATTTAGAAATTGTTTTTTCTTCAAAATTATAAGTTGCTTTTTGCTCATCTTCTAATGTATGCACAATTTTTTTAACTTCTGTATTTGTAATTGTACCTTGTTGATCTTTAGCAAAACCAGTAGCTACAATAGTCACAGCAATTGCATCACCTAGTTCTTCATCTTCACCAATACCCATAATAATATTTGCATCATAACCAGCTTCATCTTGAATAAAGTCGTTAATTTCTCCTATTTCATCTAAAGTAACCTCATTGGTGCCAGAAACAATTAACAACAATACATTTTTAGCTCCTGTAATTTTATTATCATTTAATAATGGTGAATCTAATGCTTTTACAATAGCAGTTTTTGCTCTGTCTTTACCTTCTTCTTTTGCAGAACCCATAATTGCAGTTCCACTATTAGACAATACCGTTTTAGCGTCATGTAAATCAATATTTTGTTTGTAATGATGTGTGATTACCTCGGCAATTCCACGTGAAGCCGTAGATAAAACTTCGTCTGCCTTAGAGAAACCTGCTTTAAATCCAAGATTTCCATACACCTCACGTAATTTATTGTTATTAATTACAATTAAAGAATCTACATTTTTGCGCAATTGATCGATTCCTTCTTGCGCTTGTTTAGAACGTCTTCTTCCTTCAAAAGCAAATGGCATGGTTACGATACCAACGGTAAGAATGTCCATATCCTTTGCAATTTTCGCAATGATTGGTGCCGCTCCTGTACCAGTTCCACCACCCATTCCTGCTGTTATAAATACCATTTTTGTTTGGGTATTTAACATTTGCTGAATTTCCTGCATACTTTCTTTAGCAGCTTGTGCACCAATTTCTGGATTTGCACCTGCACCTAAACCAGAAGTTAAGTTTGCTCCTAACTGAATTTTATTAGGAACAGGACTATTTTCTAAAGCCTGTGCATCTGTGTTACAAATTACAAAGTCTACACCTCTAATTTGCTGCGTGTACATGTGGTTTACTGCATTGCTTCCACCACCTCCAACACCAATAACTTTTATGGTATTAGATTGTGTTTTTGGCATGTCAAATAAAATGTTCTCGAATTCTGTGCTCATAATAACGTAGCTATTATATTTTATTTTTTAATTTCTTCTTGTTTCCTCTAATTACAAAAACCTATTCTGCGTTGTCTAAAAAATCTTTTAGACTTTCTGTAAACTTTTCAAAAAACGATTTTTTTGATTTCTTCTTCAATTTTTCTTCTTGAACCGGAACGTTTTCTTCAACTTCACCTTCCGAAGCTTCTAGATTTTCTTGAACAACTTCTTCAATAATTTCATCTTCTTTAGCATCTTTATTTAAACCTTCCATTAATAAACCAACTGCTGTAGCATATGACGGACTTGATAAAGCGTCTTCTGAATCCCCGGCTAAATGCTCATTAGGATATCCAATTCTTGCATCCATACCCGTAATATATTCTACTAACTGACGTAAATGTTTCAATTGAGACCCACCACCTGTTAACACAATTCCTCCAATTAATTTTCCTTTTGCAGTTTCGTGTCCGTAATTTTTTACTTCTAAATATACATGCTCAATAATTTCTTGCACTCTCGCATGTATAATCTTTGATAAATTCTTTAAGGTAATTTCTTTTGGCTCTCTTCCTCTTAAACCAGGAATAGAAACAATTTCTGTTTCTTTATTTTCTCCAGGCCATGCAGAACCGAACTTAATCTTTAATAATTCTGCTTGCTTTTCTATAATAGAACAACCTTCTTTTATATCATCTGTAATTACGTTTCCACCAAAAGGTATTACGGCAGTATGTCTTATAATTCCGTCTTTAAAAATGGCTAAATCTGTGGTACCTCCTCCAATATCTATCAAAGCAACACCCGCTTCTTTTTCTTCTAAACTTAGCACTGCAGAGGCAGAGGCTAATGGTTCTAACGTAATATCACTTAAATCTAAACCTGCACTCTTTACACAACGTCCAATATTTCTAATCGATGAAACTTGCCCAACAACTACATGGAAATTTGCTTCTAAGCGACCACCATACATGCCAATTGGTTCTTTAATGTCTGCTTGAGAATCTACTTTAAATTCTTGTGGTAGCACATGAATAATTTCTTCTCCTGGCAACATCACCAATTTATGAACTTGGTTTACTAAATTTTCTATATCAGCTTCATCAATAACTTCATCTGCGTTATTTCTTGTGATATAATCTGAATGATGTAAACTTCTAATATGCTGGCCAGCAATACCTACAACAACTTCATCAATCTTGAGACCCGCAACACTTTCTGCTTCCTCAACAGCTTGTTGAATAGATTGTATCGTTTGTGTAATATTACTTACAACTCCTCGCTTTACGCCTAAACTTTTCGCTTTACCAATACCTACAACTTCTATTTTGCCATATTCGTTTTTACGACCAATCATGGCTACAATTTTGGTTGTACCAATATCTAAACCAACAGCTATTTTATTGTTTTCCATTTTGATTTATTTTGCCCCCACAACTTGGTTGTGATATTTTACTGTAATCGTTTTATATTCTTGAATCGTTTTATTTTTATATGTAGTATTATAAAACGCTTTTAACTTATTAAATTTCACTTCTAGATCATTTAATTTTCCGAAATCAATTTTATAATCTCCACTTCTTACAGAAAACTCAAACTCATCAGCGTCAGATTTTACAATTCCCACGATTTCTTTGTGGAGAAAATCATCCTCTAAAATATAAGAGATCAAAGGTAAAATCATCTTAATATCCGCACTATTTTCAACACCTTGAACCAACAATACTCTTGCCGAATAATTGCTTGACAACGGTACTTTTACACCCTGCTTGTCAATATAATAGGTGTTTTTATTAGAAAAAATTCTTGCAATCGGTGTGCGCTGCTTTATGTTTGTTTTTAACACACCTCCTATGGTTAAAAAAACAGCTGCTTTTTCTACATAAGGATTCTTCAATACATTATTTTCTAAGTGGTATAAATCTATTACAGATTTTGCTTGGTTTGTCACTATTGTATCATTTTGTATTAACAATTTATTAACCATAAAATGAGTCAAGAAATTATTGTTTCCAGCTTGAAATTTTACTTCAATTTTTGCAACTTTCTTTTGGCTATTTCTAACAGAAGTAAAACTATATAAAAAGGCCAAAAACCCAATTAAAACGGCAAACAACAGGTATTTTAAGACTCTTTTAAATTTCATTTGTCAAGGTTATTAAAAGTTCTTTTGTCACCCTATTTATGAGCACTCCAATATCTCCTGCACCTAACATAACCACTACTTTTGCCGATGAATTTTTAATATCTTTTACTAAATTCTTATTTTGCGTCAATTTTTTATGCGTATTTTCTATTTTACTCAACAACCAATTAGAATCTACTCCAGCAATAGGAATTTCTCTAGCTGGATAAATATCTAACAGCAAAACCTCATCAAACTTTGTTAAAGCAGTAGCAAAATCATCAACAAAATCTCTTGTTCTTGAAAATAAATGAGGCTGAAAAACTACCAAAATTTGTTCATTTGGATACATTTCCCGCACCGAATTCTCAACAGCATTTATTTCTGTTGGATGGTGCGCATAATCATCAATCAATACGAAACTCTCTGATTTTATTTTATAAGAAAACCTACGTTTTACCCCCTTAAAAGTTGAGAGATAGTGTTTAATTTTTTCTAACGGAATACCATATACATCTGCCATTGCGAGTGCAGCTAATGCATTCATTACATTGTGTTGTCCTGGCAACTGAAACTCAATATTTTTTATTTCTTCGGAAGGTGTTTTTACATCAAAAATATAGGTACCCCTTTGTATTCTTAAGTTAAAAGCACTATAGTCAGCGTCTTCATTAATTGCGTATGTTAAACCTTTTAGCGGCAGTCCTTTTGCCACTATTAAAGTATCTGAAACCTTATTTGAAAACTCAATAAAAGTTTCTGTTAGTGCTTCTGAATTTTCATAAATATCTAAATGATCTGCATCCATAGAAGTTATACATGCAATATTAGGGCTTAACTGCAGAAAGGATCTATCAAATTCGTCCGCTTCTACAACACAGATTTCAGCAGCTCCTAAAATTAAGTTTGAATTGTAATTTTCTGCTATTCCACCTAAAAAAGAAGTTGCTTTTACTTCTGTCATAATATGCCCTAAAATCGAAGATGTAGTTGTTTTCCCGTGCGTTCCTGCAACTGCCAAACAGCGTGTAGTTTCTGTAATTTTACCTAAAATTTCTGCTCTTTTTAAAACAGTAAATTTATTATCTAAAAAATAGTTGAACTCGTTGTGATTTTTTGGGATTGCCGGTGTGTAAACTACCAATGTTTTTTCTTTGTTTAGAAATGAAATTGGAATATTTTTTACAGCATCCTCAAAATGAATTGCTACCCCTAAATCTTCTAAATCTTTTGTGATTTGAGAAGCCCCTTTGTCATAGCCTGCCACTTTTTTTCCGTTCACAGCAAAATAACGCGCAATCGCACTCATTCCTATGCCTCCAATTCCGACAAAATAAACGCTATGTATGCTCTTTAAATTCACTTATTTATTAATTTTTCAATTTCATCAACAATATCTTTTGTTGCGCTCGGCAATGCTAAAGTTTTTATATTTTCTGATAAACTTTGCTGTTTTCCCACATCTTTTATCAACGATTCAAATACCACTGGAAATGTAGCTAGTTCACTTTCTTTAATTAGTAACGCAGCATGTTTATCAACAACAGATTTTGCGTTCTTTGTTTGATGATCTTCTGCCACATTTGGCGAGGGAATAAAAATAACTGGCTTACCAACAATACATAATTCTGACACTGAACTTGCGCCCGCTCTAGAGATAATTATATCTGCTGCCGCGTAACTAAAATCCATACTATTTATAAATTGATGCACTTGTACGTGCTCTAAATCGTTGTACTTTTTATACGCTTCGAAATAAAATTTTCCACACTGCCAAATAACCTGAACACCTTCATTATTAAAGAAATCTAAATTACTTTCTACCAATTGATTTATTTTTCGTGCCCCTAAGCTACCACCTAAAACCAACACGGTTTTCTTCGTTTTATCTAATTTAAAAAAGACCTTTCCTTCTTCTCTTTTAGAATGAATAGACAACATATCTTGACGCACAGGATTTCCTGTTTTTACAAGTTTCTCCAAAGGGAAAAATCGCTCTAAGTGGTCATATGCAACACAAATCTTTTTTGCCTTTTTACTTAATAATTTATTAGTAATTCCTGGATATGAATTCTGTTCTTGTATTAATGTAGGAACTCCTTTTCTGCCTGCCATTATTAATGTAGGTCCGCTTGCAAAACCTCCTGTACCAATAGCAATATCTGGTTTAAACTTCTTAATAATTACAAAAGCACTCCACAAACTATGCAGCAACTTAAACGGAAATGATATGTTATCTACCGTTAATTTTCTTTGAATACCAGAAATCCACAATCCTTTAATTTGATATCCTGCTTGTGGTACTTTTTCCATCTCCATTTTATCCCTTGCACCAACAAATAGAAAGTTGGCATTGGGATACCGCACATTTATCTCATTTGCTATCGCAATTGCAGGATAGATATGACCACCTGTTCCACCTCCAGAAATTAATATGTTAATCGATTGTTTCATGCAAAATATCTAAAGGATTATCATCTAATATATCTTCTTCTGTTTCTTGCTTAGACGCGCTTACACTTAAAATCATGCCCAGCGCAAAACAAGTCATCCAAATAGAAGTACCTCCACTACTAATTAGCGGTAACGTTTGCCCAGTCACAGGAAATAAATTTGTGGCGACTGCCATATTTATGATGGCTTGAAAAACAATGGGTAGGCCGACTCCAATCACTAACAATGTGCCAAAAATTGTGGTTGTTTTTCTAAGAACAACAAAGACTCTAAAGAGTAATAAAAAATATACAAATACTATGGAGACAGCTCCTAAAAGGCCATATTCTTCTACAATAATTGCATAAATAAAATCTGATGACGATTGTGGTAAAAAATTCTTCTGAACACTTTTACCTGGACCTACTCCAAGAGGACCACCAGTTGCAATGGCTATTTTTGCTTTTTCTACTTGGTACGCTTCTTTACCCTCATCACTAGAAAAACTTTCTATTCTTTTTTCCCAAGTTTGCACTCTATTCGGCATAGCATCAGGAAAAGCTTTTGTTATTAACACAAAAAAAGCAAGTGCTAAAATTCCTGCTCCTAGTATAAAACTGATATATTTTATAGGATAACCACCAATAAAAACAAGCCCTAAAATCATTACAAAAATAATAGCTGTTGTAGAAAAATTTGCTGGTAAAATTAAGATTAAAACCAAACTAACAGGCAACCATAACTGAAACAAACTTTCTTTGAACTTAATTTCTTTTTCTTTGTTTCTAGATAAATATCTAGCCACATAGACCATTAATACCAAACCTGCTAAAGTAGATGTTTGAAAACCTATCCCAACAAACGGAATACGAATCCATCTACTTGCGTTTGCGCCACCAATAGTAGTTCCTTGTGCTAGTGTAAAAATCAACAATACAATTACAATCGGTAGCATTAAAACAGAACCTCCAGAAAAATAGCGGTACGGGATTTTATGAACGCCATAAATAATTGCAAACCCCATGATTAGCAAAGCCATATGTTTTACTAAATATCCAAATGTTGATCCCGAACCTACAACATATACTAAGTTTGTACTTGCACTATACACGGGCATAAATGAAAATATTGCCAAAGCAGCAACTATTGCCCAAATGGTTTTATCTCCTTTTATATGTTGAAAAATAGTTTTCATTCGCCTGACTTAATCTCTCTAAAGGAGAGAAGTACTGTTGTATTTATTTTTAATTTTAATTGGTACTTGTCTCAAATATTTTTAAACTCCTCACTTAAACCTGATAACTCCCAACATTTGGAAAGCTTGAGATGGTCCTATAAACTGCGAACGGCCGCTTTAAATTGACGTCCTCTGTCTTCATAGTTCTCGAATAAATCAAAACTAGCACATGCCGGTGATAACAGAACTGCATCTCCTTTTTCTGAGAGTTTATGTGCTACTTTGACAGCCTCCTCTGCTCCTGCGGTTTCCACAATGATATCGACAACATTACTAAACATATTTTTTATCTTATCATTGTCGAGACCCAAACAAACAATTGCCTTCACTTTTTCTCTAACTAAAGACAACAAGTCATTGTAATCATTTCCTTTATCAACACCACCAACGATCCAAACAGTTTGTTTATCCATACATTCTAATGCATAGAAGGTTGCATTTATATTGGTAGCCTTGGAATCATTAATATATTCTATACCGTCTATTTTTGCAACATTTTCCAAACGATGCTCTGCACCTTCGAAACTAGATAAACTCTCTTTGATAAATTCTTTTCTAACTTTTAATAATTGTGCAGCCATTGTTGCTGCCATTGCATTTTTTACGTTGTGCTTTCCTTTTACTGTTAATGTTGAGATTGGCATCTTGAATGTATCTTTATTAATATTGATTGTTATTATTTTATCCTTTAAAAATGCTCCGTATTCTAATTCTTTTTCCAGTGAGAACGGAACTAATTTTGCTTTTACTGTATTATTTTCTAACCAATTATTGATTGCTTGATCATCTGCATCGTACACTAAATAATCGGTTTCTGTTTGATTTTTTGTAATTCTAAATTTAGAGGCAATATATTTCTCAAAATCATATTCATATCGATCTAAATGATCTGGTGTTATATTGGTTAAAATTGCAATATGACTGTTAAAATCCGCAATTCCGTCTAACTGAAAACTACTTAATTCTAGCACATAATTATCATAAGATTCATGCGCAACTTGTGCTGCAAAACTATCACCAATATTGCCTGCAACTCCTACATTTAATCCTGCCTCTTTTAAAATATGATGCAGTATTAATGTGGTCGTGGTTTTTCCATTTGAACCTGTGATTCCTACAATAGTTGCAGCTGTATATTTTGCCGCAAATTCAATTTCTGAAATCACCTGTATCCCCTTTTCTTTCAATTTTAAAACCAAAGGAACAGTTTCGGGAATTCCTGGACTTTTCATCACAACATCAGCATTTAAAATTTTGCTTTCTGTATGATTTTTTTCCTCAAAAAGGATGTCGTTATTTAAAAGAACTTTTTTATTTTTTTGTAATATTTCTCCGCTATCAGAAACAAAGACTTCATACCCTTTTTGTTTTCCTAAAATGGCTGTACCAATTCCACTTTCGCCTCCGCCAAGTATTACTAGTCTTTTCACTTTATCTTAATTTTAAAGTAACAATTGTGAATACTGCTAATAGAATTCCTATAATCCAAAAACGGACTACAATTTTACTTTCATGAAAACTTAATTTTTGATAATGGTGATGTAAAGGAGCCATTTTAAAAATTCTTCTACCTACCCCAAACTTATTTTTCGTGTATTTAAACCAAAAGACCTGCATAATTACAGACATATTTTCTATCACAAAAACTCCTGCTAAAATTGGCAACAATAATTCTTTTCGAATTGAAATTGCAATAACTGCTATAATACCCCCAATTGTTAAACTCCCTGTATCTCCCATAAATACTTCAGCAGGATATGTATTGTGCCAGAGAAAACCAATTAAAGCACCTGCAAAAGCAAGAATAAAAACAGTCATTTCTCCAGAATTAGGAATGTACATCACGTCTAAATAATCTGCAAAAACAATGTTTCCCGAAACCCACGCAAAAAGTGCTAATGTAATTACAATAATTGCTGATGAACCCGCTGCCAAACCGTCTATTCCGTCTGTCAAATTTGCACCGTTAGAAATCCCAGTTACTATAAATACTGCGATAAAGATGAAAACCACCCAGCCATATTTTTCATAACCTTCCCCTAAAAAGCTTAACAGCTCTGTATAATCTAATTCGTTGTCTTTCAAAAAAGGAACTGTTGTTTTAGTCGATTTATGAGCTTTTCCAAAAACTTTAGTAGTTCCGTTTTGTTGCTCAATTTGTTGCGCTATTGGCAGCTGCTCTTTTATGGTTACATCATCATTAAAATAGAGCATGGATCCTACAATAATTCCTAGACCAACTTGCCCAAGCACTTTAAATTTTCCTTTTAAACCTGCTTTATTTTTTTTAAATACTTTAATATAATCGTCTAAAAAACCTATAAGACCCATCCAAATTGTAGTAATTATTAAAATAATTACGTAGATATTATCTAATTTGGCTAATAAAACTACTGGAATTAAAGTAGCTAGAATAATGATAATTCCGCCCATTGTAGGTGTCCCTGCTTTTTGAACTTGACCTTCTAAGCCTAAATCTCTAATAGACTCACCCACTTGTTGTTTTTGTAAAAAACGAATAATTCTTTTGCCAAAAATCGCAGAAATTAACAACGATAAAATAAATGCTGCCGCAGCTCTAAATGTGATAAACTGAAACACACTAGCCCCGGGAAAACTAAATTGATTCTCTAAATATTCGAACAAATAATACAGCATTCTTACTAATTTTTTAGTTGATTGAAACAGTTTTTAACCTCCTCTAAATCGTCAAAGTGAGTACGAACTCCGTTTGTTTCTTGATAATTTTCGTGTCCTTTTCCTGCAATAAGTATAATATCACCCACTTCTGCAAACTTGCAAGCAGTCTTAATTGCTTGTCTCCTATCTAAAACCGTGAGACTTTTCATATAGTTTTCTGCCGAAACCCCGACTTCCATATCTTCTAAAATAGTTTGTGGGTTTTCTGTTCTTGGGTTGTCTGAAGTAAAAATTGCTTGATTGCTTAATTGAGAAGCAATGTGGGCCATTTTTGGTCTTTTTGTCTTGTCCCTATCTCCGCCACATCCAACAACTGTGATTACTTTTTCGTTGCCAGTTCGAATGTCATTAATAGTTTCTAATACATTTTTTAATGCATCTGGTGTATGCGCATAATCTATAATTGCCGTGATTCCATTTTCTGAAATCACATATTCAAATCGTCCGCTTACACTTTCTAACTCACTAACTATTGTTAGAACTTCTAATTT
>TARA_B110000902_G_scaffold263698_1_pt1 | contig 11250 bp, 9 predicted proteins | sample TARA_B110000902 | Tara Oceans TARA_B110000902 (sample SAMEA4398009) | marine metagenome | biome: Polar Biome; feature: [SRF] surface water layer (ENVO:00010504); material: water (ENVO:00002006), including particulate matter (ENVO:01000060) such as... | depth 5 m | reverse complement strand
CCATTGGAGGTGTTTGTAGCGGTTTTGGATCGTATGGGTGCTGAGACAGGTGTCGATTTGTACAAGATAATGGATGTTGCAGAGGACTTAGTAACGCCGCTTATGGATAGGCCGATTCGGATTGATCGAGATGCCTTAACGCTTGGCTATGCAGGAGTGTATTCTTCATTTTTGTTGTTTGCTCAGCGCGCTGCCGCCAAATATGGCTTGTCTTCAAGAGATATCTTAGTAGAACTTGGCCGGCGTCGAACTGTTGGCGGGCAAGAGGATATGATCGAAGATTTAGCTTTAGATATGGCGAAAGGACACTAAAATGTCAGAATATATAAAAACTGAATAGGATTAAGGCTTGGTAGACGTTTTTAGTGCTTTTTATCTGCGTAATACCACGGTATATTCGTCTCTCCAAATATTAATTATTGCGTTACTTGGTCACAAATTGATGTTCACAGGCTGGTTTGGTAAAAATAAGACGAAAGAAAAAGAAACGTTGAAAAAACGCGCCAATAAACCGCGCCCTGCTGGCAAACTACAATCCAGCCGCCATTCGGTAAAAACGCCTGTTTCGCAGTTGCAGGTAGGTATGTATATCTCACGCCTAGATAAACCGTGGCTGGAAACCCCTTTTTTAGTTCAAGGGTTTTATGTTAGCAGTGACGATGAGTTGACTGAAGTTACCAAATATTGCGAATATGTTTATGTTGATACCCTCAGGCAAAAAAGGGTTGCGCCGAAGCAAGCGGGTAAGCGTGTTCGAGCTCCAGGTCAAGTAAAATACAGCGATGCAAAGGCAACTCAAGTAGAGTTGGCTGCCGCCAGTAAAACTTATAGTAATGCCTCTAAAATTACCAAAGGTGTACTCGATCAAGTGCGCCTTGGCGGTGGCATTGATGTTAAAAAAGTTAAAGAAACTGTTGCTGAATGTGTTGATGGTATTTTGCAAAATACCGACGCCTTGCTCTGGCTTACTCGGATGGAAGAGTCGTCATTCGGCCTAGAAAACCACTCGCTGAGTGTTTGTATCTTGGGTGTGTCATTCGGTCGTTATTTAGGTTTAGGTCGGGATGAACTTGTTAGCTTAGGTATGGCTGGATTACTCCATGACGTTGGTATCATGCAATTGTCAGAACAGTTAGCAGAAAAGGCTCATTCGAAATCAGACATTACCGACGCTGAGCTAAAGGGTATTAGAGAGCATGCTGGGTTTGGTAGGGACATTATGATGGGCCAAGGTAAGCTGCCGCCGTCAGTAGTTGATGTTGCTTACAGTCATCATGAAAAGTTTGACGGATCTGGTTATCCGCGCGGGCTAAAAGGTTCGGCTATTCCGCGCTATGCCATGATTGTCTCAATTGTTGAGACCTATGATGTATTAACTAATAGCTCTAGCTATAAGCAAACATCGTCATCATTAGAAGCACTTAAAGTGATTTATCAAGGGAAAAATAGCCAGTTTGAACCTGAGCTGGCGCAAGCTTTTATTCGCTGCATTGGCCTATATCCACCAGGCAGTATTGTAGAGCTGCAAAATGGGAGTATTGCGGTAGTAATGGATAGGAACTACCGTCACAAACATTTACCCAGGGTACTGGTTGTTCGTGATAACGACTTAAAGGTTATTAACCCGATGGTGATTGATCTAGAAAAAGTGCACAGTAAACCTAAAGGTTCGAACTTTTTAATTAAAAAGGTGCATCCTGAAAATAGTTTTGGTGTGAGTATTGAGGAATTGACTGACAATGGTCTACTAAAGAAAACTGGTTAGTGGTTTAAGTATTTTAGAAGGCTGTCTTTTGATAGCTTTTTTTATGTCTGTAAATCGGGCTGCTATTGTTATAATAAAAATAACGATGGCAGTGATACTGATGCGCTAAATCCAATACATATGAAAACAGTTGGCAAGTATTTCATTGGTAGTCAAGATTATGTCTGTTGGATGGTAAGTTTACTATAACCGGTGCAAGTTCAATGGCTAATCATCAATATGGCAATATAAATAAGCCTGACCAGATCGCCACTACGACTAAGCTGATTTTTATAGCGTAAGTTTAGGAAGTCATTGTTAATCCAATAAGAGCTAACTTGAGCAGGACTATAATCCTAGGGAAGAGTCGACACAGCAGCCATAAAAAAAGCCTCATCGGTAGATGAGGCTTTTAGAATAGTGGTAGCAAGAAGTGGATTTGAACCACTGACCCCATCATTATGAGTGATGTGCTCTAACCAGCTGAGCTACCTTGCCAATATTTACTATATGGTTATTTTAACCTAAGTAAAGACGGGCGCATTCTCCCGTTTTGACTTAATATTGTCAAGAAGTATGCGCGATCTAAATGTACTTAGACATTAAATCTGAAGTGGACTACATCGCCATCTTGCAGTATGTAGTCTTTACCTTCCAGTCGCCAGCGACCAGCATCTTTAGCGCCTTGTTCGCCATTGTTTGCTACGAAGTCGTCATAACCAACAACTTCAGCACGAATAAAACCTTTTTCAAAGTCGGTGTGGATTACGCCCGCGCCTTGAGGTGCTGTTGCGCCTATGGGCACTGTCCATGCGCGTACTTCTTGAACTCCAGCAGTAAAGTAAGTTTGTAACTCTAGTAGTTCGTAGCCGGCACGAATAACTCTGTTTAAACCAGGCTCTGCCATGCCTAGGTCTGCTAAAAACTCGCTTGCTTCTTCGGCATCTAATTCCGCTATTTCTGCTTCTAGCTTATTGCAAACTGGCACCACGATGGCGTTTTCTGCGGCGGCTATTTCTCTAAGTTTGTCTAAGTACTCATTATCTTCAAAGCCATCTTCATCAACATTAGCGATATACATGGTGGGTTTAATGGTAAGTAGATGCAGGCTTGGGATAACTTTTTGTTCCATCTCATTAAATGACATAGCTCTAGCTGGCAAGCCTTCATTTAGGTGAGGGATCAATTTTTCTAATACCGCTTTTTGGGCTATGGAGTCTTTGTCGCCGCCTTTGGCTACCCGAGCTACTCGTTGTAGTTGTTTTTCACAGCTCTCTAAGTCGGCAAGGGCTAGCTCAGTATTAATTACCTCTATGTCATCGGCAGGGTCTATCTTGTTAGAAACATGAATAACGTTGTCATCAGCAAAACAGCGCACAACATGAGCAATAGCGTCTGTCTCACGTATGTTTGCTAGAAACTGATTGCCTAAGCCTTCACCTTTTGAAGCACCTTCTACTAGCCCTGCAATATCTACAAACTCCATGGTAGTAGCGATAGTTTTTAGAGGTTTAACAATCTCTGCGAGCTTATCTTGACGCGGATCAGGTACCGGTACAATTCCTGAATTAGGCTCTATAGTACAGAAAGGGAAATTTTCTGCGTCAATCCCTGCTTTGGTTAGGGCATTAAATAATGTTGATTTGCCTACGTTTGGTAGACCGACAATCCCGCAGTTAAAACCCATGTGACATCCTATTGCGCTGTAAAGCTGTGTAAGTGATTCATTGCTTTGGCCCAGTCGTTACTTTCGCCAGAGCATATTTCGGGCAGCCATTTTACGGCCTCGCTTATTGCATCTTCGGTCTGTTGGTACTCATTAGCGGGCGCTTTTTTAAGCACATAGCCGATAACTTTACTGGCGTGGCCTGGATGACCAATACCAATACGAAGACGTTGAAAATCTTTGTTATTACCAAGCTTACTAATGGTGTCTCGCAAACCGTTGTGGCCCCCATGGCCGCCACCTTGTTTTAATTTTAAGGTCCCCGGTGCTATATCAAGTTCGTCGTGGGCAACCAAAATATTTTTTGTATCAATTTTATAAAAGTTAGCAACGGCAGCAATCGCTTGGCCGCTTAAATTCATAAAAGTGCTAGGTATTAGTAGGCGGACGTCTCTGTTGTTAACAACAAATTTAGCACCATGACCAAAAAATTTTGTTTCCAGCTGTAATGTGCAATTGTACTGACGTGCAATCTCAGCCACAAAAAAAGCCCCAGCGTTGTGGCGGGTGTCGGCATAATCAAGACCTGGATTTCCCAAGCCTACAATTAGCTTAACCTCGTCACTCACGCTAGGGCCTCTCTAAAGGGGGAAAGGATTTACTCCTCGCCACCCTCTGTTGCTGCTTCATCACCAGCTGCTTCAACTGACGCATCATCTAGCTCGTCACCACCTTTAGGCGCAACAATAGATGCTACCGGAAGATCGTGATCTTCACCGTGAGACAAGGCTACGCTTTCAACACCTTTAGGAAGTTTAATATCCGAGATGTGGATAATTGTTCCTAAAGCAGCATCTTCCATATTTACTTCAATATACTCAGGAAGATCTTTAGGCAGGCAGCTAACTTCAATTTCTACCATGCTGTGCTGAACACGGCCGCCTTCCATTTTAACGCCGTGACACTTATCTTCGTTAATGAAGTGAAGTGGCACATGTACAGTTAACGCTTTCTTCATATCTACGCGTAAAAAATCTACGTGCTGAATGATTTGCTTGGCTGGATGACGTTGTAAGTCTTTAATAATTACATGGCTGATTTTGCCTTCTACATCGACATCAATAACTGACGAGAACAATGCTTCGTTCTCAGCCGCTTTAATCATGTCTTTATGCGGAATTGAGATAGACTCTGGCTTTTTCTTACCGCCATAAATGATAGCTGGCATTAATCCAGAAATCCGACGAAGGCGGCGGCTCGCTCCTTTCCCTAAGTCTGTTCTAGCTGTTGCTTGGATAACGATATTATCTGACATCGTTGTCTCCTTTGTTTAAAGAAACCGCCCGCGACCAGGTGTTTGGTTTCTTGGTTAATGGTATCTAGGAGCGAATGTTCTTAACGAAACATCGCGCTGATAGATTCTTCGTTACGCACTCGACGCATTGCTTCGGCAAGTAATTTCGCCATGCTCAGTTGTCTGATCTTGGTGCAGTGTCTAGCTTGCTCGCTCAGTGGGATAGTGTCGGTTACCACTAGCTCATCAAGTTCAGAGTTATTTATATTGTCTATTGCCTTGCCTGATAAAACAGGGTGCGTACAGTAAGCGACAACGCGCGCTGCGCCACCATCTTTTAATGCTTTGGCAGCAGAACACAAAGTACCTGCGGTATCGACCATATCATCCATCAAAATACAGGTGCGGCCTTCCACTTCACCGATAATATTCATCACTTCTGAAACATTAGCTTTAGGGCGACGCTTATCGATAATGGCCAGCTCGGCATCGTTTAGCTGCTTGGCTAATGCACGTGCGCGCACTACGCCACCTATGTCTGGTGATACAACCATTAAATTGTCATAGTTCCGGCGCTCAATATCGTCAAGCAATACTGGTGAGCCATAAATGTTATCTACTGAAATATCGAAAAAGCCTTGGATCTGTTCAGAATGCAAGTCAACGGTCAGTACTCTGTCCACACCTGCTTTTGCAATCATGTCGGCAACTAGTTTGGCGCTGATAGGTACCCGTGCAGACCGCACGCGACGATCTTGGCGGGCATAACCAAAGTAGGGTATTACTGCAGTGATTCGAGCGGCTGAAGCACGGCGCAACGCGTCGGCCATAAATAGCAATTCCATTAAATTTGAGTTGGTTGGCGCTGACGTTGGCTGGATAATAAAAACATCCTTGCCGCGCACATTTTCATTAATCTCTACCGAAATTTCGCCATCGCTGAACTTAGCAACGTCAGCATCGCCAAGACGGATTGAAAGTTCTTTGGCTACTTCTTGAGCTAATTGAGGGTGGGCGTTGCCCGTAAAAACCATAAGTTTTGACACTGGAGGATTCCTATTATTTTTAGAGGTGGTATCTATGTTACCGCTTATGGATGAATGTTCTCTCTATTACTGCCGTCGCTTTGCTCTGGCATTCAAATGCTTCGCATTTGTCGAACCAACTGTTTTCTTTGAAAACTAGGTTCTCATCCTGCCGCTAAAATTTAGTGCAAGACTGTAAATATGGCTGGGGCGGCAGGATTCGAACCTGCGCATGCTGAGATCAAAACCCAGTGCCTTACCGCTTGGCGACGCCCCAATAGTACTTCTCTTTGCAGTATTTAATAACCTAGTGCGCTATGCGCTGGAGATGAATTAACTCCACAAGCTATAAAACCCTGCCAGGCTAGCGGTAAATCTGCTAAAACCGTTTGCGCGGACTCCTTGTTGGAGAACTCAGCAAATATACATGCACCTGTTCCTGTTAGGCTTGGTTTAGCGTATTGACATAGCCAATTTAAGGCTTTATCAACAGCTGGAAACTTGCTGCGAACCACTGATTCACAGTCGTTGCGACCTTGCCCCTCCAGAAAGGCCGCTAATGTAATGGCTTGGCTGTTTCGTGTCAAATTTTTGTGACCAAAAACAGCTGCTGTAGACACCATTATTTTGGGGTGAATTACCAGATACCATTTAGCGGGTATAACTACTGGAGTGAGTTTTTCGCCAATGCCCTCAGCCCAAGCGGTGCGGCCAAGTATAAACACCGGCACATCAGCTCCCAGTGTCAGGGCAATAGAGGCTAATTCACTTAGTGACAAGCCGCAGTGCCAGAGCTTATTTAGCGCCAGTAAAGTCGTTGCAGCATCGCTACTGCCGCCGCCTAAGCCGCCTCCGGTGGGAAGTTTTTTATGCAGTCTAATAGTTGCTCCATGACTTACGTTAGCGCATTGTTTAAGCGCTGATGCCGCACGATAGACCAGGTTGTCAGCTGCCGCTACGCCAGCAAGGTTGTCGGCTAACCGAATAATGCCATTGCTGGTTAGCTCAAATTGCAATTCGTCGCCATAATCAATCAATTGAAACAGAGTTTGTAGCTCGTGATAGCCATTTGGCCTACGGCCCGTAATATGCAGAAATAAATTTAACTTGGCTGGAGCAGGTGCGATCAGTGTTTGCAGGGCAGACATCAGTTGGGTAGTTTCCATTTTTTGGCTAATATAATCACTTTGTGCCGGCCTTTACTAATAGTGATTTTCCCTGGTAACCATATAGAGTTAATCAGTTGATGCTTTGAATAACTAATATTCCAGTCGTTTTGGCTTAACTCAGTGATATAAATATCTTGTTCTATGTGAGTAATCTTGGCGATTGGCGCTGCTTGACCTTTAACCCAATATGGCAGTTCATTAATCGGTAAGACCCAGCCAGTATGTTGATATAAAAACTGTTCAGGTTGGTCAGATTTAAATGTGCCATTGGCCAGCCTTAATTCTACATGATTGTCATTGCCGATTATTTCCCTATTGCCTTGGCCTAAAGGACCATGTATTCGAATAGTGTAAGTGCCATTGGCTTGTTGCCAGTTAAGATATCCGCTGTGGTTGTCACTGGGGCCACGAAAAGCTATTTTCCCTTCGATTTCCCAAGTACCTAACGATGCTAAGCTGTTATTTTGCTGATCAGCGCTCGTTTGTTGCACTGTAGCGCGCTGATTTGAGGCGCAGGCACTGAGCAGTAATGCTACGACAGTAAAAAAGAAGGTTTTTTTGATTAGAGACATTATGGTGTTATAGCTTTTAGGCGATTCATGGTGCTAGTAATTAACTCATGGTCAGGGTGGTTGATTAACGCCTGGCGCCATATTTGCATAGCTTTCTGTTGTTGATTTTGACTCCATAGTGCCTCGCCTAAATGGGCGGCAATTTCTGGGTCCGGCTGGCGCTTGTAAGCTTCTACTAAATAGATTAATGCAGTTTTTATATTGCCTTGCTGATAGTACGTCCATCCTAATGAATCTAAAATTGCGGGATCACCAGGCTTATTTTTTAACGCTTTTCTTATCAGCGTTAAAGCTTCATCGTAGCGGGTAGTATAGTTAGTTAAGCTGTAACCCAATGCATTTAGCGTAGCAGCATGTTCAGGCCTGTCCTCTAATATTGCCCGCAGGTCTTCTTCAATTAGCTTGATGTCGGCGCGCTTGTCGCTGACTAAAGACCGGCTGTAGCGTAGAGTGTTGTTTTCAGGGTTTTCAATAATAGCTTGGCTCAACAGCTGGTGCGCTAAAGCGTAATTCTCGTCTATCAGCAAGGTTTCAGTTTCTATTAGATATAAAGCTATTTTTTCACTGGGGTATAAACTGCGCTGCTTAGCCATATAGGTCTGTAGCTTTGACAAATCGGTTTGCCATAGTTCATTAAGCCGGCTGACTGCGGGCAAATACTTATTACCTGGGCCAATTTGTTGGTAGTGGGTGGCCGCTTTATTCATAGCACTACTTCTTTGTGCTAACAGCCCTAAATAATAGTGTGACTCATTGATATGTGCATGCAAACTAACTAATTGTTGGAAGTTATCTTCCGCATCGCCCCATAGCTTCAATTGCTTGTTGATTAATGCCAAGGAATATAGAGTATCAATATTGCTCGGCTGCTCCTCATGTAGTTCCATCAAGTAGGCACGGCCAGCAATAATATCTTCTCGTGCCAGCAACCTAGCGTATTGAACTTGTAGCGCAAAGTTATCAACGCCATCGTCAATAGATTGTTTGAGCCGCTCCCGTGCCCCATCAATTTCCCCGTCTTGCTGTAATATCTTCGCTTCAATACTCACCGCATGTACCGAGTTTGGATCAAGTTGTTGTGCTCTTATGATAGTCGCGATAGCAATTTGTGAATCTACCTTTGTTTGTAAGATACCTAGCGCCAGCAAAAACTGAATTTCATCAGGATAGTCGATTGTAGCGGTCTCTATGCTAGGGATCAGTTTTGGAACTTGTTTCGGGTAAGTCTCAGCTGCTTCGGCGGCCAGTAAAATAAAGTTTTGTTGATGCCCGTTGCTATACAGTGCCAGCATCTGGGTTAACGCTAGATCTAATTTACCTTGCTGCGACAATGAAGAGGCATAAAGTTGTTTGGCGGTTTGATCGGTGGGTTGTTTTTGTAACCAGCGATAGGCAAGCTCTTCTGCCGCTGCATTTTCTTCATTAAATAGTGCAAGCTTGGTGGCTCTTGATAGCAGTTCTGTATCATCTAAAGCCAGTGCTTGCTGTCGATATATAGCTGAAGCCTTGGTGAAATGGCCACGATGGCCCGAAAACTCTGCTTCTAATAAAGCATATAAGCTGTCATCACTAAACGGTTCTACTTCAATTGGCAGTGTCGGAGGCTCATCTTGAGTAATAGTCTCTTTACTGGCACAGCCAATGAGACTCAAAACGATAAGTAGGGCGCTAGCTAGCTTGTATAGGGGCATTGATAGTCTGCTGTTTGGGCTAAAATTCGTCAAGGTAGTCATTATAGACCTAATTAGTGCTTAAGGTGTTCATGCTAAACACGGTAAATAGTGTATTCATATCATGCACTTGGCATTAGGTATTGGTAGAATGTCGTTCATTTAGGGGCAGTACAACTGCGTTTGTTGAGTTTTAGATGTTGTTAGTAGGTATTTGTTCCATGCCCTTACAGGCTTTTTATTCATGAGGTTGATAGCTGTTGGTATGAACCATGACTCGGCGCCATTGGTGGTGCGTGAGCGTGTTGCTTTGGCTGCCGATCAGATGGAGGCAGCGCTAGCTGATGCTCAAGCTAATGGGCAGATGAGTGAGGTGATATTACTATCTACCTGTAATCGCACTGAAGTTTTTGCGGTGATTGATGACAATGCCAGTGAAAATTGCGTACTTGAATGGCTAAGTAGTTTTCATGGTATTGAGAAAAATGAACTTACAGAATACTGTTATTGTTTAACTGAACTAGATGCGGTTAGTCATGTTATCAATGTTGCCGCTGGCTTGGATTCAATGGTTTTGGGCGAGCCACAAATATTTGGTCAAATAAAGTCTGCTTATAGTGTGGCGTTGGAGCTTGGTACGGTCGGCAGTGAGCTTAGTCGGCTATTCCAGCATTGCTTTTCAGCTGCTAAAAAAGTGAGAACGGATACCGCTATTGGCGAAAATCCCGTATCGGTGGCCTATGCCGCGGTGGGCTTGTCTAAGCATATTTTTAGCGATTTAAAAGGTACTAGCGCTTTGCTAATAGGTGCAGGGGAAACGATAGAATTAGTAGCCAGTCATTTGTCACAAAATGGTGTCGGCAAAATAGTTGTTGCGAACCGAACTTTGGGCAGAGCTAAACAATTGGCAGATCGATTTTCTGCTGAGGCGGTATTGTTGGCTGAAATACCTGAGCAGTTAGATCATGCTGATATTGTTATTTCCTCTACTGGTAGTCAGTTACCTATTCTAGGTAAAGGTGCGGTAGAGTCGGCATTAAAGCGACGGCGACATAAACCTATTTTTATGGTGGATATTGCTGTGCCGCGAGATATCGAGCGTGAAGTCGGTGATTTGGCTGACGTGTATTTATACTCAATTGATGATTTGCGGGGCATCGTAGAAGAGAATAAGCAAAGTCGTGTCAGCGAAGCAAGCAAGGCGGAAGAGATTGTCGCGGCAGCGGTGGCAGAATACGCTAAGCGACAAAAAAGCATGTCGGCAGTATCTACTGTTAGGGCGTTTCGCCAACAAGGCGAGAGTATGCGTGATGCTGAGTTGGACAAGGCGCTAAAAATGATAGCGAAGGGTGATGACGCGCAGCAGGTATTACAGCAGTTTGCTAAAACGCTAACCAACAAGTTATTGCACGGGCCTAGCATCAAAATGAAGCAAGCTAGTGCTGATGGGCGAGAGGAATTTATTAAACTAAGCCAAGAGCTATATGATTTAACTGAATTTGGCGATGGCGAGTTTGAACAAAACAATAGTGAGACAGAATGAAATTATCAATAGTAGCCAAATTAGAAGGCTTATCTGAGCGGTATGAAGAGATCGGTGCATTGCTGAGTGATCCGGGGGTGATTTCTGAGCAGAATAAGTTTCGCGCGCTGTCGATGGAGTATTCTGAGATCGAGCCAGTGGTTCAGTGCTTTGAGCGTTATGTGTCAGCCCAATCAGACATTGAAGAGGCCGCCAGCTTACTAAAAGACGGTGATGCAGATATGCGTGAAATGGCTGAAGAAGAAATTAAGGATGCCAAACAAACCAGCGCAGCTCTTGAACAAGAATTACAAGTGCTACTGTTGCCAAAAGACGAGCTGGACGGTGCTAATGTATTTTTAGAAATACGGGCGGGTACCGGCGGTGATGAGGCTGCAATTTTTTCTGGTGATTTATTTAGGATGTATAGTCGCTATGCGGATTTGCAAAAATGGCAGGTAGAAGTCATTAGTGAACGCAGAGGAGAACATGGGGGCTACAAAGAAATAATCGTGCGGCTAGCAGGTAAAGATGTCTATTCACGGCTGAAGTTTGAGTCCGGCGCGCATCGGGTACAGCGAGTGCCAG